>Ga0265338_10000095_pt1 | contig 167414 bp, 126 predicted proteins | sample 42126metaG_FD_193579 | JGI IMG/M metagenome (GOLD analysis project Ga0265338, IMG submission 193579) | Rhizosphere microbial communities from Carex aquatilis grown in University of Washington, Seatle, WA, United States - 4-21-26 metaG | ecosystem: Host-associated > Plants > Roots >...
GGGTGGGGAAGGCGTATGGGAAGGTGGGAGGAGGAGAGGGGGGAGGGAGGGGGGGAGGGGGGAAGAGGGGGTTATTTTTATTTTTGAGAGAGAAGAGAGCGGGGGGTAGGATGGAGAGAATGGAGTTATTTTATTTTTGAGATAGAAAGTGCGGGGAGTAGGATGGAGAGAATGGAGTTGGTTTAATTTTTGAGATAGAAAGCGCGGAGAATTGAGATGGAGGTAATTGAATTTTAAATAATTAGATGTAAATAATGGAGATGGAGTTTGGGTTTTGGATTTAAAATATGCGGAGAATTAGGATGGAGAGAATGGAATTTAAAAGTAATGAATTATTTGAGGAATAGGGTGGGTTTTGAATATGTATATTATCCTAAAGATTTTAAATCGTTTGTTTCATGCGAAGATTTTTGCGCGTATGAAGATTTGTTGGATAAATTCAAAAATGTGGTTTCATGCGACAGGGTTTTGTTCATGCATGATTGCGACCTTAAATTTTGGTTGGTTTCGGATAAAGAAGCTATTGTAAAGGAATTGAAAGAGATACAGGCATTTTTCAAAGCTCAAAACGCGATGCAAGAATGGATATAATGGATAAATAAATATGTTACGATAGAATGTTTATTAATATTTTAATTTATTCCTACCATCATATGTTTTTTTATGAGATAACGATTTATTTTGAAAGTTTCATTGTTTAGGGTTTTATTTTTGAATTAGAAGAGTGCGGAGAATTGAGATGGAGATAATGGTATTTTAAAAGCAATGAATTATTTATTTAAGGAATAAGATTTCCTAACATCATATGTTTTTTTATGAGATAATGAATTGGTTTGAGGGTTTCATTGTGTTAGAAAAATGTGATTAAAAAATGGATGGTGCATGATTGTTTTTATTTATCACACGTTTGAATTGGGAGTGGAGAGGAGAGGTCATTGGGCCTTGGGCTTCTGTCCCTTCTTGGAGCGGACCTTGATGAAGCCGTCGGAGTCCATGTCTGGGGATTTCTCCGCAGATTCGCAGGCCTTTTTGGGGCTGGAGGGAAGTGCGGGGAATTCGGAGGAGGAGAGGACGTCGGGGGAATCTGAGGAGCGCTCGGGAGATTTGTCCTGGGAGGAAGAGGAGACGGGAGGAGAGTTGTTTTCAGGAGAACCGCGGATGACAGGAGTGCCAACAACAGTTTTGAATTCTTCTGCGAGAGCTTGTTGGGCAGCGTAGAGATGAGCATCGATGTCGTCGAGAGCAAGCTTAATATCAACGACAGTGATTTTGTTCTCATCGCGGAGACGGAGGCTTCGATTGAGAGAATCAAGCTTGTCGAGCTCTTCACGAATGCTGAGCAGGTTGTGGCAGAGATAGGTGCCATCTTCAGAGCGCCAGAAAGCGCCGTGCATCTCGGATCCGCAGAGCATGCAGAAATGGCCGTATTTGCATTCGTTGCCAGCGTTGCAGCGTGTCTTGTCGCTGAAATAGCAGTTGAAAATGTTGCACGTGACAGGGATTTCACGGAAGGAGGGCTGGGTGAGCAAATAGAGCGGAACAAACCAGAGCGCGTTGATAGGATAGTCGGGGAATTTGGGGCCGGTGAAACGCTGATTGTTTTTGTATGCTTCTTCTCTCGCATTGTTGCGACGCTTCCAGGCGGCAACGGTCTTGCTTTGTTCCTCGGCAGGGAGAAATTGGCGGATCATACCCATCTTGACGAGAAAAGGAAATGCGGAGAGATTGAGATGCACGCCGTTGATTTCTACGGTGGTCTTGAAACAGTCAGGAATCAAGAAACAGAAAGGATTCATGTGTGTGAGATCGGGGTAATCCGCATGCCAGGGGTCGTAATCATGCGGCAGATCGTTGGGAGAAGAGCACGCCTGAGGTCGATGGATTTCTTCCTTGACAGGCTTGGGAGGTGCCTTTTGTGCAGGAGTTGTCTTTTGAGCGGGAGCATCTTTTGGAGCAACTTTCCGAAGAGAAGGGTGGGCAACTGGCTTTTGACCGAAAGGAACAGGCTGTGCGGGGACAGAAGTGTTCTTGGCAACAACCTTATTCCAAGAAGAAGACTTTTTGTCCTCAACGGGAGCAGATGCAGGCTTCTTTTCCTTGACGACGGCGAAAGATACCGAAGGAGGCGGAGATTCACAGACGCGCTCGAAAGAGGGACATTCTTCTTCGCTCGCCATGCCAGAGGAAGTGAATTGCGGAGGAAAGACGGCTGTTTCCATGGCGTGGCTGGAAGGTTCGACAGGATGATTCTGCACGAAAGAGCTGGGGGGAATGAGAGCAGGTTGTTGGTGCATGGCTTCAGATGGGTATGCATAGGGATGCCCGTGGTAATAGGGCATCTGCTGAGACATGAAGCCAGATTGGTGTTGCTGTGCCAAAGCCATGTAATGTTGCATGATCTCCCACGGAACAGCGGGGAATTGCTGGTAGCCAGGAGTGGGAGGGGCAGGGAGAGAGGGTGCGGGCAATTCCTTTTTGGGAGGAGGAGTGGCTTTTGGGGCGCGGGGAGTAACAGTGATTTTGATGGATTTTTGATGGGGAGGGTCGATTTGCGCGAGAAGACGCTGTTCGGAGCCGTCAGCGATGGTAACCACCCAGAGCTTGAGGAGAGAATTGAGAGGAACGAGGAATTTAAAATCTTGTTCGATGACGGGCGATTTTCCGTCAAAGAGGGTGATCTTAAAGGAGAAGGTGTGTTGCTTTTCCTTCTTGTGGGTCTCGTGAGAGAGAAATTGGGAGGAATAGGAAATGATGTTGGTGTTTTTGTTGAGGGAAATTTGGTAGACCTGGGAAAAGCAAAGGTCTCCGAATTGATCATGGAGCTTGATGGTGAGAGCGCGGAGAGTATTTTGGGCGGCCATGGTTCTTTTGGTAAAAGAAAATTGGGGAATTGGGGAATTGGGAAGGAGCTTTTCTTAGGGTAAAAAAAAGTGGTGCTGGTGGTGTCAGTAAGCAGCTGAGGGCTAAAAATGGCGAAAAAAGGGAAAACGAGGAAATTTCGGAGAAAAAAGAGATGTTGACGAGTTGGACCGATTGAAAAAAGGAAAAAAGGAAAGGGACGAAAAAGTTGGCGTGGAAAGAGCATAAAATGTGGGGATTTAATTTAAAAACGGATGAGAAAAAGGGGGATGGTGGGTGGGAAGAAATAAAAAGTGCAAAATAAAATGGAGGGAAATTAAGAGAAAGAAAAAGAGAGAAAAAATAAAAGAAAAGAATATATTTTGAGGGATAAAAAAGAGGAGAGTTTTTTAGAGGAAAGGAAGGAGGATACCATGGCGGTTTACCGAATTGTGGCGGCGATACTGATTGCCCGCATTTTAATTGGAGGAGGAGTCATGGGATACAACATGGTAGAACTATGTGATCGCACAGAATCTTCTGCTATTGGAGACGTGTTCGTGTTTGGAGGAAGTTATGCAGATTGGGGGAACTGGATGAATTATTTCAGCGGAAAGGGATACGCACTGGATGCGAACAGGATGATTCAACCGCCGACAACGTGGTATACTGCAGAGGATTATAGTGTAAATATAATCAATTCGAATGGAAGAGCAAGTGATGGCAAGAATTGGGTTGATTTCGTGGCAAATTACTACAATTTGCAAAAATACAGGAGCAGCACGATTGGCGCGTTTCCTCCAGGAACAGGATATATGGTGAATTTTGCGATCGTTGGTTCAACATTTAATGGAAATGTTTACAACAGGATGTACATGCCGGGAGATGTGGTAAATATAAATCAAATTGCAGGATCACATGGATACGATTTTCAGGTAAATAGTTTTCTTTCATTACTTCGAAACTCGCAATTGAAAAGCATTACTACCCAGGATTTATTCATTTACGATTTCGTGGGAGGGGCGGATATGCCGTATTTATATAATTGTTTGGATCAGATCGGTTGCATTACGAATTTCACGAACACACATTTAAACAATTTGAAAAAACTATATGATGCAGGAATGCGCAATGTATTGTTTATCCACATCGATACGTTGTTTCATATGGTGCCGAGTTACATCAAATTCGACACTGCAACCACACTCACGACAGGAAGTTTGATGGATCAATTGTCGTCGTCAATATTTAATTCGGATATGTTTTTTGCGAATTTGACAGCGTTTAGGACGCAATATATGCCGCTGTTGAATTTGCAAAGGATTTCGTATCAGGATATATTGGGATATGTGTTGTACAATTTCAATCAGTTTGGAATTAGGAATTCTTTGGGAGATGATGCAGATCCGAGATATATTGCATATAATGGATTTGTGAATCCAAATATCCCTTTTCCGACACAATATGATTATTTCAAACAAACTGGATCATACGTGAAGAATGTGTTTTTCAATGATGATAACCAACTGACTGAATTTAGCAGCAGAATTATGGCACGAGCGGTGATTAAATATTTAGAAGGAATATTCAAGAATTGCAATTAATTAGGATTGAAGAAAAGAAGAGTTTTATTGAAAAGAACTATTTAGATATTTAAGATGGACAATCGAGTGTTTTCTTTCGTAAGATATGTCAGATATATTCGTAATAATACACGTCCAGAAGTAATTGTTTATGATTTAAAAAAATTTCAAGATGTGTTTTTGGAAAAATACAAATTAACTGCTGACGAACAAAGAACGATAATGATTGAAATGTCTCTCAAAGATTTCGAAGAATGTAAGGCATTGCAAAAAGAAGAATATCCTCAATTTCATCCGGAAGGATATTGTGAAAAGAATCTTATTTTTGAAATTAAACAAATTTTAGCAATTTATCCAAACGGAAAATATTTTTAGGAGTAAAAGAAGAGTTTTAAAGAAAAAAAGATAATGGCAGTATACTTTCGTCAAGCACCGTATGATACTCATCAAATTCGTCTTGCTAAAGCGAGAGAAATGTATGGGACATTGGATGATGGTAAATATAGAATCTTTCGTTTTGATGGAGGAAATACGCTCAAAGTAAGAATCTTTCAGTCAGAAAGAGAGATGAAGGAGTTTTTATTGGAGTATCATGGATGGTACATGTTGGATGAAACGCATTTTAAAAAGCTATGAATTTGGTCAAAAGTTGATAGAAGAAACAGCTCCATAGATTTAATTTTCCGCACTTTATTCTCATTCATGCTGATAAACTTTTATAGAAAAACCTAGATAATGGAAATTTTAAATAAAAAATAAATTCAAGAAGATTGGAAATTGTTTTATTCTGAGAAAATTAGGATTTTTAAAAAAGTCGGGAAATGGCAAGCGAGAAGAAATTGTCTGAGTTACAAAAAGCTATAATAGAGTTGAGAAAAATTTCTAAAGAATTTGAAAAAGGAATTTTGAAGCCTAAAACATATTATATTGTATATTGCATTGAGGATGGAGATGTGCAAATTAAAACATTTGAATCGAAATTAATGGCGATGGAGTTTTTATCTGCAAATGAAAAATGGAACGTGCTGTTGATCACGAATTCCGAAAAAGAAAAGAATATTATTGTAAACTGATAGATACATCAACCTCTTAGATTTTATTCTCCGCACTCTTTAACCTCAATTAATGATTAACTTTTCAAAGGATTCTGATATCGGAATATTTTAATTAAGAAAAATAAAAAAGAAATGAATCATCGATTTTTGAGAAAAGAAGAGTTTCTTTAAAAAAGTGTTTCTGTTGAAAATGAATGCTGTGCAAATCCATTTCCTGGTTGTTTTATTTATTCAATCATTTGCTAATTTCTGCGATCATAATTCAAAACTTCCTTATTTTCCCATAGAAATATCTAGGATTGCAGCAACATCTGATATGAGCGAACAAATATTCAAACTTGGAACAGCGTCTTTGATGGTAACTTTGGTTGCAACCAACGAACTGAATTTAACGACATTCTTTATTTACACATCTCTACTCTGCATTTCTTTTTTCAATGATATTGCCCACTGGGGCATGCACATGCTGGGAGTTTTCTTTCTTTTTTTGACATGTTTAATACATGTATATACAAAGGGTATTTTTAATTTCCGCATTTTCCTTTGCGTTCTTATAATCTACCTTCTTCGCTTGGTTATAAAATTCATTGCGTTGGTTGATGTTAGAGAATACATGGTATTTTTTATGAATTCGAAATTCAGAACTGAAATATTTCGGAAAGGATTATATATCATGTATCACGGATCTAACGATCCAACAATTCTAATTCTTTTCAAATTATGCGGCGTTCTTCAATGGATTTCTTTTTATCTTCTTTTAAACGTAATTTTCTAAAATAAAAATTCAAGAGCTGAGCAAAAAGACGAGTTTCATTGAAAAAAAGATTAGAAAATGGCAGATCCTGTTATTTACAAAGAAGAATATTCTGCAAAAATGATTTCTTTAATCGTATCATCCATTTTTAAAGAGATCAATTAGAAAAATGAAATATATCTGTATTTCTTTAAAACTTACCTTTATTCCAAAAACGAAAAATATTTAAACATTTAAAAAATATTAAAAATTATTATAAATTATATATAATTTATTAATAGATTTTCTATTTTCCGCATTATTCATTTTAATTTTACATATTAATTATTTAAAAATTAAAAATTTTATTTCTTCTAAATTCTATCTCATATCTTTTTCCATCTAAATGAAATTTAAAAAAGAAAGAATCGATCGTAAAATGAATATTCCGACAAATAGAAATTATCTTCAAGAAAACTTTTCAGGTATTTTGTCGACCGAATTAAAACGAATAAATAAATTATTTTCTTTTTAGAGACGAAGAAATTGAAAGCTTTTTTTGATAATTAATTTGGAAGTAATTACAAAATAGAAAATCATTTTTGCGTGAAACAAAAAAATGGCGAGCCTTTTCGACTCTGGAACTGTTCGTTCTCGAAGAGGACGACAGTATTCCGCATTCGCAGAAGAAGATGGTGAAAAATCACAAATGGCCACTCCAATAGGAGGAATAACTGCAGGCGCTGTCGGTCTCGGTATATTGGGAACTCTCGCTATTATTGCAATTACAGCCGCAATTGTTCTCGGTATTCTTGGAACAATTGCATATGCTGATTATTATCCTGGAACCTGCATCGATGTCGGAATTGCCGGTTTTTCTGAAACGCAACATAGAGAAGTATTTGTTTTTTCTAGTTCTTTGGATGATATTTGCAATTGGATGACATATTATAACGGAAAAGGAGTTTATTCGTTGAACGCCGGCCGAATTGTAATCCCAGGAATAGTCAATTATACTCAACCTCCAGCAGGACCTGGCCATTTTGCTCAAAACTACATTGCAACCACAAACCGATCGGGAGGCAGTCACAATGCAATAGATTTCATGGCGCAGCGTTACAAAATGCATCATTACTGCTCTTCTCAAGTAAACGACTTTTCCGATTTAAATAGCGAAGGATTTGTTGTCAATTTCGCGATCGGAGGTGCTACTATCAACGGAAACCTCTACAATGTTCCTCCTGTCATCAACACCACTACAATTAACACAAGCCATGTTTTAAGACCGGGGCATTGCATCGAAGCTCCGGTGAATCTTGGTTTGGCGTCAACTTTCTCAGTTCTTGCATCCAGCACTGTCACAAACACTGGCTTTTCAACTGTTACAGGCAATCTAGGGGTTTCTCCTGGATCTGCTGTTACTGGTTTTCCACCAGGAATTGTTGTCGCTGGCACTATCCAAGCTGCAACAACGCCTGCTGCAAATGCAAAAACTGCACTGACTGCCGCGTACAACGACGCAGCTGGGCGATCTTGTTCTCCAATAACAATTGCAGGAGATATCGGTGGACAAACTCTTTATCCAGATCTTTACAAATCAACGAGCTCTATTTTGATTTCCACAGGAGATTTGACTCTCGATGCGCTTGGCGATCCTTCTGCTGTCTGGATATTTCAAATTGCTTCTACTATCACGGTCGGATCTGGTCGCAAAATGATCCTTGTTGGAGGTGCACAAGCGGGCAATGTTTTCTGGCAAATTGGCAGTTCTGCGACATTTGGAACCACATCTATCATCAAAGGAATTGTGATGGCTGATATTTCCATCACTTTCGATACTGGAGCAACATTGGACGGGAGCGCTCTTGCGTCTAACGGAGCGGTTACTCTTGATTCCAATTTGATTACTATTACAAATGCAAACGTTACCGCAAACGTTACAGGAAATTGCTATGTAGAAGCAGTTGGAAACTATGGGTTCAATTGGCAAGTAGCTGATTTTGTGGCGAAATTGACTCTTGATACGGATTATCATATCAAATCGTCAACATGGTTCATTTATGATTATGCAGGCATAAATGACATTTCTTTGATTTCAAGCTGCTGTGTAAACGAAACAGTTTGCATTACCTATTTCAACACTCTCACATTAGCAAATATTCAGGCGCTTTACAATGTCGGCATGCGTAATTTGATTTTTACTTACATTGACGGCGGATTCGAATACAATCCTCAGACAATTAAAATAGATCCAACTGGCGGCAATGCAACTGCTCTAGACGCAATTGCGACGCTTATATTTAACGGAGCGAATGGACTGCTTGTTCAATTAAATGCTCAAATGATTGCAACGATGCAAGAATTACAACTAGTTCTCGTTCCTATCGCGCCTATTTTGAGTGCGATAAATTCAGCTCCTCTTCTTTCCGGCATTAGACCAACGCTGAAGCACGATCCAGATCCTAGGAATCCGTTATATACCACAACTTCTGCATTTCCATTCCCCACTTATCTGGACGAATTGAATACTGCGGGATTCGGAGGATTGTTTACAAATACTTTTTATTACGACGATAATCATCCGACAGAAGCAGGGTACAGGGCGTTGGCTAAAACATACGAGAAAATCCTCAACTCTCAATACAAGGCATGTAACACGGCCCCATTATAAATAAATAAATGTTTATTCATTTTTATCTGTTTTTTTGAGTGTTAAAGAAAAAAAATTATTTTCTTTTTAGAGACGAAGAAATTTAAAGCTTTTTTTTGATAATTAATTTGAAGAAATTGGAAAATAGAAAATCATAATTGTTGAGTTTTACAAAAATGGCAGGCGTGTTCGAAACCGATCCTCCAAAACCTAAATACTCAAGATTAGATGGAAAAAAAGCTGGGCAGCGTGGAAATCCAGACCCTGAAAGTGGCAGTGGAATGTCTACTGCAGGTATTGTCGGTCTCGGTTTATTAGGAACTATTACTGTTGCTGCAATTGCGGCTGCAATTGTTCTCGGTATTTTTGGAACAATTGCATATGCTAATTATTATCCTGGAACCTGTATTGATGTCGGAATTGCCGGCTTTTCTCAAACACAGCACAGAGAAGTATTCGTTTTTTCTAGCTCTCTGGATGATATCTGCAACTGGGTGCATTATTACGACGGCGCCGGTTCATATTCTTTAAATGCTGATCGAATTGTGATTCCGGCCACTCTTGAATACACTCAACCTCCTGCTGGTCCTGGCCATTTCTCTCAGAATCATATTGCGACAACAAACCGATGGGGAGGAAATCACAATGCAATGGATTACATGGCTCAGCATTTCAAAATGCACCATTACTGCTCTTCTCAGGTCAGCGATTTTTCTGAACTGAACAGCGAGGGTTTTGTTGTCAATTTCGCGATTGGCGGTGCTACTGCGAACGGAAACGTTTACAATGCTCCTAGTGTTGCTCTTCCACACACTTACAGCCAGGTAGCTGGAAATTATGGTTTCAACTGGCAAGTGACTGATTTTCTGACTAAATTATCGCATGACAGCGATTATCACATCAAACCTTCAACATGGTTCATTTACGATTTTGCTGGAGCGAACGATATTTCTTTAATCGCAACTTGCACCAATATAACTGTTTGCATTGCGAATTTCACCTCTGTTACACTGTCTAATTTGCAGGCTCTCTACAATGGTGGCATGCGCAATCTGATCTTCACCTACATCAATAGCGGATTTGAATACAATCCTGCAACAATCAAAGTTGATCCTACAGGCGGAAATGCAACTGCTCTGGATACAATCGCAACACTTATTTTCGCGTCTAGCGGTGGTTTCTTGGATCAGTTGAATGCGCAGCTGATTGCGACAATGCAGGAGTTACAGCTGGTGCTTGTTCCTGTAGGACCTCTTTTGACTGCAATCAACTCAGCTCCTCTCCTTTCTGGCATCAGACCGACGCTCAAACACGATCCGGATCCTAGGAATCCGTTATATACCACAACTTCCGCGTTTCCATTCCCTACCTATTTGGATGAGTTGAACACTGTTGGATTCCTCGGATCGTTTACCAATACTTTCTATTACGACGACAATCATCCGACGGAAGCAGGTTACAGATATCTGGCGCAGACATACGAAACGATTCTGAACTCTCAATACAAGGTGTGCAATGTGGCGCCGTTATAATTTTTCAAATTCGGAGAATAAAAAAAGAACGATTGAATTTAATCTTTTGGAGCGAATATTTTTTTAATTAGGAAAAGAAAGAAAATGAATAATTACAGCGTGGTGAACGATCATCCGATGGATTTGTTGACAGGAAGAGGAGGAGAGCAACACAGAGAAGATACGGACAGAGAAGATCACGATGAGGCGTTTTTAGGTCGTAGGTTGCCTGATATCAACAGCAAGGTGACCAAATTCTCTGAGGATTTGTTGTTGTACATGGCAATGAGGTTTCGTTGGACGGAAAAAACGTTCAATATGGCGACGTACATTGCGAACAGTTTTTTTGATATTTGCGCGCTTTTTGGATTGATTGGTTTTATAATTGCGGTTTGCTTAATTTAATAATTACATAAAAAGGAAAAATAGAGATGGCGGATTCCATTACGGAATTCGGGGTTTTAGCACATATTTTCGATTTATCATGCATTAATTACACCGGAGGATATATCGAGGGGTTTTTCATTATGATTAATTTCTGGCCGTTGTTCGTGGCGCTTATTTTAATGGGAATTGTGATCGAACATACTGAAATATTCTATTCTGCGTTTGCATGGGCGTTTTGGGGTCAGTGGCTGATTAATTGGGGAATTAGAATTGCGATTAACTCGCCTGGGCCAGAAGCAGTGTGCTCGCCTTCTGTGCAATTGCCGACATTGTCGACGGATTTGATGACATTTTCTACGCTCTTTCTGATGATAATGTCGGGTTTTGCATTCGATTTTCCTATCAGATGGTACAAATTACTCATGATTACGATATTGGGGCCTGTTGTGTTATATGCAAGGGTTTATTTGAAATTAAACACGCCGCAGCAGATGTTGTGGGGAGTCTTGTCGGGTTTCATAGGCGCGATGTGTTGGAGCGCGCTGATTTATTTCGTGCTAAGAAGATACAAAACTAGCATACTGTACAAAACGTTTTTGGGAACAGACTACATAGACACGTTGATGGACCACCACAGACCGATATTGGCGACGAACAATTATCCGCTAGAAATACAAATGAAGATCAAGGATCACGAAATGTTAGAAAGCATGGTCGAGGATTATTTGCTGCGAAAACAAATCATGAGAATGATGAATCAAGAAGACGTAGAAAGGAATGAGAAATTGCTTTCAGTGGAGGATGTGGATTATATGAGACCGACGACATCGGTGTATTTCATTAACGAATTCTTTACGAGCTAGACGTTAATCAAGAATAAATCTAGTTCTAGTGATAATTTCTAGAATCTTTCCGTCCGGAGTGTAGATCACTTCGGAGGTCGAAATAGGGTGTTTGCGGCGTTTTGCAATGAGATCGCCGCGACCGAGAGATATGAGTTCTTCGTCGGTTAACTTTTCTAAAAGAGCAGTTTCAGGCGTTCGAGAGTGATCTTGAGGAGTGATACGATCATTTTGAGAGGAGATAAGATGGTGATCTCTTTTGCGAGGAAAAGGTTGGTTCATAGAGAGTTCTTTGTGGCGATAGAAAGGAGGAAAAGCGATAGGATCGAAATCTTCTTTGAAAAAGAAGTTCTGAGAGGAATTGTGAGAGCGGAAAAAGATATTTCCTTTGCATCGAGAATGCATTTCTTGCGTCGCAGAAAGAGAATGTTGGTCAATTTCTCCAGGTTCTTTTTGAACGAAAGAAACGATCATAACGAGATTGTTTGGATCATTCTTTTTGTCTGAGAGATCTGAAAAGATTTCATTATCTCCTTCGGTAAAGAGAGGAAGTTTTTCTTCTTCTTCGGGCGTAAAATGCAATGAGCAATATTGAAAGTCGTCAGGATATTGCATTATGAATTGATCCTGGATAAACATATGTCGTTCAGATTGAACATAATAAATGAAAACATTTTTTTCCGCATTAAAACGTTTTGTCAGAATAAACCAGAGACTGTGAAAACAATCTTTCCAGAGATCTGTGTCGGGAGAAGCGAGATATTTGCCAAATAGAAAAAGATGAATTGTTTTGTTGCTATACCAATCGCGAGGTCGTTCTTGGTGTTGTCTAGGAGGACGGGCAAAACGATTGAATTGTTTCCGAGGAGGGCCGTAGCTGCTTTCTGCTTGGCGAGATTGATCTTCAAAATGAATTTCCATTGTAAAAGAAATCTTCTTTGAAACCCTCTTTTTTCGAGTTTCCGTCTAGAGTTTTTTCGAGAAAAAAAAGATTTCAAAAATTGGATAATTAAAAAAATAATTTGCGATAATCTTTTGCGCGGAAAAATTGTAATTACAAAAAACGAAAATGATGAAACAGCGGAAAAAAGAAAAAAACTCGAGTATTCTGCCGTCGTTGGCAGTGACTAGTATTGATAGTGACAAACAAAGAAAGCCAATCGCAGAGAAGAAGGAAAAGAGATCCGTCGCAAATCAGGAATTGGAAAAACAAAAACAGAAAGAAAAAAAGAAAAAGACAAAAGTTGAGGAAGAAAAATGTGGATATTGTTTGGAGATTTTATCAATGGGGATCAATGGGACGCGGTTTTCTTTTCCTTGTGGACATATATTGCACATGGAATGTTATGAGATACTGAGAATCTCTTTTAAAGGATCTATGTGCCCGATATGTTTTTCAGAAGAGAGGTTTTCAGGAGTGTTTTCTAATCATCCGGAGGCAGATACGGAAGACATTAAATTCGATATTGACCATGCGTTCGGAATGATTTATTTACAAATATATTACGATCAGAGAAAGAAAGGGCAGGTAATGCAAAAACTTCATCAGCAGATACCGTTTTCTACAATGTCGGAAATATCGGCAGAAGAGATCGCAGTATTTAGAAATCACGATCCAACAGATACCGGAGAAATACTAAAGAAGGCGAATATATCGTTAAAAAACGTAATTAATTTAGAAAAAAAACAAGATATCATACGGCTTTTTCAAAAAAGATCTGATGTGAGAAAGATTCAGAAACTGGGATATAATTACAACGATATATTGATGTCAGGTATCAGAATGGATTTTTTAATTAACAACGGATACACTTTGAAGGATATTTACGATATGGGATTTAGAACGTACAAAGATTTAATGGAATTGCAATTTCACCATCATATATTGACGATATTTAATGATAAAAAACAAGCAATTGTGCCGGTGCAGTTTCTGGTGGATTGGTATTATATCGACTATAGACGGCTTATTGAGATGTTTGCAATGTTCTATGCGAATTCTGTAAAGATCGAGGAAAAGATGTATGAAATGGCAGTTGCTGATTTTTGCAAACTGAAATTGTCGAAAGACGAGTTGCTAAAATTGGGATTGACAAATATAAATCTGTTTTTTACATCATTTGGAAAGAATTGTTTTAATGCGGATTGCTTGGTCAACTTTTGTCAGGGCGACGAAGTGAATAATGCAAAAATACTGATGGAAGTGTTCAAATTCTATGGAAAGACGATGGAAAAGATTCAAGGATTTGCATTGAGACATTTTAATTTGTTAGGCTGGGAAGAAAGCCATCCGTTGCGAAAAATGGTAAATATTACTACGCCAAAAGAAGTAATCATGAAACAAACGAGAAAAGACATTGAAAGCGATTATTCAGAAGAAATGAGTTCCAATGAGAATGTTTACGAAACAAATAGCAGTGAAGACGAAGAAGATTACGATAATTCGTCTGACGATTCCTCAGAAGATGAACAGCCTCGACAACCTGAATTGATAGATTTAAAAAAAGAAGGATTAATGTTTTCTGATAGATCTTCACGACCTCTTGCTGCTCCTTTGAGTGCAGGAATGTCTTTTTCTCAAAAGCCTATGGGAATGCAAACTAACCTAATTGGAGGAAGCTCGAGTTTTTCTGATTTATCTCATAGCGGTTCTAATTCTCAATTAGGATTTAAAAATCCAGCATCTAATCTTCAGAATAGTAAAAGAAAAGTTTTCACGTAATGGAATATATTTTTAATGTATTTTAATATTGTTTACTCATATGAAAAAGTAAAACCCAATCCTTCAATATTCACACATTCATTGTATCCATTGTTGAATAAAGGAATATCTTCTAACATTTCATTTACCAAACTAGGAAACCTTTCTTTAATTGCATTTTTATCGTGTTGTGTAAAGATTTTATTTGTTCTTAAAGATATTTTGAAAGGAGTGTGAGGCAGAATAATATCTTCTATTTCATGAACATGCCCTGGAAGATTGTTGAGATTGTTGATGCAATTTTCTATGAACTGAGTATAAAAAGCATCATATTGTAATTGAGCTTCGTTGTAAACCATTTTGTTTTCTGGTGAGTTGTGAAAAGAATCTTTCAATAAAAATCGTGATTATTCAAAAGGAAGAAAATTCGAAAAGAAAATTATATTTAATTAATTAAAAAATCATGTTATCTGGTTTTTTTTTCAAATGAATTTAGATTAACAAAAAGAATATTTTAATTCAATTCGATCATGTAAAAAAGATCGTAGAAAAATCCTCCTGACATTCCGAATTCCTTTATTTCGTCAATGTTTTCGAGATGATCTTTCACTAATTGAGGGAAATCATTCTTGATGATATTGATTTCCTGCTGACTGAAATATTTTTTTACTTCAAGAGTGATTCTGAACTGAGTATGAGGAATTTTGAAAGTTTGCTCAAATTCTCCATTCGTTTGAAAGCCGCGGTTTGCTAATTGCAAACAATGGTCGATGAAATTGGAATAAATTAGATTATACTCATTATTAATATTTTCTCTCTCCATTTCTACTGTGTGCGGAAAATAGAATTCTGTGTTTATACAACTGATATAAAATCTACTTTTTTCTAAATCTCGTTTTCCTCAAAATTCAATTCTGGAAAAAAAAGAAATTTTTAAAACTCTTTAAATTGAAAGAAAAGGGTTACTTCACCGAAACGATATATTACAAAATGAGTCCTGGATTACCACATCTAAATCATCAAAAGTTTCATTATTAGGATTATTTAAATAAAAACTGAGAAAAAAGATTCCGAAACTTAGACTGTTGGATAAAAGAGTTTTTTTTTGAAATTCTGGTTTAGAAAATGAGTCCTGGTATTCCGCCTTCAAAGACAAAAAACCATTACAACTCAGATTTTAAATTATCTTGTCGTTTATGGTCATTTTGGGCTCTTATATCTTCTTTTCTGGTTTTCTTTTCTGGAAACACATCATATACTATCATTTTAGGTTTTACATCTATTTTAATCACTTTACTTTTATCGAATTTCAAACGTTTGAATGGATTCTCACTTTCTTTTAATCAGAAAACTATCGCACTTATTTCTTTTTCATTTATATTTACTATCATGATATCTGTTTCTTTTATGGAAATGACATCGAAAGGAACTGTCACAACCGTTGCTCCTTTACCTGAAAAGTATGAAAATAATCAAATCAATGTAACTTCCCCTTCGGATGATGTAGAATATAGAAATAGTCAAATCAATGTAACTTCCCCTTCGGATGATGTAGAATATAGAAATAGTCAAATTAATGTAACTTCTCAAAAAATTGAAACTAAAAGCATAAAAGCATGTGCTGGAATTTCTTTATCACATGACGAGCGTGATGGAACTATTACAATTACAAATTCAATTACAAAAATACAACAAGAAAATTTAAAATCGTCACAAAAGTTATCACATTCGTTTTTATTCTATTTCAAAAACATTTGCAACAACGATCTATCTTTAAATTGCTATGAATTAGCACTATGTCGTAAAGATTCACCATGCGCTCCTCAGAATGAAGTCATTATGGGAGAAGTTATTTGCGATATTGATGGAAAAAACTGCGCAAATTTGGAATATTATTCCAACAGAGAAAAGTATTACATCATCAATCCTGACCGCATTTGTTCGCAAAAGAAATGCCCTCTTTTCACAGAAATGATTGGAGAAGTATATCTCAAACGCAACGAAAACGGTCGGTTTGAATATGTAGATGAAAAATATTACGAGCCGGAAAAGAAAATCTACTTTCAAGATGAGGATCGAGAAGAAAGAATTCTTTTTTCTATCTACACAGGAATGAATTATGTTGATTATTTAAATCTAACAGGGCAGTCTAAATCATCTCCAATTAACAAAGATATCATTCTCAAATTTGATGGATATTTTACTTTTTGCGATACAAAAGCAAAGCATTGCAAAGGAAGATATATTTCCAACGTTTTTTTCTCTGAAATTCATTTTTTTTACGTTTTCATCAATGTTTTCATGTTGGTTATTTCTATTGCGTTAATTATTACTGTTATTATTTTAATAGTTTTATTATTCAGTTTGGTAGTATCTAATTTTCCTAACTAAATAGATTTAAAACTCTATTTTTCTAATTTTAGATTCCGTTCATTTGAAAACAAAATAATAAATATTTATTTATTTCAAATTTTCAGAAATGGTGGACACGATTTACGAAATCAGACCTCTAAACCAACAAAATTCTGATTTCTCAGACGTTTCTCTCACGTCGTCAAATGCAGATATTCTATCTCATTTTCACAATCAGTCGATAGAAACGATCGCTCAGTTTGTTCAAGATTTCTTTTCTATTCCTAAAAGCGAAACAAAAGAAACTCTGAATCAAATCAATCTAGACAATTTTTCCTATTTGAGAGAAAACTATTCTTTTCTTTTTTATCTCTTTTTTCTTGTTATTTTATTCTTTTTGTTGAGATCGTTGTATTACCAATATGTTTTGTGGAATTCGGAGAGTAGAAAAATGAATTTTCTAAACAGAAAAAAAGCGGAATAAAACTATTCTTTCTTGGTAATGTTGTATACTTTTGTGGGGTTCATATGCGCTGCGATCGATCGTGGGTAAACCATAATCATTGCAACCAGAGGAAGGATCATGAGCAAAAGATAGGAAAGGTAGAATCTGTTGAAATTGTTAGGATCGAAAGGGTTAGGCTGAGATCCGCTTTGATCGCAGCAAATCCCAAAATCTCTTATCCAGATGCCCAAACTGAGCCAAGCAAAGATTTCCAGCACAAACGTGACCACAACTGTTGTGCCAATGTCGTTGTAATACGTTTCTTTCGATAAATTGGGGTATTTTTGAATTTGGATGAAAAAGAAAAAAACCTGCAAAGAACATGAAACAAGCGTAATTAAAGATCCAACGATCAGAAAAATATAGTTATTAATTACAACACTATTTGTGAATACAAGAAAACCTGTGATTGTTGTCGTCGTCATCCACACAATCTGAAAAACTTCTATCCAGAATAAAACGCCAAATTTAGGCACGTTTTGATCGATATACACAACTTGTCTCACATTGTTTCTTATTTCGTTATCGTTGACCAGCCCTTCTTCAAATTTTTTGTGTGCGGAGTTTTTCGACAATTGTGTGAAATTGTCGAAATTGAGATTTAGAAAATTTTCTGTTTCCGCGTCTCTATCGTCCAAATCTATTTCAACGCTGGGAGGATTGATTTCATCTGTTTTTGTTTCTTCATCGGTGATTTCTGAAAAATCTACTTTCGAAGGTCCAGCAGATTTTTGCGCGTTGAAATCAGGAGACGACAACACTGCTGGCGGAGTTTGTTTTGCAGATCTAGTTTTTTTAGAGGTCAGTCTCGAAGTTGCGCTAGGAGGAGGAGGCTTATCAGGCCCGAAAGAAAACGCATCCATTGTCAGCCAGATATATTTTCTTTTACGAATAATTTATTTCTTTTTTTTCTATCTAAGAAATCACTTCATAATTAAAGTGTGGAATGTTTTTCCGTCCGGTGTCTTAAAACTCATTATTTCAAAGTCGGGGTTTGGAGTGTAGATTTCTTTTTCGAAAATCTGTCTTTTCGAGGGAGGGATAAATTTGTTGTAGAAAGACGCAGCGTTGGTGACAATTGTGATCAATCCGCACACTGCGACCAAAAAGCAGCCAAAAGACATGCAGCCGTAGAGAAAGCCTTGCGGAGTTCCAAAAGCGTCTTGATCGCCCAATTTGTCGAAAGAAACCCATCTGATGACGATGATGAAGATAGATATTGAAGGAAGAGAGTAATTCAGAGCAGCTTGCGATTGGATGTTTCTTACGAGCGTTTTGTCGTACATGCGTTTGTAAAAGTTTTTGTGGAAAAAATACAGGATGGTGTGAAATCCGAAATAGAGAATCAGATAGATTGCGAGGCAAACAGTGTAGAGAATAGCAAACAGAAGGCTGGAATTGAAGCGATAGACTTGGATTTCAATGTATGAAAAAACAGCGATAACGACAAGAATGAGGAACTGCCAGAAGAGGATGAGACAAAAAATCGCTTTGATATTTCTTAATTTTGCGAAATCTTTAAAAACATCTACAGTGATAGCTTCTAATGCCTTTTCTCTTTCTACACTCGACATTTTCGACAGAGATAATCAAAATAATATTTATTCTAAAATATATTATCACTTCTCCGAGAAATTAAATATGATTTTCAATATTTCTTGATGGCCGCGGATTACGAGCTGTTTGTTTGTTTTTCCGTCGCAGCTTTTGATCTCTTCGATGAGCTGATTCAGAAAGTCGAGCTTTTTCTGTCTTAGTTTCGAAAAATCGTTTCTTTCAATGTAGTCGATGGCTTCTTCCAGCGTGAATGTCAGTTGCGACATTTTTCAGAAGAGTGAGAGAATGTTTTTTCGATGACAAACAAAAATATACTAATTATTTAAAAATTCTGCGACGCTTTTAATTCAAAATTGTGAAAAGTTTTTTTCAAGATATTTTTTCGCCGGGAATATATTAAATATTCTCGAAAAAAAATTATAGAACTTATTTTGGGATTATTGCGACAATTTTCAAATCTTCATGTCTCAAATGTTTTTTGATAATCGTCCTGCAAAAAATATTCTGCAAACATCTTGTTTCAAGCCGCCGCTGTGGTTTTCAACAAAGCATGAGGTAAAGCATTTCCGAGAGAATTTCAGCTATCTGAGTTACTTTTCGGAAATAGAAAAGTTCGATGAGCTGCCTCCGGATAAGAAAATCAAAATCATGCGAGAATTCAATATGCACATTAGGAAAAAAAAATTAAGCGAAGAGATGAGGGAAACGAAGGAATTTGAAAATGCGGAGAAAATGAATAAATTTGTAAAAAATAATTACAATTTTAAAAACGCGAATAAAAAGCTGTTTGAATGCATTTCGTACATCCATCTTTCAAGAGATTACTTTCATGGAGAATGCGAAGATCAATATTACAAATCGATTCGTGTTGTAAATGAATATTACAAAAAGTATACAACGCCTTTCAAATGGATGTCTAGTTCTACTCTATATTGCACTCATTACCCGCTGTTTTACACAACGCATTCGTTGAGAGAACATGCAATCTTTTTGTGTTGGAGAGTAGTGTTTATTTGTCTGAATGAAGTCATGTCAGAGATCAACTATTGCGATGATTTCTCAACGCTGATTCAGAATTGCGACAAAAGATATTCTTTCAATTCAAATAGAAGAAGATACAAAAAAGTAAAGAATTTTTTATTTTATTCCATCTTTTTATTAAACCAGGTGATTCCTTGTCAGATGAGACAACTGAATGGTAATTTGAAGAATCAATCCACTTCTTCTGGCGCAATTGTTATTCCCGAACTGAATCCTCATGTTGTTTCGACTTTCAACAAATTTGCATTAGGATTGCTGCAACAATCGTTTTTCATCAATTCTCTTTCGTATTTTACATATTCAATGGCGAAACAAGAAGATCAGATGGAGATGCTAACTAAAATTCTAAATTACAAAAATCAGATTACAAGAATATCTCTCGAATCCGTTGACATGCTTCATTTGAAAGAGATTTACACTACTGCGGTGGATTGTGTTTTAAATTTATTCTACGATAATGAGGAAATGATTTTCTTAATGTCGTCGTTATTCAAAATCTATCACAACACTCTGGAAGAATTAAATAGAAATTGTTGGAGCTATCAGTTGGAATATCCTTTTTTCGATATTGTAAATGAAAATCAAAAAAGTATATTTTCAACGATCATTTCTCACGATTATTTCGACGAATATATTCAAAAGTTTAAACATCCTAAAAAGAAAGAGAAGTTGATGATTCAAATTTACAATCGTTTGAATTACGCAACAAACATGAAAAACTTTCTTTTGGGATCTTGCATTACGATAGAATGTCTATTGTCGTGTTTTAACATTTCAAAACACACCTACGACGATTATGAAGCATTTCCAAAACTCGTCAATTTGGTAAAAAAAGTTGAAATATTGCTCATGCCTTTCTTCAACCGAGAAGAGATAGCAAATGAAATAATATGCTGGATCATATCTCAAACGAAATTAAGAATGACTTTTTGCCCCTGCATTAAAGAGTTTTTTGAATTACCGAAATCGGATTTGTATTTTAAAATTGGTCAGGAAGCAACGTTCATAGAATCGTTCATTGTCCAAAAGTTTAAATATTCCAATGAAAAAAACAAAAAAGATGGTTTCATCGACGGAATCTTATCTCGCATAGTGAATCCTTTTTCTCCGCACCAAGAAACTGAAGAAGACATAAAAAAAGTTTCTAAAATGAAATCTGTTCTCACAGCATCTAGTTCAAACTCAAACCCTGAAGAAAAACCTAAAGAGAAACATATTATCATTCCTTTTAACGAAGAAGATTTATTTATTTGGAATATATTATATGGATTATACCCTTCTATAAATGATTCAAAAGCAAATATATTTCCAACGATCGAACTAAATAATTTCTATTATTACCCTTCTAAATTTTTCGTTCCACAATCTTTTTATTCCGATTACAACGAACAATCGCAACGATGGATTTCTAGAATTGTTGAATACAAAAAAACGCTTTCTTGATCATTTAGAGGTCTGAAGGATCAACTGTGCCCGAAGTGCTGAAAGAATTTGTGTCCTTTTCTTTCTTGATCATAACAACCCGCGGCAGAGTAGATTTTGCAGAAACTTTCTTTGCCACGGCGTTTTCTTGATCGCTTTTGTCACTTTTCTTTTCCTTCTTAATTTTCATATTAATGAGAACGTTTTCTCCTCCCGTTCCGCATGTAAAAGATGCTTTTTCTTCTTCCTCGTTAGATTCTTCTTTGTAATCTTCGTCAGAATCGGAATCTAAAACATCATCTTGCAATTCAGTATTAGACGCCATCTTTCTTGCGCGCGCCTTTTCGCGATTTAACTTTTCAAGCAAATATCTGCTCAATTCTTTCTCATGACGGCTCAACGGACGAGCGCGACAACGATCGTAAATTCCCATAACACATTGCATATCTTTCTTGAGAACAGTCGAACGATTAGAATTTTCCGCTAACATTGCGCAATCTTGGAACAAATGTTCTAATTTTTCTTCAGCAGATTTTTGGATAATGTGGACTGCTTTCTTTTCAAAACGAACGCCATTAGGAAATACGTCCTTGTAATCTTTTTCTGCGATATCGTTAGCAATTTCTCTGATTAACGCAGAAAAAGGTCTGTGAGGAAAAATAAAATCCTGTTCGATCAATTTGCGTCTTTCGCTGTCAAACCGTCTTGGAGTCAACAATTTGCGCGCTGTTTTCTTTGCTTCGCTTCCAGGAGGCTTGACAATCTCGATTTTTTCAGTTTTGATCTTAACTTCTCCCGTCTCAGGATTAGTCTCAAGATTGGCTTTTTCGCGCTTGACCTTGACTGGAGAAGAAATCTTGTGAGCAACTTGTTTCGTGCGAGCCATCTTTGAATCACTAAAATGATTTTTTGGTCGAGAAAAATGTAATTTTGAATTTTTTCTGGATCGATAAAAATAATATTTGGAGCATTTTTATTCATTTCTCCAAACTAAAAATCTCAACTTTCACGTTTGTTGACGGATTCTGAAAGGGATAAAACCACAATCGATACCTTTTTGTAAAAACATTGTACCCGAAGGAGGAAGCTGGACAACAAAAGAATTCTTATCGTGATCCTGAGAAATGAATTCTGGAAAGCTCGTAAGAATGGGAGAAATGAAATCTCGAGCACGTTTGAGCTCAGAGGCCCAGGACGGTAATGCAAATGTAATTTTTTGGCATTCATCGGTGATAATTAAATGATGATCTTTTATGACGTTTATACGCATGAAATGAATGATTTGATCGGGATATATCACTGCGATATGCGCTGTCGATTTATGAATATTCTTTAAAAGACATGTTATTTCGTGAATTTTTTTGTCGTCGAAGAAAGTTCTGTCGAAAACAAGAATTACTAAATCCTTTTTTGAAGAGTTATCATATGATGTAAGATTAATCTTATTGATAAAAATATTATCCGATCGTAGGTATTTTAAATTAATGTCGGCAATTCTATGGATCGAGGTGTGGATCTCGTCCACAAGAACTAAATCGTCAGGAATGTTTGATGTTGTGAGAATATTGATATTTAAAGAATTTCCGCGCCCAGTTTTGAAATAAATAATATTTCTTAGAATAAATATATTTAATGCAGCGCAAATGTATTGATTCGTCGTAATCATAGGTCGATCGTTTAATTGAGAATAACAGGATAAATTCATTCTATGAGGGGTCGATTGATTGATCCAATTCTTTAGAAAGCTGCACATGCCCCAACTGACAAAAGACGAGCAATTGTCATATTCTTGAACGATTCTTTCTGAAAAGCCAGTTCTGATGAAAGTATATTGGGGAGGTTTATAGAAATCTTTTTCTTTGCTAAAATACGGAATCTTTTTTCTTTTTCCGGCTTTTTCGTCGTTCACCATCTCCTTATATCGTTTTAAATAGGCTAATTCTAAACAATGTGCGAATGATTCCAAAAGATGAAAGTTTTTTTGTGTAGCAATATATATATTTGATTCTTCCTCTTTAAAGAGAAATTCGATAGGATCTTTCTCGATATTGAAATCGTATCTAGGTATTTTCTCTTCAATCTGTTTAATCATGGAATCGTACATCCATATTTGACGATTTTTTTTGCCAGTGTAAATTACAAACAGTACCGTGTGAGCTCGAGAGGTATCTCCAGAATAAACTTTTCCCATATAACATGGCAAAACGATTGCTTTAGACAATTTAAAAGAAAGGCCAGATTTTGCGATGATTTGTTCTGCTAGAATGTAATCACTGTTTCTAAACGTATTCCACATTTTAGATATTTTTCCTCTTTCGTCAATTTCAAAGTTTCTATGCAATAATCTAGATATTTTTTCGTATTTGTGATCGGAATCAACAACAGTTTTGTAAGATCTCATGAAAGCTCTATTTCTTTCATTTCTTCTTCTTTGCAAAAACATTAAAATATATAATTCGTCGAAATATATGTTTTTAGAATGCGGAGGTCTTAAATACGTCAATAAATTGCATGTTCTTGACTCTTCCGAAAACATACGATCATCGCTAATCACAGGTCGGTCTTCATTTTTAAATTCTTTAACGAAAGGTTGTCTTTTGAATTCATCTATTTCATTACAAATCTTTTTTGTTTTTTTCACGTACGAATCGGATGAACAAGATGCCATTATCTCAGGTTTAATGAAAAAATCTTTAGACAAAATCTGGATTGAAAAATATTTAAAAGGATAAAAATAATCCATTTTCTTTATATTTCAAATAGAAGAATTTCATAAATGCGAACATATATGGAAGAAAAAAGATTAAAAATGCTGGAAAAAGAATAAAAAACATTACGAAATAATAAAGATACATTATGGAAAAGATGTTAAATGAAAATGATTAAAACCAACTTTTTCTCGACTTTTTTTTGAAAAAAAGATTAAAACGTATTTCAAATTTTAAATAAATTGAATTAGAAATCAATATTTTTTGTCTTTGAAAATGTCTTATTGGGGTCAAGATGCTTCCCAATTGAGACCGCCTGTGAAACCGCTAGAGATCAAATTCGACGATCCTGACAAAAAAAGAGAGAAAAAAGAAAAAAGAAAAACAAGGAGAGAAGAAAAGAAAAAACAGAGTTTCTCAAATGTTACAATTATTCCTCTTCCGTCCTCAAAAGCTCCTTCTAGAAACAATATTCCTTCAAAAGACTCTCCTTCTCCGAAAACAGATTTTGATATATTTAATCGAACATTAACAGGAAGTTCTATTCCAGGGTCCGGAGAGGGTGCTGCTTCGTCAACCATTACGCCTGACAGTTCTATTCCCCAGAAAGATTTTTTACGAAATGTAAAACAAAATGAAAACCAATATGGTGAATCAGAAGGAACGGAATTTGATCCTGGAGATCCAATTCATTTAATGACCGGAACAACGCGTGTTTGGAGGCCTCCTTTTTGGAAAGAAGTTCAGTTGATTACTAGATATTTTCAAGCTACTTTTAGAGGCACTTTAGACGAATTGTCTAAAGAATTAACTGGAAAAAACATTTACAGATTAGAAGAAAAGAAGTTTTGGTCGATTTTTGAAACGACGAGAAAAGACGATTACTGGCTGTCAGATGAAATGTCAAACATGCATGATTTTCGCCAGGCTTACAAAACAATAACTCCTTTGGTGATAAGAATAGCTGGAACAAGTGATTTACCGTTTAAATTACATTTAATCAGCATGTGTGAATACGATCGTTCTTCTGGGAAAATTGTTTTTAAAATGGACGATTGTAATCAAAGTTTCTATGACGATACAAATATGCAACAAGTGATGCCATTTATGTACACAATTAATCCAGATAGCGATTTGCATAATTATACTTTGGTCACTGATTTTAGAAAACAGTATTCTCCTGATTGTGTAAAAGCGATTTTCAAAATTCAACGAGAAGAGTTAAAATCGTGTTATTCCATTCAACGACACGAATCGTTTTCAGTTCCTTATTTAAAAGAAGGGTCGCATTTGCACCAAATAATATATGCATTATCCGATTCTTCAAATATCGCATTTAGTGAAATTAGACCTAAAGCAGAAAAGTTACTAGAAGATATGAGCACATCTCGCAAACAAGCTCTTTTCAGACAAGAAGACATGTGGTTCATTGATCTGGACCATGCTACTTTTATTGAAGTTTTGACTTTTATCGAACAATTGACGTTAACTATTCCTAAATACGATCGGTTATGCTACAAAATTCAGCCTGTGCCTGGAGTGGAATGGACTAATGTGGGAACGTGGTCTTTCTATGATATCAAACGTCTGGGAATTCAAAAATTACTCATGGGATCTAATCGTGAATCTGGTCTCAATCAATTACTCGAACAAAAAATATTTAATGTGACATTGAATTTCCAATTGATTTATTTGTAATTTTTACGATTCTAAATCATTTTTCATTTTTTCAATATCTGGATTGTTTCTCATAAATTCTTCGTATTCTTTTTGTTCCACAGTTTCAACTTTTTGAATGTTCCAACAAATAGTAAAAAATTGACTGAAAAGATCGTTGATCAGTGCAGAATCGTTTGAAATAAAGAATTCGCAACGTGCTGTTAAAAGACCTATTTTTGTTTTCATCATTTTTTCGATATCTTTTGGAGATGCGTCAGGATTTGTTTTTTTAAATGTTTCGATCGTTTTTGAAAGAGATATGTAATCGTAGGAAAAAAGAGAGTTTCCTTTGATGATAGGAATATCTTTAAATCCTCCAATATGATTCTTTTCTTTTTCTTTATCAAACATCATTAAAAGTGTATATGTAAACACGTCTAAAGTGAAATTGACATCGAATGGTTTAGGAATGTTGCATTGAACTGCAGGCAATGTTAATGTTTTGAATAGCGCAGATTTTGATGATATCCAATTTTCTATCAAATAAATATGGCCGGAGAAAAAAGATCTGTAGTTTTCTTCTTTTAAAACGATTTCTCTTTCGATTCTTCCGTCTTCATTTTTTTCTACCTTTTTGTTGAATTCTGTATCGAAATTGACGAGATGATCTTTGATAGATTGAACAACGATAATGTTGTATTTTTTCCATTTATCCGATCTTTCGTTAAATGTATCTAAAATAGCAATTTTCCATACGTGCTGAGCAATTACGTAATGATTATTCTTGTACATATTGGTGAGGAATTTAAATAAAGGAAAATAAAAATAAAAATCATAATGTTCGACGACAAATAATTGAAGCATTATAATTTTGACATCTCTTAAAAATGCGCAAATGTTTGCAAAATGTGGAGCCAGTTTTTTCCTTTCGTTCTCGAAAAAAGTTTTGTGAGTTTTAATAAAATTGAGAAAAGATTCTGCAACCATTTTTTTGAAGATTGCAAAATTTATCTCGAATCTCACATTTTCTTCTTCTTGATTCAAATCTTCTCCAGCGTATTTTTTTTCTTCACAACTTCTAATTATCATTTCCACGTAATTGATTTGTTCTTGAAAAATAGCGATAATGGTTTCTTCTATATTTTCTCTTTTTTCAAATTCTTCAATGCTTTCGATTGATATTGACACTTTATACGGAGTAATTATGGGTTCTCCAGAAGGATTCTCATTCAAATTTGTTTCTGAAATAGATTTGTTCAGTTCTTCCATTGACAAATCCACATTGTTGCTGCTTGCCATTATATTCTTCCTAATAATGTTTGTTATTTACCAAGGATTACGATTCGTTCGATTTCTTTTTGAAAAGACTGCACAATTGATTTTATTTATCTTGAAATCTATAATGTTATTTTTTTTGAATTTTTTCAGGTTTTTGTTTGATTTCACTTTTACACCGTTTTTCAAGTTTATTGAAATCGTTCTTTTTTCCACGATCACTTTTTTTGTAATTATTTTTTTAATTAAGAATTACAAAATTTTTACAAATTCTGAAGAATTCTCCGCATTTTACCAAAACATTACAAACGTCTATTTGCCAAATTTTATAGATATTGTTCGAAATTATACAGGATATAACAATGCCTCACTCTCAAATATCGCTCAGAAATAGCAAACTACGATCGTGGAATAAAGTATTTAATCCTATATTTCACGATAATTGCAACGTGGCTCGTAAATATGTTACTAAAGACACTCAGACCGCTCTTTTTCCTGTCAACAAAATGTCTCTGATGAGTTGTCGAGAACACATTACAAAGCCGTATTTCTCTTTATTTGATCACAATGTTGCTGAAACATCGACAAACTACTGGATGGAAGATTCTATGCATCAGATCATTGAAAACGGAAACCACAACCATTTGATCGACAATTCGATATCCAGAGCTATTGGAGACGAAAACCTTGTGATGATGAATGAGCGTGTTTCAGATGAAACAAGACTACGAGAATTCATTGCACGCCAAATATCAGGAATAGGCACAGTGCCTAAAAAAGTTCAAGCTACGTTCTGCATGGGAGCTGCAATCATATTAGCCGAGAATATCGTATCTCCTGCGACATGGCGTGAAATAGGACCAAAGATTTGCAACGAAATGGGATGGAGCACAAAAGTGACTACAAAATACAAATATCTTGCAGCGTCAATCGGTCGTCGATTTGGAAAAACGCGGTTCGTCTCAATGACTGTTGTGAATTATGCACTATCCAAGCCTGGAAGCACAATTATCGTGTTCTCTACATCTCAAGATGCATCTGATCTTTTGCGCGTCGACGTGGAAAACATGATGGCTGAAGCAGGAGAAGTCGAATTTGCTGGAAGAATGTGGAAACTTACTGATTTGAAAGGAAGAGGCCACAAAAAGATGCAACTTCGGTCGCCTTATGATCCTAGCAAGATTTCTACAATCTATTTCAAACCAGGTCTTCACAAGCACAATATGGACAAACAGGTATGTATTTTTTCTATTTATTTCAAAAAAAGAACGATCAGGTCGAGGTATGTCTTTTTATATTCTATCTTCTCCGGATTATTTGAGGCGCGCGACGAGATATCAATGAAGGTTTTTTCTGCAATAAAGGATTCTGTTCTGCAGTTACTATTTTGTTTTCTTCTTTGTTTAGTGTCGGTTTTTGTTTTTTTGCAATAGGTTGGTATTTTTCTGCATCGTTGTTGTCTTTAGGATATTCTCTTTCTTTCTTATCTCTGTTCAGTTGAAAAAAGGTTTTCTTTTCCTTGTTAAGCGATCTTTTCATCATGAGAGCGTGCAGTTTCTTTGCGTTCTCTTCGTCTAATTTTTCGTCGGGATTAAGATCAGAAGAAAAGGTAAAAGTAAGCGCAGGAAGACTCTGAATTACCTTCTTTTTTCTGAATTCCTCTACTTTTCGCTTTGTTTCCTCAATAATTTGATTATCTTTTTCTATTTTGCAAACAACGTCCTCAGGAATTATTTTTATCTTTAATAAAGGATTTACATAGTATTTTTGCAGTATTGGAGATAAAAAGCTGTGGAAATGCGATTTACGATCTTCCGGAAAGTTTTGAATAATATTTTTGAAAATGTGTTCTGTGCTCACGATTGTTACTGTGCATTTAGCTCTTGTAGAAGCAACATAAAGCAGTGGATTAACGTCTCTCGGTTCATAAAACGAAGGAAAGAATATCAGAATATTTTCGAATTCTCTTCCCTGAGATCCAAAAATTGTTGTTGTTGAAGCTCTAGAAATGTTGTGCCAGTGACTTTTTGTCCATGGAATCATCCTAGCGTTCTCCCATGAATTTATTTCTCCTGTGGCGTCGTCTACATCGTTTGCAGGAACAACGATCAAACGCCTGCCCCAAGAACTTCTGGGAATTCCGATAGGCCCTAAATAATGCGTTGCGAGTAAATCTTCGTGGCCAGGAACAACTTCTGATTCAATAAAATCATTATATTCTGTTAAAATGTTCTTTGACGATCTTTCTACAGAAAGAGATCCTCCGGCATTTAAAATATACGTATCATCACTATCTTCTGTGATCAAATCGTCTTCATACTCATTATCTTCTTTTATTTCAATTTTGGTTTCTTTTTTCTTTCCTTTTCCTTTAAAACTGACATCTTCAATCTTTGCGACCACATAAAGTAAATTATTACAGAGATTAATTCCATCGTAAATGTTTTTTTTATAGACAATTTTCATTCCTTTGAAAACATCCACTTTTACACCGTCAATATGCATGATTTGCGATGTCTGTCTATCTTTAGGAATTTTGGAGGTAAAGATAGTATCTGTGATATATCTATTGATGAGATTTTTAATTTTGTTTGTCGGACAGCACATTTGAAGCCTCAAAGTTTCCCCAATATCCTTAATACTATTTAAATAGTAAGGATGCATGATGAGATAGTCAAGAGTAGGTTTCAATTTTCTAAGAATTTCTTCATCTGTATCTTTTCCATTTATTTCTGTTATTTCAATGAAATGCGCTCTGATGTTTTCATTTACTTCAAATTTATCTGCAAGATATCTTTTTACATCACTATTCTCGTCAAATTTTGTTTTCATATCAAAATGAAAAAGCTCGTATTTTCCTTCTCGAATAGCTTCATTATTGGAAATGTTTTTGATCGAACTTTCTCCTTTAAAACGATGATCAATATCTAATTTCACCATCCAAGGAGAAAAGATGTTTATGAAATCTTTGTGGACCATTCCAGCAGAAATGGATGCTAATTGTCCGTTATCTCCTGCAATCACAATGCGGACTGTTGGATGGCAACACATCGAAATGACATAGAATATTCTGCAAGCGTTGACAATGTCTAATAAACTCGATTCGTCGATAAAAATGCATTTTATGTCTTCGAGTAAACATTTGTTAAAACAGCATTCAAATTGTTCGCAGTAATGTTTTTTTCTCATATACAGATCGTTTGATTGAAAAGGAAACTGAAATAATTCTGGGTTTTCAGGGTTTTTGAAATTATTTGTTCTGTAAATTATTTCTTTCAAATGTTCTGGATTTGCTGTATTCATGCAAAACATATCATGCAAAATGAGGAATCTAGATACTGTGAAAGTTCTTCTGCACACTTTTTGAAACCCGACAGAATAAACAGTAGTGTTTTGAGAAGACAAATACAAAACCTCGTCTTTGTCGAAATATTGACAGATTTTTCCTTCTACAGCTGTCTTTCCACGCCCTGCTTCTCCATCAATAAACGTAATTGGCAGTTTTTGTGCATAATAGAAAGCTAAACTTTGTTTTCCACAGAGTTCCATGTTTTCGTATATTTTTGTGTATTTTTCATCAGAATTGGAATGAATCGCATCAAAAGGCTTTGCTAAGAATTCTTCATGATGAATGATGTAATTGTTTAGAATGTTGCATAATGCTAATTCGAGCATTTTTGTATATGGATAATAATCCCATGCGACAAGAAGTTGATCATTATTTTTTTCGTCAGGAACAACCAGAATAGATCTTAATTCTTGCAAATTATTTAACAAATATGATTCATCGACTTTTTCTGCCAATATCTCGGAAGAAATTTGAGACAAATAAATACAAGTATCGGAATCCTTTTTGTTTCTTAAAATAGTCATTAAGATTCTGAATTCTGAGGCTAGCGAAGGAGGTTTTCTCATTTTTGAAAAAACATATTCGCTAATGAGAGTTTTGTCCAATATATCGTACGTAGGAAATGCCCATTCATACACTTTACTTTTGCATAGAAAGAATTCAGACAGTTTGTATGTGTTTTCAAATATTTGGATATTGATTTTCTTGGGTCTCAAGAATAAATAGTTGAAATAGTTTGTTTTGATTTTTGGATCGCCTCCTTCGAAAAACAAATGATACAAAACAAACAATGCGTCTATTTTTAATCCCAATAAACATTCTCTGGACGGAACCCAAGTTCTGTACAAATCCTCAATTTCGTTATTGAAGAAAAAGAATTTAAAATCTTTCATATGCTCGATATGTTTTTTTAAAACAAAAGGAATATAGTTTCTGATATGATGAAAGTATTTTTCAAAAAAGGTATTTTCTTTCAGATGGTCTGGAATAACATATGCTTTAGGATCCAGATCTGTCAATTCCTCAAATCTATCGATCATATATTTTAAAGGAGCTTTTTCAAAAAGTTTTCTCATCAACGATTTAAAAGAATTCTCACACCATAAGTTTGCTTCTGCGTTTAAAGGAAATTTTCTATTTACTACAACATTATAGATTTGATAACCTCTGAAAAAGTCAGATGTTACATCGGCAAAGAAAGTATATTTGTAATGATCATACAACGTAAAATCAACTGGAAATAGAAATATGCATTGCGTGTTGCCTTTTAACGCGAAATAAAAAATACATTTACCATCGTCTTTCTTATGCACTATTTCAGTTAAAGAGCCAGAAAACTTGCGATATGGACAGTTGTTTTGAAAACTTTCTTTTCTCTTCTCAAGTTCTTTCTTCTTTTGATACTCAGGATTGTTTTTAAGAAGCATGGGAATGTTATCTCGATTGAATTTTGTATGCATCGAAGAATTTAGTTCCATTTTCACGTTTGCATGCAAATCTCTTTCGAATTTTTTTATTCTAGATTTAGAACGCAATCCAGTTTCTTCTGCAATAAATATCGCTTCGTCAAGTGCTTTTAGATAATTCGTATCTTCACATATTTCGTCTTCTATGTCTAAAAATAAATCATTTGGATAGGTTACATCTTTTTCTGTAATGATTATTTGATTTTTTTGAATAGGATCGGAACTTGAGGAAATAGGAAGGGAAACATCCTTAAGAGAAGCTTTTTGCAATTTAGATTTAAAAGAAGGGGAAAGCAGATGAGAAAAGTTAGAATGTAATTCAGAAATGTGACTTTCGAGCTCTTTAAGATCTAATTCTTCCTGACAAATAGCACATTTGACTGATGTGTAAGAAATATATTGAACTATATCTTTCAACGTTTCATCATCTATCACTCTCGTATCATGCGTCAAATCAATACATTGTTGACACACATTCTTTTGGATACTGATATCAAAAATCGGGGCCGAAAGTAAACATCGACAAACAGGGCAGTACTTGATGTTATTTTTCGTAGAAACGGTCGTATCGATGAAGAGCTTCCTGTTGATTTCCATGATACTAAATACCCGCACTTTATTAAAATTTGATTATTCCTAATTCTTACTTTTTTCGAAAAAGAAAAAAACTCGAAAACACTTTTTTCTTTTTTAAAGATTTATTACATCAGTCATGAGAATGCCGCTTTTCGATGAAATCATTGATTTTTTCATCGTAAATAGAAGTCCAGCCGACACATCCTTTTCCTGAGAACTTAATTTGTTCAGCGCCTAATGCTTTCAATTTTGCCAAAAATACTCTTAGAATACGCATTTTTTCTTCACCTGATTGAGAGATCGCAATCTCATGTCCGAATTCACATATAATCTCAAATTCTGCATCTCCTTCTCCATTTGAATATATAAATGTTCCTTCTTCTCCCGGAAATCTAACATCTTTCCAAACAATAGAATTAAATTTCTTACTTTTCATACCCAAACACAACTCGCACTCAGATGCCATGAAATAACTCTTTTTTTAAAATTCACTATTTTTTTATTTCTCTTTTTAAAACCCAATATAAAAATGAGAATTTTCACCTTTTCTTGTAAAATCCAGCCCTGGAAAATCATATTTCAAAAGTAAAGAATTAATTACAGCATATTCTGAAACCAGAAAAGATGAATATATGCAAGAATTTTTCCCAATATCATTTTCTAAATCAATTAATCGGTCATTCAATAAATCTGCAAAATATTTAGGTGTGTCAGTTGACCAGTAATGATGTTTACCAGAGCATCTAACAGATGCTTTATCCATCATATCATTTAACATATCGATATTTTTAGACCAATATGCATCGAAATAATTTACATCATATTCTTTTTTAATCCAAAAATTTCTCCATTCTTCCACAGTTTCAAGCGATTTATCAATTAACATTGTCAGTAATAATACACATTTAACTGTGTATATATGCTCATTTTCAGGACTGTAAAGAGTTAATTTCACTTTAAAAGGAATATCTTTTTTTTTGTTTCCTGTATATTTCGCATCAAAATGAATCAGATAAGATGGAGTCTCAACTGCCATTTCAATCTTTTCAATAAAAGTAGCTTTTCTCAACACGATTTTGTAAACGTTTTTATTTAAAAATGAAACAAATGTTTTTCTAAATAGGATCTCAATATATCTTCTGAAAAATGTTTTGATGTTTCATCGATCCCGCATTTCGAGCATTGAACACGCAATTTGCGAACTAATTCAAAACTTTCTTTTTCGTTTAATTTATCGAAAAAAGTAAATATCAAAAACGTTTTATCGCAAGTCATAAACATTTCGATACCTGCATGGGCGCTGCCATCCCAAACAATATGAAATTGAATCCATCTAGTGTTGTTTTCGATTAAATGATTGAAATTATTTAGAAACAAATGAACCAAAAAAACTAACCTTGGATTAGGAAAATTAGAAATGTCATGTTTATTTGTATTATTCCATTTTGAATTATCTTGTAATTCAATCAATCTTTTGTCAAACTTTCTTACCAATTTGGAACATTCCATGATAGAAAAAGAAACTTTTTTAAAATCGTCTATTCTTCACAATTCGAAAAAGTAACTCTTCCAGAATCTGATTTTTTTTCTAATTCATTATTTTCTATCGGATTAATTAAATGGTATTTAACATCACGATATATTTCAAGATATTCGTTTAAAGTTGCATTTTGAACATATGGAAGATTTACAATTCCAAGAATAAATAAAAATGGGTATAATTGAATAATATCATGTGTTATAAATATAGGAAATGATGAAAAGCATGCAATTGAAGAAAATCCGTAAAATATAGATCTTTTTTCGATTCTATTATTCAAATCATGAGTTACAATACTGATTTTATGTAATTCAGATTTTCCCATAGAAGAATTATTATCCAAAATTCTATTATATTCATTAATTACTTTTGTTAAATATGATTGTGAGAACGGTGGATAATTTCTTTTCACAATTTGTTGAATCAAAGATATGCATGTTTGAGACATTTGAAAAAAAAGATACAGATAATAGATTGTTTTTAGAAATGAAATGAAAAAACAATAATACTTTCTCACTGCAATAGGATATTCTTATTTCTTTAATAAAAATCCCTTTTAATTAAAGGACAAAAAAGAAATCGAAAAAAGAAAAAAAGAAAAAAGAAATCGAATTTTAATTACATAAAAAAACTATCAATTCCTGAAAAACTCTAAATAAATTTAAAATGTTAAAACTTGGGGATGTGTTAATTCTTCATTAACATGTCCTTCCAGATATACTTGATTTCTATTTTCTGCTTTTCTTTCATCAGATGTTAGGATTGCTTTTCCAATTAAAACAATTGTTACAACGGCTAGAATTAAAAGGATTATTCCTCCAAATATCTTCCAAAATATTCCTAAAACAAAATTAGCCATTTAACATCGTCCCGTGATATCTAACTGGCACTGATCTAAACACGATGTTTCACAATTTCCACATGATCCTGCGGAATATATATTGCAAGAATTACACGAATTATTGAATCCATTTGTAAACCTATCTATAGGATCTTGCCAAAATTCGTTAATATTTGTTCCAGGAGGCTGCTCTATGTAATCTGGTAAAAAACCTCCAAATTGAGGTAATTGTTGCACAGATTCGCTGTATGTTGCAATAGATAAACAATTCTCATCTCTTCCACAATACCCCCAAATTCTTCTTCTTCTAGGGTCTAAAGAATTATCCAGGTTAATTAACGATGCACAACAAAACGTTCCTTCCGGACAACAAATGTCTGTTGAAGGCAATATAACTGCTGATTCGTTTATCGGATTAGGTGTTGGGAAAGTTGCATTTACAAACGCAGTGGGTGAAAAAAGCGTATTGAATGCAAATGAACCATCTTGCGGAGGGAAGAAATGACAACATTTGTAATTTACTGGACAAATTTGAGACGCACAACATGACTCTCCTAATGCTGTATTTGCACATCCTATGATAGTTTGATGGTTTTTAGGCACCGACATTGGACACACAGTTGTATTCTTTGTGCAACAAAACATTCCATTTTCTTCAAATATTGTTACATTATTCGTATTCAAACTCAGATTTATTCCATTTCTAGAATAACAATCTTCTGTTCCAATTAAACAAACCGAGCCAGATTGTCCACAAGGAATTGTAGTATTTGCAGGCCAAGGAACGTGCGTTGTGCTGTTTTCAATCGACATCCAACATTGTGTGTAAGGTTTTGGTAATAATAAAGGATTTGTTCCTTTAAAATACAAATTAGGGGTTCTTGAAATAACTGTATGATTTGTTGAATTTGAAGCCGATATATTGACAGACGATTGGCAAGACGCTGATCCTGGACAACAATAATACAATGAAATAGAATCTTGGTAACAACAAGAATATCCTACAGGACAAATTGTATCTCCACAACATTGCTGATGTGCATCAACACAACCCAAGAATTTAGTCGGTTGAAATTTGCTAAAACAGCACGTTTTGTTTACTCCGCAGCATCCTGGAACAGAGAATTTAAGCGACGGAGAAAAACAAGGAAGAGTATTATATGGGCAACACCCGGGCGACGAAAGCTCTGATAGCACTGTTTGCAAAGCAGTCATGCCTGGATACCATATATTGGTCGCTCTTAAAGAATTAACACAATATGTTCCCACAGGACAATACGATTTGTTGAAACCATTAGATAACGTGCACATTGTGTAATTTACTAGATTCGGAGGAGAGTATTTCGAAAACTGTGCATCTACTACACAGTATTTATGAAAGATGAGCAGAAATAAAACTATTGTTATGAAAAACACATTCTTTAGCTTATCCATGATAGAAATCCGTAAATTTAAAAAAATAAGAATCAACAGGTAAGGAACAATATTTTTTTTTAAATTTGAGTTTTTTTATTTTTTTGAAAATGGCGAACAATCCAAATAGTTCGTCAAAAAAAAGAGCAGCAAAGAAAAAAAAGAAAAATTCTGTTCAAAAATCCGGAGGTCGACTCTTCTTTCAGGTGGACGGAGACGAAAGCACTTTTCAGACAACAGACATAGAACCTAAATCAAAACAGTCGTCTAATATCGTTTTTCAGGTAGGTTCTGAATCGGAAGCTCCATTATCTAGAAAACCAAGTGGAGGTAATAAGAAACAATCTGCATTATTTAGTTCTGTGGTTCAAGATAATTCAGAGCCTGAAGAATTTGACGATTTAGATGTAGAATATCCTGATATCGAAGATGATTATATGCAAAAAGAAAAACCATTATCTATATCTCATATTATTAATGTGAAACCCAAAACAACAACTTTAACGTCTGATTATACAGTTACTCCAAAGAAAACGACACAAATTCAGTCAGAAAAAAATGTTGGAAAGAAACCTCCGCCTAAAAAAGCAAAAAGTTTTCCTAAAAAGAAATCTGGTGGAAGCATGAAATCTCAATTGTATAATGCACGAGATGACTCTCCAAGAGAAATAAGTTCATTAGCATCTGGGGAATCCATTACTCCAGACAATCCAAATTATTTAAGATCTGTGTTTGACACAATTTCTAATCCGTCAGAAATAAGTTTTCATGATTTCGACCAAATTGATAAAATCTATGATGTTATCGTTAACGCAATAATTCATCTACGAAACAATCCATTTTACATGTTTGCAGTGGAAGTTGCGACATCTACCGGTAGAAAATCAGAATATTACATACAATCCGGTCTCCAACAAATATTTAGAATTCTGACAATTGACGGTAAACAAAATCAAATGACGAATAATTACAGAAAACAGATTCAATTGTATTCGAGCAACATTAAACTCATCAACAAAACTCTGAAACCTTTTTTCAATGGAAATTTGTATGATCACAAAGATATGTCTCAAAAAACTGCGGATGATTTAGACACCACATTAAGCGATTACCAAAAAAAGCTAGCTCAGAATATGAAAATCATTTCAGATATTCAAAAGGAGATAATGGTTACAAATAGATTGTTAAAACATTCTCACATGTTTTTCACAATGAAGTTTTTTTATTCTCCAGAATTACAGGCGTTGGTTAACAATGCAATGTATCATATAGAATCTCTCCGAGACGAAGAAGGAAATCAAGTTTCTCTCAGAAAATACGACCCTCAGAAAATAATCAAAACAAAGCCTTCTGAAAGAACTTCTCTCGCGAATTTATGTGGTTTATTGCATAATTTAAAATTCATGGAACTTGGACAACATCCAGGAACTACACGTTTTTCTTTAGAACACATTAGAAATAGTATTTCTGAAGAAACGATTAGGTTAAATGACAAACTCAGCACCTACGACGATATATTGGAAGATTCATATACTGAACCGCCTCCTAATTTAAATTTTCTTTTTCCATTTGTAGAATCTCTTGAATCCTCGTTTTCACCTGACATTACTCCGTTTTCACCGCCTCTTCTTGAATCTTTGATTCCTTTATCTCCTTCCCAACCTTTTTCTTCGCAATCATCTTCAGGAAAGAAAAGATCAACGTTGTCTCAATCAAAAAGGAGGTCAGATGAATATTACGTTCCAAAAAGATATCGGATTTAAATTTCATTAAAAACATTTCTACTATTATGGAGCATTTTTGTAAATAAATTCTTATCCAGTATTACATCGCAAATGTTTTTGACAAATATATTTATTGCGGGATCTACCGGATGGATATGTTTTTTTGTGTAAATAATGTAGGATATGTAAATAAATATGTTGTAAAAAGTTTTTTGGAATGTTTCGAAAATCTTTCTGTCAGAAGTTACATTTCTTAATCGATAGAAAATAAGAGCCAACACTAGGTTTTTTCTAAATATAAATGAATATTCGTTCAATAGGTTGTTGTGTGCGTAATGTAATATTTCTGCGCTAATTCCTGTTTTGTTTTGAGGTGCGTAAAAACACATTTTCATTAAAAATTTCATAATCATTTTTTCTTTAGAATGAACTTTATCTAGAAAAGTGTGAGGAATAGAAAATCGGTATTTATTTATCGAATAATGAGGTTTTAGGTTGTATTGTTCAGATAGTTTTGAAAAAGAATCAAAAAACATGAAACCCACTTTTGTGTAAATACTAAAATCAGGATATGACAGTAGAATATTTAAAGCAATATATCTATTCTCAATTTCTATCTTTGCGTCAGGAAATACTTGCGTTCTACACCAGTGATGGATGATTTTAACACAGTTTTCCATTTTTGACATATCTTTTATGATTTCAAAACATATGTATTTTGAATCTTCGAGATGTCCTGGAATTCCTTCACATTTGTATAGCGGATTTAATCCTAATGCTTCTCTTTCTTCTTCTATCTCAATTATTTCATCTTTTGTGAATTGATTATTTATCAATGACAGAATTTTAAAAGAAGATTCGTTTACAGCAAGTTCTATTGTTCGACTATCTGAATTAATGAGAGGTTTATTGATTTCAATGATTTGTTGATTGTTTTCAATAAAAGCATCGTGTTTTTCTATTTCATTATAGTCTGCAGAATCTAACCTTTCGATATCATCGTCGTCTGATAATTCTTCAAATACGTCAGATTGTTTTGCTTTTTCTTCTGTAAATTGAAATCTTTTTTTTTCTGTTTCATATTCCGGAAGAATTGTTTTTTCGGCATGTTCTTTCACTTCTTTGTAAAGATCTTTTTCAAAACCTTCCATATATCCTGAAAACATATTTAAAGTATTTTTTGTGAGGTAGGATTCATCTCTATCATATTCTTTTTCCAGATAATCAAGATCAACATCTGATCCTGACGACATTTTAATCCGAAAACAATTTTTTTCTTTTTTCTCACGGGATCTTTTTTTTCCTTTTGTAAAATCTCGGTTTTTTATAAAAGTTACTTTTTTTAGGAATTGTCTTTTTATCAGACGAGGGTATATTGGTAAATAATTTCAAAAATGCCTAAAATAAAAAAACTTGACAAAGCGTCTCACCAATGCGTGGACCTTCTAAATGCGACTGAACAACGACGCAAAATCGGAAGATCTGCTGTAAGAGAAAAGAAAATCTCGCAAAAGATCAGGTCGGTCGTTGAATTATCTTCTTCTGACGAAAATGAAAAAAATCATTTATCTGATGATGATAATGAAGATTCCGAATTAGAAGATGATTTCGTGCCACATTCTTCTTCTGATGAGGCAGAAGAAGTTGAAAAACCTTCTTCTCTGCCCAAAAAACAGAAGACGAAAAAAAGTAAATCAAAATCTTCTTCTTCGTCAGAAAAGAAGAATCTAAATCTTTCGTCAGTTGATTCTTCAATTTTGAATCTGAAACATACGATAGACGAAATAAAAAAAAATCAAATTCCAGTTTATGAATTATTGGACGATTTAGACGTTGAAAGCATCACTGAGAAAATGTCCGCACAAGAATTCCAAAATAATACAATTGCAATTAAAATTTTAAATGATATCAATTCCAAAAAACAATCAATTAGAAATCCTTTGAAAGATCCTTCTGTTAAAGAAAATGATCTTCTTTACACACATTTTAAGAGTTTAGAATCAGCATTACAATCTATAGATTGTAATTTCCAAAATACTTCTGCCAGTTCTTCTGAATTAGGATTATCTGAAATAACCGAATCTTTAATCGATTCTACCAACAGATCTATTGAATTCATCGGTTCTCAAACTATTTCTGAAATTCCTAAAATCCCTTTTCGGTCGAGAGAAATGGAAGAAGAATTCATGAGAGAACCTTACGATTACGAAAGATCTTGTATTTCAGGAGATAAATGCGAAGGATTGTTTATCAATTCGTCGCATTTAGTTGATGGTTTCATTCTTGTCGAATATCCTAAAGAAGAAGATTTACAATATTTCAATATTCACAAGAAATGGCCGGAAACGACTCCTTCTCTCTGCGTTTTATGTTCTAGAAAACAAATGAATGACGATTGGGTTCAATTTCTCTCAGGAAACTTTTATCGAAACAACCAAAATATAACACGGTATATTGGATCTATTACATACCATAACAAAGTAGGGCCTGGTGAATACGCTGTTTCAGACGTTTTCACATGTGACCAAAACAATCTAAACGCTTCTGTTGTTCCTATTGTCTTGCATTCTCGATCGAGATATCAAAGAGAAACAAGAATAATCAACTATGGAACACCGAGCGAAATGGCTATTAAAGCCTATAAACAGATCTTGACGGATCCAACGTCTTTTCGGGCTGGGCGGACGGTGGAACGGTCTACAAGCAGTATGAGTATTCAACACTAACAGGATACGGTCTTGTGTGGGCCTATTCTGAAATGCTGCAACGTAGTTATCACAAAAATATTTCATTTGGAGAGGATTTTGGCTGTGTGAACGGGGCAACACACAGTAGCAAAAAAGCTTTCCAAAACACCCAAGAAATGAGAAGAGTGACATCTCAATTCTGTTCGGGACATCATTTTGCACACGCGGGAGTGCCATTTAGAGGAGAACACGGATTCTTTAAAATAGCACCTTATATGTTGAAATCAATGGGTCCTTATGGACGAAAGATATGCGATTCCAATGCAAAAACAAGTAAAAGGATTGATCAGGGATTCTCAAATATTTACTGGCTCTCGGAAGATAGGCTTCCTGTGCCCGCATTGGTTTCTTTATTATCTAAAATTTGGTCTAACGAAAAAATAGATTATATTATTCCTACGTGGCTGTGGGACCGTCGTCTAGAACATTTCGTTCAGAACCATCTTGCATTATATAATTGTATTTTGTCAAAAGATGTAAATTCCATATTATATTGTCAGTGGCAACCTATTCCAATTACAAAACATTTGTTATTTGCGAAAACACATAAGAAATATTGTTCGTTAGTTTTGAGATTATTTAAATTAGAGAACGTAAGATCCGATATCGAAAGGAAATTGAAAAATCTAAAACTTAATAGTGAAAAATCATTACTGAAAAAAGAAGTATATGATCTTGCAATTGGAAAAATAATTGAATGGCAAGGAACCATGATGGGGATCATTTTCTATATGTCTTCCTCCCAACATTATTCTGACGAAGAATTGGAAAAAGATTTCTCACAGAGCAAACTTTCTACCTTTGATGAAGGTTTTCACTGGACAATGCATTTAGGAGAGTTACACGACGTATCTTGCCTGATGAAGTATCTTCCATTTTTTTCTCCTGTTGAAAAAAGATCACAAAAACAGAGAAGAATCAGAGGTCAACAAACAGATGCGGGAAGTATCGGAGACATGCGAGGAACCTTCTTTGATTCCGATAAATACATTTCTTCTATCATGAATGTGTTATGCAGAGGAATGATCCAACCGAACAAAATTAGAAGAGTTGAAGCTGTGATTACAGAACCTCTACGAAAGTTGTATGGTATTGTTATCTCTCAAGAAGCTATTTCTAAAAAGAAGCCTTCCATGAAAAACAAAATATCTGAAATAGAACAATTGGTTTATTCAATTAGCATTAACATAAAATTGATCAAGAATGGAGAAGAAAATACAGAAATCATTGAAGATATCCAAAAAAACATCAAATTGCTTTTGAAATTCAAAAAGCATCAGATACTGAAAATATGGAAAATGAATTCTGAAAATATCAATTACAACAAATTGATTCAGGATTTCGAAAATCTTCTTCAGAATGGTAATTTCATTTCTATTTCTAAAACAATCAAGGATTTCATGGGATCCTCTCCCAGCTCGATTCCCAATATCATTACTAAAATGAAAAACATTATCCAAAAATGTTGGGAGAAAAAAGAATACGATGATTCAAACCATCAATTATTGACCAAATATTGTGTTAAAATATTGTCTTTTAATGATTATCTGTTAAGAAAATATCTTTCCAAAGATTTCAAAGGAGATTTGTTAAAAGAAATCAGAACAGAGCTAAATGACATTATTGCAAGAAAATGGAAGATTACAGATGATATTTCTTCAACCATGAGACGTTTTTTAAGATGTAATAACGAAAATCAGTGGGAAATACAAAATGAAAAAATAGCAACTATTCTCCACGATGAAGACGATTTAAACAACACAAACGACAACAACAATGAATATTCTTCAGTTGTGAGAAGAAACAAGGGAAGAGCACCTCAAGACACAATATATATTCCTTCCTGGTCCGGATCTGCTCAGAAAAAAGTGGCTAGTGGAGAAGCAAAGATTTTGAATCCAAATGGAGGCCACAATGCGCACAGATTCCTTGATTTCATTACTAGAATATTTGGAGTATCGTTATTAGGAGGGTATCCTAAATCAGAATACAAACCATCTTTTGATACTATTTTTGAAATATATAGATTTATTCAATTCAATTATCCGTCAGTTGAAGAGTTTTGCACTTGGATTGAGACAATTCTTCCATTTGATGTAAAATTCCTTTATCAGAAGAAAGAAACGTATTTAAAGTCTATGATCAAAGAAGATATCGTTGTCGGAGAAAATGGAGAGGAAATATTCAGTTCCGATATGATTCAAAAAATATATTCTCTAATCGACGCAAAAGAAGGAAGTCAGTGCAGAAGATGGTTTATTATCTATATTTTACGAGAACATCATATATTCTTTGTCTCCCAGAATCCCAGTTTGCAGAATATAGTATCCAAATTGTATCAATGGGAAACGATCACAAACAACATTTACAAAACAATGGATATCAATAGAAATGTGATCGATAACGTGATTTGTGATTACAAAATTCATGAAAAAACATGCATTGTTGACCAAGAATCAAAACCAGGTTGCAAACATTGTTCTAGGTGGAAATACGTTCAATCGCATTTTCATCCTAAATTGATCCAGATTTATTTAAAATGGCCTATCCTTTTCGCTATCGATTATGCTTGCCAAGCTCAATCTGACAAACACAGATTTTTCGAAAAAGATTCTGAAACAAACGAAAATTGTAATGAAAATGAAAATTCATGTATCGTAAAATTATTAAATGATATCAAAGAATATGATGATATTGAAGATGATCATTTTTCCGAACGAATGGAAAAATTATTTAATTATTATTTAACAAGAAAAATCTGGCAAGAAGATTTGGAATTTCAGGAGATGAAAGAAAAAAGCAGTTTAGCAGCGGAGAATTTCTCTATGAGCAAAGAACTCGAAAAAGAAATTACAACTTTTAATTCATTACAAGAAAATAGAAAAACGAAACGGATATCTTGGAAAAAATGGGTAATTCAATTTATTTCAAAAATAGAACATCTGTTAAGTGATAAATCCAGCTGTCTATATGTTGACATTATTTCAAACAATCAACATAACGGAAAAAAATATGTAAATGATTTTATAATTCCTTTTAACCATCCTCTTATTTTTTCTATGGAGAAAGGTTCTTCTGCATCTACTTTTAACGGTGACAACCACACAGAACTTTTAGATTACAGTCCGAGACCTCTTATGCGCACGTTTGAACAAAATGTTGTCGAACAACTTTCTGAAATTGATCACAAGTTCTCCGATCCTTTCAAAGTGTTTGAATATTTCACCACCACCAAAAAAAGAAAGAATCAGGAATACAACCAATTGATTTTCAAACTCTCAGAACAAGCTGTCGAAGAATATCAATCCTATTCTCAAATGTTTTCTAAAAATATGCAAGAACATGTCGAAAGCATTATTCAAATTGTATTATCTCGGTTCAGGCCCAATTCAAAAATAGGTTTAGAATGGATGGTTGCGATATTCAAAATCAGCTTTAAATCAATTCGCATGATCGAATCCGCACGACAAAAATTCGAACAAGAACAGAGCAGAACGCTTGCACTCAAAATGCTTTTAAAAATCCTTGGAAACAATCCTCATGACTTTTTCGTTCTCCAAACCTTTTACAATATGGTTGCACATCATAATCGCATCAAATTGTTTCCTACAACAGAAAGCATTATGAGCAATACGATCGAATCAATCAAAGAAAAGGTGAAAGATATATTAGATCCAAACACAGCCACTCTTCCGAAACAACTCACCAATTTCTATGCTTGTTTCCCTCACGGAACAATGCAAGCAGCCATGGTCGGATCTGAATTAGGCATCGAAGGTGAAAAAAACACACGTTCCTACGGTAATGACAATTTAACTGTAAATCCTTACGACGGACACGTTTATTGCACAATTTCAGGAAAAAGAATGGAAAAGAAAGACGGAGATGACATCTCCCTCAATTGCACCAACAAACCCAATGTAAAAATAGACATGCTCGGTAGAGTTTTACAATTATACGATATTCTTTACGTCATGTGCGAATATTGTGGAAACATTATGACTCTCAAATGGGAACGCATGAGTGCAGGTGGATCTCAAATGTGGTGTGGCCAATGCATCCGTGGACAAAAGAAACAAGCAGAAAACCTCGGCTATCAATGGCTCAGCACAAACTCTCTCAGTCCTTGCACCCGTCCCATTTTTGTCGGCGCATGTCCCACTTTTGTGCAACGATGCGTGATCTGTCCTTCTCCTAAATCAGTTCCAGAAACGCTCACATATTATCTGATGTGGATCGATACTGATTCAACTGGTCACGCTTTTCTAGGATATGTCCCTATTTGTAACACACACAAAAGAAATTATCATATGGAAAAATGGGAAATGGGAAAATTGGGTAATTTCACCTTTTTCTCTCAAAACCAATTCAAATCATACATTTTGCTCAACGATGGAAGACAAATCGCAGGGATTTCGGATGGAAAGCCACTTCCTCCTTCTTCTCGCTTAGATGTTCAAAACGTTGAAAGATATTTCTACAGAAACACTCCTACAGACGAATTCAGACTAAATAGGTCTTATTGCGAACCTGTGAGTCTTTCTAAATTCGAAGAAGAAGAAAAAAAGTATCTTCTCGAAAAACAAAATTCTAACGAACAAAACCAACAAATTGACCAGCTCGTCAGCGTTGAAAGAAAACGCGGCCGTCCTCCAAAAAATCCCGCCTTATTTACAAACCCCGTCACCAAAAAACCCCGCAATACCTAACATTTTCCCAAATTTAAATCTCCCGTTTTTGAAAGCTCCGACAATCCGTCCGCCTAGCCAAAAATAATGTTTTGAAGGTTCTTTTGAAAACAATAAAGATTTATTTTTCACTTGATATAGGTAACTGCACGTCCTCCCTGAACTTGAGGTTCGATCGTCGTCATAATGAGTTTTGAGCGTTCGTTGCAGAAGAATTCACTCATACTGAGAGCAAAGTTGGAAAACGTCTTAGACATGGATTCTGCTGCACGACCGAGAGATGATTTGTGGTCAAATGTGTGATCGTGAGAACCATCGATGACCATCGCTTTGTTTGTTTTTGTTTGCGGATTAAAACCGATTCTGTATCTTTCACGTTGTTCGTTTGGTAATAATTCGGAAAGAATTGTTTTACAAATTTCGATAGAGAATCTGTGCGCGCGGTCGACAGATTCTTGAATCAACGGTCTGAGACGAGGGTTTCTTCCATGGCGATAGAGATGGCCTTCCGCTCTTAATCCATTCACAATATGCCCGTGAGATTCAGTAGGAACAGTTAAATTGAAGATTTGATGCGCGATAATTGTAAAATTTTGCGCTGCTTCATGTCTACGTGCAGCTAAATCCTGCGGAGAAATAGTATCAATATCCGTAGAATGAGGATTCTTTGTAACCTCCAAATCGTAATCTCCAAACATTTTTATGTTTCCTCGAGAAGAAATATCTGGCTTCTGAGAAGATAATGGAGACATATCGTTTTCTGTGTAATATAACAAATCTAACCAATTGAACGCTTCTTCTCCTTCTTCAGAGATCTTTTGTTGCCACTGATTTTCGCTCAGACCCTCTGATTCGTAATATTCAGTGTGTGTTTCTTTTCCCAATGGAACATGAACATTGCTAAAACGATTGACATCATTCAAAACAGGATCGATAGAAGCGATGGTAGAAGATGTTCCTGCGTTAACAGATTCAAAGATTTCAGCTGCGATTTCTTCATTTGTAAGGCCTGCCTGATTCAATCTATTAATTGAAGTAACAAGTTTAATTGCAAAAAAATACGACGACGGTTTTACCTCATTAAAGATTAAAAAAATCAACATTCTCATGGCTGTTCTTGTGTTTCCACCTGCAACGCCCAATAATTTGTCGTAAGATGATAAGAAATGAGCATGCTTAAATTTGTTGTTTAATCTTAAAAATCCAGTCGAAATACCTCTCTGAATAGTGTCTATCGCAATCGTGGACACAAGATTCAAAAAGCTCGTTGGAATATCGCTCAGAGATTGAATAGTTCTGTGACCAGCATCAGAAATGTTTTTTAACATCGTTTCAACATGCAAAATATCATTTGCGAAAAATCCCTTAAATAACGATTCAAACCGATCCTTGTCTTTTTCTGCAGTAATGTTTTCAATATACAGCGTAATTTTTCCCTGAACGTGTTCTCGGTCCTTGTACCAATCTGAATTGTTCCATTCAGCAGGCGTTGGCACTGCAATTCTTGCCCTCGATTCAACTCTCAAGGAATCGCCAGGTTTTCTGATAAAAGCCCGCACAGTGCCTCCGTAGTCAATTTCATACGGAGTATCAACATGAGCCAGAGGTTTCGTAAGAAAAGTATACTGAGATTTGATAAAACCGAGCGGCTGGATCACTGCTGCCACAATTTCAGAAATATATTTATCGTTGTAAGAATCGTGGTTTTTGGCCAGATAATTGATCAAAATTTGAATTTCTGGAGGAAATTGGTAATTGTTGAAGGAAGATCTTACCCTCAACATTTTGCTGTTGTTTGTCGAATGAAACGATCGCGTTACAATGTTGTTTCCAATCAAATCTTTCGCCAAACACCACACAATCTCAGTTTGTTTGATGTGATAATTTTCGACAGGATCTCCATTTCCTCTCACTTTTGTCGAAAGAAAGTAATTCTTCTTACTATAAAGATCGTTCGTCCCTCTCAGTAAATAAGACGAATTCAAACTGTGCCAATCAGGACAAACAGTCAACTGAACCTGCGCCTGCTCAGCCGGAATCGCGTTACTCTTTGGAAAATCGAGCGCCATTTTCTTCTATTAAAAGAATATTCAACCAATCTGATTTACTTTTTTATTTATTTTTTTAAAAAATCCTATAATATTTGATTGTTAAAAACCAATTTTTTTCAATAAAATAAAAATATTTATCTCACATATATCGTCGCTGCTTCAGAATGATTAGCAGGTTCAACCACTCGAATCTTTTTTCCGTGGTCCATGTTTTTGAACCATCTTATCATTTTGTTCAAAAACAACGGGAAAGCTTCGTGGATCTGCTGGTTAGAGCGTGAAAAGTCTCTCTGGTAATTAACATGGTAGTGCGTCTGGCTCGATGTCTGAGAATCTGAGAATCTAATCGGTTCAAATATCTTTGTGTTAACAATTGGTTCTTCGTTCAATTCTTCGTTGCCCAGCTGGAAAAATGAAGCTTCTGCGTGAGGCAAAAAGTCGTGGATCAAGAAATGATACATTTCATTATACATATTGAAGAACTTTTGAGATCCTGCGGCCATTTCGTCGTGAGACATTTCACTAATCGTCCTATCGATTTTTGTTTTGTTTCGGAGAGACCCAAATGTGGAGAAATCGGTGTTAATAATGTCAGAAAGATTAAAAGCCATCGTTAAAATGTCCAACGAAGTATCGTATTTCGAACTGTACTGCGATTGTGCAAGAAAATTGAAATGTTCTGCAGGATTAAACAATTCTGGTTTTTTGTTCGATGAGAATATTTTATCTCCTGTTTTCAATGATTCCGCACTTGAAGACGCGCCACGTGAAGAATGTTTCAAAATGCTGTGATTTGTGTCTTCAGATTTAATCGTGTTATATATTCCGATTAAATTCACTGTTTCTGATGCATCAACCCCAAACCTATTCAAAAATTTGTTGATTACAGAATCTCTTGAAGCAGATGTAGTAGGATTATTCATAGAAATGTCTTCTGCTTCTTCCATATTACTGATATGGAATATTCCTGCAGCATATCCTTTTTGTAACGTTAAAATAGAAATTTGTTTCATCAACGTGATGAAACTGCTCACAAGCTTGATTGAAGCTGGAAGATCACATCGTTTCTTTGGATCTCTGATTGTCTCTCTCACCAATTCGTCCAAATCAGGATGCTCCATAATATTGAACTTCCAGAATATTTCTGACATTCTATCGTAAATTGTTCTGTTTTCAGCAATATCTGCGAACAAAGAAATCTTTCCAGTCCTCCACTGATCAGATTGAGACCATTCCGCTCTTGTCGGAATTTTAATTTCAGCGGGCACACCAAGACCCAAATTGGATCCTTTCACCTTCATTGAAACAGTTCCTGCGCTGTCAACAATGAATTTATCGTGCACTTTCATCGCGCCAGGTTTTCCAGCAGGATATGTAAATCCGTCGCCTTTCACGACGCCGACAGGAAAAATTCTCCGAGACAGAATTTCTCTGACGAGTTCATTTCGTGTTTTTTCGTCAAAAGATTTTAAATTTTCTTCGATAAAATAAATAATATCTTTTGTTTCACGAGAGAAATCGACTCCGTTCAAAGTAGTTCTGAATCGCGGTAATTGAGGTGCATGCGGGTTTTTGATGATAAATGTAATTTCGTTCTGCTTCATTTCAAAAAAATCCTGAGCAAGATCAAGAGACGTCCTCTCATGCAAGAAATACGAGCTGCCATAACCTCTCTGGGACGCACTGATGCTGCCGGTATCAGGTTTTCCTGCTGTAAGCACAGTGGCCTGAGCAGTGGGCTGAGGACGATGGCCTCGGGTGCTACCTAAATCAGGATCTCGCCACGACATTTTCTGAATCACAAATAGGGTTAGAAAGTCTTATTCGGTGTTCTAAAAATGAAATAAAAAAATTAGCTTCTTATTATAAAAATTCTAAAAAAATACAATTTCTTTTTTTCTTTTCTTTTTTATTTTGTGTGTGGATAATAAATCAACTGTTTCAAATTTAACATCACTTTTTCTTTTCCTACACCTGTAATCTGACATGCATCGTCAATTTCGATTTGGACACCAATTCTCTTGCGTAACGTGCTCCTTCTTCGTGATCTGAAAACACATATTTCTTGATAACATCTTGAGACGCCACTCTTCCTCGAAGACTGGTTGTCACCAAACCCACTGGATATACGAGCGCATCTTGTCTCTTGATCGTCCAAAATGTTTTTCCGTAGATAGAATTTGTTCTTCCCTGGCTTTTCGGATCTTGAACATACACATCTCCAAATTGCATCCAACTCCAATCCAAGAATGTAGGAATAATATTTGAAGGAATTAAATCGTTTTCTTTTCCTTTCATCACTTTCTTTTCGTGATTCAACACAGATCCAATTGTTCCTGTAACGGACGATTCTTCGTACATATCAGGGTTTAAAATCATCGAAAAACGATGATATGTGTGCGTCGTCAGAAAATCTGCTTCATCGAAAGTATCTCTGATTTCTCCTTTTACTCTCTTTTTGGTTAAAATGCGATCAGTTGTAATGCGAGTTCTCTTCAATCCAGAGCTGCTGGAGAATTCGCTCGTTGGCTTCACTCCGTGGAAAAAATAAGCGCCGTCTCCCATTGGAGTGGCAGAACTCAATGGAAGCATTTGAAACGGCCGTTTGTGAAAAGGATCGTCAATATTAATAGGATCTCGTTTTGTGAGAATAAAATTTGCTTTACAACCGCTGGAAAGATCTTCCCAAGCATTTCCAATATCGCAGCGGCCTTCATGCATCACAGTAAAATTGATCGACCCGTGTTTTTTCATGATGCTCAAACTCGCAGCAGTTCCTTGAGTAACATCAGAAATCGGGAGTCCCAGTGGTGTAATCATCGAACTGAGTGTGCACAAATTCATAAAATAAGATTTCATTTTAACATCGATTGGAGCGTTCTTATTTTTGTCTAATTCTCTGGAAAGAGAGAAAGAAGAGGAACTGCTCTTTCTTCTTCCAGAAGCCAGAGATTCAAGCTCGACATATCCTGCAAACTGTCTTTCTCTAATTTTTGCATTCAATGCGGACAATTGCAAAACTTCATATGGCTCGTGAGTGCTTCGATTAATGGTATCTTCAGATCCCCATGCAAAAACAAGAGAGCCTGCAGGATGAATAAATTCAACGTCGCTGTGTTTTACCATGGCAGGAACTTTCATCACAACGCGATTTTTATCGAGCAGATTTTCTTCAGACGAAGCATCCGTGGGGCGAGTAGGATTGCTAAACATATTTACGCTGGAATAACTTTTCATTCCTTTGAATGCTCCAAAAGGGCTTGCTGGAGAGAAATTTTGGTGATCCTTGCCGCCCAAAGGCATGCTGGAATCAACGCGCGTCATATTGAGCATCATTTTCGGGGGAATATATTTTTAATTAAAAAGACCGATTCGTAAAAATTCTCAAATTTAAATAAAATAAAATAAATAAATCCTAAATTTAAATGATCAAAAAAATATTTCTTGTTATATCTTTACTTTTTGTCGAAACTTTTCTTCAAAATAGTTTTTTTTTCTAGCTTCCAACTGATTTAATTAATTTTAAATTCCGTCCGTGTCTCCTTTCTTGTACTGAAATTTTATGGAATTGTTTTTGCTTTCGTTTTGTCGCAGAATCAGCTGATTATGTTTTATTAGCCCGACTGTTTTCATCCTGTCGATATTTGGTAACAACGGACGAAGCAAACCAAGGTTGTTGAACACAATCGATCCTTTTTCATCTTTTACGGTTGATCTGTATTCGCTTGCTATTTCTTTCAACATCTTTATAGTGCTTAAATAACAATAAACGGATTTATCATTGATGATGCCTACGTTTGAAGTTATTTCCTCGTCAGAATCAAGAGCAGTGCTTACGCTTTTTTGAAACAAACAATTTTTTGCTTGATATCTGGCAATAGACCGCAATTCATACACAGTTTCTCTCAAAATGCCGCTCATGTCGGTTTTCTGACATTTTTTGAAATGGTGCATTACCTCGTCGACATCGATATAGGGAGGTAAAAAACCCCAATCGATATCATCTTCCGACAGTATGGAATTATTTTTTAATTCGTCTATAACGATCGTATTTTTATTCTTTTTTAAATCTATTTTTTTAAGATCGTTCTCTAACGAATTAAAAAAATCATTTACATGGTTTGTTTCTTCCGTTACTGTAATTCCTTCTAAATATTTTTCTTTTTGGATATCGATATGATAGTTCCATATCTTTGCAAGAGAAGCGCAAACCTCTGCCTCGTTTGCTGCAGATGATAGCAATTCGTCGTGCTTCATTTTAAAAGAGCTTAAGAAGATGTGGCCCTTTTCACAGTTTTGGTCATGATTGGTTTTTTTTCTTCTGTACATTGGATCGGTTTTCATTTTGTACAATTCCTCTACAGATTCTCCTAGATAACCATTCAATGCGTGATAACATATTTTACATCTTGATTGAATTGTTTCATCGTCCAACCCATCGTCAAAAGCAGAAATAAAAGATTCGTCTGGTTTGACAAATCCGTTGTTTTGTCTTCTTACTTTTTTTGATCTCTGTATTCTTTTTAACGATTTTGGCTGATATCCAGGCGAAGGAACGAAAGAACTTTGTAATCCCAGAGATTCTTCTCTTTCAACATTTTCATTCAAAATAATTTGTCCAGCATTAGAAGAAGTCTGCGGTTGATATGATATTGTTTCTAATGATGCTTCGAGATTTTGATTTTGATTGTCGACGGGGCCATATTCAGCACCATCATCATCATCATGATACTTATTGAAAAAATCTTCATTATTGTTATTATCGGAAATATGATGATCATCATCAGAGTTTTCTTGTAAACTGGAACTGGATACTTCTTCTTCGAAATTATCTGATACTTCATTCTCTGAAAGTGTTGTTTCAATAAAAACTGGATTACGGATTTCAGGAGAAAGAATTTCTTTGTCGCTAGATTCTGAATATTTTTCGACTGTCTTTTGTCGTTTTTTTTGGTGACGGCTCGTTTTTTTCGACATTGTTAACGAAAAAACATAAAAGAAGATAAAATCTTTTAGAAAAACTAAAAAAAACTAAATAAAAAAATAAATTTACAAAAATAAATTAAACGAATTAATTCTATTTATTTTTTGATTTAATTTCTTCTCTTTTACATCGAAAAACATTTCATTTTCGAATGGAATGTCATCTTTAAAAACCAAAAAAAGAATTGAAAGAAATATATCTGAAAATGATCCACAATCGTCAACTCAGCCTAAAAACGCGAGAAAAAATATTTCAAAAGAGAAATACTCTTTTCCAAAACTTCCAAAGAAATTTTTAAATATCACAAAATACTCTGTAAACGAAAAAAACATTATGATGGAAGATCATATAAACATGCACCATATTGTGAGTAATCATTTTGATTTTTGGATCGAGATAATGGAATTTAAAATTAAGTGTGAAGAATATATATTGGATAACCAATTTAGAAATATTTCAAAAATAAATGAAGCGTGTTCTATTATTTCTTTAATTACGAAAATTCAAAAAAAATACCTTTTAGAATACCAAGATTTCAGAAAATCGACAGGAGAATTCACTGGATCGATATCTTCCATCAAATGCTGTGCTGGATACGCGCACGGATGGGATCTGATTAACAGAATTTTTTCATTAGAGAGCTTGATATTTACCAATTTGTATTACGACACAAGAAAAAAATATATTTCAAAAACACAGCTAGATACTGATGAAATATCTATCTTAATGCATAAAAACGTATCTTTGCTCATATTCTCGAAAAAACCTATTCACCAATGGAGCGCAAAGATGGTGCAATTGCAATTAAAAGTAATTTCTTTAAAATGGAATCACATAAAAGGATTAGCAACGAACGGCGTTTTAAGATCTTCTCTTTTCAAATTGTTACATTTATGTCAATTAAGGTTGTATGTGTTGATAGAAAACGGTGTTTTAGATCCTGAATTACAAAAACCTTTTGAGGGACTGCAGGAAGGCATTATGTCTGAAAATTTCAAAGGAAAGATCATTTGCACGCCTCAAAACAACTGTGGAATGAATTCTGTAACTTCAAAAAACAGTTGGATAGTCAACTTAATTTTGAGTATGTCCAGATTGCTCACAAAACTTCAAAACACACTGTATTTGATCGATAAAATCATTCCTCTATCGTGTGTTGTGCCTGCTTCAAGAATGTTGCAAAGAAAAACAAAAGAAAGTGTAAAACTATATCAAAAGTTCACCAATTTCGACCAAATAATTACCAAAGAAGCAGAAGAAATGTTAGATACCGGACAAATGCAAAAAGTGTTGTCATGGAGTATTTGTCCTTCTATTATAGGAATCGATGTTCTATCCAGATCGTCAGATATCTACGGAAGCGCATCTCAAGACGATTTTGATTTTTGGTCGAAATCAAGAAACATTGCTCCCACAGGAATTGGAATTTGGATGGATAGCTATCTGCAAGAACAAAAGAAAGATTATATCCTTTATTCTTCGTTAACAGACATATTGTACGACATAAAAGATCTAACCATTTTAAACACATTCGATATCTTTTCTAAAAAAGACGGGAGAAACGATATGGGGTTTTTAAGAAAATTTGTAATCAGAATCGAACATTTACAAAATTGCTACGATCTTGTTTTCAAGGATATGCACGATTACAATATTCCTCTCATTGTAAAAGTCGGCGCCGACTATGTTTCTCTAATCAGCAAAAAGAAAATATATATTGCTTGTGATTCTGCATCACAATCAATAATCATGTGGGCAGAACTTTTAAAGCGGGTGAATCAATGGAAAATTAGAGACATTAATCTTAGAGTAATTTACAAGAATTTATTTAAAATTAATCATCTATCTGGCGCCGATGATTGAATTTTAAAATGACTACCTTTCAAAAATATCGCGTGTGGTCAGGAAGATCCAGAAATGACAAGTTTGTCAACAAATATGGCATTTCACAGAACAAGATGCCTGATAGAAATATCGTGTGGCACGACATCCAACACGAAATGGCAGAAAAGCTGTGGGATATCCATTTACACGATTCAATGTCTTCTCAGTGCAGAGAATATCTTTTGAACTTTTTAGGCACTGATATTGAATTTTCTCAGAAAGAAAAGGTAATCAGCCCTTCTTCTGAATTTCATCGTATTTTAAAAGCAGAATGGGCGCCGTTCATTTCTGACATTTTCGATACACTTTTTATTCTTGGCATAGTTCCTGTCACATTTCAGAAATCTCAAATTAATCCAAACGATTATATCCCAAAAGTTCCTAAAAGAGGCACATACAGAATACAAATTGCATATATTCTGGAATTAGAAAGTTTAATTTTCAGAGTATTGAGGCCAATTGACTATTTTTACAATCCTGATAAAAACACCTCTCAGAAAAGCAACAAAAACAGAAAAAACCATTCATCAGGAATTTCATTTACATTTATGAACGCATTGAATCCTTTTTCGAAATTACGGCATTTTAAAACATCTGGATTCGAAATGTTGGGCAGAAAATTCAAAAGTGATTTTTTATCAAATATGCCTCAAAACTGGATTTTAGACAGAAATACTATTGTTTTGCATGGATTCGGATACGATCCTTCTATAAGAGGAGAATTGTGCTCTAGATTGATGACTATTTTAGAATATAGCGAATCGACCGATATGCAGAAAAAAATCATGGAATGGAACCAAATGCGTTTGTTTTCAAGACCGCTTTTTATTCAGAGTGTAGAACCTACAGATCCTTCAAAAAACAAACCTGACGTATCTTTTACTTCCACTGTGAAAAAGAAAGAAGATGCAAAGAAAAGGAGATTTGAAGAAGAGAAGGAAGAATTATACAAAACAATGGCTGAATATCAAGGAAAAAACATTGCAGAAATATTCAACACATCGAGCTATGAATCACGACAACTGCTTGATGAGGCTACAAAAGGAAGCATATCTAGGATTCTAGTCGGCGATGAATTGCCTCCGATCACAATTGGACCTCTTCCGCAAGGATACAATTTACCAACTGGTCAAAAGCCTGATATCACTCTTGGTATGAAATATTTTGAATTAGAAGAAAATTTAAAAGAAAGGAAAGCCGCAGCATATGGAATTCCTCTTCAAATCATTCAAAACAACACTTCTGTGAGATCAAACACTGCAGCTCAAATTGAACTTTTTCATCACACTATAAAGAACTGGATGCGCAATATAAATGAAATCCTAACTGTTTCTTACAACGCAATTTATGGAAACGAAGACAAAAAGGGTTTTATCGCGCAGTATTTAGAAAGATACACGCATGACAAAAATATGATGGATAAGATCAAAAAACAAATTATAGAAGATTGGCAAGAAAACGACGGCGAAACAACTCTTTTTCAAAACAAAGATCTGCATAAAAAAATGAAGAAAAATATTGATTCAGAAAAAAGCGATGAAGATACAAAAGATTCTAAAAAATCTAAAAAATCTAGTAAAAAGAGATCTAGAGAAAAAAAAGCATCTTTGGAGTCTGATTCTGAGTATTCTGATTCACAAGAATCGAAAAGATTGCGAGTAAACGAATTTGATCCTAATATTTCTTTATTTCAAGATCATGATGAAACCCAAGAAAGAAAAAAGAAAATTTTAAGCAATCTGAGTGATTTAGAGCCTGTGGAAATGAAACTGGCTATTTCTTCTTCTCTGATGCTTGATATGTTGGCGTATATCTACACCCAAGGCGCTTTGCTTGACGAAGAATATTTCTCCGCATTAAGAAACAGAATCGATTATCCAATCGACAATAAGATAATTAAAAAATTAGAAAAACAAAAGGAAAAGAATTTAGGTTTGGATCAGCCTGGCGCTTCACAAAGTAAATCCAAATCAAAGGATGGTAAATCTAAATCAAAAGCAAAACCTGCTGCGTCAAAAGCAAAACCTAAAGAAAAAACACCTTCTGGGCTACCGAAAGAAAAGAGTTCAATGGAAGGCGGAGAAGGCAGAGGAAGAGAAAAAGATTTAGTGAAAGAAAAGAAGAAAAAGATGGATTCAAGCATGTCAAAAGCGACGGAAACAAATGCAAAACGAGAAATGAGCGCAGACAAAGTTCAGAAGACAAACGCCAAGAAAGGGAAGAAAAACGATTAAATATTTATCAATTGTTGTCAATGTAACTGTATTCTAGTTGAGTAAACGTTCTTGTGTACATTTTCTGATTCTTTTTGATGATAGGTCCGGAAGTCGAAGAATATGCAATTTGAGCCCCTTTTGAGACAGTATCTCCATAGATTTTTTCTGTAGTTTTCATTTCAAAATTCACTTTTCTTTTCTTGAACTTTTCTAATTCGGTAAAATGAGTCGGAGAAATTAAGATTTTGTTGTGAATCTTGCCGTTTTTATCGAGAATTAGAGACTGGTCGTTTTTCTTCATTTTGATCAAATCCTCCAAAGAATAAAATTGTAATGATCTACAAGACCATATCGAAACAAATATAGGATATATATTTACATGGATGGGCATGCCGAAATTTTTCTTAATGAATTCATTAATTGAAGTTTCTATCAGAAAAGAATTTTTTAAATGATAAAAAGGAAATCGAAATTGAAATTCTTCAAAAAATGGTTGAAACAATAATATTTTATGAGATTCATTTTCCAAATTATTCTTTTCGTTGAAAAAGTCGGATACTGTGAAATCTATTCCATATGTTGTTTGTGTTGATTTTTGAGTATGTGTTTCTGTCTCAAACCAAGGATGAACAAGAATATCGGATGAAAGCTCGTAATATTCTTCAACATATTCAAAAATTGATTTTGAAACATAAATAAACTGTTTTGAAAGATTACATTCTGATTCTCTTGGTTTGTCAGATTCTAAAACTTTGCTAGAAACGTATTTTATTTCTGTCAAAGGTTTTATGAAAATAATGTCTTTTTCTGTTTTTATGTTAGGAACATAGAATCCTCCTTCGCTACAACCGTAAAAAATGAAAACGTTTCCTTCAATAAAATCTCTTTTTTCGAATATTCTTTTCGAAAGATGAACCATAGTCTGGAAATTACCTAATTCATTTGTTTCTCTGACAAATCGGATTGTAGAATGAATTGAATCTTTAATGTAATTTGGAGCGATCAATTGAATAAAAATAGGTTTATCTTTCAAATTAAAATTCATATCGTCAACAACTTTGCATCCATCGACTGAAAGAGATGGAAGTGTGTATTGATTAGTTAAAATTTGTTCAAAATCGGGTAAAATTGATTGATTGTTCTTATCTTTCAATTTTGAGATCATTGACACCAACCTCGTTAAAATTGCGTTTCTGTGAATAAAACTCATGTATTCACAATAAGAAAAGTTTGCAGATATGAAATGTAAATTTTTCTTAATTCTATTTAAATTCACATCCATATCTGCATCTTCTTTTTGATATATTTTAGAAAATAATTCTGTACTATATTCGTGTCTTAAAGTATTTTTTATATCATCATACACAGCTTTCAAACTTTCGTAATTCTTTATTTTTGAGGTATCCAATCCCGCATTATTTGGATTTTCAGAAAAACAATACTGTTCCATTTTTTTGTATGTTTTTTTAAAAAGATCGATAGCAGGTTGCCAATAAGAATCAACAACCAGAATCAAAGATAACAATCCTCTAGCATTATAACGAAATGAAATATTGATTTGTGGAGATCCTCCATTTTCCGGAAGACATGAAAGAAAATCCACTTTTTTAATGATCAAAGAAGAATTTTTCTCTGTTTTTACAAAATCGGAATAATGTTCAAATATCTGGTCGTATTTGAACGAATCTGTGAAATTTTGAAATACTTCTAAAATCATATTTACCATAATTCCACAGTCAGCAAGTTTGCACCGAATAGGTATTTCAATGAATGATCTTCCAGCTCCAGGAAAACCAGGCATGATATCGCAACATCTTCTAATGTATTCTAGTAGATTTTTTTGAGATTGCTTCATTTCATTTGTGCACGATTGGATAGACATGAGAGAGTCAACAATGATTGAAAAAGACATTGGCGTTGTCTCATCCTCGTTTTCTGATCCGAAATCCTGAAAAAAAACTCCTCCAGGTTGGTGCGATGTTTTAGATCTGATGCTCCTCCATTTTTCCATGAATGAGGAAAATCCGTTTATTGTTTCTTGTGATGTCGAAGCCATTTAATCTTACAACACAAAAAGAAGTCGATCACAATGTTCGAGGAAATTCAAAAAGTTATATATTTCTGGAAAAACTCTATATATAGCAAATGTTTTTTTTGGTCTTATCAGAGCTTCTTGAATGTGTTTTTCTTCTTGAGAATAAAAATCTAAAATATTTCTTTCGTTGATTTCAAAATCTAATTGTTGATTTCTTTTCAAAAAGATGGGAATTGGAAAAAAGTAGAAGTTTAATGAATCTTCCTTTTCATCGTCTTTGAAAATCTTTGAATCTCCAAAAAAATGAATAAATTTCGATTCAATTGTCATTTGATCAAAACAAACATTTCCGACAAATTGTGTTTTTCCGTGAGGAGAGTATTTTTGTTCCTTGAATGTATTTTCTTCAGTTGAAAGAACATTCAACGTTTCTAAGTTGTAGGATGTAATAATATTTGATTCCAAATTTAAATCATATCTCTTATTGAAAGACGATAGATAAAGAGAATAAAGTATCAATTGAAAAAGATTATCGTTTGGAAAATGTAATTCAATTTCTTCTGTTAATGGGTCATCATCATCAAATAAAGGATGTGATTCTTCAATTGTTTTGTATAGTTGAATATTTCTTAATGGTAGATTTGAAATATTCAATCGTATCGAAAGAAATAATTCTACAGATTCATCAATGGATAATATGCTATCTGAAGCACATAAAGAATAAAACATGTTGCATATTTCTTTCGGATTTTTCGAAATATTACGGATAAAAAAATAATCTAATTCTGAATTTCTATCATGATGATTCAACGCTGATTCGAGAAAACATTTCATTTCCGGCATCATACTCAAATAATTTGAAACATTATCGGTGTTATCTGTAAAATATAATTTAGTAGATAATATTTTATGTATCTTTGGAATAATTCGTTTTGATATTGTCGCATGATTTGCTTTTGAATGATTTGAAAAAAAACACTCGATAGAAGAATATATGTTTTCTCCGTAATCAGAAAAATGCAAAATTTCGAAATTTTCGTGTTCTAGTGAAATCTTTTTTTCTTCCAAAAATGGTTTGATCAAGATAGCCCAAATTCGTGAGAATTGAAGTTTTTCCATAATTAGATGAAATATGCCAGCTTTTTCATAACCATTGTCGACGTCAACATTGTTTTCGAAATTTAAAATATTCATCAATATTTTTAATGCGTTTGTATTAATCATTGAATTACATTTAAATAATTCCCCTGTATTAAACTTTGAAAATGTAATGTTCTCGAATATATCCTTTGCTTGCTGGTAAATAGAAATCGGAAAAGGAAGAAATAATTTCGTTTGACAATAAAAAAATTGTTTGTGATAGCTGTTAAAACATAATTTAAATAATAATCCAGACGAAAAAAAGATTCCGATCTTTTCACAACCTTCGTGCATGTAACGAAATGTAAATAATTGATTTCTTCCTATCACGTGATTTGGATAGAAACTCACAAAATCTTCATAATTAATCTGTGAAAAATAGTTGTTGTAGTAAATACAAAAATATTCCCAAAAATTAGAAATGTTTTTTACATTTTCTAAATACGAAATTTTGCACATGTAATACACCATTTTTTCGTGTTTCAAAAGGTCAAACAGTGAAACAATGTATTCAAAATGCGACCAATGAGATGCGCACAATACAGGATATCCTAAAAAGTTTGAATATTTTTCTTTTTCAACATCGATCAATTTATGATTTCTATCTCTTATTCTTGAAATTGGCTTCATAATAACTCCTTTGAACTCATAATTACTCAGAAATTCTTTCCAATGGTATTCTACAAAACTATCACCAATTAATAAATTTCTAAAATGACGAAAAGAATCTTTTCCGTAACATTTCCACAACAATCTGAAAACTTCTTTCATGCAAGTTAAAAAGAAAATAATGTTGGATTCCAGTTTTTCAATTCTAAACATTTCTTTCAACGATGGAGGGATCGATACATGTCTTTTCATTGTAAAAAAATATTTAAAATCGTAACAGACAGAACATTTACACTTTTTGTAATCTGAAAGAACATGTTTTTGAATATCAATCAAAGGAACTCTGATGTTTTGAAAGTTCTGATGATAAAATGTAATCATGAAAAAAAAGAAGTAATTATCTATTTTTAAATGCGCTTTCTTCAACGTTTCTTCCTGAAAATCACTTTGCGAATTAAACATTGTGAAAGCATCAATATGATCGTACATTAGAACCATAATATCCGTTGAATCAAATTTCAACATAGATAAATGAATAAATAAATTACATTCGTTATCTAAAGATATTATATCTAACAATATCGGGTAATGATTAAATAATTCTTTCCAGATAATAGAAGGAATTGAAATTAAGAATAATTCAAAAACTATGATCTCAAAAACATTTTCCCAACATTTCTTTTCTCTTTCCACATTTACGTAATCTTCCGGGTTTGTGTAAAAATCGTGTCCTGAACATGCAGCAACGTTTACATAATTGTAATCATTCATTGATAACACCTGTAGAATTTCATCTTCTTGTTCAAACCCATTTGTTATCTTTTTTGAAAAATTCAAAAAGTTGTGGAATTTGTCTCTAAATAACGAAAATCTAAAACTTTTGATATCATCTTCGTCGACACAATATTTGCTTTTTATCGTTTGTTTGATGTTGAATTCCGAATAAAAACTATTTTTTTTCACATTACTGTTGCAATTATTCGAATTCAAAAATATAATTTCTTCTCTGAAAAAATAATTTGATCCGTTTTTATCAATTAGTCTTTTCTTAGCGTTGTGAAATATAAAATCTTCATCGATAGAACATTTGAGAGTATTTAAGAGAAAAAAGCATAGAAATTGGATTTTTGTGTAATAATTTCTAAAATCCATTTTTCTTTTGAAGCTCTTTTATGATTCTACAATAAAGAAAGTTTTTTAAAAACGTGATTTATCTAAAATGAGTAATCCAAAAAAAACATTTGGTTATTCAATTGTAAATCAAGAAGAAAAACTTCCATCTACACAATGGCGGCAAAGCACAAGCTATTTTTCATTATTCAAATTTGACGATTCGTGGAGAAGATTCGTCATTATATCTTTTTCTATTTTTTCAATGATAATGATTACATTTTTAATTACATTGTTAATTCAAAACTCTAATGTTGTCAGTCATATGTTTCAAATAGAAAAAAAAACAAATAAATGCTTTCAAAATATCGATCTTTATTCAGAACAATCGACTGTATGGGTTGGAACTGTGGGAGGAAACCAAACAGGTGTTATATCAGATAATATTTTTTTACAAGAAAATAACATCAATCATGTATTTTCTTCTTCCGGATTTCCTATTAATTCAGTAAGAGGAAAACTTGTCTGGGTATCTAAACAAAATGAAATGTGGATCCCATTTTTAAACGATAATTTCATTGAAATATATGAATCAACAACAATGAATTATATTGATTCTATATCTACATTAAATTCAGGAATTCATGTTCCATGCAACAATCCTCAAATATTATCATATAATTCTGTTGCTGGAGTAAATAATCACGGACAAGTTTGGGTAGGATGCATCGGATCTCCTTCTGGATGGGCCGTTTTTGATGCAACAACTCGTCAATATTTAACTTTTATTACCGTTCCATCTTCATATGTTGGGTATACTCCTTCTGACATCGCAGTGGGAGATAATATCACTGTTGTATCATTATACCTCTTTCCAGCCGTTCTTCTTCCGAATTTGCTTCAGTATGACAATATTCATTTTCTACCAACAGGGATTACTCAAACTGTCGGAATCCCACCTATATTTTCTCACATTGTGCCAATGAATTCTATATTATATGTTTCAGGATTTCAAGATAATATTGTTTACAAGATAAATTTCAATACTCTGGAAATTATTCATGCATGGACAAACTTTAGTTCTCCTTGGGGTGTAGCAAGCGATGATTCTCAAAATATTCTTTATATCACAGAAGCTGGTGCTAATCACATCAGGATATTATCTGCATCTGAACCCTATAACGAACTTCCTTTTTCTCCTATTTCTTCTATTATAGACACGCCCACGTTTATAGTTAGATCATATAATGATTTTTTATACATTTCAAGTATAGATTTTTTGCCGTATGTAGTTGTTTTTAGAATTAATGAAATAACACAAGAACCTGTTTATTATAGAACAGTTCAAACAGCCACAGGAAGTTTTTTTCTGGAACCTAATCGTATTAATTGTTTATGTGATTTATGCAATTGAATACATTATATTTTTTGTTTTAAATTACTGCTAATAAACATCTTTTTAATTTTTTAATATATTTAATCCTCTAGTTTTTTAAAATGAGTTCTAAATATTCTCTGGTTTCATCTAAAGAAGCAAAACTTCCATCTACTCAATGGCGTAAAAACCCTAGTCAATTTTCTATTTTTAGACCTAATGAACTATTTAGACGTTTTATAATAATTTTATTTTTATTTTTTACTATTTCTATTATAGGTCTTTTGATTACATTATTGGCTCAAAATTCAAACGTTGTAAGTAAATTATCTGAAATTGATAAAAAAACAAATAGATGTTTTCAGAATGTCGACAAATTCTCAGAACAATCTCAAATTTGGTTGGGTAATGTCAATGGCAACCAAACAACCGTTATTTCAGACGATGATTCACTCCAACAATTCAGAATAAATAATAATTACGAATCAATCGGGATGCCTGGAATGCCAATAAGAGGCGGTATCACATGGGTTTCAAAAAGAAATGAAATTTGGATTCCTTATCCTTACCACAATGTGATAGAAATATATGAAACAACAACAATGAATTATATTGAAACTATTGATACATTGCAATCTGGCCACTTCCAACCTTGTGAAGGTCCTTATGTTTTATCATATAATGCTTTTGCGGGATCCGGTAATCATGGTCAAGTATGGTCTTCTTGTGCTGCAAATTATACTGGATGGACAGTTTTCGATCCAAATACACGAAAACCAATAGCATTTGTTCCCACTCCTGAAGCTTACATTGGATATCAAAGCGCAGACCTTGTTGTCGGAAAAGATTTCACTGTTGCAACATTATATTTGTTTTCACTCCCTATTCTTCCTAATTTGCTTCAATTCAGTAATAATAATTTTTTACCAACAGGAGTTACTCAATCTGTTGGCGTAGTTCCTATTACATCTCATTTAGATTTTCTAAATAATATACTTTACGTATCAACGTTTTCCGATAGTAAATTATACAAATTAGATTTTAAAACATTAGAAATCATTCATATATGGACAAATTTCTCTCAACCATGGGGCGTTTCCTCAGATGCATCTCAAAATATTTTATATATTACTGAAAACGGAGCAAACCAAATTAGAATAGTTTCTTCTTCTCCACCATACAACGAACTCTCATTTTCTCCTATTTCTTCTATAGTTGAAAATCCTAGTTTTTTAGTAAGATCTTACAATCAAAGATTGTATGTAACGAGTCTTTCTAATCAATCGTATGTCGCCGTTTTCAACATTAACGGAAATACTCAAAAACCTGACTATTATTCAACGTTAATTACAAGCCCTGGAAGTTTTTTTATTACTACTAGTACAATTAATTGTTTGTGCGAATTATGTAATTAAATCTATTAGATTTTTGTTTTCAAAAAGCTGTGCTGATTTTATTTTTTTATTTTTTTGAATCGAGATTTAATATTAAATATATAGTAATTTTAAAAAATGAGTGAATTATTTAGACCAAATTCATTTAAAACGCCAAAAGAGAATAAAAAGGCAAAGGTAAATGAATATTATCTTTCCAGTATAAAAGATAATAATGTATTTAGTCAAATCATTATCTTGATATTTTTATTTTTCACTATTTCTTCAATGGCTCTGATAATAGCATTGATTGTTCAAAATTCAAACGTTGTAAGTAAATTATCTAAAACTGATAAGAAAACAAATAAATGTTTTCAAAATATTGATTTTTACTCAGAACAATCTGAAGTTTGGCTTGCTCATGTTAACGGAAACCAAACAACTGTTATTGTGGACAATAATGGTCTGCAACAATTTCAAATAAATCATGTTTTTTCTAATCAGCAAGGAAGAGGAAGGTTGTCATTCCTGTCAAAACAAAATGAAATATGGATTCCTTTAATCAATGATAACATAATTGAAATATATCAACCAACGACAATGAATTATTTAGGTCAATTTTCTACTCTCAATTCTGGAAATTTAACTCCTTGTTATAATCCTCAAGGATTTGCATACAATCCAGTCGCTGGTTCTGGCAACAGAGGACAAGTTTGGACAGTTTGTGAAGGATCTACGCTTGGGTGGGCTATTTTTGATCCTGATACTAAAGAATATTTACATTTCATTCCCGTTCCTGATTCTTACGCTGGATATGTACCTTCCGACATTTCTGTGGGAAAAGATTATACATTGGTTTCATTATGGCTTTTTCCTAATCCGCTTTTACCTAATTTAATTCAATATGACAATATTCATTTTCTACCTACAGGAGTTTCTGCAACAATAGGAAATGTACCTATTTTTTCTCACGGAATGCCAATGAATAACATATTATATATATCTACATTTAATAATAATATTGTATATAAATTCAACTTTTTAACATTAGAAATAATCCATGAATGGACAAATTTTACTTCCCCATGGGGAACTGTGACAGATGAATCTCAAAACGTCCTATATATCACAGAATCTGAGGCAAATCAGATAAGGATAGTATCTACATCCTATCCTTATGACGAACTTTCTTTTTCTCCTGTACCTACTGAAATTCCAAACCCAACTTTTATGGTAAGATCATATAATAATAATCTATATATGACAAGTTTAAGTAATCAGTCATATTTAGATGTTTTTAACATAAACGGACTCACGAAAGAACCTATACATTACGCAACTCTAAACACAGGCGCAGGAAGTTTTTTTCTTGATACAAGTACGATCAATTGTTTGTGTGAATTATGTATTTAGTTTTATTATGTTGGAATTCCGTTAATGCATTTTTTTAATTTCTGCAACTGATCGGATATTTTTGTAAATGTATTATTTATTTCTCTAAAGTTTTGTTTTCTCCATTTAAAATAATTCGGACCCGCATAATGGCTGATATAAATAAATGGTTTAGAAATAAACCATACGTTGATTAATGGAATTTGTAATGCAATCATGACGATCGATCCGAATAAGAAAAGAAGAGTGCTGGCTGCTTGATATGCAATAAAAGGAATTAAAACGTAAATCCAAAAAAACACAAATCCGTTTCTAGTGATAATATAGAAATTCGGCGTAGGAACGTGTCTTGCTGTGGAAGAGTCAAGCAAATTTTGTTTTAACAGATTAATTTGATTTAAAATGTTAGATTGAGGAACCAATGTGAACCTGTGCGTTCCTTCGATAGTTGAGACAATTGGAAAGAAATGAACAATCTTTTCTATTTCTTTTACTACATGTAGAAGAATTTGATCAGGATTGTAATGGTATTGTATTTTTTTGTTTTTCTGAAATTCAAGCAGCACTTTGATGAGATCGTATCTGCTCACTCCGAAATCTTCATAATCGTTATGAAAATCCGTTCTGATGAACACTCTCAAAGAATAAATATTCAGAATAATCAGATAAACAAACATCCTTTCCACTTTTTTTATGTTTCTATTGTACCATCTGACCAGATCGTTTTTTGTCATTTTCCCTATTTTTGCAGATCTACAACTCTTGTTGAAATGATATTCTTTCATCAGATAGTCAAATGCTATTTCATATCCATCGTTGATCCATCTCACATAATGCGTTGCTCTGTGATACAATCTGAGCGTATTGAACGATGTTTCCTTGTTGTAATTGAAAATGTCGTAATAGAAAAAAGAAGAAACGAAAGTCAATAATCCAAAAAGAACCGAATAATCTACAACGCTAAACGATTCTTTCACTTTTGTGATCGAAAAAACGAGAGACCACAAAATGTTTACAATAATCACCAAAAAACTCGAAGTTGCAATAATGAAAAAATAGTTCCCTGTTGCTACAGAAAACACACTTTCTACCACATTCGTCCACATATATACCCATCTATCGCTAGGATGGTTGTGCCATTCTGTGTAAACCTTGAATCGCTGATGCCATTTTCTATCGTATTCCTGAACGACTTTTTTCGCTTCCTCATTTAATTTCTCAACATCCTCAAAAACTAGCAGCCCTCGGTTCGCAGACGTCGCCTCAGGATCCAACTCCATTATCTTTTGAAAACTTTGAATTTATTATTAAAAAGCATTAGTAAAAAAGGATAATTAATCGTGAAAAAAGGATTGAATTTAAAAGATGAGATTTCCGGGCATGTTCCAGGCGCCGCCCAGAAGAGTAAAAGAAATGAAAACCTGTACAATGGTCCAGAAAGTGAGAGAAAACATGGTATTGTGGAATGCAGTGATCAACAATTCTACAGTAACAACCTCTTCCTCCTCAGAAGACGCTTGCTTGTGAACAACATGCTTCTGATTCCATTTCAAATGCCAATACCAGAAAGTCCAGATCAGATCCACAAACAACGCAACAACAAAAGCCCAGATGGGGATATATGCCCACCAATGGAAAGTTGAGGTATCGCTTCCCAATGCACCGCCGAAATAAGCAATAGGCGCCAGAATAAGAATGAGGAACCAACCGGTAACTGGAATCGCAAAAATATAATGTGTATTAGTATCAAACCAATGAGCAATGGTTTGACCTGTTCGGTAAACATTGAAAAGCATTCCTTCTTTATAGTTAGGATCTCTTTTGTATTCTTCGTAGAATAAATCTTTGTCGTATTCTGTCAACTCTTTTCCATTATTCACAATGTGAGACAGAGTTTTTGCCGCAATTAATGGAGAACTAACGGCGCCATAGAACCCTCCGTTAACTTTTGATCCATCAAGAGCTTCCGTTTCACCGTCCATCAAAGTTTGGTCTTTTGCTTCAACAAGACCCTCGCGACCTCCATATCTTGGATTCAAGTGGAGCAAAACGAAAAGAAGGTTTGAAACATGGTGTTCAGGAGCGTAGTGAGTGAACATCCAGTAGAACATAGTGAGCATCACCATGGCAATGATAGTGAAAACATTCGTGATTCCCACCATTCCGCAAACCGTAATCATAAGAAGTGGGATAGTGAAAATGTGAATAATGAAACGCCAAAGATCATAACGGTAGCTTAATTGAATTCTAATGTATCGGAAGAAAATTCCTTTAAAGAACAGAAGAACGGACAAAACAATGAATTGCCATAAAAACATGGCCATAAAGAACCAACCGAATTTGACGTTTCCGACAGAATCCACTTTATCAGGATAATGTTTGTGAGATAAAAAGTCAGTTGTGAAATTCATTTCAACATTGAAATCTCCCTTAATAATAGTAGGGACCATAATAACGAGCCAAGAAAAAGATAAAAACCAATTGACAAGGAGCCAAATAGTTAACCAATAGACAATTTTAGGCCATGCTTCTTTCACTCTGTATTGTTTTGGAAAAAGCCAAGGTCCGAAAAGAACACGGAGATGCGGAAAGACAGAATAGTCATAAATATCTCCTTGGCCACTCAGAGCTTCGTTCCAAACCTGAGAACCTTGACTATCTTTCACATCTCTTCCTATTATATTTGCTGGCACTAATTCTACTTCTTCTACGGGTACGGGTTCAGGATTTATCATAGCAGACCTTTCGAAAGCATCTTCCAAATCGGACATTTTCTATTATTTGAAATTTCAGTCTTTGATATTATCAGTGTTACAAAATAGAAATAAATATTTCGAATATCTGAAATCTAAGCAAAAAAAAATCAATAGAAAATTTTTTCGTTTCAAATCTTTTTTTCTTTTCGAAAAAAATTCTATTTTCAGTTGACATAATAATCTCAAATCGGAGTTTAAAATTTCACAACCCATTTTTTGCAGTATATTTTTTTTATTAAATTTGTGTTTTCGATCGGATCATGGCTGACGGCAAATCGCGTTTTGTCGATCTTTTAATAAGCTTTTCTGAAGAGAATTTCGATCCCTCAGGATGCGTTCCTTCCAAAAGTATGATAATGAGTTATTTGAAACCTAATTTTGAATTTATCTATTCTACGTCTGAATCGTCAAGAATTACACAGAAAATGTTCAAAAAAACATATATTTACAATTTAATGGACGGATTTCAATTTCTGGAGTCTTGTTTTCCAACGATGAAGGATTTTGAAGAAATGAGGTGGAATACTGCTTCTTTGGGATTTGTAAAGAAGATTCAAAGCGTGATCAATCAGGAAGACGTGTTTCCTTCTTTTACAAAGGTAAAGCAAGAAAATGTGTTATCTTTCGATTACGGTAAAAAGGTGTGTTTGGCGAAGAGACCGAAACAGAATTCTCGCAGAATAAATAAAATTAAGCCAGGAGATGTTGTTATTTTTCCGTTTGACAAGATTGAAGATTTTCATATCAAAGACGAAGACATGATGCCCAGAGATTGGAAAAAGTATGCTATTTACAGCCCGTATCGACTGAAAATGGTAGAATATATGTGCGAAAAGATAACAAAAGAAAAGAAATTGTATTTCAAAAAATCTGATACACAAAAATTCTTTTTATGGTACAATGGCGTTTTTGAAACAGTAAAACCTGAAAAAAAGACGGATACTCTAACAGAAAGATTCAAGAATATTGGAGAATACGATTTTTTTGCGATAAGATACATGAATTTCGTAATTCAAACAAAAATAGAAAAAAGGAAAAAACATGTCAAAGAAGAGGAAATGCGGTCAAATCGTTGTTTTAACGAAAAAAAAACATTATATAACTTTGAACTGATCGTTTTTAAAATTCAATCTGACGACACTGATTTGATGATTCTATCTCTTTATTTTTTAGAATTCATTCAAGTAAAATACAATATTTGTGACTCTTACCTTCCAAAGGTCATCATTGTGCATCCTAAAAACGAAGGAAAATCGTATCATGTGACATATTTATATCTCGCGATAAAAAACAAATTGGAGACAATCAACAAAAGAAACATCACAACTGCGATGAGATCTCTCGCTATGTCTATCTTTTCCTGGGGATCGGATATATTACCCAGTCCACAAATGATTACTCCTGTCAGTTGGATCAAATCTTTTTTAATGTTTAATGTTTTTCTTGATCATTCTCTGGTAATCGAGAATAAAAACATGGATAAAGAAAAATACAAATACAGTTGCAGCATTGATGGAAAAAGATTTAAAATAATGTTTTTACTTGCGTACGCTACAAAGCATTTAAAAGAAGAACAATTAAACGATCTTTGGAATTATTACGACATTAACAATATTGATTTCAGGGGTATGGAAATGTACATTACACAAAAAGTAAATGAAAAGAAAATGGTCGACAAGAACAAAATACCTTCGAATAAAACAATCAAGGCAAGGTTGATTCTAACAAATGTAATGCTATATAGCATAGAACATGCATTAGAAATTGTTCCTGGATCTAAAAAAATGGGGCTCTCAGACATTGAATTACCTAACTTTTGTTTTGTCAACAAATGGGAAGAATATCTCTCAAAAGTGAAAAAAGAACATGCGGAAAAAGCTCTAATGATGGGAATAATTACCGAAAGAAACTGTATTTATTTTTCTGATAACACATTGCCTTTCAAAACACGGAATGAAACAAACGATCTGATAAATTTCGCGGAAAGGATTTACAACTGTTTTCATTTTCAAATGTGGCGTTTCAACACTCATCCTTCTTCATCTAGCTCCTGAGAATCCTTTTTTAAGTTCTTCATATACTTTTACTAAGAAATTGAAAACACTTTGTTCCCATTTTTCCAAATCGTCAACGCCTTCTCCGTGTCCACAGATATTCAATGTTTCAATGTTATGTTCTAGAATAAAAAGTATTACTCTTTCTATTTCTGCATCTGTGTCAATATACGGATTTACAATAATTACTGGTCTGAAAGGTTCGAAATCATTTTGTAATTCTTTTTCTTTAGGATATCTCCATTGATGAGATAATGCATATCCGATTGTTTTTCCTGTACCAGCGGAATTTTTTATCTTAAACGCAATTGTTCCGCCGCTGTCATCTACATTTTTTTTTGATCTTTCTACATATCCGTTTTTCCTGCTTTTTGCAATTTCTTTCAAATGATATATCGTTCCTAGTTTTGGATTAGGACCTTTTTGTGTTAGAAAACCCGGAGGAGCCCAACCACCAGTTTCTATTCCACAATGTTTCGCAGCTCTTAATCCTGCAATATCTGCTCCAACTTGTCCTCCAGATATTACTTTTTTTAGAAGAGAATAAGATGTCATTTTAATGAACTTTTTCTTTTTCAGAGTTTGCTTTGATCTACTTTTTTGAATGTATTTCCTCGCAAAACATATCCTTTTTTGTACAATAAAAATTCAATAGAATGCAATTTCAAAACATGGTTTTCGTATTGTATCGATTTTCTAAATTCTGATGTAAAACTCAATTCTTCTTTCTTCAACTTTTGATGCAATTGAATATAGATTTGGATTTGACAATCTATGTTTTCTGAAGCCATTTTTTTTAAAGTTGTCTTTTTGATTTAAAACCAATCGACAATATCTAGATGATTGTCTTCAAGATTATTTAAATATTCTTGATACAACACTTCGACTTTCCTTTCAAAATCGTTGGATGTCATTCAAATGTAAATATATATATTTTAATTTCTAAATTCTTTTTTCTCCATAAGAATTGAATTAAAACAGATTTTTAAAAAGCCACAGTATTGAAAAAATGTCTTCTCAGAATTCTGAACAATCTACTCATTATAAATTTGCAAATCATTGGATTCCTGGTATTCCATTGAAAGCAAATTCAAAATCTCAAGATGACAAATATGTTTTAAAATTCTATTTCGACGAATCTTTTGGAGAGTATACAATGACAAAAAGCTCCGAAATTGTTATTTCATATAATTTTGAAAAAGAGTATGTGCAAGAGATGTTCAAACGTTTTTTGACAGATTCAGAAGAATTTTGTTCAACTTTAAATTATACTCCGCAGTACAATCATGAATTTACAATCTTTCTTAAAAAAGATTAATTTTTCATTACAATAAAAATAAACGATAGTACAAAAGAAAAACATTATTCTTATTTTTACGATATTATTCTTTTCATTAGAAAATCAGTATTAAATAGATTGAATAAAAAAAGCTACTAACGAGATTCGAACTCGCATCTCTGGCCTTATAAGAACCATGCTTTGCCGGTTAAGCTACAGTAGCAGAAATAGAAGAAATGAAGATGTTAGCCATCGGCGGGGCTCGAACCCGCGACCCTTAGATTAAAAGTCTAATGCTCTGCCGATTGAGCTACGACGGCTGTATCTTAACATCAATGATACTATTTCTCATGAAAGATACGATCCGTTTTTATAGAATTATCTCTTCTTACAGTATCTATAAAATAGATGAAAAATTATAGTATCTTAACATTGAAGATACTATTTCTCCACTGTGATACTATAATTTTTTTCAGAATAAATAGTGTTTATAATAAAAAAATCTGAATAGAGGGATTCGAACCCACATCTCACAACTAATTTGGCCGTGTGCGTTTCCATTGAGATGGTCGTCTCATTTACACTACATTCAGTGAATTCGATCGCCGACGGGGATTGAACCCGCTACCTTGAAGTTAGAAGCTTCACGCTCTACCGATGAGCTACGGCGATTTTGGTTACTTTTCTATCCGTTTTAAAGAAAATAAAGAACAAAGGCGGTTTTAAAACTATTTTCTCCTTAACGAAATGTTTATTTTTATTTTTGAAATTCTTTTCTAAAATGTCGTCTCAGCAACAGAAAGAGAATTTCAAAAAAGTTTTTACAAACGCGCTTCTTCTAAAATATCACTACATGATACGAAAAATCGAAAAGAAATCAATTGAAGAACAGCATTCTTCTCCTGAACCGTCTTTTCCATATTCTAGTTCTTCTACGTCTAATTCATAGAAATTATTATATTTTTAGATAATATATACAATTAAAAAATAAATATTTAATTTCTAAAAACATTTGAAACATCCGAAAATGAAACTCTTTTTGTTATTTCTAATTATTTTAGGTTTATTTCATTTCGCTAGACCAGACATTGTTTTGCAAAACATTCAAGGAAATTTAAAATGCAATCCGCTGACAAATGGCGAATCTTTTTCAAGCAGTAGTGTAGGAAATCAGTTTAGATTGAATTGCAACCCTCAATCCAATACCTATTCAAGGATAAACTTTAATGCGATCATAAATGGTAACAGAACAGGTCGATTGGAAAAAACATTCTTTTTTTCAGTCATACCAGGTTTTGGATCTCAAGAAACAATGCTTGTATCTGACGGATGTTTCTCAAATGCATACACAAACACATTTTACCGTAAAGAATGCGTGAAAATGGGTCTTCCAATAAGATTAAATAATGGAAATGGATATTCTATATTTCCGAGTTCTGATTCTTCACAATTAGCTCGTATTTTGAATATATCATCCAATGATCTGGCTCATATTATTGAAGGATACGAAATTCAGTTTAGTTTTGGATGGCCAGTATGGAAGTACCAACTCTCCAACAATCCTGATTTTGTTTTTCCTTTTGCATATTCTTTTCACATCAACAACACGTTTGAAGCATATAATTCCACAGTATCTGCAGGGGGTTATGACCAACAAACAGTAGTTTTTGGAAGCGTGAATAATTCGGATTATTACGGAACAGCACCAGTGTTTTCCAATTGTTATCCTAGTATTCAGCCTAATTCTGAAAGAATAGGAGGGTATTTAGGTGCTTGTTTCAGAGCTGCTTGTAATTGTTCAGGCGTTGCAGGAAAACCGCTAGATGTTCCTGATTATTACACATATGAAGTTGATTTCGTTTTGCCGTCAGGACAGGTGAGAAAAGTGCTTAATAATGGCCAACCAAGATTATCCACAGATGTTGTGATCACATTCAACGCGGTGGTGAAATTGAGAGGAAAGACTATATTTTCTGAACAAATGTATCAATCTTTTATTCCTGATATTACGTCGAAAGATTTCAACGGAATAGGGTTTGGAAACACAGGATCTTTCTCTGGTGTCAACAATCAAGAAAACAGAATATACAGTAACATAAATCAAGCATTATTTGGAAACGGAAAAGTAAATATAGATAATATATTATTTCCAGCAGTTCAGTCTGCGAATTCTTTAATTAAGATAAAAACATCGTTGAATGACGCTTTTTTAGATCAAAATAATCCATTAGGTGGATCTTTAACAAAAACAGGAAAATTAGCTGCTCCGATTCTCAGTGGTGGATATGTAATCGATTTCATGACAGATAATGAAGTTTTTTCTTCTGTATATCGAACTAGCGCAAATTCTCCATATAATACGCAAGGATTGCCGACTCAAGAATGCGTTCCTCCCGATTCATGGTTTTATTTATCAGACGCACAAATAAGAAAAGGAGTTTATATAGGTAATCATTTTAGAAACTCTTGCGGTAAATTGGGAACTTCCAGCGCTTCTTTTTTTACCGATAATACATTGTTAAAACAATATTGCTGTAACGATACATTAGTGTCAGGAAAATGCCTTCCAGGGTACGGAGAAGGCAATTTCCCATCTCCTGAACAAATATTCAACAATTGTTCATTATACGTTCAAGATTTCACTCCTCCTGGATATCAAGCATATAATTACTATTTAACAGGAAGAAACACTCTAAATTTACAAATGCCTAGTCAAAACGTGTCTGGAAGAGATCCATTGCTTTTTTCTGCTCCCTCTTTAGTCATGGATTTTTCCATTGAAATATCTGACATATTGTTAACAGGATTAGTTGGAAACAACGCATTTAACTCAAATATACCTCCTTTAATGTTGGCAACGTCGAATGACCGAAAACAATGGTTTGTTGACGACCAACCTTTTGGATGCATTTTTGATTCTCTTGGTGGAGGAATCGGTGTTTTTTTTGTTCAAAGATTGTGTAATTCCGGAACAAACGGTGGAACAGCAAATGTTTCAATGGGTGTAGAAAATTGTCAACACATCACTTTTTTCAATGAAAGTTTAGTAAATGAAGTGTTTCAAATACTTGACCGGCCTTTAAAGAATCAAGAATGCACACAACAAACGTGGACTCTTCCTATCAAAGTAGATTTAAATTATTACAATAACATTACATGCGGGAATGTTTTTTTCTCGTCTACATACGGATCAACAAAAGAAATCAACATTCCAAACGTTAAATGTTACAATATTCCAGGCTTTTTTACTCATAGAAGCGGCGCACACAATCTGACTCTACCGTTATATGATTGTGACAATTGTGAGTGCGGAGATTTTAATTGCTGGTCATATTGTCAGAATTATGCTGACAATATTTGTTGGTGGTTTGTATTTATTCTTCCTTTGACATTGTTCATGATCGCCATGGTTGTTGTGACAACCGTCTTAATTATAAATTATACAGAGAAAAATGAAAAGTTACAGGCCTTGAAATCGATGCAAGAAAACGTTTCGACGATGAAAGATCCAGTATCGTGATTTTTTTAAAATTGAGCATTTTCTCAGTTTTTTGTTATCAAACAGTAAATAAAATATTTTTTAAAAAGTCTTCGTCAAAAATGATTATTCAATTAGGAGATCTTTTGACGGTTAGTTTGAGTTTTGATGAGCTGGAAACAATTTTTTGGGTAGAATACAAATTTCTCGTAGTCAAGTTCTTTTTGCGTGGTTGTGTGGTTTCAGATAATTTTGATGACAAATCACCCAGAAGGTCGCCTCGATGGGAAAGAGAAATAACAGAAATAAGAGAGAGATCGATAATAGAAGACGATTTTGAAAGATTAGTTGACGGATCAATATACGATTTTTTTCCTCACGATAACAACTCAGAATCTCAGAAAATCGTTTATTTTCTATCTATCATAGCGTATATTTATTTCTGTAAAAAGTTCAGATACGATTTATTGTTTTCTAAGAATTTTAAAAAATGTTTATCGTTCTTTTTTTTATTCGATCCAAACGATTTAGATGTATCAACCGATAATTGGCCGTTATTTGGATGTTTTGATTACCAACTTTCCGACCGAAATTCTTTATTACATAAAATATACACAACATACAGCGAAGATATGATCGAATTTTCATATATCAACGGAATTACTGTCGACGAAAAGTTTTACAAAACGAAGCGAGAAATATTCTTTTTTTATTACGACTCGATTTTAAGATACTGTGAAAAAAAATCATTAGAATATGTGGCAACAGATATGTTAGATCCTTTTTTATTTGGATTATTTAAACAATTGGACCCCAGATTAAATAATAATTACGCAATATTTAATAGATATTTTTCATTAATGAAAAATGTAGAAAAAAGGGTTCGATATCCGAAAACGAGCATTTTTGAAAAAAGAATATATGTTTTTATTTTATCTTTTTTGAGAGAATATTACGAATCGTTTCATTTCAATACCGCATTGTTTTTGAACAATCTGATACGTGAAAATTACAGATTACAATTAGACTATTCAAACGGTGTTTTAGTAACATTATTGAAACTCAATTATTTCTCTTCAACAATTCAAATTCCTTTTGATCAGAAATACCTTTTTCTAAACATATTTTTCAAAACGCCGATCAATTTAACAGTAGATTTTAGTTTTTTTCATTGGCAAGAAATTTACCAATTTAAGATTAGAAACTTTCTGGATAAATCCGACGCATTAGGAATTCCTATCCTGGATGAAACATATTGCTATGATCAAAAAACGATTGTTTTAATAAAAAGTAAAATAACCGATTTTATTGAAACTTCGAAACTTTCTTCTGCGTCATCAACATATCTGAAAAATATTGTAAATATATCTGAAAATGAATTTTCATTACTAGAAACTATTTTTAATGCAATTAAGAAAAATAATACTAAGAAAGAAAAGAAATTACTTTTGATTATTTTTTTCAGTGTTATTGTATTTTTAAGAGATATTTTTGCTGTTAAATTGAACAATTCTTACGTTTTATGCATCAATCGTTACCGATCACATCAATCATGGTTTCACCAAATATATGAAGTTGACAATTTATCAGATCCAAACTATCGATCTCACAAGAAAGATTTGATTTCACATTACGACGCAGCATTCTTTTCTCCAGGTGAATCTTCTTCTAAAGAAAACCTTCATTTCAAGTTTCAAACATGTTTGACAATTTATTTCATATTGCAAGAATATTATTACAATCTATTTAAGAAAATCAGAATACGTATCGAAGATATATGGGAAATGCGATTAATTGATTTCGACGATTTCAAATCTCAAATGACCTTTTCTATTCAGATATACCTTCTTTTTAATGAAATACGGAATTTAACACCCAGGAAAAAAAACATAAAGAAAATAAAAAAAACAACTCTGAATTTAAGTCAACTATTGAATAATAATTTCGATTCTTATTTTTATTATAAATCGAAGACTAAAGTATCAAATCCGTTAATAGAAGAAAAAAGGATATTGAGATTGAAGAAAAAGCTCAAAAAACTGAGAAAGAATTAATGGCGTCTTCAAGCACAAGAGATATTTCTAATCTGGATGTCAGCGAATTGAAAACAATATATCCAGGATATATTGTCGAAGATATTACCTTCTTCATTGTCAGTAAAAGAGATTATGTATATACTATTTCAAAAGCAGATGCTTCTCATTCTTTTTCAAGCAATTCGGATTCACGATTCATCGACAATCTTGTAAGAAAATGCGTTCAAAGAAGGAAAAAAATCGAAAAAGATTCTGTATTTTTGTTTAATTTGAAACTTCCTCTTGTGAGAAAAATAACATTGGAACAGATCAAAAAAGTCAATGATTATTCTTTTTTAAGAAAAAGATCAAAAAACGAAGGCTATTATAACTCAACTATTATTTTCTATGTAAATCGTAAACAAAAGAAAATTGAATTAACAATTTTCATTTTAGATGACTTTTTTACAGATAATGAAGAATCGTTTGAAAAGAAAATGCCAATTAAAAAGATAGTATCGGATTATGAAAATGTAATGCGCCATAAATTCTTATTGTTCCAGAAAAAGATTACGGAAGAAAACAGAATTATGTACGAAAAAATTAAAAATTTCTCTGAAAATAGGTTAAATTTACTATTGATGGTTTTTGATATGTCTTTTCCTTTAAAATTGAGTGGTGCTGATCCTTTTTACAATCAAAAACCTACCATTCATATGAAATGGTATTATTTAAAAATGTACGATTTCATGAGAGGAAATGTTCCCAACAGCACAGAAAATCAAGAAGAGTTTGAAATGAACGAAAATGTTTTTTATCACAAATATTTCTTTCATTCTTTTTTCGATCATTTTGTAACCTTTTTACAAAAAACTCCCACAGAAAATATCAAACACCAGATTAACGAATTTTTCCCACTCGCTATCGACTATCTTGGAAGATCAGGAAGGGGAGAAGATCAACCTCGAGATTACCAATCTTTATCTATGGAAAAAAGAAGTTTTATGAGATTTATTTGCCACTATAAAGATTTTGGTAATCTCTTGACATTAAAAAATGAGGATGTTTACGACATTCTTGTTACAAATTCGTCTGATAACGGATTCATTTCAGATGAAAAATTTAGAGAAATGGGAGCTCTAAATTATTTTTCTTATTTAAAATCAAAATACCCAGAACATTTGTTAGAATTTCAAAAACCTATTTTGAAAAGAAGAGAAGATATATCAGCAGCTTCGGAAAGAATGACATCTCCTTTATTTCCTAAAGGTAGAGAAAAGCATGTTACAGCACCTCCCAGTCCTTTAACAGAATATATTGAAAAAACAGAAGAAACAGAATTAACCGAATCTTTAGGTTTTGAAGAATCTTCTACACTTTCTTCTCCGGAAACGCCAGATGTGAATATTCCTGGTTTAGATGTTGAAACTCCTTCTCCCACAATTATCACTGCACCTTTCTTAAGCGGGCCTAGCACTGAAGATATTTCTACAATTACAACAACTGAAAAAATAAGGCCTGAAACAGTGAAAGAACTTTTTCCTTCGCTTTCTGATAAAGAGAAAATTCTTCAAAAATATGATTTATTTTATGTCGAATCGGTTCAAATTCTGTTAGAAAGTTGGAGTTTGAATTTAAAATTGAATAAGGAAATAGAATCCGTTATTACAGAAAAACCTAAAAAAAAGAAAATTGAAAAAGAAACAGGAAAAAGGCCGGTAGTTGAAATAAATCCTCTTTTAGGTTTTTAATAAAAAGGAATAAATTAAAAAACAGAGTTTTAAAAAAGTGTCAAAATGAGCTCCAGTCGTGAAGGTTGTTTTATTGAAAATGAATATCCGGAAGAATTATTTGAGTGTTTGCAAACATTAAACCATTATAAAAAAGAAAATAGAATATTGGATATCGAAAAAAATGCAAAACTCATTATGAAGATAATTAAAAGAAAGGATATAGAAAGTAACTTAGAATTGTTGTTTTACGGAAAGAAACAACTATCGGATATGAATGTGTTTCATAAAGCTTTTTGTCAAGCAAACAAACGATTAAAACTCATAATGAATATTGTTAGAAAATTATCACAATCTCATAATCTTTATTTCGGAGATTTTGTGTGGATTGAAAGACAGTTTTCGTTTACTATGAGTAACATTGAAGCGTTGAATCATTTTAAACTCAAAAAAGTTGAAGGGATCGTTAATTTTGATGATTATAGAAAAAAAAAGAATTCAATACTATCTGCTTTCTTATCAAATGGAATTACGATCGAAAGTTTATCCGAAAAGATGATTTTCATAAAAATATACTATGAAAAGTTAAAAGAATTTATAAAAATGTATATATTCAATCCTCCTAATGATTTTATTATTTATTCCATTATCAGAATCGAAAAATATGAATATTCAAAAATCGCTTTGATATCATGCAAAGAATATTTCACATTTGAATTAACACATAAATATTCCATGATGCCAATAGATTTTTTAAAATTGTTTTGTAATAATTTCATGCGATTTTTTACAAAACAATTTTCTTCAAATCAACTCATTTCTGACGATCGGTTAATGTTGAATCAAAGACCTAAAAAAGCATTAATACCACATTTTAATGAAACCGACTTTACTGTTTGGAACAAGATAAAAAACCTCCAGATTGAAGAATTTACAGGATATTTATATGATTATATTTATTATGATGATGTTTCAAACAATTCTTTTCCTTTATTCGAATGGTTTGCAAACGTTCTTTCTTTTGAATTAGACGATAAAATGAAAAGGATGTATCGAGTAAATATTGATTACGATCAAAATACGATATGCATGAGTTCCGAATTAAATATTAATCACGATTTGAAAGAATTTCAGATATATGATATGAATATTTATATCCGTATTTTATATGAAACATCTGAAAAGAAAATGATAATTCAATCCGAAAATCTGTTTACACATATCCAATTCAAAACAAAGATATTTAAATACGGAAACTTCAGATCAGATCACAAAACATCGTTAATTCTTGGTCCCCAAAGTTTTTTAGATAACGAAGGTTTTGTTCATTTTGGAGAAGAAAATGTTGTTTTCAAAGGATTTTTTATCTTTCACGAACCAAACGAATTTCCTTTCAACATCATCAAAATATTGGATAAATCAAAAGAAGTTCCAGAGATTTTGAATTTCTGTCCTTTGAAAAGATTAGGAGTTTTTAATGAAATAGGCTTTCATGAATCTCTGGATGACACAATTCTTCCTGAACTCCAACAAATAAATTCAAATAATATCCATCCCGAATTTAATCCTTTCAACAATTATTTCGTAAAACATTCGGAAAAAGATTATCATCTTGATTTTCTATATCAAGGATTTTTCAAAAAAGATACCGGAGAAATTGTTATCGGAGGTTATTTATTCTTTTCACTAAATCTCGAATTATATCAAACGAAAATCAAAATCACTTTTCAAGAAATTCAACTCTTGTTTGACAATCCGTCAGAATCGTATAAATATATTCTTTAAAAAAAAACATTGCTTTTTTAGGAATGAATATAATTAAATCACCAATAAATATTTTTCTTAACAAAAGATTAGTTTTTTTATCATTCAGAAAAAATGAGTTCCGATATTTTTCGAGCTCCAAAACAAAAAAAATCTCTTATCAAACCAGATAAACCAGATAAACCAGTACCAAAAGAAGCAGGAAGCTCCGCTTTGAGTAATTTTGGTAGGTTTTTATTATATGGATTATTATCGTTTATTTTCATTTCATTTTTCGTTCTTTCTTGGGTTTTTATAGGATTATATGTCAATCAAACAAACAATATCGATGTAAAACAACTTGATTACGATTATGTCATCATTGGTGCTGGAGCCGGGGGGTGCGCTGCTGCATACCAAATTTCAAAAAATAAGAACCACAGAATTTTGATTCTTGAAGCAGGACCTGATTTGGATGGTTATCCACCAGTTTCTTTAGTTACAAATGGAGCGCCTTTATTTCTGGAAGACAATTATTACAACGAACTATTCTATCAAAATATGCAGGCAGGCGACGGTGATACCGCTGGAGTTGGCCAATACACTGGAGGAAGATTAGGAGGAGGATCTACCAGCATCAACAACATGCAATGGGTTCAAGGAACAAACTGGCTCTGGGATTTTGTCTACAATTCTTCTGGTCACAATCAATTGTGGAACGCGACCAATGTTTTGGAGAATTTCAAAGAAATGGAATCTTTGATCTGCAGTTCTTGTAACACCGCAAACCATGGTTATTCAGGTCCTCTCTCTATCTTGGAACTCATGAACACAGCTCCTCAGACAACAGCAACTTCCATGTCTATTAAGCTTGCTCAAGCTTTTGCACAATTGAGCGGACTGCCAATTATTCAGGATTACAACAACATGACAGATTCTAATCGTGTTGGATCGTTCACTGAATGGCAACTGTCTGCTTATCCCAATGGAACGAGATCTAGCGCTACTGTGTCTATTTTGAAGCCTCTTTTGAAAGCTCAAAATAATGTCAAAATTATTTATAATTCTTTTGTTTCGAAAATTCTTTTTGACGATTCTAAAAGAGCAAATCGTGTTCTTTTTTCAACAGACGGAGATATTTCCCAAGTTGTCAATGTAGCAAAAGAAGTTATTGTCACAGCGGGAGTCAATACTCCTGCTATTTTGTTACATTCTGGAATCGGAAGCGAATCGTATCTCAGATCTATCAAAGTAAATCCAGTAGTTGCTGAAAACCCTTTAATCGGAACTACTATTTGGAATCATCAAGTTTATGTCGCAGTTTACACAAAAAATGCATCCGATGTTCCTAGTTTAAATACAAATGATCTCTACGAAGGAGGAGCGTTCATGCCTTTGGCTGTGAATTTCACGTTTCCTCATGCTGTCACAGAATCTGTCGGTCCGCGCGCTTTTCAGTTTACGGGAACAAATGTTGGAGCACCTGCAAACTTGATGGTTTTATCTGCTTTCAATGTTGTTCCTCAGAGCGTTGGAAGTCTTTTTATTCGAAATAACGATCCTTTGCGACCTGTTGCTGAAAATGACAATTTGTATATCGGAAACGGCGGAGCTAATGATTTAGCTCTGGTTTTTTCATTGTACAAAACCTATTTTTGTGGAATAAACGCACAATTCCAAGGAAATGGAACAGGACCAGCAGTAGATAAGAGTTATTTAATTATCGATCCTCCAGCAGCAACATGCGCCAATTCAACTCTTTTACAAACATATGTGAATAATTATCTACCTGCTCATACGCATCATTGGACTGGCCAGTGTCCTATCGGCACAGATGCGACAAATGGAGCTGTGGATGCTTTGGGACGTGTTTTTGGAGTAAAAGGGTTACGTGTTGCAGATGCCACTGTTCTTCCGCATTCTGCTGATGGAAACACGCAGGCAATTGCATACCAAATTGGTTGGAACGTAGGAAAAGCTATTTTACAAGGATTAACTAATTGAATTAAAGAAATAAATATTTTTGAAAAGAAAAAACGTTTACTGAGAAAAAGAGAGTTTTAATGAAATGTCTAGTTCTTCTTCAGATAGAAAACGAATTAGAACTGGAGATATATACATTTCATCGAGAAAACGAGAGAGAGAGATTGACGAACAAAAATGCAAAAAAGGAAGCCGAAAAGGAGAAAAGAATTATGATTTGAGTAATACGTATTTTTTACATAGGGTTGCAATTTGTTTGATTAATGCAGTAAACGATGCAACGTCATATCGAAAAGCAAAAAAATATATTTCTAAAACAAATCCAGAATTTTGGGAACATAATTTTATTTATTGGTCGTTTACAAATGGAAGAAATGTTTATGGAACGAAAAAAATTTCAATATTTTTTTACTGTTGTCTAAAAGGGTTTAATGGTTTTGTATCCTACATGGTGGAGCATAATGTAAACATAAATTCAACAAATTCAGATGGGGAAAATGTTATTTTTTTTATTCTTAAAAAAATAAATAATGTATCGTTGAATATATTATCATATCCTCTTCTTCAATATCTAGTATCAAACGATATCGATGTAAATACAAAAAAAAATGATAAATATAATTTGTTTTCATTAGCTTTTGAAAAAAAGTGCCAATTGGGATTTCTTAAATTTTTATTGGAAAAGGGTATCAAAATAATAACATCTTCTCTTAAATTTAATTTAATAGATTTAACATTTAAAGAATTAGATCTTTTTCTACAAAATGGATTAGATATTGATTATTTATTTTCTTGCGATGATTGGGTTAGAAATACAACATTATTGTTGTATTATAGCAAATATGCTTCTATGAGGGTGGGAAGAGTTTTTTTTTCTGTAAATTATATAGCTTTATTATTGAAATATAATGCCAATCCCTTTATTCAAGATGAATTTGGGAATGATGCTCTTCATTACATACTTCGTTGGCCTACAGTAGGAGATCATGAAAACAGTTTACAAATGAATATAGTAACTCAAATTATGACTCTTCAATTACAATGTTTGCAATTCTAAATTTATTTCTTTTTTTCTAAAACATTCAAATCTTCAAAATGGTTTGTAGACTCCATTCTGCACATTGGACAAAATATCGTTTTAGATTCCGCTTTTTGATGCATAGATTCTAAACAAACGCTGCAATAAAAATGTAAGCTGCAATCAAGAATGATTAGAATGTTTTTGTCATTGAAATTATTCCAACAAATACTACATTGAAAACGCGAATTATGAGTATTTTGAATAGGTTTTTCTTCAATTTGAGGTATTTGAGAAGAGCACGATTGAATAGGAAGTGTGGATTGAGCAGAAGGATGCACATAATCCCATGCTTCAAATGTAGAAAAATATAGGTTTTGAGGAGTTTTGAAAGGATCGTAAATTTTGTAATCAGAAGATTCTTTCTCTTCTCTTTGTATTTTTTTAAATCGTTTTTGAATTTTACAACCTTCACAACTGCATTTTATTTTCTCCTTTCGATACTTTTTCCATCGCTTTCTTATTACCTCAATTTCATCTGAAGAAGAAGAACTCATTTTCTTTAAACTTTTCTTTTTCGGTATTCTAAAAAAGTTTTTCGTTTGTTAAAAATTCGTTTTTTGTTATTTATTGTTTTGAAAAATAAACCATCATGATCTATCATCATATTTACTCAAACTTTTCAAAATTAGGTAAATCTTCTATGTGCTGAGTTGAATCTTCTCTGCACACAGGACACCTTATCTTGTTTGATTTTGCTGTTTTGTGAATCGAATCAATGCACATGTTGCAAAAGAAATGTTCACAGTCAAGAATAATAAGAACGTTCACTGCGCTGAAATTATTAAAACAAATTCTGCATTGTATGCGCGTATGGCGCAGTTTCGGAAGAGGTTTTTCTTCAGATTCAGATTCAGAAGCTGTTGAACAACAAGGTTCTTGAGAAGATTGTGAAATATCTGAAGGGATTAAAGGAGGCATGTCATCCATACCTTCTTCGTTCATACGAGTTAAATCTTCAACGAATTCTTTTTCAAACAATTGCATTTTGTCGGATTGTGTTGATGGTGTAGGAAGAGTTTGATATAGTAATGAAAAATCAACTTCTTTTTCAGGAGGAATTTTCCCCATAAAACGATTATATTTATTATTAAATTGGTCTAATATACATTTTTTAAAATATATACAGAAATCACATTGACACCACATATATTTTCTTTTCATCAACACTCCGTAAACTGCATTAAACTGTAAAAGAGCATTCTTTCTGCTTGCATTCATTTGATATGGATGATATGGTAATTTCTTTACCATCTTTAAATCATCTTTACAATCCATATCGAATGAATGTGAATTGGGATCTAGATAAGGTTTTTTTGATTCATAATAATTTATGTGATTTGTGATATAGCAATATTTTTCTTTGTGATAGGATTTTATCATAACATCCAATTTTTTCCCAAATTCATAATTATTTATCTTTTCTTTTTTATAATAATCCTTATAACATTTATCATCAAAGTAAGACATTTAAAGATTAAGAATGTTTTTTTAAAACTACTGTTTTTCTAAAGCTTGTTCTGTTGAGAAAAAAAGATTTTTTCGAATTAAGTAATTATTCAAATATGATGATAGATCATGACGGAAAAAATTACGAAAATGAAAAGTTAACAATCTGTCAAACAATTCCAAATTACGCTTCCTCAGCAACTTTCAGTCTAAATCTCAAAAAGAAAAACTTGTAAGCGTAAGGTAGGACTCGAACCCACGAACCCGAAGGAGAAGAGCTTAAATCTTCCGCATTTGACCACTTTGCTACTTACGCCGACGCTTCTGAACACACGAAAACGAAAAACAAGCAACTAGAATCTTGAAAAAGAAATGTTTAATTTTTCACATTAAAAAAAGTTTTCTCTTTTTGAATTACAATTGTTTCAAACCGATACAGAATTATTTTAAATAAACTCCCTTTTTTGAAAATGATTAGATATTTTTATTTTTTCTTTTCTATCTTTCTTTTCCTGCATATTGTAAACTCAGATGAAAGTATCAAAACAATATCTTACAATCCATGCATAGAATACCAATCCATTTTCAATTCTCTCAACTGTCAATATTTTTCTTCTTTTTTCGCAAATATCGACGTCATTGGAGGCGGATCGTTTACTCAACAATTGAATGTTGTCGCAAATCCCGTAGAAAGAATATTAGACATTTCAGACAACAATATTGGCGCTGTAACATGCCCTGAAGGAGTTGGTTGTACAAATCTTATTCCTCCGATTAAAATATCTTTTGTGAGATCTCCAATTCCAGATTCTCCCTACAATATATTACCAGGCGCAGGAATTAGCTTTGGATTAGCATATGCTTTGACTCAAGACACATCCATTACAAAAAGCGGGTTACCATATGTTTACCAAATCTACGCTCAAAATCCAGGAGTTGGAAATACCAGCTGTGGATCTTATTCGACAACAACAATGATTCCAATATTGTCAACTCTCAGTAATTCTCAAGCAACTCAACCTGATTGCGGAACTGGACCGTTAGATAACATCAATTTTTTAGGAACGTGCGGTGGATCATCAAAAGCGCCTTTTCCTACAGGATGGTTATCAGATAACAACGGACAGCCATTACAACAATGCACGGAGCTTTGTTGTGGAGGAGGAAATACAACATCTATCCGAGTGAGACAACTTGCCCCATATTGTTTTTTATTCCGTGTAAATCCCGTTCCAGTAGCTGTCATTGATTTACTCGTTCAGATTGAGAGCCCGGTAACTGGAACAATTACTGTTCCAATATACGGAACAGTTTCATTACAAGAACCTATTGTGATATCGCAAAACGGAATTAGAATTACAATTAATTCAAATGTTCGGATACCTCCAACCGCATTACAAAATAAAATTCAAAATGGTTGGATCGTTGTTTGTGGAGACGATCCAGAAAGTGCATTACCTGACGAATCAAAGCCTGTAACGAATATTGAAAATATTACATGGTTTTTTCAACCTCCTGAATATACTCCTTATTACAAAGATGACACAACGGGAGTCGGGAATGTAGTTCCTCCAGTAACAAACGATCCTCACACTGATTTCTATGGAGAATCTGGCAACGATGTTCTGAATTTAGCATTTAATTTCATGAAAAACATCAACGGCCTGACAGTTCAACAGTGTTTATCTTTAGTCGATTTAATCCCTAATGTTCCTGGATATGACACAGATCATCCATTAACTCCTGCTTCTATATACAATCTGCCGTCGTATTGCACAATGTGGAGTGAAGCAAGATCTGGAAACCTTGGTTTTCTACCTCCGTCATCTATTCTTCCTGACGGAAGTTCTGTTCCTTTTTTCAATTGGATGATTAAAAGAAATATAGCAAGTGTGAGCGATTTAAATGCTACGAATGGAAATGCATATGCTATCTTTTTTCCTTCCGCAGATCAAATTGCTCCTTACAAAGATCAATTGACAAATGCAATACAAATAGAGGTTGATTTTGCTGTAGGAGAAGATTCGAACGACGTGACAGATTACGGGCAGGTGAATTTACCTGTTCAAATAGTTCAACCTGACAGCACACGACCAAATATTGTGAACAGAGAACCTTTAACATCGCCAAATTGTTTCTTTTCCGATCCTTCTCTTGTTCCGACAAATTCTAAAACAGGAGGCGGGCAATTTGTTCTGCAATTGGAATCAACTGTTTTCAATAATCAAGTTCAAAATTCAGATATATCTGCCCCAGTTTCGAATATTTACGTTACAATTTCATGCAATGCAGTTTCACAATCTGGAAAAAATCAACAAACACCGTCGATTGCGATTGTTGGTAGTAATGTCATTCTAGTTCCATCCATTGCGTATGGCGGCTTATCTTATCCTCTTTTGTTCAATTTGTCAGCAACATGGCAAAACCTCTATTCTCAAGAAGCAATAGACAACGCAATCATTGCCACATGTTCTGTGAATGTTACATATAATGTCCAAAAACCAGGATTAGGATCTTTTGAGCAAGACGGATTCCGATGCAAAGTTTTCGCCAATTATCAAACATCATCTTCCAATCTCACGCCTTGTCCGTGGTGGAATCTTGCTTGTCAGAATCCGCTCTACAAAAGTTGGTTTTTCTGGATAGTAATTGGATCAGGAATTGTCCTTTTAGCATTGGCGATCTTTGCGGCTGTGAAACTGACGATGGATTCAAGACAATTTCAGGAAAAAGAAAATCAAGAAACGCAGAATTTCCTTGATAAAGAGAAAGCGAGAGCAAAGGAAATAGAAAACGTGCAAAGAGAAAATTTAGATTAAAATAAATACCATATTTTTAAAAATCTTTGACGAAAGAATATTTTGTAAAAAAAATAAATTAACGCTCCAGAAAACAGAAATGATTCGTAATTTTTTTCTTTTTTATTTACTATTTATTTTTTCTCTTTTTTGCATTTCTGAGTCGCAGATAAGCATTCTTCCTGCCAGAACCACGGAAATTCCTGATCTTTCAGTTTCTGAAGATACGTACGGAACACCTCTGAATTATCCGTTTGATTCCACAATTTACGACGATTGTGCGGAAATAAACAATATCCAACGCACCGATGATGGATTATATTACAAAATAAAAATAGATCTGAAATTGAACGGAAGAGGATGTAAAAAAGTGATTCCGTGGACTACTGCTCCGTCTTCTGCAGGAATGAAAATTTACGGAACAAAAGCATTAGAAACGTGCTTTACAAACGACAAAAAGAATAATTGCGTTTTTGTAAATTCAGGGCCTGCGAATGGAATATCAATATCTTTTGATCCGCCGTCATATTCTTTTCCTCTGAGTGTTCCTCAAAATGCGCAAACAGTCTCTTTTGGAAACGCAGGGTATTTTTCATATGAATTGGAGTCTAAAGGAGCATGCGCAAACTATGGATACAAAAATGTGAATTCTGAGATAAATACAAAGATTAATTCTGCATCTCACATTACAATAGCTCTTAGTTTTCCATTGCAAGGAACGTGCGACCGTCTTCCTACACAATCTTCATTTATGTCGTCTTCTCCAGCATCGGTTGTTGCGCAGAATGTTTTGCAAAATTTGAATTATCCGATAACAATCAATTCGACGATTCAAGGATATTTAAATTCTTTGTCTTTAAGCAACACATCAAATATCATTCCTGCTGGATTTGGAATAGAAAGCATGCCTTACGGATACATAAACGCAACAAATATTTTAAATATTATTGATCCATTTTTATGTAAACCAAATTCTTCTTCTCACACTGCGGGCGCGTTAAAAGAAGAGATTCATGCGTGCCCTATGACAGTTCTTGAATGGAATTCTATTCTTCCAGATGTTGTGCTATTTAACGAAACTGTAGATATATTATACGGACCAAATACTACTTCTTATGGATCTTTTCAGCGAGACGGCCCTTGGATTCCTCCAAATCAGTATTCAAACGCATTACCGCTCCAATTTCACAGATGTAATCCAAGAGATAGAAAAGGAGTTCAACCTGCAAACAATGGGAATTACGCATCAAAACATATGCCGATTAATTTGAATTTTGGTCCAACATGCACGAGTTTGCAAGCGGATAATTCTCACATTACTGCGAAAGTAAATGTAGGAGGATTTGTAGGTATTTCAAACACAGTTGATCCGTTTTCAGGAAATTGGAAAATGAGTATGGGATTTCCAGTTAGACCGATGAATCAAATAGGAAACACTCTTAAAATCTCAAATATATCTGCTCCTGGATCAACATTGTTAATCGGAGTAATGTTTGGAAAAATATCGACAAACGGAGGAACTAATGGAAACGCTTTAAAAATAGATGCTAATGGATTGAGATATATTCTTTGTAACGGATTATCTGGATCTGTGACTCCAGGAGGATTTAATTCAAATATAAGCGCATCAATCGGCCCTTTAATATCCAGCCCGAGAAATGAAACAGATCCATCACCAATATGGACAAATCCATTTAGATACACATCAGATGTATTTAACAATTCAAATTGTTTTGGATGCACATTTCCTACAATAAGATCACAAAAAGGATGGACAATCATGGACGCTCAAATCTGGGGAGCTGGACAAGGAATTGAATGTGGAAAATATCAATCAGACCATGCATTATGGGCTAGAGTTTTAGCATTAGTGGCAAAAGAAATTATTACGATCAATAATGTCAGTTCTTTGCCTTTTTTTTCCTTTTGGAATCAAACAAGCGGCCAGACAGATTTTTTTCAAAACAATGCATTGAAACTCAATTTAAATAACGTTTCAATTGATTTGCCACAAATCATTGGCAATTTCATTCCAGGAATTGGAAAAGACACATGGGTGAGATGGTTGGGAGATTTAGGAAAATACTCTTGTCGACCAGCTTCTTATCCGTATTCTTACAAGGTGAGCAATGGCCAACAGCCTATTCCCATGTGCATGCTGCTGCAAAGACAATTGTATTACCAAACATATATGTTAAATGCGACACTGAGCGGTTTTTTAAGAAAAGCAATAACCACTCCAGATTTAGATTCTGCTGCACAAACTGGCATTTACAATCCTCTAGCTCCAAATATTTGGTTTGGTGTCTATCAAAAAACCACAAATAACGGAAATGCAGAATGGTTGATGTTTTTAGAAGATACATTTGACAGAACTGGAAATAGTATATTTGAAGAAGATGGAATAGCAGAAAATGTTACAGCTTCGGTTGAATTGTTGGTTCCAGTATCTTCTGTCGCAGGGCCTTCTGTTGTAAGTCCTTTATACACAACTTTTTCATATTCTGTTTCAAATTCTTTTTGTCAGGTTTTTGATGTATTTGCAAAACCCAACTTTTCACCAATTTCTTTCATTGGATCGTTAATTACATTTAATTCTCCTTATAACAACGTTCCGTGGATATTTGTAAGATTTTCTACAATTTTTCAAGGAGAAGCAAATTTTGTTAAATTCAATTATCAAACATCGCAAATTACCGTATATGTAATTTCTGGATCGAACCCAATTCCTGTTTTAATTACAAATTGGTTCTTTACGATAGATGGAAATGACATTATTCTAAAACTTCCATACGATACTGTGCATTTACAAAATCAATACCAAATAAATATTCCTGTTTTAATCGGAAGTTTGGCGACAAATATTCTTCCGATTATTGGAATAACATCGTATTTTGAAACGACGATATTTCCATCAAACATTTTTTATGTAAATTTAAGTAATTCAAATTCTCCAAATTACATAGGATGCAGTTCTATGGCTTCAGAATCAACAAATCTAATCAGTCCAAACAGATATTCGTGCCAAGATTCTACATATTTTTCTTCGTTTCAATATGTTATTTCTCCATCATCACAATTGGCATCTGACTGTTCAAATCCGAACCAATGTAGATCATTTTCAAACGAATTTGACATCAATTCGTGTGGTTTTGGATTAAATCCTTTAAAACAAAAAATGGAGCATAACATACATTTTTCATTCGATGGTTCTTCAGTAAATTACAATTTGCTCTCTGAAGTGTTATCTTCTAGGTTTTCTCTTGAATACGACATTCTCAATTGTGGAAAGAATACAACATTCTTATCTGACAGTTTTTTTGTACAATTTTGCGGATCGATTGGAAACACAATAACTGGAATGAAAAAAACAATTCCTTGCAATAATTACGTTTTATCGTTCTATTATAACGGAATACCTAATCAATTGATCGCATTTGTAGATTGGGGAAGTCAATATATCACTTTATTTGAAATTTATTTTACATCTGAAACAATGCATTTTGACATCACTTTTGATCCATTATGGTTTATTCCTAACGAAAACAAAGAAATATGCATTAATACTAGTAATACAGATTTTTTTTGTCATTTTAAACCGGAAAATTTAATCGTGAATTTAAATATGATGATCAGTGTTCCTTTCAAGTGCGGGCAATTTCTTCAAAAGGCAGCACTATTTGACGACATTCAAATTTCTTCTAATTTAAAAACTTTCTTTACTTTGGTCGACGGAATTAACATTTACAAAACCGATTTTTCAAATTACGATCCTTTTGTTTTAACATGCGCACAATCAGATTCTTTAACAGATGGATTTTTTTCTTTTCCGATTACTACTACTAGTACGTCTGCAACTCAAACATGGACAAATACATTAACTCTTCCAACATTTCAGGATATCATCACTTTTGTCGAAGAGTTTGATGAAAAGATCCAAGGAATTCTTCCTCCTTGCGCAATTGATTTTTCGAATGTTGTAATTAATCCTGATCTTATTCCGATGAATAGCGCCTGTACACCTTACGTTGCAAGCGGAACATACCAAATTTACGACAATTGCAGTTTGTTTATCTATGGAAATCAGATTCAAACAGTGAGATCGAGTAGTATACCATATTATCAAAATATATACTATGTACCTGCTAATTTCTCAACTTATTTCACCTATTTATGCAGAATAATGCCTATTTTGGGAACAGAATACAACACTTCTCTTTGCACTGTGAACGGAACAACAGGAGCTAGAAACGGAACAAATTGTTATCTATACGAAGATTTATTGCAAAACTGCGAACAATGGTGGAACTTTTCTTGTGGAATAATTACTTTTCCTCAGGCTTTATTTTTCTTCTCGTTCATGTTCATCACCTTGCTCATCCTCATTTTCTTTTCTGCACTCATATTCTTAGCTGACGACGAAAGGGAAGAAAAAGATTACAAAAATTGGTTCAACATGTATTTTGACTTTTGGAGCAAAAAATGGCAGGAAGAGCATCCGAAAGGGATACCAAGCATTTCTACGCTGCATTGAATAAAAACTAGTAAGGAACGGTCGGTCGGTTATGAAATATTGATTTTTTTGATCCTTTTTGTGAATTATCTGTTGGAACTTGATGGTATACGCCTGATGGTGTCTTTTTAGTAGGTCCTGGTTTAGAATATTGAACGTAATCAGATTCTTCTTCCATTTTTTTCTTGTAACCAGCAGACGAAGCAACGGGATAAGAGCTTTCTGGAGGATACAACATTCCTTTTCCGCGTTTCATTTTAAGTTTTGGTTGTTGTATTTTCATATGAGAATAGGATGTAGGATCGATCGTTCCGTTGTTAGTAATTTTGTGACTATTTAATTCGATAAATTTAGCTACTAACGGATTCCATTTTCTTTGTTTTGCATAAATAAACCAAATTAAAAAACACAAAACAACAACAATAGCACTGCCGAGATCGATCCATATCCACATGAATGTGCTTGTCCAAAGAATACCGTCATCTGAATAGCATGTTAAACATGTCCAACAACAAGATCCAGTGAATCCAGGAGGACCAGTTGCAATCTGGACTGTTTCTATCGGAAAATTTGCGCATGGAAAACAAAAATTGTCAGGAAGAATCTGGTATAATGTCGCCTGAAGTGTAATAGTGCACAATCTGTTTGCAAGAGATGCTCCATTTGTTAATTTAATAGGAATATTCGGATACGTGTTTCCAGTGCTGATGACAACACTCGTGAGTGTATTTGTGCTATTACTAATCGCGATGGAAATTCCTCCAGTAACACCAGTTCCTCCGTTTTCAGATCCACTGCACGCTAAAGAAATAGAAAAAGAAGATGAACCGGGATTGTTGAAAAAGGGTCCATTTAAGTTGGAGCATTGAGCTTGAGACAAAACCTCATTGTTGTTAAAAATACTGATTGTGAACTGGTTCAGAATTGAATCGTAAACAATACTAGGCATTTTCGTAGGTATTGTGCTTCCTCTGCCGGAAACGAGGCCTTGTAATTGAGATCCAGGACTACATAATGCTTGAGCATCTGAAAAAGGTAAGAATAAAAGAAGATAACATGTAAACAAAAAAAGATAACGCTTCATTTCTCAGAATAAAAGAAAATACACAAATAAAAAAAATATGGTATCGGAATGTATTTGAATGATAGATAAAAATCACAAAATTCTTTTGTAAAATTCGTTAAATTTTTTGAACATAATTATTTCTACTCTGAATTCTTTTATAGGCTGTGATGAAGAATTTAAAGAAGTTTCTGCTGGAGATTCGTAAAATTTAGCAAATGAGTCATTTGCGTTGTAAAAAGGAACATCAATCGATGATGATGACGGAGAAGGTTCTTGTTCATATTTTTTGAATTCAGGATATTTTTTTAGATCTACCGTGATTGTAACTTTCTGAAAACTATTCTTTTGCATGATATTGACAATATTTAAAGCAGATTGAAGGTCTGAACAAATCATTTCTGGAAATATCTTTTTTTTCAGATTTGTTGTTTTAGCATCTTTTTCAATCAGTTCCATCATTGAATCGACGTTAATTTCTAATGTTACATTTGTAAGAATGAGATCGATCGGAATTTTTCGAAGCAGATTAAGAAAATAAATATCTTTACATATTTGTTCCAAATGATCGAACACGTTTATTTTTGAATATTCTTCTCGATATATGCGTTTAAATTCTTCGTTATGTTGGATTTCTATTTCTATTTTTTCGAGAAGAACGGATGGAATTTGAAAAAGAGAAAACACATCTCCTAGAAAACTTCTAGATGTTAAATCTTCTTTTATGTAATCATTATATATTTTAAAAATAACATACTGTCTGATTATTTTTTCTTGATTGTGAATATATGTAGGATCGTCAATGTACTTTTGAAACACTTCGTTTGTCATTCCAGGAGGTATGTAAAGCAAATCTCGTTTATAAAAGAAGTCTTTAGATATATTTCTTGCTCGCATTGAGAATTCGTTGAATATATGAAACCATTTATCCAAAAACATTTTTGAAATGAGATTCGATATTTCCCAGTATGCGTCGATCCATATTTGACTATTTAACTGAAGGTTTGTCATGGCGAAGCTTAATCCAGAAGTGCTTACAACGGTGTAATTATTTCTATATTCAATTTGAGGAATGAGATGTCGGTTGTTTTCAATAATGTTTTTGAGATATTCTGTGTTATTGTAACAAAATAAATCAAATAGCTCCAATTGAGTCAATATTGGACACCTTCTTTCCATCATTCTGGGATCTCTTAAATTCTTTAAAAATTCTTTACTGGATTTAAAATAGTAGTCATCTTTTCTTTCTAAAAGACAATATAGATCTTCTCTATTCAATAATTCTTCTTTAATGTTATTTACTATTCTCTGAACAAGATCGTTCAGATACAGAGAAGAAGAAAAAATCTTTCCAATGTTGATTGTTTTTTCTTCCTGAATGATTCTAGATTTGTTTTGAGATGTTACAATGAAAGATACGGAAATGTAATCGTCTGTTGAACACACAGGAAAATCTATATTTTTCAAACTGTAAATATTTGGAATTCCGATCAGAGAATCCGAATTTATTTTTAATTTATTTTGCAATTGGTTTTCCAACGTTTCTTCGGTTGAATCAAAACCTATTTTATATTTTTCTTTAACATAAGATCCTTTTTCAACGCAGAATAGAGATAATGGAATGAATTTTGTAATTATTTTATGTTCTGTTGAAGGATTATTATGGATTGTTAATTTTAAAAAATATTTAATAGGATTGTTCAAAGTAACGGAAGAGTAGTAATGAAATATGTAATTCGGAGAAATAATTATTCTGATATCTCCGATCAATATATTTTCTAATTTCTTCTTTTTTCTTTCGATCAATTCTTCCGGATCAATTACTTCTTTCCACATTTCTTGCACAATGAAATTATTGTTCGAATTTATTCGGTCAGAAACCCTTCTTCTTGCATGCGTGTAAACACTTTCTAAACATCTTTCTTTTGGACATTTTTCATTCAGTGCGAGAAGAACCAGATATTTCCTATTTCCTCTTTCGCGATATCGCATTATTTGTTTTATCTTTTCATTCAGAATTCCTGTAATAAATAGATCAACTTTCAAATCATCATTTAGAAGAACGTAATCTTCACAGAACCCAGGAGTATGTTTTTCTCTGATTACTTTGTGCAAATGAGGATAAAGAAAAGGAATTGAGAAATTTAGAGAAAAACAGTTTTCTTCTTTGATGAGTTCAAAAGCGGCCAAAGCTTCTTTTTGAGGAACATTTAGATAGCAAGAATCTAAATTTCTGATGAAATCAATCAGAGCTGGATTTTCAATAAAATAGTTCATTTTACGAACTTTATCTGAATCAACTATCATTTTTTTCCCATTCTTATCTTTCACTTCGCTCAAAAACATGTTCACATGTTGCGTTTTATCACTGAACGAAGCTTTGTCGAAATCGGGTCTAAATATTGCCATTTCTAAAAAAGAATCAAGCGAAACTATTTTTTTTAACGATCAATTTATTTAAAAAATGCAAGTAATTCTAACAAAAATAGAAAAAAAATATAATTTTCAATATTCGTCTATTTTATTTAAATCAATCTAAATGATGATCATCATCCAAAGAACATGATGAGCTGCAAGATTTTTTTCTTTCATACATGACCATAGAAATAATGTTTTTTCTTCTTTCGTTTTGAGCTCGTTTCCATCTGTTTTCGCAGTTCACAGAGCTGCAAAACTTGATAGGTTCGTTGCTATTCATGAAATCCTCTATTGTTTTTTCTTGGTCAACAATTCTTTTTGTTGTTTCAAAATTATGATCTAGATCTTTAAAAGGAAAGATAACAGGATTAGAATACGATTCGATTGAAGAATCAGAGCTAAAAGAAGTAGTTGGTATGCTAACACCGAAACATTTTGCACATCTGTTGCAATCTTCATTGATTTGCTTTTCCTGGATTTTCATCAATAAAGATTTCATTTCAGCATCTACATCCTTTTCTTCTTCACATCTTGCACATATTTCCAAGTTACTTATCCTAGAACATAATATGCATTTTATTCTTGATCTTTTGAACATGTCGGTGATGAAAATTTGATTTGAATTTAAAATTCTTTTGAAAGAACATTTTTCGCATGCTAAATTTAAGCTTTTCAGTTCTGATCCACAATTAAAACACTTTAATGGTTTTTTTTCAGATATGTCTAAATCGTCGTCGTCATTTATATTATTAACAACTTCCACATCTTCATGTGATTTTCTTAATGATTCCAATATATCTGAAGTAATTGAAGTATCTATTTTAGAAATGTCTCTAAAACGAATGTTTTTGGTGTTTTTTTGATCGCTAGAATCGGCAGGATTTGCATCAATACAGAAAGGAACAAGTCTTGCATAGTCATCGATGATTTCAATAATTTCTTCAAAATCAAGCTTTTTAGAATCTTGTTTCAAACATTCTTTAATGAAATCATCTTCTATCTTTTGTTCATTATGATGATCATCATATTCTTCTAAAATTATTGTTTCTACAATATGATGATCATCATCTTTCTCTTTTTCTTTTTCTATATTTTCTTCTTTTTTTGAAATAGGTAATCCGAATAAATTCCGAATGTCGTGGTTTTTTGCTAAACTCTGTTGTTTTTTCGTCAATTTTTTTTCTCTTACAGGAACTCTCGGTTTCTTAGATTCTCTTTCTTGTTTTCTTATTTCACATCCCTTTTTACGTTTTTTTGATCTATATTCTTTCAAATCTTCAGCACATTTTTTCAATCTTTGTCGTGTTTCATCAAACTCTCTATCCAGTCTTTCCTCTTCTTCTTTTGTTATTCTACTACTGCTACATGTAGGAATATTCAGCAGATTGTATTCTTTCAATTGATTTGAATGAACATACAACTTTTTCCTTTCATTTTTAAACCACGATTTATCTTTCATCTTTTGAGATCCTCCTATGAAATTCATAAAATGATCTGACAGATCGGAAATCTTTTTTCTAATTGATTTTTCTATTATCTCGCTTCGTTTTTTCTTATCTTTTATCCTTCTGTATATTTCAGCTTCTTCCATTTTCACCAGAAAAGGTCTTTTGTCAAAAAGAGGATAAATAAGACGGCTGATCTGTCTGGCACAGTTTTTTGCATAATATTCACGATCATATTCAATCAACCCGCCTGAATTTAAAATAGAATAAGGAGGAACAATCTTATTTCCTACATTCTTTTCTCCTGGAACATGAACTACCACAAAATAATACCTTTCGTCGATTTGAGGTAATGGTTCTCCGTATTTTAAATGCCGAGTAATTGCTCCAACGATATGAACAGGCATTCCTTTTTTCACAGATATTTCTTCTTCTTTTTCTGGTCCAGCAGGCACATGAATTTCATTTTCACCTATAGTTACCACTAATTCTGATGTTGTTTGTTTTTGTTGACCATATTCTGTCAAATCTTTTTTGATATTCTTGGATTGTGTCAATTCGTGCAACATTACCTTCCCGGACATAATAGTAGATAAAGACTCATATCCGTAGTCTATTGCGCCTTCATCGTCGTTTTTTGTCAACGTCATATTCATGATTTTTTTGCAATTATCTGCTTTGAAAGAAAAACAATCTCCTCGCACCATATCAATGCCTGTTGCAGCGATTTCAGGTTCGCTCGCGTTTGGCATCCATTTCAATCCAGCGTACTTTTTCTTTCTCCACCAAATGATATATTCGTAAATCTTTTCTAATTCTTGCTTAATAACACCATTATATTTCAATTTGAATATGATATTTACTATTTTCTCCACTCTTCTCCCATGATCGAACATTCTGTTAATGAAAATCCATCTCAGAAAAAGTTGAAATTCCAAAGGCTCGACAATATCTATTTTATCGATTTTAACAGGAGATGGAGAGAAACGAATATTATTCCATGCAGATGACTCAATATTATTGAAATCAACCTTCATTGTGTGGATTAAGAAATTATCATACCATTCCTTCAAATTTCCAATCACATTTAATTCTTCAATAGACAATATTTCGTTACTACCCAACCGAAGAACATTAAATAAATTCCTTTGATTATGTACATCGTCTAAAATCAATTTCCATTTAATGTACAAAATAGCCTTCGATCGGTATTTTTCTAATAGAAATCCTCTATTAATGTTTTCGTCAATTTTTAATTCATAACCATTGCATATTTCCAGATATCTAACCGAATTAAATAAATGTTCCGATCGTATCTGAAAAAATTTCATAATTCTGAAAAAGAAATTATTTGTTTCTTCGTACAACAAAATTCTCAAAAACGTAAAAAAATCGCTATCCGTGTCTCCATAACCTGTAATGGCATCTCCGATGAATCCCACAACTTTTTTACACATTGTATCGATAAAACATTTCGTGTCTCCTAAAAGCATTTGCCCGATCACACAAATCGTTTCTTGCAAGGAAAACTTCATCAACAATTTTGACGACATCCATCCGTAAATCGAATTCATCAATTGTTTTATCGCCTGCTGAATGATATCAAATTTCTTTCCTTCTGCTTTAAGTTTTTTAATTATAGAACTATCTTCTGGAACCTTTTCTCTCAGTAATCTTTCTATTTCTTCATTCACTTTCGCCATATCTTTTTTTACAAGCACGCGTTCCTGAAAGAACTCTTCTTCACGTTTTGGCCATATTCCAAATCTAATCATTTTCTTGACGAAAATAGGAAGTTTGTCGTTTTTATACTGAACTTTTGTCATTCCAGTGATTTTCGCAATTGGTTCAGCAATCTCTAAAAAAATCTTAATCATTGTGTCATCTTTTTTGTCTTCTGCTGTAAAAAGAGATTCGTCGATTTCATCTAATTTAAACATAATCAACGGTTCCCATTTCTTAATCAAAGGTTCGTTTTCAGTATTCTGTTCTAATTTGTTTACCATTTTATTCAAAATCTTTTTCAATTCTGGATTATAATTGCATTGTTCAGACCTTAAAAACGAAATAGCATCTTTTAATGTTGGAAAAGATTTAGGGTTATCGCCAGTGCAATACCAACTTTCTTTTCTCTTATAGAAAATCTCATTTTTTGGAATATTGAATTTATTTGCTAATTCTTTCACTTTTTGCATAATAAACTCTTTTCTCTTATGTGGGATAATCGTTGTATTACAAAGATTAAACGTCATGATAATAGAAGGGTAAAGCGATGCAAAATCGAGTGTTAAAGCAGGACCTACTTTACCTGCAGGAGGTTCTATAACATCTGCTCCTCCGCCTTTTTCTTCTGCTCCTTTTGATCCAGGTCCTTCAATATCCTTCAAATAAAACGTATATGCAGGAAGAAGAAATTTTGGTCTTGTTTTCTGATTAGGAAAATATTCTTCTTTAAAAGATTCAAAAACCTGTCTCATATACTCTCTCATTCCGTTTTCTTCTGAATAAAGAGACAAATGGTCGTAAACATACGGTGTAGAATACCAAACGCAGTCGACATGAAACTGAATTCCTCTGTCAATGACCAATTGTGGAGGAATCATGGCCATTTTTCCTAAAAAAGCGATAAAAGTCAAAGATCCTAGTGTAGTAATCAATCGAGTCATCAATTCGACATCTCGATTACAATATTTAGCAATCGACATTCTTCCATGATTTGTTGCAAATAAATACGGAATAAAATTGTAATTGATTTCAATCTTTTTTTCTTTCAAATATTTACTAGAAGCAGCGTCTAACGAATAACTAGCTTTCATCCCGTATTTTGCAAACGTTTTTACATATAGAAAAAGATCCAAATTGATAATGCCATGAATTTTTACTTTATCATAATCAATTCTAGCGCTTGCTTTTGCCAAATGCGCTGTTGTGACTTTTTTCGCTTTCTTGTGAAATATGCCTCTGTTTAACCGAAGATCACGAGAAATAGGACAGTAATCTGAAATTTTCCAATCTAAAAAAGGGCGGTCGAATTCAAGAGGTTTGTGATACAAATCGTACATTCTATCAATAACATAGGGCCAATCGAACCTATTTCCGTTATATGCAATGATATAAGAAGGATTACTATACAAAACCAATTCGCAAAAACAACATAACATTTCGTATTCTTCTATCGGAACGAATTCTATCTTCTTTGACGGTTTTTGAATGTTTTGACCGATAAAAGACACTGATTTCACTGGATACTTGTTATCTGGATCATTATACACAGATTCAAAATTTTTCACGGGCAATGCAGACAAAAGAATGCTAAAAAACGAACTGTTTTTATATGCATCCACTAACGATTCTCTTTCGTATGTCGATTTTGATTGAATAATCTGTATTCCTAATTGACCGATAGGATCGCCTCTCTGTGCATTTGCAAATTTATTGTTCTCTCCCAACATTTCTCCGTCGAAAAGAAAAATAATGTCATTTGGAAGAACATTCTTTAACGGATGATCTTTTGAAACGCTTTTGAATGAACTAGGCTCGCATTCCGCCACCATATCTACGTTAAAAAATTGCGGAAAGATAGAATAAGTATCTATATTTGAAATTGTCCACCATTCAGAACATTTCAAACCATGATCCTTTAAAAATATAATAGGGAGAGGTTCTATTTTGTCCCATATATTCCAGGGGGTTTCCATTGACTCTTCATTAAAACTTTTCAACGGATAATCTGCAATCTCTAACCATTTTTTAGGTGATTTGAATAAATTCGTCAAAATATAGACAAATTCTGATAGTAAAAGAGTTATTTTCAAAAAAGGTTCAGGAATGTCAAACTCGTATCCAACGCCTTTTAAATTCCATTCTACCTCTAATGAAACGACAAAATCGTTGAAATTCAATCCATACGATCTTCCAAATTTATCCACTTTGTTTTTCTTAAAATCTGGTATGTCTTTACACTCGAAAAACAGATAATTATTTATTGATTTACGTAATGCATCAAAATTGTATGTTTGAAGATAATTTCTAATGAAATCTTCTTTCGTTTTGTCGAAAATCCAAAAAGGAAATTCGACATAGAAATAAGGTCTGATTCCGTCAACATATAATCGGACAACATTGCCAAACTCTGATAATCCATAAATCACAATAAAAAGCCTTTTTTTCGCACTATCTAACTCCTCGTCTATCCATGTCATGAAAAAGTTGAATTCGTTCTCTTCTTTTAATTTTGTTTCCAGCGACTGGATTTTTGTTGATCCAGGATAAAGAGGAACAGATGGCGTTCTTGAAAGATAGGGTTTGAGCCAATGGTATTTCTGATCAAAAACTTCCATCAAACGTTTGAAATTCAAAACATTGTATTTTTGAAATATTTTAGGTAATTCGACACGTCCGTAAAAATGAGATGAAGTACTAGCAGACATGATGATACATGATGATGCTTGCTCACACACAGAAAAAAAGTTTCTTTTCAAATGAATTGTTTTATGAAAAAACGTTTATTGTAGCTACGAAAAATTTTGAGAAAAAGAAATATTGAAAATTCTGAGAATTTGTTTTTTTGTTCTAGTGTAATCATCCAACATGCTTTTTAGTTTTTCATGGACCAAAAAGTGCGGTTCGTATTGTTTATCGGGATCTTTTTGAAAATCATTTAGAATGGCAGAAATTTTTATCTTTAAATCCATTTTTTGTATTTTCAATTGGAATATATCGTTATTTAAATTTCCATCGTCGTTATTCGCATTTAATACTAAATCATTAAGAAAATCTAATTCGTTTCGATAATTTAAAAAATCGATATATGCATCTGAATATCTTTTTTTGACATAAGAAAAATATTGAAAGTAATGTGCATTGATTATTCTTTTTTGGTGAATAATTTGCATATCTACTTTTTTCATTCTTTGTCTTAATGTTTTTTTTAAATAATCGATATGATTCACCACATTGTTTCTAAATTCAATATTCTTTTGATGGATATCACAATTCAAATTGTAAGTTTTGTAATAATAATACGATCCACCATTATTATTTCCCCATTCTTTTAATCTTTCTTGTAAAAAATAAAAATATTGTAATATTTCTTCATCCGATTTTCTTTCAAAGAAATACGTTCTAATCGTATTTTCTTCTGTCCAGTATTCATCAATTTTCCACGATGAAGGAATATCTACCATTTTCGAATTTAGATCAAAGAAAAGATTAATAAAAGTTATATTTGTCTGAAAAAAACTATCTCACGAAAAACAGAAAAAAGCAATTGATTCACTAAAAAATGGATAAAGAAACTTTACCATCCTACTTTTCTCAATCTCAAAAAGCTGAATTGAAGCATTGTTGTGCATGTGGAAATTTATTTGATAAAAAACATTATATTCCAAAAATTCTTTTCGACTGTTTTCACGTCGTTTGCGTAAAATGCATTAAAACCTACTGGTATCTGGAAAGTTCTGACGCTTTTTTTTACTATAGTTTCGATTGTCCTATATGTTACACGAAATATAGAAATATAGACATCAAAAAACTGAAAACAGCAAGAATCTTTTAAACAGCCATTTCCATTTTAATTGTCCCGGATTTAGGATTATAGTTTTTGATGATTATATCTTCAAATTTAAAAACATCGATATCATCTATTTTTCTAGCAAATTCAATATCTGCAAACTTATCTGGATCATTTTTTAATTGTTGAGTTAAAGGTTCCACATGATTCACGTAAACATGCGTATCTCCCATTACATGAATGAATTCAGCTGCTTCTAAATTGCATATATGCGCGATCATGTGTGTTAACAAAGCATATGAAGTGATATTGAAAGGAACGCCTAATCCAATGTCAGCACTTCTTTGGTACATCATACAAGATAATTCGTTATTTGCAACAAAGAATTGAAAGAACATGTGACACGGAGGCAATGCCATACTCTTTAAATCTGAAACGTTCCATGCAGATACAATTAACCTTCTATCATATGGATTTGTTTTAATTTTGTGAATTACCTCTGCAAGTTGGTCGATTCCTTGCCCATAGTAATCAGTGTGACAATCAATATATTTAGCTCCCCAATGTCTCCATTGCCATCCATAAATTCCACCGCAATCCCCTTCTTCTCTATTTATTCCATTTTTTTCAAAAAACTCTTTAGAAGTATTAGCGTCCCATATTTTCACTCCTTTTGCAGACAATAGTTTAGCATCAGTAGATCCGCTAATAAACCACAAAAGTTCATGAATAATTCCTCTTAAAAACACTCTTTTGGTAGTAATGATAGGTATTTTTTTTCCTCTCAAAGAATATCTCAAAACATTTCCAAAACACGATAAAGCGCCGACTCCAGTTCTATCTTTTCGATAATCACCTGTATGGATGATTTTGTGAACCAAATCAAGATAATTTTTTTCATCAGTGAAAGGCTTTGAAATGTTGTTTTTGTGAAAGGAAAAGTAATTTGAAGAAAGAAACAATCTTGTTTTCCAAACATATTTTATCGGATACAATGGATGTTCTGGAATCTTTATTTTACTTTTTTCTTTTACATTTTGAAAAGGAAAATGAGTTTTAATGAATTCTTTAGAAACAAATCCGTCATAATGGTATGTTTCTTCAGCATGCATTAACCTCATTATTTCCCTAGTATTGATGATTGAAATATACATTTTGTGGAAAAAATGTTCGTAATATAACGGAATGTTTTTCCATAATTCCATTCCTCCGATAACAAAAATTGATTCTATATTACTGTCAAAATTGAGGTAACAAATCGCATTTTCAAAAGAATTAAAAAATAACAAATCGTCTTTTGAACTTTTTTCTTCACATTCTGATTTCTGTAAAGTTCTTGTCAAAACGATATTTAATCTTCCGGGAAGTGCTTTTTTAATCCCTTGGAACGTTTTTCTTCCCATGATGACAGCGTTTCTTTTTAAAGCATTTTCAGTTTTTGTAGTTATTTCTCTAAAATATTTTTTCTCATCTGCAAGAAAAGGAAATCCAGGAAATACATTCCATGGTAATGTTAATCCGCTTGCATACTCATTTGCTACATTACCGTAGGCAATTATGAAATTAATTGGATGTCTAGAAAATCTATGGTTTATTTCCTGACCTGAAGAAGAAGCCATGATTTTATTAAAACCTACCTTTTCGATTCTAAAAAAAAGATTTTGTTTTTTTCTTTTGAATTAAAATTCTATTTTTTTATTCATTACTTGATTTTGCAACGGACGAACTTTCTTCAATATTTTCTTTCATTTCTCTATCTTTTTGCAACGATCGGTATTCGTCTTCTAATTCTTTCATATATTCATTGATGGTCAGTTGAGAATATGTAAATCCTTTCCACAATAACCACCAATCGTAAACATTTGTAATTTTACCATAAAATGCATAAAGAAATGTTAGTGCAGCTCCTTTGTCGATATCGTAAAGAAGTTTAGTAAAATCATCTGTTGTGATTTTATCATGATTAGACAAGATAAAAGCCATATGTTGAACGATGTGTTTACAATCAAAACCTTTTCCAAAATCTTCGTTGTCAGAAAAAAGCTTTTTGCTGACTTCCATTGCTTTTCTGATATCTCTTCCTAAAAAACGTTCTCTGTTTGAAAAAACGTTATTCTCATTTTCTTCTTGATTAGGTTCGTAACCAGAACTAATTTTATCAACTCTCAACAAAGATTGGTAAAGTTTTTGGCACGTATCGTATAATTCACTTCTTAAAGTTTGTTCGTTATGACAAATCAACAGTTCGTGGTTTGAAATTGCAAATTGGATAGGAACTCTAGAAAAATCCCATTTCTTTTCGAATTCTTCAAAATAGCTTTTAAACGAGACTTTTAAAAAGGTTGTCATTTCATCGTCTGACTCTTTATGAGTTAAATCTCTTGAAAAAGGCATGAATTGATTGCATATTTCCCAAACTTCGCTCATATGTTTTTTCGAAATTCTAGAATCGTCTAATTTCAACAAATAATCAGCAAATTCTTGTGAATTGTTATACGCTCTTTCTTTTTCTCTTTCGTAAAGAATAATGATTTTTGAAGAAAATATGGCAAGATCTGCTCCGACCAAAACGAGATCTAAATCAGAAAAATTACTGCATTCTATGGATTTTGTAATAGGATTAGGGCTGTGAGAAAAATCTATTCTGTCGATTTCTTCAAATATGAAAAGCTTCGCTCGTTCTTCATGGGAAAGCTGTTTTTTCTGTTCGTCATCAAAGAAAAACATGAATGCGTAAACAAAACGAGGAATTTCAAGCACCCATTCTTCTTCTGTCCAAATATCTTTTGTTTTGTTTATCATACTGTAATAAATATCTAAATTATGTCCATCGTACGATCGCTTCAAAACGAGAAAATGTTTTTGAAAAAATTTCAAGGTAATGGAATCTTTTTTGAAAAATGTTTCAACTAGTGGTTGAAATTCTTTTTGTAATTTTTCATCAAAAAAGTTTAATTGATATGAAAACATCAAAAATAAAACCAGATTTAAGCTAGATGATTCTTTGAACAGTTCTTGTCTTCTTTTCGAGAAAAAGAACATGATATTCTTAAAAGAAGGGTTATTCATTGTTAGTTTCAGCAATTGAGCGTCTTCGTTGGTAGGCCATTCGAACCCTGATTTTTGAAGAACATTTCTCCAGTTTTCGAAAAAAGGATGATTTTCGTTAGAAGAAGCAGCCATTTTAGTAGTTGAAATTATGAATAATTTGAGCAATTTTGAGAAAAGTTTTAATGATTTTTAAATTTAAATAAAATCGGAATATTTTAAGATTTAGGAAACAAAAAAATTGTCTGAAGAATGACAGATGTTCGTAGTTTTTTCCTGAATATAGTCGAAAAATACGAAAAATACGTGAAAAAAACTTTTAACGAAAGAAAGAAAGAAGTTGTGACGAATGATTCAGATTGGGGTATCTTTTTTGGAAACGGCAATTCTGTCGAAAACAGTAGTACAGAAAATGAAAAAGAAAGAATAGTTTTCAGATCTTTGAACGAATATTTATCAAAATACGATGAAAAAACAATTTCTTGTATCTTTCAAGATAACGTTATTTCAAGAATTAAGAAAAATATTAATTTCGATGAAAAACAAAACTATGATTTCTTGTCAAATGTTAGAAAAAGAGTTTTTAATGAAATCGTCATTGAGCAAAAAAAGTTGGAGGAAGAAGAAGAAGAAAAAAGATTACTGGAATTAAAAAAACTTGAAGAAAAGAAAAAGGAGATAGAATCATTTATTCCTCGATTTAACACTGGAAACCAATATCACACATCATTATGGAATGAATTTTTCTACACAGATGATGATAGCGCAATATTGAGATATATATTTCTGGAAAATACTTCTGTGTCAAACATATTTGTAAATATATTCAGATATCTCTTCAAATACATAAAAAATGAATCAGATATAATAAAAGTCTCCGACATGACATACCAAATTCCGATGCGATCGTATAAAGATTTAAACGAGCATTTTGAATATAGAAAATATGTATTTTATTTAGGGTTTATATTTAACGAACCGTTAGTAGAAAAGGAATTAAATGAACACATATGTTATTTCGCATTAAATATTTGGTGGAATTTTTTTATTTCAACAAAAAATATCACTGATGAAACATATCTATTTCAAAAACAAAATGAAGCATACGATCAGATGATTTTTCATTACAGAGAAAAACTATTACCCCTTTTAAAAAAAATCATTTCAAAAAGTGCATCCTCAGGAACAAAAACTGCAATAAATGAATCAAATATTATTTTTTTTCAACATCTATGCTTTCCATTTACAGATGTTAGAAATGGAAAATGCCATGATTTAATGAAATTGTCTTTTACTTCTGAAAATGAAAGCATTGATCTTGAAATATGGTTAAATGAATATGAATCGATTCTAGAGCCATATTTCCACAGCTTTTCATTGCAAAAAAGACAAACAATGATGAAAAAGACAAACAATGAAAGAATTGAAAAAATAACAAATATGAATTCTAAATCAACAGAATCAGTATCTGAAACATCTTTTTCTCAAAAACCAAATGTAAAAACATTATCTGAAAGTTTATTAGAATGGTTTATAGATTCTTCTGTAAGCGATGCTCCAATTTACTCAGAATATACTGAAATTGAATTAGAAGGAGCTACATATCTGATATCTCACATTAACAGAAATTACAAAAACTACGAATCGTTTTTCATTTTGAAAAAATATTTACAAGATCCGCATTTTATGGAAACGTTTATTTTTTCAAACGATATGCAAAAACCTCCTAATTTAAATATTTCAGAATGTTTTTACATTTATTTGTCAAACATTATGATCAACTGTTACGCATATGACAACAATAATGAAAACGAAAATCAAAAAATAGCGGAAACAGTTTTTCTTCAAATGATTTACTTTTTAGAGACGAAATACAAATCATTTGAAATAGAATGGTGGATTTACGATCAAAAAGACGACCTTTTAATTCAAGAAAACTATTTAGATTTTATTTATGATAGATCCAATTTGTTATACACATCTGCAAATTATAATGTAGAAAAAAAAATATTTACCATTATCTTCAAATATTTATTTAAGAAATGTTTTTTCAATACTATAATTTTCATGATTGAACTATTTCTTCTCAATAATAAAGAAAATGCATTTTTTGACAAACTAATCGAAAATATTCAAGAAGATGCATTCTTTACAATTTCAAAACATCGTGAAAATCCGATCGTTCAATTCCTATTATATGAAAAAACATATTCTTTCAGAAAAGGAAAAGAATGCCTCAAAAGAATGATATTATCGTTTATTAGCGAAATCAGAAATGAAACTCCAGGATTCTGCATCTTGAGAATGAGGATGATTCAAAACCATTTTTTTAATGAAAGAATGAATACATCAAATGGTAAGAAAAAAAAGCTAAAAACTGTTCAAGAATTTAAAGAATCGATCGACGAAGAATTCAAATCGAATTTATTGACGACATTAGAAAACAATAATTATTGGAAGAATTTTGAAATAATTACAAAAGAAGAAAATGTAATAGAAGATTTTCTTAAATTGAAAAAAAATGATTTCTCAAAAAAGATTGAAAAAATGAACGATGTTGAGATTTCAGATTCAGTTTCCAATTTTATTTCGTTTTTATTAAAAAAGGTATTCATGTTTTCAAAATCAAATCCGATGTTGAAAATTCAAAAAACAATGAATGAATATATTTCTCTAACTTTTCTAAAAATACTGGATCAAATAAATTGGATAGATACAGATATCGATTCATTTTTTACAAGAATACTTTTAATCATATCAAAAAAAGATATCTTTAAAAAATTTCTAAATTCCGTTTTATCATACCTTGACAGAACGTCTGTAAAGATTTTGAGTAATTTAGAAGTTGACATAAACAGAATATTTAAAGAATCGTATCAAAAAAAAGCGATAAACAAAGAAATTTCATTGTTGGACGAAATCATTTTTTACCTTTTACTTTTTCATTTATGCGAAATACATTTTCATTCTAAAAAAAGAAAGCATGATGATTTGTATTTAATTCTCATCCATACGATCGAAAAGAGAAAACATTTCTTTCTCGAAAATCATATGACAGAAGAAAAATCATGCATTAAATATTCTTTCATACCCGAAATTGATTTTTCTAATTCATTTCAAATTAATTCTATTTCTCAAATATTCGACCGTTATGACCAAAATGAATTGGTAAATATTTTTGATCACATTTCCGCATATATTCAACTTTCAATATTATTTACACATCACTTTAATTGGAAATGTTTAGAAGAAACTGTAAATTTAAAATATTTACAACTATTGAAAAATCGTAATGATTTTGTAATTAATAGTAAATCATTTCAAAATAACATATCTGAAGACGACCGATATAACATTTCTTTAGATTGTAATTTCAAAATATATGGATCAGAAATAGATTTACATATAAATGTTATTTTTATGTTTGAACAATTCTTTTTGGAAAAATACAAATCAATGAGTAAAATCTCATTTTCATTAAACGATCTATATTCCATCGCCGACAAATGTAAAAAAAAACTCTCGAAAAATAATTACAATTTTGCATCAAATGTGACCTCAAAAACACCGGAAAACATGATGATCACATATCTTTGTTCGTTCCTCAAAATGAAAATTTTACAAATATTCGAAACTGCTAGACAGAGATCGCATTCTCCCGAAAACGCATTTATGATTATTCTTTCTCAAGAAAAAGCAAAAACTGTGCAAATTATGATGACAATTATGAATTTTATTCTATCGGTTCATTCTAGAATAAAATTAGCATCTGCACTGAGAGATCATTGTATTTTAGAAAAAAAAGATGTTGAATATTCAAACGATTTTCTTTTCAATCCTTTGAAATATGCTGTTAACGATTCTTTATTGAAACATTCTTTTTTCATTCGAATGATGCAGAAAACATTGACTACTTCAGAATTGTTATCTTTTGCATGGATAGCTTTGCCAGACGATGTTGCGAGAGAATACTTTTCTGATTCAAATATTACTACAAAACAAAAAATCATGGACCTATCTATCGATCTGAGACTATTTAAAATGAAAACAAACCCTAAAAACTATCGAGACTGGAAACTTTGGTTTTTAAGTTTACCTCATGTTGTGAATCCTAATTACAATATAAAAAACTATCAAATGCCAAAACTTGGGAGGATTTATTGTTTAAATGATTTTTTTACCGAAAAACCTAAAAATCCATTCTTATCTGCGGCATCATCATCCAATTCGTGACAATTTAATTTTCTGACCCACTAGTGCTCAGTGATTCGAACCTGGAAGAAAGTTCAATATCTACGTCATCTGTAAGAGAACTGCTTGAAGTGTAGCAATCCAGCATGTTTCTATTGAGCGAATCAGTAAAATAAGAACTAGACGAAAAAAAGTCGTTTTCTTTTCTTTTCACGTCTCTCAACTTTTTGATACTTTTCTTGAAATCAGGCCCTTGACATTCTCGTGTCACTGTATTTTGTATGATCTTTGAATATTCAATTGAACTGTCGATTTTAGTTTTTGTGAAGCAATCTCTTGATTTCTGGTGCTCAATTGTAACTTTTCTAGAATTGTCAATAAAATCGTCGACAATTGACGCTTGGAATATTTTCTTCATTCTTTCAGGATCCGAGCGAACATTTTTACAGGAATCACGAATAGACCTTTTTGAGACAGATTTTTTCGACATGATAGATCCAAATTCAATAAAATATTCTCAAATGAAATATGATAATTATTTATTTTAATTTATTGAGAAATATAGTAATAAGAAAAACAAATAGACAGGTTTTTTCTTTTGTGAGCAAATGGCAGCTTCTTCAACAGACGTTTTGGAAGATAAAAAACAATTAGTTTTTAATGAAAACATAGAACGTGACATGATAGAATATATTACAAATTTGTATGATAAAGAAAAAGGAGTTTTGAAAATTCTGAATCAAATATGCTCTTTAGATGCTAATGGAGGGTTTTTATCCAATAATTCTGTGAAAAAGATAATGAAGATAATGCTTTATCCATCTAATTCAATCAAATGCATAACATACCTTCAAAAACTGCTGCCTTTTCTCACTGCGAGTTTGATTGAAATAGAAAGATATTCTGCTCCTTTTGTTTTCGGAACAAATATGCGGCATACATTGAATGAAGAAGAAGAATGGTATTTTGACAGAATGTTTTCTTCCGTTGAACCTAAATTAGACAATTATTACTTGGATTTCATAATGTTGATTGTCCAAACCATCAACAGATTAATGATCAACAAAAAAGTAAATTCAAATATCGTAAACGAACGATTCATGATAAGAACTATTTTTTCTTGCATCAAAAATATATTGTTTTTTAATACAAACACATCTTTCACACAAACAATGCTATATGAAAAAAAACCTACCATATCTGAAAAAGAAGCTATATTTATCGGAAGAAATTCGTTTTTAAGAAGCGCATGGAGTTTATTTATTTCGTTGATATATATTTTTAGAAAAAGAAAAGAGTATCCGGACAGTTATGTACAAATCGACGAAAACGAATTACTTAAAATGTATGCTAACATCATGGATTACTGGCATTCGAAAGAAGAAGAATTAAATAAATTAGAAGATGATATCGAAAAACCGAAAGAAATCATTTACCGAAAAATAATTCTTGAGTATCAGAATAAATGTGGAATAATTTCTTTTGCTTTAATTTGTTTCCACATCTACAAATATTTTCTACAATATATGGATTTTAATAATAATCACACAAAATACCTTTTTAATGCATGGTTGTGGCCGAATTTTAGAGAAGAACTTCAATCTCCCGTATTTACATATGACCATTTAAGCAAAATCAACGTTTTTGATAAAACCATTCTTTTTGAAGATTCTAAACATCTTCATAGTTTTCGAGCAACGAGAACGTTTGGAACTTCTTTACCATTAAGATATTGGAATTATCGTGATCCGCAAGATAGCGCTGCTGTTTTTCATTCTAAAACAATATTAGGTAAAATAATTGTCGACGTTTCAACAGCATTTGGAAAATATGATTCATATCTCCGCGATTTCACAAAATCTGAACAAATCGTGACTGATCTCAGAAATATTCTTTACATCAAAATGTTGGATTTGAAAAATATATTACATCAAGAAATATCGAAATTCATCGAAATAGAATCAAACGGAGATGTTCCAACGATCGTAGAAAGGATAAATGCGCAATCGTTCGATGAAATAAAAGAGTCAGAAAGTCCTAATAATGATGTAAAATGGGTTAAATTTGAAGAAAAAGGGGAAATCATTTTTCTAAAGATGAATGAAAACGTTTTCTCTGAAGAAAAAAAGATTGAACAAAATACGATGACATTTTCAAGATTCGACGAGAATGTGAAAATGCAAAAACAAAAAATGATAAGATTGGATATTTTACAAAGCGAAATTTTAGAAGGACAGAGTATTTTACGATATTTAGAATCTGTTTTTCAAAAGTTTTTTCCTGAAGCAAGAAGGTTTTAGTCGTTTTCATTAAAACTGCGAAATATGTCAACTGGAAATGAAATATATTCTTTTTACAATTTAAAAACAGGAAAAATTGAAATGACAAACGAAGAAGAAATAGCAGGTTACATCGAATCTGATATAGAAAATATTTGTGAACTTTTAGGAATAGATAAGATGAATTTAGATAGAAATGAGGTATTTAAAGTTCACAGATTATCTTTCAAAGACAGAAGTTTTGGATTTTGGTATCTTAAAATAGGGAAACATGTGCAATTCCATTCTTTAGGATTATTACGATTGATATTTGGAAAGATTAAAGGAACGCAGCTATATTTGAACAAAATATATGCAGAAAACGATGAATCTAAAATCTCGTCTAGTCAATGTAATTTCTTTTCAATTTTTGGTTTTAGAAAGTTTTTAGATGCATATGTTTCAAGCGATGAATACAAATCGTATTTTTACAAAGAATGTGAAGATTTCTTAAATTCAAAAATCTTCAATACTTTTATTTCAACGATATTTAATTCAGAAGAAATGGATCATTTGATTGAAACTAAAGCAATTGATGAAATGAATGATTCAAGAATGCTTGAATATACCGAAGAAATATTGAAATTGACAGAAATGTTAATGGATGACGAAAAAGAATTACTGATATAGAAAAACATTAAATAAATAAAAATACAACGATTTTTAGAAAAAATTTGGTAACCTTTTGAAAAACATATTTATCTTGAGTGAGATTTCCATCTATTTTTTGCGTTTAAAATGAATCAATCTAAAGGTTATTCATTTTTCAACTATTGGGATGAAAAAATATTGTTTTTAACAATCATCTGTACGTTGATTTTATCAATAATATTATTTACTCTGTTTCAAACTGAAACGATTCCAAAATCCAACAATTTACTTCCAACAAAATGCGATTACAACAGAGAAAGATTTTTCATTACTGACAAAAGTTTAGAATCCGGGCTATCTGTCTTGACAAATACTAATCTATCTATAGTCGTTCAATTTCCTTCTCCTTCGAATGTTTCTAAGAGCTTGTGGATTAAATCAAATCATGAAATATGGAGTCTTGATATTTCAACAGGAAATATTTATATAATGCAATCCATTAATATGAAAATTGTCAATACTATTAGTTTAGCAACTTTTGGATGCCTCGGAGCAAACGAATTTGCTTACGATCCTCAAGCATATGTTAATCCTATTACAGGGAAATTGTCTGGACAAGTTTGGGCCACATGTTCTGCATCCAATATGTCAGTAGTAATAGATACATCTAGTTACTCAATTATTGGCAATATCCCTATTCCTGCTAATATCGCAGGAACAAAAACACCTGCTTTTGTTTCTGTCGGGCCAGGGTTTGCTTTTATTGTTTATTATCCTAATGTATGGTATCTTTATTCCACGAATGCTCCTTTTAATATTGTGACATTTGGTTACACTCCAGGAAATTCTGCTTTTGCCATGACTCAAGTTTGGAGAGGAAATGACAATAATAATAATGCATATTTATATATTGCGACGACTGCTCCATCCATTGTTCAAATGGTCTGGAATAGTCATTTAAGTATAAAAACAATCACTATTACTCCATATCCTATACAAGAAATAACAACTTCACTTAATGAAGAATATTTATATGTTTTATTTCAAATAAATAATTTACTTTTTATTTATAAAACTGACGGAATGAGTTTAGTTCCTGGAACATTCTCAGCAATCTTATCTACACCAAATTCTCTGGCAGTGGGCAGAAAAAATACTCAATTATTGATTACTGATTCTAATTCAATTTATGTTTTATTAATAGAATTAAATCCTTCAACTGGAAAACCGATATCTGGATCAGAAACATATATATTTCTAGGAACAGGTGCGACAGATAGCATTAGATTTGTTCAGCAATGCCCCTGCCATTTTTGTTTATAAATAAATTAAAATTCTATTCTCTGCTTTGGTCTATTTGATTTTTTCATAATAGGAATTTTAGCGATATCATGATCATCATCACTGCTTTGTGTTTGATCATGATCATCATCGGTCACATCGGACCGTTGAGTTTGAATATCATGATCATCATCAGAGTCTGTGTTAATTAATCTTTTAGATTGGTTTTTAGAAATGTCGACGATTCTCATGCTCGAATATTGTATCATCCAATCGCGGTAAAGCATGAGTGTTCTGATATGAACAAATAAATTTAATATAATCAAAAGAAGATTAAAAACCGAAATAACTATTGCTGAAACGGATGTCGACATAAAGATAAGAACTAATCGTGGAATAACAATTCCTATTTTTATAATTAAAATAACCAAACTAATTACAACATTTACGATTTGTCTTTTTCGAATTTTAATAGAATCGAAAAGTGATGTCGCTGATCTGAAATCAATTATATTGAAAAAAAAGAATATATATATCGGATCGATTAATATAATTACAAAATATAGAGCGTTTAATGCTTTCACATTATTATTACAGGAAAAATGAATTTTCACAATATTTGTGTCGTTGTAGAATTGCAAATTCTCAGAACAATTTCCGGTATCTGCATTAACAATCCACTGAGGTATTGAAAGAAATATAGAATACAAACAAAAGAAAAACACGTTGACATAATAAGGAACACGGTGAAATCCTCTAATGGTACGGGTGTCAAACATGAATCCATTCCTTCCAGCAGCTAAAAAACCAATAATAATCGTGATTAACGACGAAGAAAAGAAAGAATAGAACGAAGCTTGAGAATCGGAATTTAAAAAAGAAGTTTCGGAAATTATTTTCAGATCCATATTTTTACAAAAACGTGAATTTTAAAAAAGTTGTTTAAATATAGATATTATACAATCCTTATCGAAAAATGTCTGCTGCCGAAATAATATCAAACATCCGACTATTTTTTCGCATTTATGACTGTAATAACGGATTTTGGTTTTGTTTTTATTTTTCATTCGATGAGAATGAACCATTCAAAAATATATCACAATCTGTGACATCTAGATTACTAAAACACAAACAACCTCAAGATTTTGCTTTTTCAGAAATGTATTATCGTTCTAACGAAGAAATTGTCTTAATAAAAGAATACGACACTCCAAAAAATATAGGTTTAAAAAACGATACCATTGTTTTCTTTAAAAGCAATTACTTTGAAGCCAGAAACCAAGAAAAACCTTATTTTTTAGATGATTTTAAGTTTTATGATTCTGGTTGGATGTTGGGTATTTATCTAGCTGAGAAAAAACCATTTCGAGATATCGTAAAACACGACATTCAAAAAATGAAAGAGAAGATTATTCAATAACCTCTTTCTCTCTCAATAATAGACAAATTTCTTTCTATCACCTTTTTAGTGAAATATATTTCTTGAATAGAAAAAAACCGTGATCTAAAATACAATAAAGTCGTATTTTTTTCTAAACTGTAACCCAACCTGAAATTATCCGATTTCGTCTGCATATTCCCTGAAATGTTGAGATCTAGAATAGTTTTATTTTTTTCGAGCATTTTGCCCAAAATTTTCATTCCTTCCGACGAGAAAAAATTGTTCGACAAATCGAGTTTTGTAATTTTGTTATTAAAAAATAAAAAACTGCATAACGAAACAATTCCTTTACATTTAATGTCATTGTTACTTAGATTCAATTTTCTAATTGTATTAGAATATTTCAAACCATTATCTACTAAATTAATTAAATGATCATCGTTCATATGAATTTGTGATAAATCTAAAATAACTAAACTAGTGTTTATTTTTACCGCTTTCGTAATGAAATTCATTTCAAATGTAGAAACTCTGTAAATAATATGATGACACGTCAAAACTAGATAATTGTATTTAAATATTTCTCTAAAATGATTATACTCTACAACGTCTTTTGTGTCAGGGTTAGAGATGTGAGCATACGTTAACTTGAGATGAGACTGTATTAAATCATCGTATCTGGCCAAAAACTGAGACGAATCATTTCCCATTTCTTATTTTATTAAATCTCCTTTTTTTCAGTTTGCTTTCTTTTAGAAAAAAAGAAAAAAGATTATCAATAAAATACCCTGATTCTACTAGAAAACAAGACCGAAAAGAAAACCCTGAAAATCAATTCTTTTAAAATGTCAAAAAGTCACCATGAAATAAAATGTGCCAAATGCGGAAAAAAATATTTCGAAGAAGACAATATCGGATCTTTACAATGTTTTGATTCTTATTTCAGCTCCGACAACAAAATGATTTACCGAATAAGAGCTGACCATCGACACTATTCTGAAGGAAAATTTGTTTTTAGCATATTAAGCTGGGAGAACTGGGTTTGGCGATTTGAAGATAACATTCATATTGAAAAAAGTCTTTTTAAAAAACTGTCGACAAAACCTGATCCCCGCGCAATTGTCGACATTGTAGAATATGAAAAAAAATGCAGCGATTACATGAAACAATTGATGCACAATTCTGCCGACACTCATTTATTTTCTGAAAAAGACGAAGAATGTTTTACAAAACAAAAACTCTCAGATGACGAAGAATTCTCATTTTCCTCTTCTGACGATATTTATTCAGACGAAGAAAACATTCACAGCGTATCTCTAGACAACAGTTCCGTCATTAAAAAGGTGTGCGTAGCAAGGTTTGACTGGAGAGAAAAGTTTAATGTTTTGAAAAAAGTAAACGAATATGATTGTCAAATTATGCTAAAAAAATTCCAAACCGATACTAAATCTCAAAAATACTGGGAAACATTAGAATACAAACATGACATCGAAAAACAAAGAGCATTCAAAAGAAAAAGATTGGGATTGAATTAATTTATTTTACATTTGTTTTGATTCAATTCTCGTATTTATCGCGTGCCAGAGCGAAGACGGTCTGATAAATAACTTTAAATGATCGTAGACAAACCTTTCTTCCGCCAAAGGTTCCCACTCTTCCCATGTATATTCTTTCAGAGTGTTCGGATTGATAGGTTTGGAACTAGAATTAAATAATTTTTCATCCAGTAAATATTGTTCTTGATACGTCATTGTTTCTCCAGTCTGAGGATTGTAGGTAGCGGATTCGTCAAACGCTTTGACTGCATCCGCTTTTATTTTGTTTAGATATTCAATATAGGCGTTTCTTCCCAAAACAATTTCCAACAAAGATTTGTGCCTATCTTCCGTATTTGTTTGAGCTTTAATCAATTCTCTCCTCAGTTCTTTCATCACTTTCGGCGATTTCATGAAAAACATCGCCACCACCAATATTATTGCAATGCAAATTAAGGGAATGTCAATGGATAATGCAACAATATCATCAGTATCGAGCCCCATTTTCAATCTAATTTATCTTTTCCTTTTAAATAAAAAAATAATCAAGAAGATGTATTCATTTATCTTTTATTTTAATGTTTTTTCATTGATTTTCTTCTGTCACAAATCTCGTTCTCCAGAGCCCAATGTTGCGCGCATCCGGAATCTCTTCGTCCAAGAGAATATATTGAGTACTCAATTTCTTTCCGCTTCTGTCTCTTTTATGTTCATCCTGTAATTCGTTAAATAGTAGACATTCTTTAAACGTAAATGCTCCGAAAAAGAACTGCTGCAGCGCTTCTGGCGTCAACCAAATCCCTTTTCTAGATATAAACACCAACAGACTCTTCAATTGGTTCAATTGGATAATTCCATAATATATCAAAAGAAGAACACAAATAGTCATTGCCAAAACTGCAACAAAGCCGAATATATTTAAAATTCCAGCCAACTGACCCATTTTTCTGAATCAATGTAAAAAAAAAGAAATCGAAATACTGTGGAATTTGAAAAAAAAATACAGTAAAGATCAACTTTATTTTATTTTTCAATATCTCATTCGTAAGAAAAATACAGAAAAAAGAATATTATTTTCAAACATCTCAAAAAATGAAAACTATCGATTATTTGATATATGTCTCTTTTTTTTCCGTCATCATTTTGTGTTTCGTATCGCTTGAAATATTCGTTCAATCGCAAGAAACTGCAAACGTTGACATTCTCTCCGTATCAACAATTCCTACATGCGCTTCTATTTTTTCATCTTCAGAAGATCAAGTTCCGCTTTGTGGACCCAACGGAGGCAATACTCAAGTCGGAGAAGTTGTTTTGAACATCAACATCAATGAACAACAGGCAGGCGCTGCTTCTCTTGTTTTCAACGCCTTTCCTTATCCTGGAACAACATCTACAAATCCAAATCCTTCTTATCCTTGCGGAAGCACTCCAGATAGTCAAAATTGCACTACATTTGGAAGTCCTATAACAGTCGTTTGGAGTGCTCGCCCAACAGTCGGCGCATATCAACTCAAACAAATTGTTTCAGGAGTTCCTCTCAATTATCTGAAATATTTCTCACCTTTGGTTGTAGATGTGGATGATGAAGATTTGAATTGGCGACTTCATCCCAGTGCTCATGCCGAAGACAATTCTTGCGTATGTAGATGGTATGATATTCCTTATGGAGAAAATCCTTCAGAAATTCAAAAACAATGCATTCAATGCCCGTTTTCAGGTTCAGCTGCTTTTATCAGAGGTCTAAATAATCCAATTTGTCAAAATTCAGAAGATATTGCATACCATCCTGGATGCGGACAATATCAGGTAGATGCTTTTTGTAGCTGTGGAGGGTTTCCTCAGGAATGTTCGCAAATCATCGAAAACTGTGAAGATTTTACTACTTCTCCTAATCGAAATAGCTGTACACAAACACTGCCATCAGCAAATGGAAACAACCCTCCTTGCCTTTGTTTTCCATTCAACCCCGCGCCATATAAAAATGCAGATCAAATCAATCAATATCATAGTAGATTATTAAAACAAGGTGGGATGCATCAAATGAACGCAATGCTTGGATTAGATGACGAATGTAGAAACGGTGGAGCATATTTAAGAAATGACGATACTGTTTTAAATTTCAACAATAATGCAGTTGCAGCGTGTAGAAAAATGGCATATTTTATTGCAGCACAAAATGGAAGCTTTCCATTTACGCAAATTGAACAATTTGTAAAAATAAATGGACCATGTGCTCAATATATCAATTCTGGCGGGTGTGGGCCTCCTGCAGAATTCTTTGAAGTAAATGTTCAAACTCCTGACAAAGGATGTCCTTCTAATCAAGAATGTTTTTTAACCAATTTCTATCCTGCTGTTTCTGCTGATTTTGAAACATGTTTGTCACAAGAATTCCCTGCTCAAACTCCTGCATGTTATCCTTTTCATAATTGTGACAATTTTTACAATAACGGTGGAAATTGCGGAGGATGTAAAAGTAGCAGTTCTCCTTATTCTGGATGTTCTATCAATGACCAAACTCCTTGCACTGGCCAGGGAGTAACTGCAAGATTTGGTGCAAATGCGCCTTTAGGAAATCTTTGGGCGCCAGAAGACGAAATTTACACAAACGTGTGTTTATCTTGTAGAGCAGATTACACTCAAAGCAATTATTTACCTGGATTATGGGGAAATCAAAGAAAATGCAAATTGTGGGTGGACGATTGGAGAGAATGTTTTTTAGGATCTTCTTTAAATGCGTTTTCAGAAGATTACATCAACAATCCAGCAGGTGCTACTTTAGGATTCAATTACTACACAGTGCCTGACCCAATGAATCCTAAACAAAGTCAAACTTTTGTTTTACAACCTGTTTGGTGCATGGATATACTCGGGAAATGCAATGCAGCAGGAACTGGAGATACGTGTTGGTCATCATATAACCAACCTGCAGATTTCTTTCAAAATCCTTATTATCCTACACAAGGAGGAATTACAACACAAGGATACGAAAATTTACCTGTAGGACCTAGTCCTTCACAACAGCAGCTTGATTGGAAACCTTTAAAAAGAGGTTTAGCATTGACTCCATATTGGATGACGCCTGCTTCTACACAGCCCTCTGATTTTGGAGATGGAGGTCATCAATGGAGATGCGGGCAAGGCTGTGACCCTGATTATTCAAATTCTTACACATCTACGTTAAATAACGATTTTCCTACAACAAATCCAAAAGCAATTGGAACGGTAAAAGGAATGACTGGATTAGGACCATTGTGCACAGTTTACCAGGTGGCATTGCAAGGGTTGTTAGTATCTGGAGTTGATATGACATTTGAATACGTAGATTCTAATGGTGTTCAACAAAACCAAACGATGACATTGACGACAGATAATATCGGAACAGGATCTACATACAATACATTGAATTTAAATGGAACAGGAGCATATGGTAGAATAGTGAATGTCAATTCTCCTTCTGGTCAGACAATCCCTACATTAGGAGGTGTTCTTGTTGTTTGTGGTGTTGATGGAAGTTCTACTGGCGAAGGAGCATTAAATGGTAATTTAGATGTTACGAATCAAGCATTTTCATCTTTCAATCCTTGGAATAATTTAATCTGGCTTTTACAACAGGTAGAAAAAATATATCCAGGAATTACAGGATATTTCCAGGGAGGATGTCCAGTGCCAATTCCTACTTTTATCACAGCATTACAGTGTTTTTCGGCTTCCACAGTCTGCAGCGCTCCTCCTGATCTTTGTCAGGCTATTTCAAAAACGTGTCAAACATTAAACAATGGACAAGGAGATAACTGTCAAAACAGAGGAATTATTCCATATACGATCACAACATTAAACACTGGAACTGGAAATGGACCTACTCAATGGTCGTTTACAATTCCTGGAACGACAACAAATCCGAATGATTTTTGTAATGCAGACGCATCTGGACAATCTGCAGGAGCTGCATGGTATTGGCTTCCTCCACAGTTTTCTGCTGCTTTTGGAACACAGTTTGGCCAATATGGAGTAAATCCATGGACAGATTTTTCTGACGAGGTAACTGGACAAACAATTTGCGAAACACCGACAACTGTAGACCAAGGTGTTCCTGGCGTTCCAGGAGTTACTTCAAATACAGATGTAGATCCTCCATGCTCAATTATTGGCAATTTAGCAAGATTCCATGGACAAACGAGTCAGTATTATAATACAATTGTAAATTCTCCGAAAGGAAGTTTAGAAAGTGCAAATTTCGCCTCTATTTGTCTTTCTGATGCGCAACAAACTGTTTTAGAAACAAATCAAACTGCATTCCAATCCGCTCAGTGCAGTAGTACATATTCTACATTTTCAGCAGCTGCTTCTCTTCCAGGAATAGGTCTTCCTCCGAATTGGATTCCGAATAATCCTCAAATGTGGGTGCATCAGAATTATTTTATGACATCAGAACCTGGAGTAACGGATATATCTTTAGAAGTCGAATTATTGATTAGCGGCGCAGGATTGAACGTAGAAATTGTTTCTGTTGAAAATGGAGAATTTACATCATCCGACCAATTTTGTACATTATTGCAAAATTCTGCTAGCGGATTTGCAAATGTGACAATTGAAAATACAGGCTCTCAAACTGCACTATATCAAGTAAAAATGACAGGCTGTATCGATCCAACATCTTCTTCGCAAACAAATTTAGCTAACAATTTGCCTATTAAGGATAACATTGCTTGTGCCCCTCATCAAACAGCTTCTACCGATGTTCAAATCACTTTAAGCTCAATTCCTGGAGTAAAATCTTTGTTATGTTCGTTTGAATTGAGACCGGAAGTTAATCCAAATATTCTGTTACAAACGATGAAATTAAATTGTGTCGTTCAAGGATTTCTTCAGACGACAGGTCCTGGAATTCAAGGAATAGATGGAAAATATATTCCTCCTTTAAATCAAACATTTAACACACAAACTTGCCAAACTGCTAGCAATCCAGGGTGGTGGTGCTGGCTGTTTTACGGAGGATGGCTGGCTCATAGTTTCCTGATTTTCTTTTTAGTTTTGATTGCGATATGTTCAATCGTGATTATTGTAAATGTTACCGGAGCAAGTTATTACATTCAATTGTGGCTGGATAATTCTAAAAAATACAACCAAACTATGGAAGATTACCAAACGCAATTATCCGTGCAACAAGAAAAAACAGTTGAGAGAGCGATCGTTTTGGCGAAAGCGAAATAAAGAGTTTTATTAAAATGGAAGAAAAAAATTGGGATAATGAAATACACGAATTATTTGAACAGCACAAAAGAGAAAATTGGAATGTAAAATTGTTCAACATGTCGGAAATTTTAGGATATATATTTTTAACATTACTACCTTTTATTTTTGTAAATGTTTTCTATATATTGGGAGGATTTAACAATTTCAATTATAATTCGGTAATCGGATTAACATTTGTTATTTATTATTCTTTTTCGCCATTTTTTGTTTTTCTCATTTTTGGATTGTTAACTCATATTTCAAGCCGAAGCAATGCATTTGACAGATTCGAAGATACTATTATAGATTTTTTTGCTAAAAATAACAAACGTGATTAAAGAAATAAATAAAATTTAAAATTTCAAGAGAATGCGTTTTTTGTTATTTATTCTGTTTTTTTATTTAGTTTTTTTTAATGACAGAATAATCGCTCAACAGCCGATTTTGTCTATTTCATCTTTTCAGCCATGTGTAGATGTAGATACTCGTTTAGGTCAACCAAATTATAACCAAAATGTGACAAACATAAATTGTGGACCTCCAGGACAAACACAACCTCCGATAACAGTTTTGAATTTACTAATTTCTCCTAATGTTGGATCGGAGTTTGTTCTTGATTTCAATTTAACTGTTGTTTCTGGCGCTAAAAATGTTGTTCAAAATAACACGTCAACATTACCTAATCGTTGTCAATTGACAAATAATAACCTTGAATTATGCACTTTGACCACTCCTGCAACGATAAAAATCAAAAGCAGTAGAATGGCATATAAATACAGATTGAATTTAAACACAAATAATATAATTCCATATTGTTACGCTTCAACTTCTTTATTTGAAAACTATGGAGGAACATTGGCAGTTTGTAATGGTTTACAAATAAAACCTACATGTGAAATAGTAAACGGGCAATATGATTGCACAGGAACAGAAGCTGATGCTTGCATTCCAATTCAAAACACAAAGGATACAACTATAGCAATGCTAAAAAACAAAATTAATCAAATGGCAGGGTCTGGTTTAACAGATCCTTTTAAATTGTCTTCTTTTGAAAGAGTTCAAATCCCCTTTTTTCCATACGCTGTATTATGTGGAAATACGATTGGTCAAACATCTTCAAGCGAATTATTTTGGAATACTATACCTACTAGTTTTATAGTAGAAGGCAGATCAAATGATTTTTCTTGGGCTGTAGAACGTCAAGGAAATCTTCTTGGATGGTTTGATCCTCTAAATAGATCAAGTGTTTTTAATTTCGGTCCTTTTATTCCTCCGTCTGGTTCAAATTATTGTAGATTATTTCAAAATCCGATAGAATCTGATTTATATTACGATTCTCCAAGTTTAGATATCAGAATACCTACAATTTATCCACAGCCTTCGATATTTGGATTTACTCCATCTCCTATTTATCGAAATCTTGTTACAAACCCTATAAACGGAAATCCTGATTTAATTATTCCTCCTACGAATACAACAAATTTTAATTTCTTTACAGGATCCGTAAGTTATTCTTGTGCTGGGTTTGCATGTGCTGCTAACAAAGATGAAAGAAAATTAGTAGGATATGTTCTGAATGAAGACATTCCTGCAAGTTATGAAACAACAGTTCATAGTATTGTTGGGGTGGGTCCTTATTGCGCAGTTTTTGATATAAATGCGATTCCTGAAGTTTTTGCAGAAATTGTAATTGAAGTTTCTATTAACACATCGTCTGGAATTCAAACTGAAACTATAAAAATAGATAATTTCAATCCATCTACATCTAGTAGATCAAATCCACAAGGTTTTGTATTTGGGAAAATTGAAAGCATTTTCTCTGCAAATTCTGTTATTGGACCTGCAATTCAAGGAAAAATCGTCATTTGTGGACAAGATTACGAACAATTGGTGAATGGAATAACAAATCAAAACCCAGGAATAAATTTTCCAAATATGCAATGTTTAATTCCAGGAGTCGTTTGTGATAACACTCAAAGCGTAATATTGAGCGAATCTCCTAATTTTTCGGAAGTAGATAATCCTTGGCCGACAATTATGAATCAATCTAAATCTCAACCAGGAATGGAAAAAAGAACACAATTTTTCCCTCATCCGTTTGATTATATCATTCCTGATTTATCTACTAATGGAAAAAATCCTGCATTTACATCTTTACCAAATGATCACGGTCAAACATTTTGGTATTTTGTCGATTCTAATACATTTTCAATTCAATTTGGAAAACAATGTAATGAAATAGGAATGGCTGTCGGAGGAAATTCGTTTCAACAAAATGCAAATTTATGGTGTAATATCGATCCTCACGAATGCTTGCCAGGATTAGGAAAAACAATTAACGGAGGATTTAAAAGCGCATTGCCTTGCATCGTATCGCAATATATGAACATTGCAAGCGGATTATATGATGGAACTAATTTTCCTTTTCCTTATGGAACAGAAGGATTAAGTTCAAGCGATGCGAGCAGATATAATTTTAATTCGGAAACATATATCGGTTGGATGAAAGGTAATGCAACAAATTTCGTACCCTCAAACCCATTTATTAGTAGCAAATCCAATCCATTATACGATCCAACAAATCCTCAATTTTGGTTGGGAAGAGAAGGTGGAAATGGAGATGCTTTTCTCTATTATTCTCCAACATCAACGACAAATGGAATTACATCGTCTACGAGTTCTGTAGAAATTAATCTTGTGTTGGATGTTGCTGGCAATTTTGTTCAATATTCAGTCGCAGTCGCTCAAGGAGAAATAGATATTCAGAATTCGAATTGTTCCATAGTTCAAGGAGAAGTTGGAGGAATATCGATAGCTGTTAAAAATCCTTCAAATCCAGCTCTCGGAACAACTACAACATACACAGTTTTTCCAGATTGTAATCCAGCGCCTCCAAATTCAAATAACATTATTCTTGCGGTAATACCTCCAACTCAAGATGTAACTCTTGCTCCAGGACAAGAAACATTAGTTAATTTTTCTATTTCTTCTGGAAATAACGTTCCAATAGGAAATAACATAAATTGTCAAATTACATTATCATATGCAGAATTGGCTACTGCAATTTCTGATGTCGAATTATTGAATTGCGCCTATCAATTATCGTTTATTCCACCAGTATTTCAATCGGGACTTCCAACACCTCCGAATACACCTCCGCCAGGATATAATGATACAGGTTGTCATGGATTTTGCGCTCTTCCTTGTCGCATCGCATTAGGAGTTCCTCAAGAAGACGGATGTTTTTGGATAATGATCATATTCTTAACATTATTTTTGGTTGTATTACCTGCAGTCGCGATAGGAAGATTAATTTCATTAAGAGTTAAATTGAATGATTTGAAATATCAGGCTTCCAAACAAAGCCAGTCATACGTGAAAGAAGAAATTGCAACAGAATGATCTAAAAAAAATAGATTAAATCTAATAGAATTTAAAAAGAATAAAATAGTTGACGAAAAAAACAATTTCTTTAAAATAGAAAATGAGAAGGGTTTTTATCTTTTTTTCATTCCTCATTCTTTTCAGTTATCGTATTGAGGCTCAACAACTCATAGGAAACATTATTTCAACGTCAACCAACCAACCTTGTATTTCTGTGGGAGCGAGTTTGTCCAACAATTCTCAAGCTTTTTTCCAATGTTCTACAGCAACAGTTTTGCAATTGAGTCTTTCTCCATCGAATTCTCAACAAACATCAAGTGCGACATATATATTCAGAGCATTACCAGATTCGACAGGAACATATAATCAAAACTTTTTCGACAGTTCTCAAAATCCATTGTCAGAAGATCCTATCAATGCTTGTTTTGGAAATGTTAATCCAACAGCATGTCAATCTGCAATAGAAAATGAAAATCTTTTTCAGATAGAAATATCTATTTCCGCAATTCCAGCTAGATACCAATTGTCACAAACGGGATTAGTATTTCCTTCCTTTTATTATTACGATTCAAGACCTTATCCAATGACTCAATGGACACCAACTGACACATGTGGAATAGACCCTTATTCTGATATTATTACTACAAGTTCTGGTTACAATAATTACGCAAAAGCAACAAATACTGTAGCCATTCCAAAAGCAAACATTACTGGACCGGGATCTGTAGAATATTCTTCAATTTCTGCATCTAAAATTTTTTCAAATATAGTTTTATCTGAATATGCTCTCCAATCTCCAGGAAGCGCTGTAATGCCTCCTGTTGAATGCTCAGCTTTAGATTTGTCAGGCTGCACTTGGAGTTTAACTTCTATAGGTGAATTGGGAGAAACTGCTGTTTTCAACGATAATGGAACTCCGATACCATACAATATTTACGATGGAATATTTAACCGTTTTTTAAATGGAACATTAGGAGCTGGTGGAGCTTTTTCTCCAAATAGATTTCCGTCAGGAGCGTTGACAGATTTAGGAAACTCTTTTTTCTTTTGCACTCAACCAATTAATAACGGAGCATTTAGCTACACCAAAAACATTTGTCCATTAGATCCTCTTCCTAATTTTCAAGCAAGAAAAAGCTCAGGATTATCATCCAGTGCAATATATCCATCTTATTGTATTAATGGACCTTGTGGAGGAGATTCTGAAGCATTTTGCGCATTAATAGCAGGCTTCAAATATGGTTCTTCAAGATGTTTAATGTCAAAAAACAGCGCTTTAAGATATATGGACCACCAACTTCAAAATATGATTTCTTGGCCAAATAATGCTTTCGGAATATGTCAAAATTTGATTGGAACTCCTTTCTTCACATCTGTATACCCTTATTATGGAAATGTCCAACCTAACAATTTTAAATGTGATAGTAAAACATTTAATCCAACTCCTTCTTTATGGACAAATAATACCTGCATGGGAGATAAATATTCTTGTATTATGTATGCATATCTTTTTGGATCACAAGAAACTCCTGATACAGCCGATGCAATAAGAACTTTTCAGAACGCAATTGATTCCAATATTTGCGGAACATATATTGCTAATATTACACGAAACCCATCAGTTAAATTTGGTAATAATATCAACGTAAACGGAACTATTCCATATCCATTAAGTTTACATTCTTCATTGGCCTATTTTACTGGTCCAGGTCCAGTTTTTTATCTTGATTATTTAAATAATGTTCCTCAAAGTGTTTTTTTAGGTTTAGGATCTTCTTTAAGCGGAGAACCAACAGGTGCAATTAATGATATAAGACAGTTAGTTGTTCCTTTCCAGCCTTATTCCGGAACCACAAACGTTCCTGTTGGAATCAGTCTTTCTGAAGAAAGTTTATTCAGTAATGGGGCTGTAGTATCCTTTTTCGACCCATTAATCACAACATCTCCATCAACATGCACAGCTGCAAGTGGATGGCAAGATACGGTAATTCCAATAGGACCATTATGCACTGCATATACTATATCAAACCCTCCAACACCATTATATGAAGTTAACATAACTTTAAAAGATAATTTCGGAAATCCAACATGTATTGTAACAATCGGAACTGCAGCAGGTCCACAAAAAACTGAGATTGTATCAGGAGCTTGCAATAATTCTTTAGCAGCATGGATCATTAATGCAGACATGCCAAAAGGGAATACAATGCCAATTTTAGATGGCTACATTGTCATATGTGATGCAATCCCAAACGACGAACAAAACGGAGCATCTCCAAATTCATTTAGTTTTTTTGGTGGCGGAGATCCATCAGGATTAAATAATCCTTGGTTGAAAATACCAGCTGGTCAAAGAGTAGGAAGAATGCCTATTCCAAGCACTTTTGAACAAATGTTTGGATCAGATTGCACGACAAGCGGTGTAAATAACGCATATTGCGCTTGGTGGTATTATGTTCCAGCGAATGAATTAAATCAATATGGAGTGAATTGTAATCAGAATGGATGGATGAATTACGGAGCTTTTTCTACTGATTCGACAAACACAATGTGTGAAAATGCTTTAGGCACATGTGTGCCGGGATACGATGTGAGAAATTACAATTGTAAAAATTACAATATAAACTCTTCCGATCCTTTGTTTGGTTTTCCGACGTTTTGTCCGACAACAAAAACTCCTGGCTTTATAGGAAGACAATTGGTTGATTTTGAAGTACAAAATAATGCGAATACATTGGGTACTTCTATACCTGTAAACGTGCCTCCAGGATGGAATTCTGTTTCTCCAAATTGGTGGGTGGACGGTACTTTTCTATATACAGACAGTGAAGGTAATGGAGGAGGGCCTGCGTATGCAGAAGGAGACATATTCATTCGGTTGAAATTGGCTATTGCAGGAGAATTGATTACAACGTCGACATCATATGCTCCAGGAAAATTAAGATATTCTTCAGATCCAACGATCACTACGCAACCGTTGGGAACATGCAATCTTTACATTGAATCAGGCGGAGGAACATTAGTTACGTATGTGCAAAACACAGGAGTTACGACAGGAACATACACATTAAGCGGTAATTGCACGAATGGAGCTTCTGTACAGAACGATTTCTCTTTTTCTGTAAATTCAGGAAATATTGTTCAGGTGAATCTTGCATTAGGTTTTACTTTTACAAATGGAAATACGGTTACATGTAATGTCAATTTAGCTCCAGCATTTACTAATTATCTTTTTGACACTCTCTCATACCAATGTTTGATGTACAATACAATTAACGATGCTCCAGGAAGTATAGTATATTCTACAACATCGATTAATGATCATTCTATCGACGATGGAGGCGGATATGGATCAGGAGGATGGGCAGATAACGGAGATTGCACAGGAGATAATCCGCCATGGTGGTGCATCAAATTCAAGGGATTTAACAGTTTCATGAGTTTTTTGTGGATGTTAATTGCTTTTTTTGCAATCGCGGTGGTAATGATATCGATTACGTATTGGACAGTAAATCACACGAATGCGCTGAGAAAAGATTTTAAATTAAGGAATCAAGCGATGAAAGGGCAATTAACCGAAGAATTAGTGAAATTGAAAACACAGCAGAAAGCAACTCAAGAATTAGAGGTAATCAGAAAAGAAGCAAGAGAATTATCGTTAGAAGAAAAATTACAGTCTCAAAAAGCTGCGGTGTCTCAATAAAATAAACATTAAATATATTTCATTTTTTTGTTGAGAAAAAACAAATTTGAAGGATAAAGATTTTTTAAAAAACTATTTTTTTGAGGATAGAAAGATGTTGGCGACGAGATATGTTGATATAAAAAACAACGGAATTCAGAAATTGAGATTTAGGAAAGACGTATCGATTCCGAATAACTTTATTGAAAAATGTTTTGATATGATCCAGAAAGAATATTCCGAACATATGATAATTCGTAAGATTAATACAGAAGGATTTTTTAATATATTGATAAGCAGCGTATGGAGAAATTGTAATAGGACTGAAAAACAAAAGATCAAATTATTCAAAACAATTCTTTATTTCGTCAGAATTGTTTTAGATCAAAAACATGACAGAAGATACAGAATATCGTGTCTTCAGATAGAAAACGAGAGCGAATTAGTCATTTATTTCAACGATTGTGTGGATCAAAATGTGCTGAATTTTGAACACAAACAAAACTTCTCAATAGATGCGGAGAAATTCAAAAAGATGCATTTGGTCTCGAATGCTATTATTCTAAATCTAAACAATAACAAGCAAAAAATGAGTCAGTTTTGGAAGAATAGGATTGAAAAAATTACATTTAAAAAGCAATTCTTCGAAGAATTTGGGGACGAAAACGACAAATCGGTGTACAAAACAGATATATTTTTTCCTTTCAAAATTACAAAAACATGTTCGGAAAAAGAATTTCTTTTTTTCAATGAACAAATCTTTTTCGACGAAACATTTGAAAACTTTCCTCTCACAAATGATCCTCTCGATTTTTCTCACGAAAACGGATGTATTTCATTTTACGTAAAATCAGAGTATGATATACAAGAATTTAATGAATTTCACAAGGTCATGAGCTTTGAATTGAATTTCTGCACAAATGTTATCTACATGATAGATTGTAATTCTAATTACAATATCGGAATCAACGATTGGTATTTTATTTTAAATAAATGGATCAATCATATAATATATCCCGGATTTAAAGAAAATATTTATTTCCTCATAACGGAACATCAGAAATACCAAAGAAAAAACTACATCATATCGGTGATGAATAATAATATTTGCGAAAGACATGTTCTTCTAAAAAAAGATCGATTCAAATCAAACAAAGCGTGGTTCTTTCTCTCGAGAGATTTTCAAGAAATATTTCATCAAGAAAAGGTAATCAACAACTGGCTCTTGGATCAAGACTTATTGAACTATTTCTTCAATTTTTATCAGACGAAAAAGCCTTTTTGTTTGTTACATCCGTCAAAAGACCCTGAGAAATCATATCGAAACAAACTGTTCTTTTCTTACAAGGGAATATTCTTTCTGCAAGATTATTATTCGCAAGATGTAGAAAAAGGGCCATTTAATGTTTTATTCAATATATTGAGTCAATTTGAAAACCCATTCACAAATTGTGACAAATGTAAAAAATATGACGCATATTCAAAATCATTAATCCATTTCAACCCCACAAAAGAATATATTTCTAAATCTCTATTCAGACAGTATATTCTCTGCGTGTTTTTTGAATTGCCTCTGAATTTAACATTACCTTCTGTATCTCATCTTTTTGAACCTTCTTCAAGCAATGATGTGCCTCATCAAGAACCAATTGTCAACGATGTGCGATTAATTCAGTTTATTCTATTTAACGATCTTCCTAGTAAAGGAGGGACTATTTCGTGCGAAATGAATGATTTTCCTATATTGAATTTCCAACCTAGTGCTAAATACGAATTTCTATTCAATTTGAAATATCTATCCCTAAAAAAACAAGATGAATTAGAATCAATTGCTTTTGCTATTTGGGTTGACTACTGTGATGGAGATAAAAGAATTTTATTAACACAAAAATTATCTAATGAGATAGAAAAGATTGTATTTCAACCTCCATACAATCCAACTAACATCCAATATCCAATTTATTACGGAGAATTAGAAAATTACGTTATATGGGGAAAATGCAGTGTGTCGCCTTCTTATTCTCCTAGTATTTTAATAGAAAAATCAGATGAAGTCCCAGATTGTGTAAAAGAGTTCAATCTCAGCCTTTTATTGACCACTGAGATGAAAAGATGCACAAATCACTTTCAATTATCTAATCTTCCGCCTTCGCCGAGCAGTTCTAAAACACATTTAAATACACATGATTTAGAATTAGAAATAAATCACAAACAAAGCAAGATCCATAGCTTTTGGTTCGTTTTACAAAATAACATCACACTTTCAGACGAAATAATCACAGACCAAAAGAAAAGAAGCACCGTCTATGAAAACACATATCTACCCAAACAAAAAAGAAACTTTTATTTAAAATGCGTTATCACTGATGATTTCTCACATCCTAAATTTCCTTTGGAGGCACATGATTTTCTAATCGATCAATCAGAAATAGAATTAGAAAAAAGAAACAAATTCTTTTTTAATTTCATTGCAGATCCTTCAATTGATCTTTCTGACCTTCCTCAAAGCATTCCGTCGATGATTTATATTAAATACAAAAGTAAATTATCTATTCTAAATTTAAAATCCTCATTTGAAAAAGCAATCGAAACGAATGGATTATTCGGCCACGAAATGGGAAATGTGTCATTTTATTCGATCACAAATTTCAACAAAGAAACAAAATTCCTCACCGTCATTTTCACTTGAGATACTGGTCAAATAAAGCAAAATCCAGAGATTCTCCTTTTTTCACCTGTGGAACCCGCGTTCTTATCTGGCATTTTCCGTCTGATCCGATCCATGGAATGTCTCTCTTTTCTCGTAATGCCTTAGGATATCTTATTTTGAGCTGCTCATATTGATCTGGAGTGAAGAATCTGCAAGGATCGCATATTCCCTGGATCAAAGCCATTTTAGAAGAAATAAAACATTTTGTCTCCAATTCTCGAAAAAAAGGAACTAGAAATGCGTATCTGAGCATGTTAGGATCAAAAGCGTTGTGAGAAGAAAATTTACAAATAAATTTCTTTTTTTGCGAAGAAACTAGCGGACAAGCTTCAAACAAATCATCTGCACATTTTTTAGGTATTAATTCATCTTTTTCTCCATGAATAATGAGAACATGTTGATTCGAAGCAACTTTCTTGATTCTTTCCAAATTAGAAAAAAAAGATTCAGATATAAACATTGCTGTGACAGAACTCTTCTTTGAAACGATATCTTTGATGTTTGTAAAGGTGCTTTGAAGAATAAGACCGCAGAACACCTGATTAAAAATATCGTTTAATTGGAGCACAAGAGCACCTCCAATCGAATGGCCATATAAAACCATTCTATTTAAGGGAACTTTGAAATATTTAAATATGTAATTAATCGATTCTCCGCAGCTATAGATAATTTCACTTTGTGATCTTTCTCCGTCACAACATCCATACCCTGCATATTCAATTCCAAAAACAATACAATTCAACCACGTGCTGTACAATTTCAATAATTCTTTACAATCTCCCAGATCCGACCCATTTCCGTGAAAGTAAAGTAAAGCAAGTTTTGACCCTGTTTTCGGCCCGAAATTCATTACTGAAACCACTCTATTCTTTCTTTCGCACGAAAAACATTCGTAATATTCTTCTTTGATAGTGTAGCTTGTTGGAATATATGGGAATAATTGACCATTTACAAGATCATTATCGTAAAAAGAATCAATTGCCGAAGGTTCGTAAATAATTCGAGAAACTTCTGATGATGCTGCCATTTAAAAAAAGGAAAAGAATATTTAAATTATTTTTTTAGATCCACCGAAAAAGTTTTAAACGAAAAAAGAAAAAACAAAAATTTAAAGAAAAAAATCTTTTCGAAAAATGGCAGCAAGCAGATGGTTTTCAGGAAAAAGAGTGTCGATATATTACGCGCCGTTACATTCGAGATGTGCTCATGAAAGTGAAAAAATGAGTTACGATTTGATATTACAAACGTGGAGATATTGGAATGAAAGAAAATATACAACTTCTTTTGTACCTCTGATTAATTTAAAATCATTTAAAACAATGAAATATGGAGAAGAAGAAATAAGAGTTCATTTTTCAACATTCACTGATCATCAAGACAATGAACGCACAATTGATAAAAATTTCGCAGTTATTCTAGGATACTCGAGAAAATCAATGAAAGAACTGGAAGCTCTCATGAAGTGGTTGAAATATAATCATGCATATTACAAAGAAAGAGAAAGATTTGTAGAATATATTTTACTACCGATTGATTCTAATGAAGATGAAGATATTGATACCGAACCCGAAGTAATAACGGAAATCGACAAAAGAGCACGCAGGATTGCTGGAAGTTATAATATTCTATATTTTGAAAAAGGATGCTGTCCAAAAACAGGAGAGAATATAGATTATGTTTTCGATTATTTGGTCACTGCTGTTATGACAAGTAAATATAAAGATTCAAAAGAAACCACTGATTTTGCCTCAATTCAAACAAATAATAATGAAATATGTTCTTTTCTTTAATAATATAGCTTGTTGGAATATATAAAAATAGTTGACCATTTACAAAAGATCGTTATCGTAAAAAGAATCAATTGTTGAAGGCTCGTAAATAATTCGAGAAACTTCTGATGATGCTGCCATTTAAAAAAAGGAAAAGAATATTTAAATTATTTTTTTAGATCTACCGAAAACGATTTTAACGAAAAAAGGAAGTTTTAAAAAAGTTTTGAAAATGTGTTCTTTAGATGATGATATTCTAGAAAGTTCTTCATTTAAAAAAGAAGATAAAGAGTTTAATGTAAAAATAGCCACTCTTTCTCAACTTCAATTTTCTATCGGGGTATATAAAACAACTACAATACAAGAACTCAAAGAAAGAATTAAATCAAAATCTGGATTTGGTCCACCTTATATAATTATTTACCAAAACGAAGAATTATACGATGATTTTCCACTTTTTCATTATAATATTCAAAAAGACACAACCCTTTATTTGGTAAAAAAAATGGCAACTGATAACAATATGTTGAAATACATCAAACTTTCGAGTTTAGAATCATCTCTTAGAGAAAATATATCTATAGATCCTGATCACAGATTTATTTTTCGTTTTTATCCAGAAGTTGGATACACATCTTTATCTACAACAGAAGAAAGATTCACTATTTCTTATTTAAAATCTAAAAATTGTAGAGATATTTCAGATACAGTTCCCCTTTGCGAATCATTATCAAAAAACAAATGTTATCATTTTACGAAATGTGTGGTTTGGCAATATTTTAGCGAAAGAACGAAAACTATCGAAATACATCCAATAACACCTTTTCCTTATGGATCTATAGTTTTTTTACAATTACATCACAAATTTTTCAAAACGCCTACTCAATTGAACGGATATACTTTTTTCGTTTTCAAAGTAGTCGACGAAGGATGTTTTCCGAGTCTAATTGAAAAACCCATATTATATTATAAAAAGCCGATAATTCCAGAAACAATTGTTCCAACGATAAAACCTAAATACAGCAGAAAAGAATGTTCAATCTGTTTCGACAATTTCAACAAAGACCGTTTTCCTGTCATTCTAGACTGTGATCATTTCTTTTGCAACCAATGCATTCAATCTATTCACGATACAACCCATTCAGAAAGCATAAAATGTCCTAAATGTCGAGAAGAATCAGTTCATCATTTAGAAGATATGTAAATAAATATTTTTTTATTTTTCAACTCCAAAAACGTTTTCTGAAATCGTCGATTTTAAAAAAAGTCAAGATGGAAAACAAAGAACAAGAGTTTTTAGAAGCGTGGTTGACAGTTGTAGGAAATATAGAATTAGATATAGAATTAGATTCTGATCATTCTAGTTTTTTTCCAATTACTGAAGATATTGAACGGTATAACGATTTAATTGAATTAATTAAAAATTCTTACCGATCGTACAAAACTGAAACCGAATTGAAAAAACATCTTTACGATATTTTTGTCAATTTTGATATTGCAAAACCTAAAATAATCAAAAAACATATTTTTGGAATTGATTTGGATAATTTTTTCTAAAATGGCAGCTATCATGAATTGGTTTTTCGATATGCTTTCGTATTTAGGATGGTATCAAAAGAATGCAAAAATATTGTTTTTAGGTCTCGATAATGCAGGAAAAACAACTCTTCTACATATGGTAAAAGACGATGTTCTGGTTCAACACGCACCTACATTCCAGCCAAATATGGAAGAATTCACTATGGGGACGCTTCATTTTCAAGCGTGGGACCTGGGAGGTCATGGCCAGGCGCGCATTATATGGGAATCTTATTTCACAGAAGTCGACGGTATTTTTTTCATTATCGACGCATCGGATGAAAGCAGGTTTCATGAAGCAAGAGAAGAATTGAACAAATTACTGGAAATAGAAGAACTTCAAAGAGTTCCTTTTGCGATTTTAGGAAACAAAATTGATCTTCCTGAATGTGTCTCAGAACAAACGCTTCGACATCATTTAGGCCTTTTCGCAACTACAGGAAAAGACGGACAAAGTATTGGTGATATTCGTCCGATAGAAGTGTTCATGTGCAGCATTGTCCGACGGTTTGGGTATGGAGAGGCATTCAGATGGTTAGGAAAATACATTTGACATTTTTTTCTTTTTCCAAATTAAGATTTTTTCTTTAAATCAATAAAAACGCTTTTCAATAAAACATGTCTGACATTTCTCTTTTGATAGAAGAATTGAACCATGAAAAAGACATATTCCTTCGTTTTTTGAAGGCTCAAACGTTGAACGAAAGAATTCAACAAAGAAAAAACCAAAAGATAGATAATAGCGTATTGTCAAATTTATTGCAAGATTTTGAAAAAGAAGGAAATAACGACGACAAGAAAGACAATCCTTGTAATTAATTAAATACGATTATATTTCTTCTTTTGAAGATCTGGATAAGGATTTTTTTCATTATCCCATGATTCAAAAAAAGGGAACATTTGCATAAAAACTCTGTCTTTTACTAAATTCATTTGATTGAACACACTCAGATCGACCAATTTATCAGTGTGATTATCTATTCTTTCATTTCCTCTATTTGAAGAATTGGTAATATAAAAAGATGGATCAATTGTATCGTCGTCATTCTTTTTTCGATATAATATAGACATAAAATCGGTAAAAATAGATAAAAAATCGTTCAGTATTGACTGTCTAGCATTTAAATACTTTTTCCCAATAAAATGGTATTTTACTTCATGATTATAGAATTTAGGTCTTTCTGTGTTATATTGTTTAGAATTTACTTCAAAGGAAAAAGATTCTTCTTTTTCAATGAATTGAGATAATTTAGAAGATGATCCACAACAAAAGCATTTTACAAAACAATTATATAATTCTGTATATACTAGATCGTAATTAATCTTGAATCTTTCTCTTTTACCAAAATGACGGTATATTATCTCATTTGTAATCCAACTTTTAAAACTATCCACAAAACATGAGAATTTTGAATGATATATAATAGCAGAATTTTTAAAAACATAAAAACGTTCTAATCGTTCATCAACAGTCATGCATGACCATCCTTCAATTTCGACATAATCGTAAATAATCTTTAATTCTCTGAAAAGTAAATTCAAAACTTCCAGATGATCGAGAATGTTTTTAATTAAAGGCGGAAAAATAAAATGATCAAAAAACCATGAATTCTCAATAATTTTGACAATATTCTTATTTTTTCTTTCAAAATCGTTTTTAGTTTTAAATTTAGTTATGAGTTGACAAAGATCGTTTATATCTTTATTTAAACTTTCATGGGTTACAATGCCTTTTTTAGCAGATGTTTTTTGAAAAAGCAAAAACAAAATGCTAAAATCTATCTTTTTCAAAACATGTCTAATTACAAAATTTATGCTTTCGTCAATGAAAGTTTTGCAAGGAAAATTGTTGTTGTTGAAATTGTCAACTCGTGCCGAAATGCGCTCGGATAAGAATTTGAGAGTGAAATCGGAATTTGTCATTTTCTTTTTTTCTCCATTTTCCATCATATAGAAAGAAACGCCTTTGTCACTTTCTTCCAAAGTGTCATAAAACGTGCGAGATTTGGATGAAGAAGCCATTTTTGAATTAATTTCTTTTTTCTTAAAATTTAAAAATCGCCAAACCCTTTAATCCGAAAACGAAAAAAAACGCAACGGGACTGAGTTAAGACACGTGTATAAATATTTTAAAGAAGACTAGCAACATATTTTACTTCATATGGACCTACAAACTAATCGACCATACAAGAAAAAGTAGGGAAAAGAAAGATGCTATTTTCAAAACTCGCGTATATAAAAAATCTTATATCATCGATTCTAAAATGGTGCATGTCTAGCTTTAGTTACTTCAGGTGAGTAGAGAAACTTTGGGGAGGGATTTGGAAACTCCACACACCCTCGATTTCTGTTTTCAAGCTTTCTTGTATTTATAACGACAAATAGGATATAAACTTCGAATATAGGGGGTTGAGATAAAAAAAGTTAATACGATTTCTTATTTATCAGGGCAGAGGGACTACCTGAGTTTGATTTTAACAGTTTTAAAATTTTTAATAAACTAGTAATTAGTAGAATAAAGTCATCGATAGCATTTTTACATCAAGAATAAACTTTTTTTACAGCTTATATTCGTCCTATAGTTATAAGTTTTACAAAAGTGGTTTCTTACTATTCGAGCGTTCTGGACGATGAGCAGTCCGATTGCAAATCACATGACAAAAGAAATAGAAGAAACATGCATAACTCGTGCCGACTCTTCAGATAAAGATGTTTCTCTGATCCCGACGGAGAAATACAAGGAAAATATGCTTTTAACTGTGAAATGAAAAACGTTTTAAACTTTTGACCATCTTTATACGATTCTTTACTATCTGAAATATCGATATTTGGTATCATTCCAAAATCTTTTTCTAAATCTTCAAGAAAACATGTTTGAATAATAAAACCATTTACAAAAATATTCATATCATTGTAAAATTGTAATGTTATTGTTTTTTCACATCTTTCAAGAGAATTTCCTAAATGAGATCTTAAAAATTTAACCAATATCTCGTCAAAAAACATTACCAAATACATTACGCATAATTTCTTTACCATTTTCAATTTTTTAACAAACGAATAAAATTTCTTATTATTATCGCTAACTTCCTTTTTGAATTTTTGTATTATATGAAAAATTTCCATTAATGTAAAAAAAAATACAAATACATTCCATGATATCCGACATATTTTGCTATACATTTTTGGAATCATATTCAACATGACTAACATATCAATATCGCATTTACTCTTGAAATATCTTAAAAAATGTGTCATATATTGAATTGAATCCATTTTTAAAATCAAATCCTCTTTTTGTAGATCATCAAATGTTGATGTCAAACTATCATTAAAATGCTTTAAATCCATTCCTGCGATCAGTATTTCTGAAAAATCTGTTTTTGTAACATATCCCAATAAAACCTTTTTTTGTCTACTCATTGTCGACAAAATAGGACTCTCGTCTTCAAAATCTCTCGCATGTTTCTTTTTCACCATATCGATGATCTTATCTGGATCTTCAGGTGTTTGTTCAGCATATTTTTGAGATCTAATGATATTTGTTATCCTAGACAATAAAAAACTTTCATATTCATTTCTTTCTTCAGGAATACTCAATGCTTTTACGAATTGAAGTAATTGGTTCAATCTGCTGTTAAATCCAATTTCGTCTATCTTTATGTTACCATCTTTGTTTTCAAAAACAAACTTCGAAAAATCAAAAAGTTTGTCAATAATTCTATTATCATCAAACTTCTTTCCTTTTTTCTCAACCGATGAAAAACAATTCTCACTTCCTTCCAAACTCGATTCTGCCATGATAAAGACAACTTCAATAAAAACTGGTTAAACAATTATTCTAAAAACAATATTTTTATTTTAATTCTAAATATTTAAATTATTCCGGCATATGCTTCCGTTTCCAACAATTCCTGCAAAGCGCCTGATACAGCTCCTTTCCTCCAATTTTTCTTTCTTCTGTATCACATGTCTTCCTATCCGTAAAATTTGCCTTTTCTTTACAAACAAAGCAAATCGCCTTCAATTTAATGATAGATTCTGCTTTAGGATAGAGATGATGGATATGACCAAAATGTTCTCTCTGAAAGCTTCCATTTAATGCAGCGACAATCACCATCTTTCCTTGAAATGCCCAATAATCGCAAAATTTAACTATTTCAGGTCCAAAGAAATTCCCTTCGTCAATTCCTATCACATCGTAATTTTGACCAATTTCGTTTTTATCCAGAGCTTCTAGATCATCCACTGGAACAGCTAACACAGAATGGTTCTTTCCTGCATGGTCTACATGACTTTCTATCGCTTCAACAGAATACCTGATATCCATTTTCGGTTTAATCAACAAAACCCTTTTTTCAGAAATTCTATATCTATCGATCAAACGAAGCAATTTTGTCGACTTTCCAGCCCACATGCATCCTGTAATCAACGTAATTGTTCCGCAACGATCCATTCTAGAATTACTAGTTTTATGTTACAGTTTACAAATGAAATATATTTCTGTATAAATCAAGAATCAACCCAGAAAAAAAAAGTTTTGTTTTAAAGAAAAAAGTGAAAAAGGATTTGTTAATAAAAATCGGCTTAACAATGGCTGCCTCCTCAGAAAATGATTCAATTGTTCAAAAAATAGTGAATATTTTGATAGATGCTAATTCTAATTCTCTTAAATCCGATAAAAAAAATTTAGAAAATATGGCACGAGCGATCCCGAAAAGTGAAATGAACATTTGGTTTCAATTACACAACAAATATAGAATATATGAATATGGAACAAGATCGTTCCGGCTTGCTACTTTTCTCATGCTAGCATCCCATTTAAAATTCCATAAATGCATGCAAATACTCTTAGAAAGAGGAGCAGATCCTAACAAAACAGATGAAAATGATTATTATCGACATTCACCTCTTCTAATTGCTATCAAAAATCAAGATAAAAAAGCAGTAACTATTTTGTTATCATTTAACACAAAAATTCAAACTATATTTTATTCAAATATATGTATGGAACATTTTGATCCATATTCTATTCTTTTTTCTTCTAATGAAATTTTAAATTTTCTAAAATTAGATGAAAACACAAAATACATAATAGATCTTATCTCTAAAATTCAACCAACAGAAAAAAACTTTTCTTGTAACGCATGTAAATGGGTATATATTATGACTTTTGTTCCTATGTTTTCTCATACAGACACAAATATCGCTTTTTATCTCATTACTCAATTTGAACACAACATTAACAGAAAAATGAAAGGTGGAAATACATATTTACATTATTGTATTTACGATTGTAAACCATATTTATTTGAAAAACTTGTTCAATACGGAGCGGATATTCATATTCCAAATAACGAAGGATTAACTCCTTTAATGCTACTTATGAAAATTTGGGATCCAAGAGTAAACTGTCTTGTTGAAAAGGAACCGATATCATATAATGAGTATTCAGAAAAAGAATATATAAATCCATATGAATATATATTTAGATTTATTGAAAAACATTTACAATCTAGTATTTGCTTGGATGATGACCTTTCCATCCATGCGCAAACATAGCGCGCATTTGTCTCACAGCCTTTCGTTTAGCAGCTGGTTTTGATCCCTTTTTTCTTCCGAAACAATATTTATGTCGGTGACCATATTGGTAACACTTTTTCCCTTTTGGTCCAGTTACAATTCGTAAAGGCATTTTGAGCGTTTTAACTCCAACTGAATATCTTCCAACATATTTTTAAACTCAAACTTGCACAACATTTCGCGACCTAAAAAACATAATTATCTTTTTGTTGACAAATAAAAAACAAACTCTAGCAACGTTTAATTCTTCGTTTTATTCACTTTTGTGCTAAAACATTTTTCGGAGAAAAATGTTTTGTAAACTCAAATTTGTCGACAAAAATTGGTCAACTGTTTTGAGTAGGGAGTTTTTTCGTCGACGTTTTCCGGAGGGTATACCCCCAAAAATGTCTTGACCTGAGCTTTTCGAGTATAGTATGTATATTATTATATATATATATATATATATATATATAATAATATACCCCCCTCTAAATAAGAATATAATATACTTTTACTCTTAATTTTAAATCACTTAATTTTTTACATTTTTCAAAACTCCTCGACGAATTTTTCACGTACTGATCACAAATATTTTTTGTTTACAATAATACGTTTCAAACTTTTGGATATCTCAACAAACGTTTTCGAGGTGTAACAAATCATTACAATACTTTTGAATTCAAAATGTTTACACTGTAAACATTTTGAATTCGTCGACAAATGTAAAATGCTCAAAAGTGTATATAACAGGATAATTTGCATTCTCAGTTAGGTGAAATTTTCACATGAAATGTTCTGTTAAACTTCCTTCTGGAGTATTTCGCACGTGACCCCCTACTAACAGAAAGTAACAATAGAAAGAGATAACATATGACAGTATATGACAATTTAGTATGTTTTAATTCGTTTTTGTTGTTGTGCGCCAGCTGGCGCACAACAACGTTTTTCTGTAAATTTCGTTAGTTTAAAATATTTAAACTTTAAAGAATAATTTGCATATATTATTTGAATTTTGTAATTACGATAAATAATCATTTAGAAATGGCGGCGTATAGTGAATCCTCCGACACAGATGTAGAATCTCAAACTGAATCAGATCATGAATTATCAGATGACGAAAGAGAAGAAAGAATATATCAAGAACATTTACGACATCGTCAAGAATATATTCTTCAAGAAAAGAAAAAAAATCTTGATAGGATAAAAATAGGCGACAAAATAGATTACTCAAAGAAAAAACTAAATCATCGAACAGGAAATCTTGAATACGATTCAGATATGGCAGCAGTTGAGGATTTAGTAAATGTAGAAAACGATATCGAAAATGAAGAAAAGCAAATCATCGTTCACAATTATTATGTGTCAAGAATACAATCATATTGGAATTATGCTAAAAATCTCATAAGAACCATGAGTATAGAAGAAAGGAAAGAAAGAAATCCTGGAATTGTTGGTTTCGAGCTGTCAAATACATATCCAGTAAATAGTAAAATAGAAACTCGTATCGAAGAAGAAATTAAAGGAATTAGAGAAAGATTAGGAGATAATCCAGAAATATTTACAATGCATCCTTATTTTTACATTTTCGTTTTGATTGCAGCATATTCTTGCGGAGCAGATCCTTTCAAATTAGTACCTCAATATTTAAAAGTGATCGATAAAGATGCTAAAAAACAACACTATCCTTTGATCAATGATGTGGGATTATTTGGCTACAATACATGGTTATATGCGTTTTTCAACGGTGTTTTTTTAATCGGATTTCCAAAAGATGACACGCATTTCGATTATTTGGTAGGATGTCCGTATGCTTTCGTAATTCACGATATTAAACACACAACAAGCATATTGAAAGATTTAGATCAAGAATATTTTTCTCTTGCTAAAAAGATTTATTATTGGATTTTGAACGCAAAAAGTTTCACAACGAACGATAGATTGTTTCATCTTTTAATGTTGTGGTTAAATATCCACGAATTCACGCAACATTCTATAAAACACAAATACATCCCCATCAGATCAAAAGAGCAGGAACGAGAAATGGATAGAACAATTGTCGACAAAATACACATCCAAACTCACTACATCGTAAAAATCATAGACAACTCAAGTTTAACAAACACAAAAGATGTCGACAAATCATTTATTATTACTGAAATAGCTCCAAAATACCAAAAACTAAGAATGACAAGGAATATGGAATATTACGAAAAAGAGCTTTATGCGGTATCTGCAGAATTTGCAAACGATCATGATGCTTTAATTGCAAGTAAATGGAGAGGATTCAGATTTGGAATGTCTAAATCAAAAATAGTTCAATGCTATTCGTACGCGTTTTGGTATCATTACAAAATCACAAACCTTTTTTTATGGGAACATTCAGATAATCTTTAATCAATAATCAAAATTTTCAATATCGATGTTTGGATTCTCAAAAATCCATCGTGGGATAGAACTTTTATCTTCTTGTTTTTCACTTTTAAGCACTCTCGGAGACATTGAAAATGCTAACAAATCCTTACAATAATCGCATTTATGTAACGGATCTGCAATTTGGAATATATTCACTGTTTTTCCAGGACTAGACTGGATTCTTATTTTTTGGATCGTTTTGTGGTCGATTGGAATAAAACATTGTTCAAAAAAATCGTACGTTCCGAATAGAGATTTTTCGTCTAAAATGTGTCTTTTCTCTTTTCTTTTCTGGCTGTCTCTGAGAATCGTAGCGAAATTACATTCTTTCACGAATCGATACGACACAAAGAATATTTCGTTAAATATCCACATGTCTCTCGCTATCCTTTTTTGTTCTCTGAATCTTAATGATTTTATTATTACGGATCCACATATGTCGCAATAAACATATCTATATTTGAGATTTGGGTTGCTAGCTCGATTGTAAAGTTTTTTGTATCTCCAGTGAGAAAACTTTTTTTTCATTTCCTCTATTTTTCTGGTCAATTCTTCTTCTGAAACTCCGCTCGACATTTGAATCGGTTAAAGACGATTTCTTTAAAAAAGTTATTTTGATCTAAAAGAAAAACAATTTTCTTTTGAATTTGAAAATGAGTTTAACAAGATTATTGGTATCTTTTGCTAAATCCAAATATCCGCAATATGATAATGATCGTATTTCAAAAAAAGTTAAAAAATACCGGTCCTATCTTGCAAATAACGAAAAATATGAAACTTTTTTTCTAATTTCGCAATCCAAAAGCAAAACCGATCTTTCTCATTTGATTTTTGAAACTATACAATCCGACAAAAAAATACTATTTATACAATCTCTTTCTTTTTTTTCTTGCATATTTATTTTCGTTTTTGGATTACTTACATTCTCTTATCTAATTGTTCCATGGGTTAACCTATTTTTCAATTTCAATATCGACTTTTTCGAACCATTTTATTATTATTCTTTATTTATTTCTCTTTTCTCAATTTTTACTCTTTTAATAGCAATTACATTAGCAAATCGATACAATTTGCTATTTTTCACTAAATTAGAAAGATTTTTAGAAGGCTATATTTTGAAAAAGAAAGAAAAATAAAAACACATATTATTCTTCAAATTCTTCCAATGTTACGAAATTGCTTTCAAAAAGCCATTGAGGAAATGGATTATCTCCTTCTTTCATTTCAGATTGAAATCTGACAGGTTCCATGCGAAAAAAGTTGAGTGTTGTGCAGTTTTGGCAGGTCATATCGAACGGCTCGGGTTTTCCTGACAAATACGTTGCTTCGTTATCTTTCAATCCCAATAACCTAAAATCATATTCTTTTGCTGCTGTTTCGCTATCTGGAAGAAAACATTGTTCGTAAAAAGAAAACGTTCCATACTTCTTTTCCGGATGTTCTAATACTACTCTTTCAGTAATTCGTGATTCCCCATTGTTTAAATTAATCGGCACGCGGCATACTTTTGATCGTAAAAAAGTTATTCTGTATATTTCCTCATGAAGCCAGGGAGGCTTTTTAAATTCACAGTCTACCAATCTTTTGTACGTCGTGCTTTTTGAAAGGAAACATTTACATTTCAAGCAATATTTGATCTCGAATTTCATATTGCATCCTGCAGACGATCGGTAAATGAGTTTGTATGTGTCGCTGCAAAACATGCTTCTCGCTTGCTCATATTCGCTAAAATCTTTAGTTTGATAGATAGCGCTCATTTTTATCCAGCTTTTTTTAAACTCTTCTTTTCGTCTCAAAACTTCTCTTTTCTCTCTAAAAAAGAAAATCTTACTTTTTTGTAATCCGATTTTTTCAATTACTTTCGCAATTTATTTTTTGAACTATTGAATATATCTTTCCGACAATATGGCTGCAGAACAATCTTCTTCTCTCGAAGAAAGCCAGCCTCTCGAACTCTCTTTTTCTGATTTTGGAGAGTTGAATAGTTTTGTAAACATTCTTTCCGATCGATTCAAAGCATTTTCTGAAAAACACAAACACAACGATGCCTACCGAGCAATTATTTCTTTAATTGAAAAATTCGACGAAGGATCATTATCTGTTTACCACATTGCGGATATATTTCAAGGAAATGTTCCATTAGATCCTGCGAATCCTAATGATTTTTTTAATTCCCAACATTTATTGTTTCTTTTAAAAAATTCATTTGAAAGAATAACACAAACGCCTAAAAAAACTTCTATTTCTGCACATGCAACAACAGGAGATTTGAACCTTTCAGATCCTGAAAACGCAGTAAAGGTATCTCATAATTACGTGAATCCGGAAGAAGAAGATGTCTATCAATCAAAGGTCAACGACGAGTATTGCAACATTTCTCTTTTAATTTCTTTCTGGTTTATCTTTCAAGATCCTCTTTTTCGTCACAGAATTGCTCCAACATTCACTCCCCAAGAACCTTTCTTTGTAGATCATGTGCATACTCCTTTTGTTGAAAATCACACTCTCGACATCTATTCAGACGTGAAAAACCCGCAGCATCTTGTCGGAAAGCTTGATCTCGACAGAAATTTATACATTCCTAAAAAGTGTCCTCAAGACATCACATTGCGTTTTTCATGGGCTTTCTTCGGTTCTAGAAGGGAATCAGGCCGATTTCTTTCTTCTCTCGCAATCATTGTCGTGAAACCATATCTTGATGCGCAAAATCGCAAACAATACAAAATGAAGAAGATAACTCACAATTTCTCTGTTTACGACGACAAAAGAAATCCTCTTTTCAGAGAAGATAGAGAGGAATACGATTTGTTAACTGGAACGCATATCGAAATAGAACAACATTCACAAACATTCAAAGAACGCATGAATCGTTTTCTTTTCGACATTATCTCAAAAAATGTGTTTTCAGAGCATCCGATGACGCTGTCTGAATTACAGGTGGAAAAAGTAAAAAGAAATTGGGAGATTGATTGGTTCAAAGACCGTAAAATGAGTTTATTTTATTTGTTATCTGCAATGGTTGAAGAATGGTTTAAGTTTCAAAAACGAAAACTTTCGCACAAAAAAGTGATCTCTGCGCGAACAAGAATCACAAAAGCTGCTCAATCGTTGCAAAAACCGTCTTCTTCTGTTCCAAAACAAATTAAACAGAAGAAGAATATCTTTCCAATATCTCGCGCAGATTATTACGCAAACGAAATTAAAATCATGTTCACATTCACGTTCTTTTCCGGAGAAAATGAAAATCGAACACCAATCAACCTTGAAACATTTATTTCTGACAAAATCAGCTTGAAAGGATTTTTCAAAACCATCGAAAGAGATTTCAAAGCACGTGCGACCACTTTCAGAACAGATCTCTTTATGAAATGGTCGAATGAATTGTCAGAATTAAGAGATCTTGAATCAAACTATGGCTTGTCGACAGCGCATGAATGGAAAGAATTTAGTTCTTTCTTCCTCGATTACTATAATGCAGCAGGTTATGAGGATATCATCGAAGAAATGCAACATTACCAAGGATTGCGAAATATCAACAAAATAATTGAATTCAACGCCGATTATGTATCATATGAAGAAAAAATGAACTATTTGACTTTCGACGATTCGGAACCTGCGTTGAAACCAATTATGAATACTACAACTAATCTTGAATATTACAATGCAATTACTTTTAATTACATCAAGCGAATCATCCTGAGATTAGCCTATTTACGACATTTTCTGAAAACATATGTTCAGTCGGAACAAGATCCCTATTCGTATTTCTCCGCATCTAAAATGTTCAAAACTGCAACAAAAAATGAGTTCCCTTTTCGAAAATAAATATCTTTATAAAAACAAAAACTTCATTGAAAAAAAGAATAAATATTTATATCGAATAGTTCGTCATAAAAAAATATTAGTTGGTGTTTATTCTTTGAGAAATCATGGCTGCGTCCAGCAACGATCCTTTTCCTCTAGAAGAGACTTCTTCCGAAGATTTTCAAGAAGAAAATGCATCAACTGATGAATACATTCATTTTCTGTGTCTACAACCGATTATTCCTATAGAATATCTAAATCTGCCGAAAGAAGACATATTGCATTTTTTACAAACTAAGCCACTCGATGATTTCTTCAAATTAGGATTGATTGTATATGAATTTATTTACAACAAAACAAAACAAAAATGGGATAGTTTCCTTCCTCTCGTCGAAATTTACGGCTTGGATAACATTCAAAGTTATTGGCAAGAATACAAACATTTTTATTTAAAAAATTTCGAATATTTCTATTCCAACATAAAAACAGATTATTTGAAAGAAAAACATGAAAACATGAACAAAGACTTGAATCAAATAACATCAGAAATGGCTATTTTATCGAGAGATATTGATAAAACTAGAAAGAAACAGAAACGACTCAGAAATGATTATCTACAAAACGTAAATACTATATCGATCTTATTATTCAAAAATATTGAATTGGAGAAAAAAATAAGAAACACGACAAACAAAATTAGAGAAGAAAAAAGACATCCAGGGAAACATGAAGTTTTAAATGCTCTTAAACAAGAATTGAGATCTTATTCTACAGAATTGAAAAACAATCAATTTACGATTGAAGATAACGAAATGAGAAAACAACAGATGGAAAGAATGAATATAGTGATGGCAGAAAAACTTGTTGAATACACAGAACTTCTTTACGAAATGAAACAAGACAAGAAATCGTTTGAAAAAGAAATTGCAGATTATGAAAAGAAAATGCATCACCATCACATGAATAAATTCATTTTCAAACAATCTTCATCAATTGATGATATGAAAACAGAAATATATACGAAAATCAAAATGTTCTTGGAAGATGGAAAAAGAAATAACATTGAAGTTCGAATTGTGTTTTGGAATGCTGATATTTTTCTAACTCCTTTTAACGATTTTATGACAGACGGAAAGAATGAATCGTTAATGTTAAGATATATCTACACCGGAACAGGAGAATATCATCGTTATTTTTCTACCGAATGGAATTTCGAACCTTTCAGATCATGAAAGAAACCCATTTTATTATTCATTATCTTTAAAAAAACATAAAACTTTTCATTAATTATTCTTTTCGAAAGTTACGATTTCTTTTTAGTTAAAAAATAAAATATTGTGTATATCTAATTTTCCTAATTTGTTTTTTCAGAAATGGCTGCTTCTAGCAACGATCCAGACGATGAACTATCTCATTTAGATAGAGATACTTTTTTAGACACGGTTATCAATGATATGATAACCAACACATATTTTCCGCCTTTATCTTCTTCCGAACAGCTAGAAGATGATATCGTTCCTGAAGAGATATTTGAACCGGAAGAAGATAATTCAGACGACGACGAACATGTTCATTTCTTAGGATTACAACCGATCATTCCCATAGAATATATGGATTTACCTCAAGAAGAAATAATTTCTCTCTTGAAAGTTCGGCCACATGAAGATTTCTTCAAATACGGTGTTATTTTCTACGAATTCTTCTACAACTCAACGAAAAAGAGATGGAGCAGCAAAATGCCTATCTTTGAAGTAGTTTATTTGAGACCATTGATTAAATCAGGAACGCCGTCTAAAGTTGACCGAGAAATCTACGACAAAGAAACAAAACAATACAAAACCATTTCGAAAGATGATTTAAGCTATGAAACATGGATAGACAAACCTTTTTACGATCTACAAGAAAACAATTTTATCATTTTTGAGAACGGAACATTTAATCCTTCAACCCAGCAATTAATCCGTCGTGCTCCCTCAATCCTTACTCCTTATCCAAAAAGAAATTACTGGGAGCAGTATAGACATGTTTATCTATCCAATTTCAAATATTTCTTCGATCGTATCAAGAAAGACTTTTTAAAGATTTTTTTCGACAAGATCAGATTCGCTCTAAGAGAACGTGAAAACGAAATGAAACAAATTAAAAAGATTCTGAAAAAAGACAGAAAAGAAAAGAAAGAAACAAAGAAAGAGCTAGAGCGAAAGAAAAAGATTTTACGTATTTTATCTGTAAAAATAAACAATTTAAGAGAAAGAATAGATCATATGCAAAATGAATTATCTCAATCTCGCCACCGCCAAGATATAGAAGCTTTAGAAAAGTTCACAGACGATTTGCAATCACTTGTTGTTGAATTAAACAATTATTTAATCACATTTAAAGACGTCGAATTGAAAAAAGAAGAATTCGAAGATGTATACGATGCCATGCTACAAGCATATGGCCAGAACAAAGAAACTGCAAAAGAGTTGAAATCTGAAATATTAGAACTCAAGGAGTCTTTTTCGAAGACAGAGGAAAGAAACTTTTCTTTTTTCATGAATACTTTTATTTTCAAAAGATCTTTCAATTACAACGAACTAACGCAATATGTAAATAACAAAATATCTTATTTTATGGAAGAAATTACTGAAAAAAATGAACAATTCCGAACTATCTTCTGGAACGCGGACATTTGGCTGACTCCTTTTAACGAGTTCATGACAAAACATAGCCAACATTCGTTTGCATTCCATTACACCGGCTCAAGAGAATTTCATCATTTCTTTCACCCTGTGTGGAATACATTACCACATTTTGATTTAGCACAAGAATAAAAAGATAAATATATTTATTCATTACATATCTTCTATATCCACCGATTCGTGTCTGTCTGATTCGTAAATCCACAATGGTTTTGTATTCACAGTTCCCATTATTTCTTCTGAATAAGAAACCAAATTATATATTCCTGAATTGAAAATGGCCAGACAATCGACGCATTTTCCTTTTTGTTTTTTTTCTAAATTAATCGTATCTCCAAAATATAGAATATTATAATGGTATTTCCATTGATCGTCATTAAAATTTGCATAAGAATGAGTAGTTAATTCATATGATCCTACAATTGTGTCAAATTGGTCAGTCACATATTCTTGTTTTTTCCGAGTTTCTCCAACATGCATTTTTTCAAAACACCAACTTTCTGCGACTGTAAAACCTCCATTAACAATATCGAAATAAATCCACGAATTAGGTGTTTTTTTCACACCTTTAAGTTGAAAATTAAAAATAACAAAACATCCGCATTCAGTGCACATTTTTCCAACATATAAGTCGTTTTTTCCAGAAAATGTTTTCCTGAGAAGAATGTATTTTTCACTATTAAACAAGCTTTTCGTTGCTTTGTATCTTTCATAATCGGTATGCTCCACACAACTTGCCATTTTCTTTTCTTTTTTAAAACCCGCCTTTTTACGTTTTCGATCTAGAAAACAATTCGCGAAAAAAAGATCCAGCATTACTGAAAAAATTACCAGATCTGGAAGCATGTTGTAAATGATCGAGCAAAAATGAATATTCTTTTGAACTATCATAATCTGCTTTCTTAAAAGAATATGTTGTTTTGCAGATATTGCAGTCGAAAAACACATCTCTTCCTGCATCTTCTCCGTAGGAAAAAAGAGGCGCTTCTAGAAAAGTAATCATTAATCCGCTTTCTAAATGCGTGAATTCTACCCCATCTCCAAAAGAAGATGGTAAAATACGGATATTCATTTCGCAACAATGATCGTTTAGAATTTCTTGGTTCATTACTAAAAAGTCTACCACGTAATGGAGTAATTCTTCCGAGGGATATTTAAATAAATAATTACCGATATCATCTTTATTTTCACATTCTTCTTTCAATCGTTCCATAGTAGTTTTGAAATGATTTAGTATATTGTTATTTTTCATAGCATCTGAATCCATTTCTCAACCTTTTTTATAAAAAAATCTTTTCTCTTTTACTCAAATTCGGATTTGGAAAACAAAAAAATGTATTTACGTAATTTTCAAAATATTCTGATTCATAGATTCCTCTGAAAAAAATACTTAACACGTTTGACAATGCAATTTTAGAAAATATACTATATAATTTTATTGTATCTTTCCTAAAAAAAAATGAAATTATCCGATTAAAAAACTACGTGATAGATAACGCCTAGGATTACAATTCCAAGTAGAGCTCATTTCGTGGTAATTTTCATGACAATCAACTCTCCCATCGTAAGAAAGACGTAATATCATATTACATTTTTGACATCTTTCTCCTTTTCCATTATTCCATTCTGTAATTAAAGCATTATACTCTTCAATCATCTTTTTTTCCTTTGGAGTTGTTATTTTTTCTATTTGTTTAATTGATTCAGATTCTATATGAGATATCTGTAATTCTTCTGTCTGTTTTTGTTTTTCTTTTTCTATTAGTATATTTTCTTGTAGAGTTTGGATTCTATTTGAAATATCTTTAATCGCTATATTTATGTTTTTTTCTCTCAATTTAAATTCTTCTTGCAAGCTTTCCACAGTTTGCTTTTTTTCTTCAATTTTTGATTGCAATTGTAACGCAATAAAATTGAATTGGCTTATAATTTCGAATATCGAATCTTCTTTTCTTGGTTTTCCAAAAATACCAGTAAGAGGAAAAGTTGGATTTGTCATTAAAAGACTAGAAACTTCATCTTTTCTTAAAATTTGAACTCTTTCTCTAAAATCATTTAATAACTTGTTTTTATCCCGATACAACCCATTCAATTCAGAATTATATCCATTTACCTGATTTTCCATTCTATTAATTGGATCAATTAATTTAATTTTAACCTCAGTTATTGCAATCCTTGTACATTTTAAAATGTCATCTTTTTGTGACAAATATTCCCTCAAACAGTTTGCTAGCTGCTTGATTCTATGTAAATTTATGCTTCTCCATACAACATTGTCATTGTCTGCTTCTTCCAATTTACGATTATAATCTTTCATCTTCTCTTCAAACTCATAGTCTCGGGAAAATGCGGACATTTTCTAAAATCAAAGTTTCTTTAAAATACGTCTTTTTCTCACTCTAAGAAAAACCTGAATTGTAAACTAAAATAATATCTCTAATGATAAAATGCCAGCTTCTTTCTTGAATATATCCTTCACTTAACCATCCGAACATATAGTTGTGCTGATACGGCATTATAGAAAAACAAAATACCTTTCCACATGCGGTTTTGATTTCGAAATATTCTGCAACAGCATTTGTTTTCCGATCGATCGTTTCTTTTGTCTTTTTCAATTGCACTTTCTCTTCTTTGAAATAAAATATGATATTATCCAAGAAACTCAGTACCGGAAACCTCTTAAATTCTATTTCATTAGGATGCGGTCTATTTGCACTATCGCTCAATGTTAAATGCAAATCAATTGCTGCCATTTTTCTTCTCGTTGTGTTTTCAGAAAGAACAGTTTATTAAAATTCTAGAATAAAAATGTCTGCAGAAAGTATTCCTGAAAAGATTAAAATCGCACGAGATGTCGATTTGATCAACTACAAAGAAGTTAGTTTTGTTTCTATCATCACGATCGAAAAGATGAATCATGATAATTGGAAAGATATCATTGCATTCGAGCCGACGACGTTTAAAGAAGCTGCAAACCATTACACATGCGATATCTGTAAACAAAAATGCAGAGAGAAAAACATGATCTATACCAACAAAAAATACGCAGGCGTTGACATTTGCACAAATTGCATTGAAAAAGCATTTATTTGTGGTTTAGAACAAATTACTCCTTCTTTTCCAGGATCTCGCGTATATAGTCTGAAAAACATATTGAGATGTGTTATTAAAAGATACCATTAAAGGAAAATGTTTAAACAGCTGGAAAATGTTTTTTCAGAAATGTTTCGAATTTTAAATAATCAAATTTGTTTCTATATTCCATGAATTGAATATTGTCTTCCAATGATATGATAGTAATATCCGATATATCTAAATCATACCATTCGTTCGTTTCGTCGTAAAATGTCATAAGTATTGAATTGTTATCTTTTTTCCTAAATATTATTTCAATCCCGTCTCCAAACGTGTTATCAAGAAGTTCAATTGAAATTGAATAATTAACCAATATTTTTTGGTATTTTTTCAATAAATATCTTACAAAAGATCGTAATTCTTCTGATGGGTACGCATATGTAATTTCGTTGTTCATATCTTGGTTTTCACAATGTGTTTTCCACGATTTCATTGTATAGTCAAATAATTCTAGAACACCAAACGAAGACGAAGACATATTGACTACTTTTTTTAAAACTTTCTTTTTTTCTCACCTTTGAAAAGGTTGACAAATGGATGATTCTGATTTTCTAATTACATTACATAATTTAGAACGAATCATTTTTAATTTTAAATTAGATAAAAATAATGTATTAACTATGTTTGGTTATTTACTTTCTTCTATATTTAAAGATAAAACAAAAGAAGAATTAGACCGATTTGAAGCAGAAATAAGATGGAAAATGACTCCTATCACCTGTTCTTCAAAAATATACTCTAAATCTCAATCACTAGCAGCAGTCATTGCTGTTGTTTCTTCTAATACAATATTCAAAGATTTTTTAAATACTTTTCAAATTTATTCTTCTTATCTTCACGGAGATATGTTTGAAAAAGCAAGAGATGAATATATTTTATTTCTAAAAGAAAAATAAATCTATTTACCATATTTTTTACGATAATATGCGATTGCAGGGATAGGAGGTCGTGTTATGAGGCTAAATGGTGATCCTTCACATTTGTTGTACATCACAGATTCAACTTCTAATTGGTAATCATCGCTAATGGGTCTTCCGTCTTTTGGATGGTTGTTTAAACATCTGTACCAATGATTACGATCAGGAGATTTGTCAGAAACAACGAGATGAACAGTAATAACAGGCTGATATTCGTAATTATTATTGATTAAAAATACAATAACACATTCAGAAATAAGATCCTTTAAATTGTCGTATGTGATGTATTTAGGTTCTTTTTTAATACGAATTCTATCCATTTCGTATGATATTCCTTGTAAATCATCTTTGAATGATATAGGATGAGCCAAATACGACACATCTTTTTCCGTTGCAACAACAGCTCCGTAGTTTTTCGCAGTCGAAGAAAAAGCAGATGAAAGATCAACTCCGATAGAAATCAATTTAGGAGTTAATGTAAAATAATCTTTTACTCCATGAAAAGGAACTTCATCTGACAATGCAACAACAACTGTGGCAACTTCTTCAACTTTCATTGAAACAGCCATTTTTCAATAAAACTCTTCTTTCTTCTAAATTCAAAATTTCGAATTTTTAAATAAAAATGTAATTAAATCAATCCGACATCTGGAAACATTTTTATTTAATTTAAAATAATTTCACAAAAAAGTTGCATTTTAATTCTCCGCACTCTATTGAATTGTGATTTTCGTAATTTTTAAAAATCCATGCGGATCTCTGCCAACCTCTGCCAACCTCTGCCCATCTTCACCAACCTCTACCAACCTCTACCGACCTCTAACAAACCTTTACCGATCTCTAACGATCTCTGACAATCTCATTTTACTTCCGGGAGTGAACTTGTTCTATTTAATTAATCATATATAAAATAAAATTAAATAAAATAAATTCTAAAAAAACCTTCTCTACTTAATGCAATGCGTTATGTTTTATTTTATTCTTTCCATTTTTTTATGCTTTTTCATGATTTTTTTTTCATGCTTTCCTGTTTTCCATTTTTTCAGTTGACTTTTTTGAGCAGACGACATCTCGACTAGACATTGACCCTACACAAAACGCAGACTAACCTCTCAACACTAAAACTCTAACTTTCAGAAATGGCTGCCGCCGATGACACTCCATCTTCTTCTAGTCATCCTATTCCAAACAACTCTCTCATTCTAAACGAAACTACGTTTTCTTCTCTTCGTAAAAGGGGTAAAAGATCTGTTCAAAAAGAACCTTCTAATTATCAATCCGCTTACGAAAAATTAACAAATACAATCGAATTTTTAAATAATTGCAATTTAATGTTTAATATCAAAAAAGATGCTCCTAAATCTTTACAGACAGAAGCATTTGTCTGTTATTCTGGTTCAAAACTTACAAAACCATTCCCTGGTTTTCCACTTTTATCCATGCCTCTCATCGTATGCCAAATACATTCTCATACTCCGAGACTAGATTTATTTGCTGAAACGATTAGTATTTCTGTCGCTGTCAGCGTTTCAATCCCTGAAGACAATGAAAAAGGCTCCTTCAAATATGAATATTCTCCTATATTTCCTCAACCATTTCTTACTTCAGAAATTTATTCTATTCGTTTTGAATTCGGAAAAGCTCTAAACACTTGCTTTTCTCAGTTTCAAAAAGATATTAAAGAAAAAACTTTAAATGATTACATAGGAAACGGAAACATTCTCGTTCAACCTGATTCTCATACCAAAGAAAAGATAATTCAAAATAAACACAGATCTGACAAAACAACCATTAGTGAAGAAGAAAAAAAAATATTTGTCGAAGGAAAATGGAATATGTTACGTTTTTATACTAGTCGTTGGACAAATTCCAATACTAATCCAAAAGAAAGAGAATATTTTAAGAAACAATTTAAAACGTTTCAAACAAAAACGATCGCAAAAATCAGGGCAAAAACGCCTGATATTTCTGTTCTTGATCTTGAAAAAATCGTTTATGACAAAAGTTGTAAAAAAATGAGAGACATTGGATTTCAAGATAACCCATTTACTTATCATTTTTCAAATTGTTGGGATAGATCTTCAGATATTCAAATAGGCGATATTGTTCAAATACCTTTTAATATCGGGTTAACGAGTCAAGACAATTTTTTTGCTTCTTGGTTTATAACTTGGCACAATATACTCCAATGGGTGTGGTCTCCTCCGAAATCTTCTCAGAAAGAAAACGTTTTGGATGATTCTTCGACCGAAGAGGAATACGAAGCCTCTTCCAAAAAACTCCGCATTGATTAAAAGTTATCTTTATTTTCAATAAACAATATATCAAACAAACTTTTTTGTTTCTTTTCTTTGTTTTTTTCATTTCTTTTCAGATGCTTTTGAATTTCGTTGTATTTATCATGAATAAGCGGATCATTATGGTTTGACCCACACAAATTGAATTTAAAACCAAAAAAGTCTATATATTGGTTCGATCCATGAGATGCCAATATTTTTTCGATATCTCTAACAAAAAATAAATCAATAGAATCTCTCGCTTCTTGGTTTTTAAGATAAAAATCATACGATATCTTCAAATGTTCGATATTTTTTAATTTCAATAGAGTAAGAAAAATAGTTTTCAAAAAAGGTCCCATTTCTACATTTGCTGATAATACCAGTTCTACCGATCGTATAATTGGATTATTTTCTATCTTTTCAACCAAACTCAGAACTTCGAAAATGTTTTTAAAATAAATATTGAAAAACAAATATCGCAATTCAGTTTTTCTTGAAAAATCAAACGATCTCGGCACATGTTTATCTTTCATATAATCCACTTTTGTTTCTGTAGGTATTCCCGAGCGATCATACACGCGCAAATGCTGTAAAGAATTGTTTTGATATAATGCTTCCCAAAAAACACTAAAATCATCTTGATCCAAATAACACATTTCGTCAATCTCTAGAATTTTAATCACATTTCTTTTCAATAACGATGCTGTAATTTCGATAATCAAAGGATATACACTATCATGCCTATCGTTTTCATCTGTAAGTATAGAACGATAGAAAGAAAAGATGTCTACATAGAATTCTGATAAATAACATCCTTTCTTCAATCCTTGCAAAATCATTAACAAAAATGCAGTTTGATTTACAACAGATTTTCCTGTTGATTTAACCATTAATTTCCTTAAAACTGTATTATTATCGAAAAAACCTATATCGTTAAATCGAAAAGAAATATATTTTTTCAGCGACATATTTTTCTTTAACGCTTCTGATTCGAAGTTGCATCCATATTGAAGAGAAGAAACATCGCTTATTTCTTCTCTAATCTCGTCAATATACAATAGCACAATTTGCTTTTTCAGAGTAGTCAGATGTTCAAACAAAGATATCCACACGTCAGCTCTTAAATTCACTCTTCTTAATGTTAATTCAGTCAATCTCGTCAACGAATGGAATGCGTCCAAAAACGTTCTCCTGGTGTTCAAATAAAATGTAAAATCCTCAAATATCAAGCTTTCTATCATGTGCGCATTTTTCCTCATTCCGTAAATAAACGTCAAAAGAAAAAACGACGTCGTATTACAGCCGTAGATCTTTTTAAAATCCATTTTCAATCCATTGTACGAATCCTTTTGTTTCACCAACATAGAATCCAACTTTTCAGATATCCTCACATGATTATCGCAATCAAACGTATTTATCATATTCTTTAACATGTCAAATACGAACGGATTCGCAGATAACAATGTTTTCAATTGATCGAAGTTCTTTTCATTGTTTTCTATCTTTTGAAAGAATTCGTCATGCTCCTTTTCTCTCTTTGATTTCTTTGGCTGTGTTTTTTCTTTTTTCCTATGAATTACCCTCTTTCTCGTAGGATAAGTGCTCGATGAACACGACATATTGACCAAAGAATAGTTCTATAAAAACAAAGAAGGGTTTTATAAAAACAGAGATTATTTCTAACCAAAAAATAAAAAACATTTTCCTAAATCTCAAAAACGCGATAATATGTGAAAAAGATATCAAAAGTATTTATTTAATTATTTCAACCCAGAAAACCAGATGCTGATTCGAATTCTGGAGATATCTTTTCCGTTTCGATATCTTCTTCGAAATCGAAATTACAAAGATAAAAAATAGCTGCTGTTACCTTGGCAGAATAAAACCTTTTGATCATACCAAAATCAATTGGGTGCCATTCTTGTTTCTTTCCTTTTCCAATTACATATGTTGTTCCAAAATAGTGAAAAACACCATCATTTTTGTAATATCTCTGTTCTGAAGAGTTTTCTACAAAATCATCAATTCCACGAGAAATCACCCTGATGACATTGAAAAGAGATATATCACTATCTTCTAACCTCATAAACTCTTCTTTTGACAACATTCGTTCAGATGTCATTTTCGTTTGTAAATTTGAAAAATAATCTTTTCTTTAAAAACCTCGTTTTCGTTTTTTTCTCTTTTCCCAAAAATTCCAAAAATGTAAATAAATATTTATTTCAAAAAGTTAAAGGGTCTTTTTATTGAAATCTCAACATGGCTGCTTTGGATTGCGTTTATTGCGAAAACGGGGATGAACACGAACACACAGGATCTTGTTCTGGATGCGATATGTATATGATGATTCCTGATTATCGGTTAATATTCGATCCTGATGATTTAGAACGTTTTTATTGTCTAATGTGCCAATCTTGGTTGACAGATAAACATAGAGCTGCTGAAGCGGTCTCAAACGATGCTGGTGATCCAAATTTTGAGAAAATCATGATTTCTTTTTTCGGATGTAACAATCGAACCGCAATTAAACAAATTGTTTTGAACGATTTTAACGCAAATACTAGAATGGATTATTTTAGATTAAGAGGAAAGATTTTCGATCGAATTAACGAAATTCGCTGGAACAAAGAAATTGATTTCTTTCTTGAAGAGTAAAAGGGTCTTTTTATTAAAACCTAAACATTCAAAATGGCTGCGTCTGACCAAACATTCAAAATTCAACTTACAAAAGTAAAAAAGAATATAGAAACTGAAGAAATAGAATATACGTGGGATGACATCAAAGAACTAGTTTTAGAAAGCTGGAAAGAGCATGTCTATGGCGGTTCTAAAACTCATCTTATTCAAGAACCCGATATGGAGTTTGAACCTGTCGGATATATCGAAATTCCTTTCCAATTCAATGATGAAACACGATTTATTCAATACGATAAAAAGTATAGTTATGTGCATTTGTTCGAACCTTTAAGGATGGTTTTAGGAGATCAAAAAGCGATCGAATGGTTAGTTTGTGGTTTTTTTGGATATGGTCCAACGCAAGATCTCTGGTGTTTGGATGGTAAGATTAATGAGATTTCACAATATGACCAGTATACCGATTCTTCTAAATACACAGAATTTAAGAAAAAATATGGAAGTATCCAGCAATACATCACTGATTATTGCGAAACAGCAGAAGATGCGTTTGCTAAAGTGAAAGAAGATGTTGTGAAAGAACTGGTCCCTAAACTAAAGGATTTCAAACAAAAACACAAAACTGCGTCTGTTATGTACAAAAGAGCGTTGTATTTGCATTTTTTGGATGTTGTAAAAGAATTGTTTAATGAAGATGCAGATGACAATCCGAAAAGACAAAAGATTTAGTAAATGTTTAACAAATAGCCCGCACTTTAATTATATAATTATTTCCGGCATGTGTTTGAATTTCTATTTCGTTAGATCATATGTTTCTAATTCTCCGCATATTGAAAAATAAAAATAGTTCCATTACATTTTCCAAATTCTCCGCACTTTTTTAAATAAAGAATTTATTTCATTACCACAATTCTGAAAAATAGTTCTCTTCAATTCTGAAATCGGTCTTTTCATTAAACATTTTTTTGCATTACAAAAACATTCCGATATCTCCATGGCTTCCGACAAAACAACAAATCCTTATTTTAGGCAAGATAATGAAGAATTATTTTCTATTATGACAACATATGGATACAATCCGCTAGCTGTCAATCCCAAAAGCGCGACTATTTCAAATTGTTACCATTTAACACTCTACATCATTTCTATTCTTAAAAAAATCGGCTGGCATACTCTCCTTGTTTCCAAAGATATCCATTTCATCTCCGGACTCGGTTTCACTGCAAGAAAAGTGTTTTTCTTTGGCACATCTAAAATTCGCTGCGGAGACACTGGACATTCTTTTGACGGCATCTCTCATCCTATTTATTTCGAAACCTATTCTCAAGCTCTCTACCACGCTCTGAAAGCATTGCATGACCTTATCTTCTACGAATATCAATTCGATCATTTACTCGAAAAATCATTCTAATTTTATACAAGAAAAAAATAAAATAATACATTTTTTAAACTTTTCTCGCTTTTCAAAACCAACTTTTTTCTTTTTTCCTTTTTTTCCGACCTCCAATTCCTCCCTCCTGAGCAGAACAACTTCCAGACGCTGGGCCGTCGGAAACCATGGCTGCACGTTGTCATAGCACTTCTCTTTTCGGTTTTTTGCATACTGTCAGCATCTACCATGGCCACATTTTTGGTGGATTTGTCAGAAACTATGTGTTAGCATGTATTCCCACATGGGATCCTTGCAAAAACGACATTGATATCTTTTTTAACAATAAGGGGAATTCTAGAGGTTTTCTTAACAATATTATAAGTCTTTATACAGTTTCTTTTATTGACGAGAAAAAAGAATTCCTTTCCAACAATATCTCTCGAAGAGATATAATTGATCCTTCAGACCAAGATTTTGGCTTTGTTTATCTTTTTAATCGAACTACTATCACAGTTCTTCTTGACGGAAAACACGTCAAATGCGATATTGTTCATGCAAAAAAACTTCCTGTCGACGATGTTGACATCCACTATTACACCGTTCGCTACACTGACCACAGAGGCGGTTTTGATGTTTACAAACACGCAGAAGAAAAACTAACTTGTACAGAGATCGTAGAACTGAAAGATCGCATTGCAGAAAGGAAAGTTTGTATTCTTCCTGAATATTTCTACCGAATTATTCATTTTGCAAGAGTTGACCCTGAAAATGCTCTCCACATTCATCGCTGCAAACGGATCCTTGAAAAATACCATTTTCAAGGATATCATATTTTCGTTCGTCTCGGTCATTTCGGAGAAGATCTTACTAGTAATGTTTTTATCACTCCTTTCCTTCCTTCTCCTCTCAACATGCAGAGAAACATGCCTGCTGCTATCAAATACTTTGAATCTGTTCTCACAGCCCTCGATTTCATGGTCGGAAAAGCTAATGATTTTGGTCATTTCAACATATATCGCGTTCCTCAATGCACTCTTGTTACTCCGAATTATGCACAGAGACACTCTCCTTTGGTTCCTCAGAATTACACTGAAACCCCCCCTCATCTATACCCATACCAGGAAACTGTTGAAACATCCTCTTCCAGCAGCGATGTTGAAACATACAACATCGACCGTCTCTATCACGATTCTGATGTTTCGGAGACTAACGGATCTTACGATTCCTCATCTGATTCTTCTCATGAAACTTCAAATTACGGTTCTTGGGATGTTGGGTCTCCAGATATAAGCCCAGATTTCGCAGAAGGGTACCCAGATGAAACCAGAGAAATTTGTCGACAACAAATGTTGTTTCCACATGGAAGACTATTTTCCAATCTAACAATAACCATTGCTTCCAACGAACCAGCTCCAACAACTCCAGAACCCACTCCAGATACAGAACCAAACCCTTCAGAAACAGAATCATCTGAAGAAGACTTTCCAGACTTTCCAACTATCGCTGATCTTGTTCCTGAAGTTCGAGAAGCAATGGAAAGAGAAGAATCATATTCAATTGCACACAATGACCTTCTTTTTTGTTATCCATCCGGAGAAATGCCTTTCGTTCTCACAGCGCATCCTGAACACGAAATCCGCATGGACGATCCAGAAACGCATCCTAACTCTCATTTCAGATGAAAATAAATTCTTTTTCGGCATTACGAAATTGAAAGATAGTATGTTTATTTATAGGTAATTATATTCTTTCGATATATATTTTTCATTAGATAATTTCCATTACTACTAATCTAATTCTCCGCATATTGTTAAATATAATTCTGTATCGTTAGGAATAAATTCAATGCTAAACATTACACACAAATCCACATCTTTGCAATCTTGCGCGCCTTCGAATCGCGCCGTGTCGAACCATATTTTGAAATCTGTGAGGTAAATATTTCCTTCTGTCGGTGAAGGTGTTTTTTCTTGATAGAATACACTTGTCTAAATGATAATTATGAATTGCTTTCATTGTTTTTTCATGCAACATCTGACAAATTGCAAATTTAAAAGGCTCGTTGTCTTCATTTGTCACGCAACTGTTTCTTAATATAGCGCATTCTGTTGCAAATCGAGTGCTTGTGGCTGACAAAAGTTTTCCTTTTGGTAAATATTTTATTCGGTTATGTCTACAAAACAAACAATCCCAGCTGTTTGAATCGTTACTTCCGTATTCAGTTGAAATTTTACGCCATATTATATTTTCATTATATTCTTTAATACATTTTGACAGCATTATTTCAAACAAAAGATGAATTTGACAAGCGATTATTTCATTCCAATCACAAACCACAAGAGACTTTTTAGATCCAGAAGCCATTTTGTAATAACACAATTTCTTTAAAACTGGCGTTTTCTTCAAAATTGAATTCTTTAGATTTTTGGAAAATGATTTTTAGTTTATCTTCTATATGAAGTTTTTTTACCCATGTCGTACATTCTCGAGAATTGTTTGCCTTTTACTTCCTGTTTTCTAAACTTTTTTAAATTCTTTCTGTTTTTCTTTTCATCTTTTTCACTCTTTTGAACTGTTGTATCTGAATTAACCATCACTAATTCGCTCAACAAATGTATCTCTCTATCTCTCAGTATTTCATCAAAACGAATGAACCGTGGTTGGAGCAATTCTTCTTGAACCATATGTTCGATGAAAAAATTATTATCATCAATAGATGAATGAATTGGATGAATTGGATGAAAAACGTCAGGTTGTGAAGCTTCAGCCATGATCCGCGATAAAAAATATTTCAATAAAAATGGAATAAACCTCAAATAGAAAAAATATTTGTTTTTTCTTTCTTTCGAATTAAATAAATATTTTTAATCTTTTCAAAAAAACATTATCTGCATCCTAATTCTCCGCACTTTTGTAATTAAAATAAAAATAGATTCCAAAACTTTCAGCATTTCTGAAACATTACAAACATTTTTTCATTAAACTTTAGAAATGGCTAATTCTCTCAAAACCGGCTTTGGATGGTGGTTTGTTTGGAGAAAAAACGGATGCAGCTCTTCATGCCAACCTAACTGTCATCCCCGAGACCATTACGAAACATATTTTAAATTTAAACCCAAATCCGACGACGAAGTTTGGGAATACGTGCATGAGTTATGGCTTTTGAGAGAAAACTCTGACCACGGCTTTGAACGAGACAAAACTGCAGAAAAGATCATCGAATTGGATAAACTGCACGGTCTTGATAACATCGTTTATTGGCACGCTCAAGGATGCGGCCAGTACCACCAACAAACCGAGGGACGATATTATCCTTACAAAATCATTTGCAACGACGAACGGTGCATCGACTGGATGTTAAAATCTGAAATTTAAATTAAATAAATTCCAAAACTTTTAAATTTTGTTCGTTTTCAAACCCAACTTTTTCTCTTTTTCTGCCGATTCTTTTCTCCAATTCCCTCAACTCGAGCAGAGCAACTCCCGAATCTCGCAGAAAACTCGTTTGAGCAACTCCAACACGCAAACACAAATGGCCGTTGAAAAGTTCTCCAACTCCAAGGATGTTGAAGATTTCCAGGAAGAAAAGGAAAAACCGAGCGTTCTTGACGCAATCATCAAGAAATGTGGATACAACCCTCTTGAAATTGACGAATCCAAAGCAACTGTCGAGGATTGTGCTTATCTTGTTGAAATAATGGTTGATGAATATATCAAGAGAGGATTCGAATTTCTTGAATTTGAAAAATCAAACGTTAGTCGGCTTGATCGTGGATTCTACACAAACTATCTTATCTTCAAAATCAAAGAAAAAGGAGTTACATATGTAGATGGTTATAACGTCAAAAAGATGACCGACTTTCCTTTTGTCAAATATTATGATTCTCCTGCAGAAGCTCTTTTTCACGCTCTAAAATCTCTTTGCGAAGTGAACAGGTTTAACTGGAGATTCCGTGACGCATGTCCTCATCTCAAACCGATAGTTCCATGAAAAAGTTTTTTTCATTTGATAATTTAAACCATTATCTGGATCCTAATTCTCCGCACTTTTTAATTAAAATAAATATAATTCCGATTTCTTTTTTCTTTTTCTTTTATAGCTTTTTTATTAAAATATCCAAATACATTCTGACTATTTTCACTCTCAACGTTTCCAAAATGGAATCGATATTATATCTTAACTTTGATGCTGTTAAACTAGAAGACGAAGGCTATTTCGATGCTGAACATGAAATAAAAATGAAAAGATTGCGAAATCTTACCAAGATAGACGGGTTCTATGATAAAGAAAATAATATTGTCTCATCACAATTTTATTATACTATATATATTTTTCTCCTTACTGATGAAACATATGATTGTTTTAAATTATTAATCGATAATTGCAAAGACATTAACGAAAAGGAAGTTGGCGGATGGACGTTATTGCACCACGCATGCATTTTTGGTAACATCGATATTGTAATATTACTGATCCAAAAAGGAGCTAATATATATTCTTTAACAGATACAGGAAAAACACCGTTCGACGTTGCATGCCAATATAATAATCCTGAATTAGTCGAATATCTCGGAAAGTTGATGTTAGGAAATAATTAAAATAAAAATATATATTTTTATTTTAATTATATTTTAAATTCATTTCATTGCCTGTATCCTAATTCTCCGCACTTTTTAATTAAAATAAATATTCTTATTTTTTAGGACTAAATATCTTTTTTTATTGAAAATTAGAGTTGTAGATATTTAGTTTTTTCAATGAGCAAACAAAAACGTGAAATCTATATACTTGACGATGAAGAAAACGATTATGATGTAATATATCGTTTAGGAATAGAATCAGCTTCAAAATACGTTTTCGTTTACAAAGGATTTTTTGATAAGCGTGGTCACAATGTCGGATCTCCTTTTTTCGATTACGTTCATTCTTGTATACTGGAAGAATACGATTGTGATGATCGTCTTCTAGTATTTTTAGATAATTGTAAAAATATCAACGAAAGGGGGTGTTATGGCTATACATTGTTACATTATGCATGCTATTTTGATAATTACGAAATATGTGAATTATTGATTGAAAAAGGAGCTGATATATATATTTTAACAGATTGTGGCGACACACCTTTCAGAATTGCATGCTGGAAAAACAATTCAAAAATAGCTGAATATCTTGGAAATTTAATGTTAAGAAATTATTAGAATACGTATATTCTTTTTTATTTAATTCTTAATTAAAACCATTACCTGTATTCTAATTCTCCGCACTTTTAAATTAAAATAAATATAATTCTAAAAGTTTAAACTTCCTTTCTGTTCACAAACCCTGAACTTTAAAAAACTTTTCATTATGTCTTTTTTTTCCATGACTCCTCAAGATCCTCTCTTTCTTCAAACGATTCTTACTTTCAATTGGACCTGGTCTAAAAAGAAGCCTCGAGTATGGCCCGTTCAAAAGAGCATTCATGGGCTTTTTTTCTCTGATAAATATTCTTTTGGTTATTTAACAGAAATATTTTCTTATTCTTATTATACTAATTATGATGAAAAAGAAAGAAGATCAAATAAGCTAAAATTCGAATTCAAAGATGAAGACCCAGTTAAAGTTTTTAGAACATTCCTTCTTAAAGCACAAGAACATGGAGCTACAAAAATCAAAATGAACAACCACATGCATAATTACGACGATTGCATTTCCTATGATATTACCGACCCTCTCATCGCCCAATTCCTCAACGATCACGAAGATTTAGATTAAACAAAATAAATTATTTTTATTATTTTATTTAATATTTCATTTTTAATCCTTTTCATTATCTCCATCCTTATTCTCCGCACTTTTTAATTCAAAATAAAATTAATTCTAAAACTTTTAAATTTTGTTCGTTTTTAAAACCAACTTTTTCTCTTTTTCTGTCGATTCTTTTCTCCAATTCCCTCAACTCGAGCAGAACAACTCCCAAATCTCCAAGAAAACCCCTTCAAACACTCTTTCACCACACAAACGCATACAAATGGCTGCTGAAAAGATTTCCAAGGAACTTGAAGACATCCAGGAAGAAAAGGAAAAGACGAACGTTCTTGACGCAATCATCAAGAAATGCGGCTACAATCCTCTCGAAATCAGTGGCGCAAAAGCGTGCTTCCAGGACTGCGTTCATCTCATTGAACTTATCACCAATCTCTATAATATTTCTGGGTATCGATTGATCTCCTTTTCTCATCGCATTGAAAAAAGGAGCTGTAGTTTCTCTGTTTATGAATGCCTATTTATCGTTCAAAAATCAATCAAATATGAAAAAGGATTCAAACAAGATTCTTCCTTATTCACTCCTTTTCCAACAACTGAATGGGCTCTTTGGAACGCTCTTAAAGAACATTATGTTTTTTTACTCTTCAAATCTCGCATTGATATTGAATCAGAACGTATCATCCGAGAACAAAAATATCCCTAAACCCTTTCCACATCTTCATTTTTAATTCTATTTTTAATCCCTTCCATTCTCTCCATCCCTATTCTCCGCACTTTCTATCTATTTTTTTAATTCTCTCCTCATCTCCATCCCTTTCCCCCTCCCCTCCTTCCTAAAATACCCCCTCCCCTCCCTCCCCCTCCCTCCCCCTTTTTTCCCTCCTCCCTCCCCCTCCCCCTCCCCCTTTTATTTCTTTTTATCTTCCCTCCCCCCTACCCTCCCTTCATGTATCAAACCAACCGCCAACTCTCCTCCCTCCTCGTCGGCTACCTCCTCTCCCTCGCCTGGTGGCTCTGGATCGACGGCGTCTGGTTCAACCAGGCCGTCTCCCACGCCGTCCCCTTCGTCGGCTACGAAACCCTCCTCCCCCTCGGCTCCTCCATCGCCTTCCTCATGCTCAACCTCGTCCCCCTCCGCACCATCGTCGGCCGCGAGCCAGACGACGACGAGACCCCCACCACCTCCGCCGGCTGCGTCATCATGGTGCGCTTCTGGTTCTACTTCTGGCTGTTCGCGCTGTTCACGTCGTGCGGAGCGGCGATATGGATCTGGGTGCAGTTCTACTGGGGGACGTGGACGGGGGTGGCGATGTTTTTGGCGACGGTAGTGATGCTGGTGGACGCGGTGGGGTTTAGTGTGTGCAGGTATTATTTCAGGGAGAGAGGGGAGGGGGGAAAATAAATGGAAATAATGTGGGAGGAGGGGGAAAGTAAAAGGAGGAGAAGGGAGAGAGAGGAGGAGAAGGAGGGAGAGAGGGGGAATAGGCGGATGGGGAGAGATCGAATTAGGGGTG
>Ga0265338_10000096_pt1 | contig 164859 bp, 140 predicted proteins | sample 42126metaG_FD_193579 | JGI IMG/M metagenome (GOLD analysis project Ga0265338, IMG submission 193579) | Rhizosphere microbial communities from Carex aquatilis grown in University of Washington, Seatle, WA, United States - 4-21-26 metaG | ecosystem: Host-associated > Plants > Roots >...
CGTGATCTCGCGCGATGGGGTCCGGAAACACCAGAGGCCGAGGAGGGTCAAGCCGGTTACAAGCAAAGCGGACCCGACCATCAGTTTGGTGTTTTTAAGAAATTTCATGCGCGTAGAGTGAGTGTCGTCAACTGACTGACCCGCACCGGCAACGCACTCGTCAAAAGGACCTTCAAGCCCTTCATGCCAAGCAGATCGAAAATCCATCGTAGAAGCGGAACCGCAGCATGATTTCGCGCGTACAAAGTTTTCCAAACCCCCGGCCCAACTTTGCGGATGTGGCTTACGACCATGACCGGGACCCCAATCGTCGCTATTTCGTAACCTTGCATGACAGACTATGCCACCGTTCATCCAAATCCTAAACTAGGGGTTTCCTAGCATTCATAGTCCCGAATCTTCGATTTCCCGGCGCCGGAAGTCTGACGCCACTTCGGCGAAAATCTCGAGCAAAGCCTGATTCCAGCCTTCCATGAGAGCAGCCGAAGCGGCTGATTTTATAGGAATCCGGCGCGAATAATCCCGTTGAAAGACAACTCGTCCGGGGAGCCCGTTGGTTGTGTCGAGGAATGTCGCCCGCAGAGCGAGAACCGCGCAGGGGCTTCCTGGCTTGCGAATGTCGCCATAGAGCTGGTTGATGCTGATCTCAACCAGCGTATCCGGTTTGACCGCGCTGCCCGCCTCGACCACGGCGCTGAAGCAACCGTCTTTGCGCAGCATTTCGCATATCGGAGCGACCAGCCCTTCAGCCGGGGAATCCAAAAACCCGGCATAAGGATCGCGCTCGTAAGAGAATTCTCCGGTCCGGTAAACCAGCGACCGCCCATCGAATGGCGGGGCGATTTGCAGGGTTCTGAGGCCGAGTACACGATTCCCCGCCACCGCATTCGTGGCGGCCAACCCGGGGGTGACAAAGGCGAACGTTTGTTTTTTCAAGGGTGGTTTGGACAGACAACCGCAGAAGGTGAGTGAGGACACAAGCAGCACAACGCCGGGAATCCTCATACCCCATCGGGAGCGGGCGCAGGAAGACGTCATGCCGTTGAAATGTTCAGAATGTTTCATTGCTTTCCAGAGGGTTCCACCCCTTTTAGCGGCGGCGGTGGTTTTCCGAAAAGGAAACCTGACGGATACTCTTTCAGGTTGGCGAGAACATCATCCATGTCATGGATGGTCTTGCGCGCATTCATGAGCGTCTGGTTCAAAGCGTCCAAATCAAGATTTAGCACGCCCGGCTCCAGTCGGGCGACCATGTCACGCAATTGGCCAACGAGGTTGTCCAAATCCCCGCTCAGCTTCTCCAACTTCGCCTTCTGAACTGTGTCGTCCGTGTTCTGGATCAGGGATTTCAGTTTGACGTTGGTGTCCCGAAAATCTATGAGCAGAGAATTGACATTCGTGCTGAGCCCGCCAAAATCGAATTGCCCGGCATGGTCCAAAAGCCGGCCGGCCGATTTCATATCGTCCAACAGGAGTCGGTTCATGGCGCTGAAATCTAGGCGCTCAACGTTGTGCAGGGTTTTCTCTACTGACGCGAGCAACTCGCCGATTTCGCCGGGGGCGGAGGGGATATAAGTGTGTCTGGGCGTCCAAGGGACCTGAACCGGCGGGTTTTCGCCTGGGCTCACATATTCGAGTGATAAAATGCAGGTGCCGGTGATGCCCTTGCCTTTGACGCGCGCCCGGAGACCCTTTTTGATGGCTGATTGAAGTAGCACATTTTGTGCAGCACCGGGCGAGCTTGGTGTTATGTCGTTCCGCATCTCGAACTCAACCACGATGTAGCTCGGCTGGGTTACCTCGTATTCGGTCCAGGAAAAGTCAATGTGCGTAACCTTTCCCACGCTCACACCACGCAATTCCACGGCGGAGCCAACTGCCAGTCCGGTCACGTCACCTTGAATGTATGTTTCAAACAGACTTCTGGGTTCAAAATAGCTCCGCGCGCCGAAGGCAAGGATGCCCGCCACTAAAATCGCCAATCCGAAAAGGGTAAACAGGCCGAGCTTGTAATTGTTGATGGGTTTGCTCATCCGATTTCAGAGGTGGAGTCCGGATGCGACTGCATCCGGTTCGCGGTTGAAAAAGCGGCGCACCCAGGGATCGGTGGCGCGTTCGCGCAGTTCGGCGGGCCGGCCCTCGGCTACGATCGTTCGGCTCCGGCCATCGAGCATGATGACGCGGTCGGCAATCGCATAAATGCTCGCCAGATCATGCGTCACGATGATGAAAGTAATGCCGAAATGATGGGCCAATTCCGTGATCAAAAGATCCAGGTCCGCCGCCGTCACCGGATCCAGTCCGGCGGATGGCTCATCCAGGAACAGGATGCGCGGGTCCAGCGCCATGGCGCGCGCAATGGCCGCACGCTTTTGCATTCCTCCGCTCAACTCCGAAGGCAGCTTCTGGGCGGCAGCACCCAGGCCGACCAGTTTCAACTTGGCGAGGGCCGCCAATTCCTTCAACGGTCCCGGCAACGCCGTCAGCTCATCCAGCGGCAGGCGCACATTTTCCAGCACGCTCATGGAGCCGAACAGGGCGCCGCTCTGATACGTGACCCCGAACTTTCGCAGCAGGTCCTGTCGCTCGTCGCCCCGGGCGGCGACGAGATCGCCTCCTTCGATCCACACCTCGCCTTCCAACGGCGCATAAAGGCCAATCAAGTTCTTCAGCAACGTGCTCTTGCCGCTGCCTGAGCCCCCCAAAATCACAAACACTTCACCGTGTCGCACCTGAAAATTGACGTTCTGGAGAATCACATTTTCCCCATACCCGACCTTAAGGTCGCGCACGGTAATGATGATTTCAGCCGGGTTGCTCATCGCGTCAGAAAATAAAAGAGGACGGAAAACACGGCGTCAGCGATGATTATCAACACGATGCTCGTCACCACCGCGCGCGTCGTTGAAACGCCCACGGCGCTCGGGCCTTCCTGTGTTTGCAGCCCGCGCATGCAGCCGACAGCGGAGACGATCGCTCCAAACACCACCCCTTTCGCCACCCCCAAGCCAATGTCACTCAACCGGAGCGAGGAGGACAGTTGGTGAAAGATCAGCGGCAACGGAAACCCCAAACCAAGGGCAACCAATACGCCCCCCAGGACACCCAGGAAGGTTGCGTAGAAGGTCAGCAGGGGCGTCAAAAGTATCGCAGCGGTGATGCGTTGAATGACCAGAAAACGGATGGGATCAAGGCCGAGGGTTTGCAACGCGTCCAATTCCTCGTTGACTTTCATCGTGCCGATTTCCGCCGCGAACGCCGAACCGGAACGTCCGGCCAACAGGATCGCCGCAAGCAAGGGCCCAAGCTCGCGCACCATCACCAGTCCAATCATATTCACCACGAAGATTTGCGCGCCGAATTGCGCCAATGGTTGGGCGGACTCGAACGCAATGATCAGACCGACCAGAACGCTAACCAACGAGACGATGGGGACCGCGTTTGCGCCGGCGAGTTCAAAAACCCGGCGAACCTCCGGCCAGCGCATTTGCTTACGATCCAGCAGGGTCGGCAGCATCTTCCCCATGATGCTTCCGAGAAACTCGACTTGTTCGCGCAAATCCGAGGCCGCCTGCCTGACTGCGTTCCCCACTTCTTCCGGCAATGGATGGCATTTTACTCGCACCGGTGGGCGGAACGCTTCGTAATCCTCCGGAGTAAATCCGCGAAATATCTGCTCCAACCCCGGTTCCAACCCGCGCATCGAGACGGTAGCCCCCAGAGTCATTAGCCCCATGCTCAAGTAGCGAAGCAAGGCCAACCCCGCGCCATCACAAAATATCAGCCCGCTTGCGTCCACTTCGAGCTGTTCGAGCTTCGAAACACGCAAAGCTTGCTCCAGACGATTCCAGCAAGTCGCCGCGGTTCGCGCATCCAGGCGGCCACGGAGAACCACACGTGCATGACCATCAGTCCCGACTTGCACGTCAGTTTCCAAATCATTTTCTGCGGCGGCAGTCATGGCTTTTCATGCGGCCGGCAAAAGGCCGGCTCCATCGCGTAGTTGGTCGCGTTTTAGCCCGATTTGCTTGAGTTGCTTGCTGCTAAATTGACATTTCATGATGCTTGGTTGGAAGTGGTCAATTGCTTGCAGTCGATTGGAAGCCGGACCTTGAAACGGGTTTCGCCGGGGCGGGATTCAAATTCGATTTCACCGCCATGACGGTCGGCCACGATGCGGTTGCTGATGATCAGGCCCAGTCCGGTGCCGGTGCCGACGGGTTTGGTGGTGAAGAACGGCTCGAATAAGTGTGACTGGACGTCGGAAGGAATTCCGGAACCGTTGTCCACGATTTCCACGACCAGTTGATCGCCTTCCCGGCAGGTCCCAACGCAGATTTTTCCGGTGCCATTGACGGCGTGGATGGCGTTGTCAATGAGATTGGTCCAGACCTGGTTGAGTTCGCTGCCGTAAGCCATGATGCGCGGCGCGGAGCGATCAAACGCCCGGACGAGCGTGACGTTCTTCAGTTTATGGCCGAGCATCGTCAGGGTGCTCTCAATGCCTTCATGGATGTCGACCTCCTGCATCGGGGATTGATCCATGTAGGAGTAGGATTTGACGGCTTTGACCAGCTCCGCAATCCGTCCGGTGCTCTGCTCCACCTGACGGAGCAGCGATTTCAGATTCAGGCGGGCCTCCAGCCAGCCGAGGGCGGCCGCGTGGCTGGCCGCCGGAAGTTTGGCAACGAATTCATCGAGCCAGGCGGTGTCCACGCCGGCGTTGGCGAAGGTGGGGGCGGGTTCCCACGCGCTGGCAACGCCGTGGGATTCCAGCCAGTCCGCCATCACGTCGGCGCGGTCGCTGCGATCGAGGTGGTCGAGCGCGGCCGCCTTCGCGGCAAGTTCCAGCGCGGCTCGCGATGCCGCAGCCAGATGCTGCAAATGATCGTGATTGAGCGTCCGGGACAGCTGACAAAGAAGGGTCTGCACTTTCTCAGTGGTTTCCTGCAAATGGGCGGCGGCCCGATGCGCCGCCGCGGCCGGGTTATTGAGTTCGTGCGCCAGGCCCGCCGCCATGGTGCCGAGGGAGGCGAGCTTTTCCCGTTGCTGTGAGTAGCCTTCCAGGTTGCGCACCTTGTTGGCTGCGCTGTGAAAAATTTCCCGGGCAATGGAACGGCAGGCGCCCATCATATGCCAGAAATCTTCCTGACTGAGCCGGAACAATTTGGCTGGTTTTCCCACCCGCGCCGTCGCCATCCACGGAATTTGCAATAGCAGTGTGATTTCCCCGGTAAAATGGCCAGGCTTGATGACGCCCATCAGGACGGTCTGGCGGTCGTAGGCCCGCGTGAGACGGACTTCGCCTTCAAGCACCACGAAGAAGAAAGGGGATCGTTCCCCTTCAGAAACCAGAACGGTTCCTCCCGACACGTTGATGACTTCGCCCGGCTCAATGCAGCCGAGTTGCGTGTCGTCCAGTCCGGCGAAGAGCGGGATGGAACGAACCTGCTGGAAAGTGGCCGGATCCATAATTACAAAAGGCCCAGATATTCGTGCACCAGTTTCACCGCCATCGCCCCTTCACCGACGCCCGAGGTGACGCCCTTGGCTGACCGGTGGCGGACATCGCCCGCCACGAAAATGCCCGGAACACTGGTTTCAAGATAGAACGGATCACGATCCACGGTCCATCCAGCCGGGCGCCGCCCCTCGCGCATCAGATGCTGGCCGGAAACCAGATAGCCCTGCGCGTCGCGCTCGACCACTCCGGCAAGCCAGTCGGTGCGCGGCACCGCCCCGGCGTAAATCAACAGCGCATTCGCGGGCACGGTTTCCTGCGCGCGGGTTTTATTGTTCTGGATGGTGATGTTTTCACAGCGATCAACGCCTTCAACGGCGACGACACTTGAGTTGAGCCGCACGGAGATGTTCTTGGTGGCCGCGATCTGGTTCTCCAGGTATTGCGACATGGTGTCGGACAGGGATTCACCCCGCACCAACATCGTGACCTGCCGGGCGAATTTGGAAAAATACATGGCGCCCTGGCCCGCCGAGTTGGCGCCGCCGACGATGTAAATGTCGCCGCCTCGGTAGGAAAACGCCTCGGACATGGGCGCATAGTAATAAACACCCGCGCCGTTCAATTTATCAAGTCCCGGCACGTCCAGCTTTCGGAAGGCGATGCCGGTGGCGATGATCAATGCGCGGCAGCCTATCTCCAATCCGTCGGCCAGTGTCAGCACGCGGGTCGGGCCTTCGATCCGGACGCCTTTGACTTCCTGCGGCGTGAGAATTTCCACGCCAAAACGCCGCGCTTGGGCGACTGCGCGCCGGGCGAGGTCCGAGCCGCTGAGCCCCACGGGAAAGCCGAGGTAATTTTCGATGCGCGAACTCCGGCCCGCTTGCCCGCCAGGGGCCTCCCGTTCAATCAGCAACGTATGCAGGCCATCCGCGGCGCCGTAAACCGCCGCCGCCAGGCCGGCCGGGCCCGCGCCGGCCACCACCAAATCGTAGAAGGGGGATTCCGCCCTGGTTTTTAATCCCAGTTTACGGGCTACTTCAGCGGTGAGAGGATTGGCCAGAAAAGTGCCGTCGGGAAACACGACCATCGGCAAGGACGAAGCGGCCGCTCCGGTTGTGACGAGAAGCTGTTTCGCCGCTTCGTCAGTCTCGATGTTGAGCCACTGGTGGGGAACAAAGTTGCGTCCCAGAAAGTCGCGGATCTCGTTTACCTGGGGCGACCAGCGATGGCCAATGACACGCACGCCCTCAAACACCGGATGATAGGACGCCTGCCAGTCATCGAGCAGATCATCGACCACGCCGTAAAGCCTCTCCTCCGGAGGATCCCAGGGTTTCATCAGGTAACGATCGATCTGGACGCTGTTGATGGCGCGGATGGCAGCGTCGGTGTCCGCATAGGCGGTCAACAATGCGCGTTTGGCATCCGGATAAAGCTCAATCGCCTGTTCCAGGAATTCCACACCCGACATGCGGGGCATTCGCTGGTCCACGAGAAACAGCGCCACCGGTTCGTTGCGAAGCTTCAATTGCCTCAATGCGGCCAGGGCGGAAGCCCCGGAATCGGCGGAAATGACCTTGTAACGGTCACCATATTGCCGGCGCAGGTCTCGTTCCACGGCGCGCAACACATCCGGATCGTCGTCCACTGTCCAGATTACAGGCTTGGCCATAACTCTGTGGGTTGGTTCTCCAATTAAGTTTCGTTCAAAAGTGGTTCGGCAATCCAAGTGTCGGAAGGGACGTGCGCCACACCGGGGTAGACGGTATAGCCCGCCAGATGAGCGAGGTTGACAACCCCAATCCCGCCGCCGCGCAAGCGCATGTGAAGTCCGGCCTTCGATAATAAGAATTGCATGAATGATTGGTTCTCGGCCGGCAGCTTCACCGGAAATTCAATCATCAAATACAGAGGCTTGGCTCCGGCGATGTGCAGCTTGAGAAACGACACCAGGAGATCACCGACCGGCGTGGGCTGCTCCCGCCGGGGCATGAGTTCCGGCCGGTCAAGATGGGCGTGCTTCCTGAAATCGTCTTCCGACAACTCAACGACATCGGCATAGCCGCCGGGGAATTGCCAGCATTCGTAGGTGTCCTGAATGAAATCCACCCGCAGAACGTGGGCGGTGGCAAAAACGGACTTGGAATGTTCACCCGCCAGGACGAGGCGCGATTGCGCGAACAAACGTGACGGCTCGATCTGGTCCCAAAGCTTTTTCGCCTCCGCTTCATTCGTTGGTGCGAAGGACTCCACGGAGCCGTCCGTCAGGTGAATGCGAATGGCAAAAGCCGGCTTTTGCGATTGTCCACGGGATTTAGTTTTCATAGGTGTTGTACTTTTATTTTGCTCGAATGATTTTCAAGGCATCGTTCATTTCGATTGTTTATCCGGTGACCGGATCGGTTGGTTTTCGGTGTTGGGAGAAACCGGGTTAGTGGGCGCCGTTCCTGACTCCACGAATCGAAATTCAGAGCTGGTCACCCCAACGGCGCGCAGTTGCGTCGGGTATTTGCGGTTCCGCCAGGCTTCGATTCCGCCCAGCAACGGCCGGACCCGCGAGATGCCTTTCCGATGGAGCTGCAATGCCACGCGCGCGCTGCTCACCTCGTTCGGACAATCGCAATAGAGGATGATGTCGCGGTCGCGGGGAATCTCCTGATGGTGGAGCTGGATCTCATCCATGGTCATGTGAAACGCTCCGCGGATTAATGAGGGGTCCTGTTCGAGCTCAAGCTGCGACCGCAGATCCAGAATAATAAGGCTCTCACCCGCCTCCTGCTTTTGATGCAACTCGTCCACGGTAATCCGCGCCATTCGCAACTCACGCAACAACCGTTGTCGCTGGAAATACTTGTAGCCGATGTAAAGCGCCGCCAAGCCGACGACCACGCCGAGCGCACCATGCCCGAGACCGGCGAGCGCATGGATGATCTGTTCCAGCTGTTGGCTGAACAGAGCGCCCACCAGGATAAAGGACCCCACGTAGAGCAATGAACTCAGCCCGTCGAAGAAGAGGAATCGTGGCGTGCTCACGCCGGCATTGCCCGCCAGCGGTGGCACCAGGGTGCTCAGGCCGGGAACGAATTTCGCCGCCACGACCCCGCGCATTCCGTACCGCGTAAAGAGGTTTTCGGTCCGCCGCACACACGTGTCCGGTTCCAGCGAAATCCGGCAGAGCAGATTCAACACACTCTGGCCGCGATGGCGGCCCAGGTAAAACCAGATCAAATCGGCCAGCAACGAGCTGACGGCGCCCGCGCCCAAGGCCAGCAGCCCGTTCATCTGACCGGTGGCGGCCAGGGCACCGGCGGCCAACAGCCAGGGCGCGGCAGGCAGCGGAATGCCCATCTGATCGACAAACACCGCCGCAAACACGACGGTGATGCCGTGCCGGACCAGAAAATCAAGGGTTTGATTCATGGGCGTCAGGATCCCGGCTCATTCTTGGTCAATAACTTTTTGGCGGCCGCGACCAGTTGTTCCGGCTCGAAGCCAAACTTCCTTTGCAGTTCCTTGAGCGGTGCCGAGGCGCCGAATGTTTTCATGCCGATAACCCGGCCTTCCGTCCCGACATACCGTTCCCAGCCAAAGGTCGATGCCTGCTCAACTGCCACGCGCGCTTTCACTCCCGGCGGCAACACACTGTCGCGATACGCCTGCGGCTGATGCTCGAAAACATCCCACGATGGCATTGATACCACACGTGAACGGATGCCTTCGGCACGCAGCGTTTCATGAGCTTCGACGGCGAGACTTACTTCGCTGCCGGTGGCAATGAAGATTATTTCGGGCTTCGCGCCGGGCGCATCAGCCAGCACATAGGCCCCGCGCGCCACGCCGGATGCCGGCGCATACTTGTTCCGATCGAGCGTCGGCAAGGGCTGGCGCGACAGCACCAGCGCGGCCGGTTCATGGCGCAACTGCATGACGTAACGATAGGCCTCGACAACCTCGTTGGCATCGCCGGGCCGCAGGGTGACCAGTCCGGGAACGGCGCGCAGTGACACCAACTGCTCCACCGGTTGATGCGTCGGGCCGTCCTCGCCGTCACCCATCGCATCGTGGGTGAAAATGAAAATGGCCGGCAGCTCCATCAGGGCCGAAAGCCGGATGGCGGGTTTGGCGTAATCGCTGAAGATGAAGAACGTCGCGCCAAACGCCCGCAGCTTTGACAGCGAAAGCCCGTTCACCGTCGCCGCCATCGCATGCTCGCGGATGCCGTAATGGAAATTCTTCCCGCCATAATTGCCGGGCTGGAAATCTCCGGCGCCTTCGAATTTCAACGTGGTCTTGTTTGAAGGGCCGAGGTCCGCCGAGCCACCGATGAGCCAGGGAATATTTTGCGCCAGCACGTTCAGCACCTTGCCCGAAGCATCGCGGCCGGCGATGCCTTTCGGGTCAGCCGGGAACACGGGCAGATCCCGGTCCCAACCCGCGGGGAGTTCACGCTGCTGCATCTGGTCAATCTCGGTTGCGAATTCAGGAAACTTTGCCCGATAGGCGGCGAAGAGGTCCGCCCATTTTTTCCTCGCGTCCGCCCCACGCTTGCCGATGCCGGCGGCGAAAAATTCACGGACCCCGTCGGGCACCAGAAATTTCGCGTCCTCCGGCCAGCCGTAGGCACGTTTCACGAGTTTGATTTCATCCTCGCCCAGCGGTTCGCCATGGGCTTCGGCGGTGTCCTGTTTGTGCGGCGAACCGTAGCCAATGTGGCTGTCGAGGATGATAAAGGTGGGACGGCCCTTCGTCTGGCGGAAAACATCGTGCGCGTGCTGGATGCGGTCAATGTCGTTGGCATCGCCGACGCGGAGAACATTCCAGCCGTAACCGAGAAACCGGGCGGCAATGTCTTCGGTGAAGGTGATGTTGGTGTTGCCCTCGATGGTGATGTGGTTGTTGTCGTAAACCCAGCAGAGGTTGTCGAGGGCGAGATGGCCGGCGAGCGATGCCGCCTCGGAAGCCACGCCTTCCATCATGCAACCGTCGCCGCACACGGCATAAATGTTGTAGTCGAACATTTCGAAGCCCGGCCGGTTAAAACGGTTGGCCAGCCACTTCTGGGCAATGGCCATGCCCACACTGGTGGCGACCCCCTGGCCCAGCGGCCCCGTGGTGGCTTCAACTCCGGAGACCCAGTGATATTCGGGATGGCCCGGCGCCTTGCTGTGGAGTTGACGAAAGCGGCGTATGTCGTCGAGTGTTACTGAAGGTTTGCCCACTTTTTCATAGTCGGCGTTGACCGCTTGAACACCGGTGAGGTGCAGGATGGACCATAGGAGCATTGAGGCATGGCCATTTGAAAGCACAAACCGGTCACGGTTTGGCCAGATGGGATCTTGCGGGTCAAAATTCATCGTGCGATTCCAGATCGTATAAATCAGAGGCGCAAGCGCCATGGGCGTGCCGGGGTGACCGGATTTGGCCGCCTGCACCGCATCAATCGAGAGCGTGCGGATGGTGTTGATGGCCAGTTGTTCCATTTCTTTATCAGTCATAAATTCCACTTTTGTTATTTGACGTTTTCTCCAGCTTCCGGCGGCGCAGTCAGATTCGTTTGTCGTCCGGCGGGATTTGGTTCGGGACGCGAAACGATCGCTGGATTTGCATTCAGCTGCTCTTCTTGCAACTTGTCCTCTTCCGCCAACAAATGGATCAAGCACCAATCGAGAAATGCACCGCAGGCGATAGCACAGAGCGCAACGCCAAGGCCTTCAAGCATATCGGCCGGCGCATGTCGCAGCAGATAAACAATAACCGGGATTGCACCCAAGGACATCAGGGCAATCAATCTCGTGAAACGCCAGCGTTTCCTCCGAGCAACCGGCGTTGCCGGGTCCAGTGACACGCCGGGGTGGCCGGACTTCGTCGCCTGAACGGCTTCAATTGATTTTGTGCGGTTGGTGCAGGCGGTCAGTTGTTCCATGTTTGAGTCGTTCATAGAATGTTCCTCTTGGTTCATTTTTGGTCTGGTTCCAACGCAGCCACTTTTCCCAGACGCCGCAAATGACGAGGAGCCTGGCTGAATTCGGCGGCGAGAAAGGTTTGAACCAGCTCCCACGCCAGCTCCGGGCCTTCGATGCGTCCACCCAGACAAATCAGGTTGAGGTTGTCGTCCTCGACCCCCTGTCTCGCTGAAAAATTGTCTTCGATCAGGCAGGCGCGGACGCCTTTGATTTTGTTCGCGCAAACCGAGGCGCCGACGCCGCTGCCGCACACCGCCACCCCGCGATCCACTTTCCCCGCCGCCACCGCCTGACCAAGCGGAATAACGAAGTCCGGGTAATCGTCCTCTGGCGTCAACTGGTGAGCGCCGAAGTCCACCACCTCGTGGCCTGCCGCACGCAGCCGGGCGGCCAGCTTTTCCTTCAATTCAAAGCCGCCGTGATCGGTTGCAATTCCTATGCGCATACATTCTCATCCTTTTGCTTCGTCACCATTGACAACGGGGTTCTGCCAGCCGCCGGGGGGCGTGACCCGCTCGACTTCCGCCGGCCCCCAGGTTTTTGGTTCATACTCAAACAGCGGGCTTCCGTATTTCAAAACCGGGTCAACAATCCGCCACGCTTCCTCCACATAATCCTCGCGGGCGAACAAGGTGGCATCACCCGCCATCGCATCGCCAAGCACGCGCTCATAGGCATCCATCTCGCCGGCGCGGGGATAACGGCTGCTCACGATTTCCCCCGGCTGGCTGACCGATTCATCCGCCGGGGAAATACTGTTCAGGCAGATGGCGAACGCGATGTCCGGGCTGATCCGCAACCGGCAATAATTCGACTTCAAGTCGTAGCCTTCATACATCGTTGGCGCCTGGCGCAGCCGGACCACGACTTCCGTGCAGGTGACCGGCAAATTCTTTCCGGCCCGGATATAGAAGGGAACCCCCCGCCAGCGCCAGGAATCGATTTCCAGCTTGAGCGCGGCGAATGTTTCCACCTGGGAATCGGACGCCACCCCGGGCTCCTGCCGGTAGCCGTGGAATTGGCCCCGGACCAGGTCCTTTGCCTCCAGCGGCGGGATGGCTTTCAACACCTTGACCTTCTCATCCCGGATGGATTCGCTGTCCGTCCTGACCGGCGGCTCCATCGCCAGATAAGCCATGACCTGGAACAGATGGTTCTGGACCACGTCGCGGATGGTGCCGACCTGCTCGTAGAAGGCGCCCCGGCCTTGAACGCCGAAATCTTCCGCCATGGTGATCTGAAAACTCTCGACATTGTAACGGTTCCAGAACGGTTCCAGCAACGCGTTGGCAAAGCGGAAGAACAGCGCGTTATGCACGGGCTTTTTCCCGAGGTAATGGTCAATGCGAAATATCGACTTCTCGTCAAAGGTCTTAAGCAGAATCCCGTTGAGCGCCTGCGCCGAGGCCAGATCACGGCCGAAAGGTTTTTCGATGATGACGCGCGCATCGCCGATGCAACCCGACCGGCCGAGTTGCTCCACCACCGTTCCGAAAGCGGCCGGTGGGATGGCCAGATAATATGCCGGGCATTGTGCCGACCCGAGTTCCTTGCGCAGGGTTTGAAAAGTTCCTGCGTCGTTGTAGTCGCCGTCCACATAGCGCAACAGGCCGGACAATTTTTCAAATGCCGCCGGGTCGAGGCCGCCATGTTTTTCCAGGCTGTCCTTCGCCCGGGCCTTGAGCTGGTCCAGGTTCCAGCCCGCCTTGGCCACGCCGATGACCGGCACGTTGAGATGGCCGCGCTTCAACATCGCCTGCAGCGCCGGGAAGATTTTTTTGTAAGCCAGGTCGCCGGTGGCCCCGAAAAAGACCAGGGTGTCGGAATGGGTGGGTTTCATGGTATTTGAGGTTCCTTATTTGCCGGCTTTTTCCAGGTGCCCGCCGAAGCCGAAGCGCATCGCCGAGAGCAATTTGTCCTGGTAATCCGCCTCGCCGCGCGACGCGAACCGTTCGTAAAGCGCCGTCGTCAACACCGGGACCGGCACGCCTTCGTCAATCGCCGCCTTGATGGTCCAGCGGCCTTCGCCGGAATCGGAGACCCGGCCGGCGAATCGGGAAAGCTTCGGGTCAGCGGTCAAGGCGTCCGCCGTCAGGTCGAGCAACCACGATGCAATCACGCTGCCGCGACGCCAGACTTCGGCGACATCCGTCAGGTTGAGGTCGAACTGATAATGTTCCGGGTCGCGCAGGGGTGTCGTTTCGGCATCGGCCGCGCTTTTGCGGCGGCCCACGCCGGCGGATTTCAGAACGGCCAGCCCCTCGGCATAGGCGGCCATGATGCCGTACTCGATGCCGTTGTGGACCATTTTGACGAAGTGGCCGGCGCCGTTGGCACCGCAATGCAGGTAGCCCAATTCGGAGGTGCCGCCGAGTTTCTCGCGGCCTGGCGTGCGCGGAATGTCGCCGCGACCGGGAGCCAGCGAGGCGAACAGGGGATCGAGATGTTTGACCACCTCCGGTTCGCCGCCGATCATCATGCAGTAACCGCGTTCCAGGCCCCAGACTCCACCACTCGTTCCCACGTCCACGTAGTGAATGCCCTTGGGCGCGAGTTCTTTCGCGCGGCGGATGTCGTCCACATAGTAGGAGTTGCCGCCGTCGATCAGCGTATCACCCGTTTCGAGAAAAGGCAGGATGTCAGCAATGGTCCCGTCCACGACCGCGGCGGGCACCATCAGCCAGATTGCGCGCGGTTTCTTCAGATTCCTTACCAGGTCGGCGAGCGAGGAAGATCCGGCCGCTCCTTCCTTGGCCAGGTCCTTGACCGCTTTTGGGATCCGGTCAAAGACCGTACATTGGTGGCCGGCCTTCATGAGCCGCAGGACCATGTTGGAGCCCATCCGGCCGAGGCCGACCATACCGAGTTGCATTTTTGTTTTCGTTTTCATAATTCAATGTTTCGCTGGTTGAGATTTTGGTTTTACCCTGTTGGCCGCAGCGCGCAACTGTTGCATGCCTGCCGCCACACCGTCGCGGTTGGCAAAGATCGAGGTTCCGGCCACCAGAACATTGGCGCCTGCGGCCACTCCCAGCTGAGCCGTTTCCACGTCAATCCCGCCATCCAGTTCCAGCTCGCAGCCGGGCTTGACCCGCTCGATCATTTTCCGCACCCGCCGTATTTTGGGCAGGGTCGAGTCGAGGAAATGCTGATGTCCGAATCCGGGATCAACCGTCATCACGACCACCTGGTCCAATTCCGGCAGGATTTCCTCAAGGACCATGGCCGGCGTCGCCGGATTGATGACCACACCGACGCGCTTGCCCAGCGCCTTCACGCGCTCAATGGTGCGGTGCAAATTGTTGTTGCCCTCCCAGTGAACGAGGAATGAATCGGAACCGGCCGCGACAAATTCTTCGAGGAAGAAGTCCGGATCCGAAATCATCAGATGCGTCTCCAGCGTCAAAGCCGTCACCCGGCGCAACGACTCAACAATCGGCGCGCCGAACGAAATGTTGGGAACGAAATGGCCATCCATGACATCCACGTGAATGCGGTCGGCGCCGGCCTGTTCGGCCTGGGCGACCTCTTCGCCGAGGCGGGTGAAATCAGCCGCGAGAATCGAAGGGGCCAGTTTCACGGCGCCGCGCGCAACGATTTTGGGTTTGCTGGCTCGTTTCATGGTTGCTGCGCCCCTGCAAAAATGCCGGCAAATTCCCGATAGCGGCACGCGGTGGCAGCCACGGCGGCCTTGAAGCCGTCGTAAATCACCTGCTTGGCGGCGGCGATTTCCGCCGTCTGTGCCGCCGTCAGGTCGCCATGCCAGCCAAACATTTTGGTCTCAAACGAGCCGCGATGGTCGAATGGCAGAACGTAGAGCGGCTGGTCGTAGCCGATGGTTTTCATGCAACGCCTTTCAATTTTCGATAGTGACGGATCAGGTTGTTGGTCGAGCTGTCATGGCCCAGCCGGGGCGCCGTCGGACTTTCGAGTTCTGGAATGATGCGCTGGGCCAGCGCCTTGCCCAATTCCACGCCCCATTGGTCAAACGAATCAATCTGCCAGATTACGCCCTGCGTGAAGACGCTGTGCTCGTAAAGCGCCACCAGCGCGCCGAGAATCTCGGGCGTGAGCCGTTCGGCGAGAATCGTGTTCGATGGACGGTTGCCTTCGAAGACCCGATGCGGCACGAGCCAGTCCGGCGTGCCTTCGGCCTTGACCTGCTCCGGCGTTTTGCCAAACGCCAGCGCCTCGGTCTGGGCAAAGACGTTCGCCAGCAGCATGTCGTGGTGGCGTCCCAGCGGCGTGAGCGCCTGGGCGAACGCGATGAAATCGCACGGGATAAGCCGGGTGCCCTGATGAATGAGTTGGTAGAAGGAGTGCTGGCCGTTGGTGCCGGGTTCACCCCAGTAAATCGGACCCGTCGGGTAATTCACTCTCCTCCCGCCAAGCGTCACGTGCTTGCCGTTGCTTTCCATCGTCAACTGCTGCAGGTAGGCCGGGAACCGCTTCAGATACTGTTCGTAGGGCAGCACTGCCACCGTCTGCGTGCCGAGAAAGTCGTTGTTCCAGATCGACAGGAGGCCCATTAGCACCGGCAAGTTCCTCTCGAACGGCGCGGTGCGGAAATGCTCGTCCATTTTGTGAAACCCCCTGAGCAACGCGCGGAAGCTGTCCGGACCGATGGCCAGCATCGTGGAGAGGCCGATGGCTGAATCCATCGAATAACGCCCGCCCACCCAGTCCCAGAATCCAAACATGTTGGCCGTATCAATTCCGAAGGCGGACACCTTTTCGGCATTGGTCGAGACCGCCACGAAATGTTTCGCCACGGCTTTCGCGCCGCCACCGAGCCGCCGCAGCAACCAGTCGCGCGCGCTTTGGGCATTGGTCATTGTCTCCAGCGTCGTGAAGGTTTTCGACGAAACAATGAACAGGGTTTCCGCCGGGTTCAGGTCGCGGGTCGCTTCCACAAAATCTATGCCGTCCACGTTGGAAACGAACCGGAACGTCATCGCGCGGTCGCTGTAATGCCGGAGCGCTTCGTAAGCCATCACCGGACCGAGGTCGGAGCCGCCAATGCCGATATTGACGACGTTGCGGATCCGTTTGCCGGTGTGGCCCTTCCACGTGCCGCTGCGAATGCGCCGGGAGAAGGCCGCCATTTTATCGAGCACGGCGTGGACTTCCGGCACGACGTTTTTGCCGTCCACGACGATGGAAGTTCCTTTGGGCGCGCGCAGGGCGACGTGCAGGACGGCGCGGTTCTCGGAAAGATTGATCTTGTCACCCCGGAACATCGCGTCCAACCGTTCGCGCAGGCCAGATTCCCGGGCCAGTTGCAGCAGCAGCCTGAGCGATTCGGCGGTAACGCGGTTTTTTGAGTAATCGAGGAAAAGGGCCGCCGCCCCGGCGGTCATGCGCACACCGCGTCTGGCGTCGGCAGCGAAAAGGTTGCGGAGGTGGAGCTTTGAGATTTTTCTAGAGTGCGCCGCCAGCGCTTTCCACGCTGGAAGTTTGGTCAGTGGTTTGACATGGGTTTTCATATGGATGGTCCGTTCATTTCTTTACCGGGCTGGATTGGGCCCGGTTGCGTTTGGGCCGGCGTGCCAGTACGCGCGAGTTTTGATTCCGCGCACTCGATTCATCCCACAAGCGAAATCCTCCGCGAAAAGCGTTGGCGTTGTCGCCGGCGCGGCAACGAGGTGGCAGCTGCTTCAATTTTTTCACGTTGCCGCCGCCGAGAACCACTTCGTCCGGTTCGATTGCCGATACCAAACGTTTTACGACATCAACTACATGGCGCCGCCACCTCTTTTTGCCATACTTCTCCAGTCCGCGGATGCCGACGTAGTCTTCAAAGGTGCCCTTCCGGTAAGGCAGGTGCCCCAACTCCATCGGCTCGACAATGCCGTCCGCGACCAGGGCCGAACCGAGGCCGGTTCCCAGTCCCAGAAAGAGCATCTTGCCGCGCCGGTAACCGCCCAGCGCCTGCATCGCCGCATCGTTCATCATCTTGACGGGGCATTTGAAGGCGCGCGCAAAGTCAAAGCCCACCCAGCCGCGTCCCAGATTCCATGGTTCCGAAACCGGCCGACCCCGGAGCACCGGCCCCGGGTAACCGATGGATACCACTTCATACTTCCAGTCCGCCACGAGTTTCCGGACCCCGGAAACCATCCGCTTCGGGGTCAGCGTCGGACCGGAATCAAATTCCCGATGCTCGTCCTGCCCCGTGGCCAGCACCTTCACGTGAGTTCCGCCGATGTCAATGACCAGGACGTTCATGATGAGATTTTCAGGGGTTAAGCGGCCTGCCGCAGGGCATTGCTCTTGGAATGGATCACCGCCATGAGGTCATTCCAGGATTTCACAAACGACTTGGCGCCTTCGTCCTGAAGTTGAGCGGCCAGCGCATCAACGTCGATTCCGGCTTTGGCGAATTGGCCGATGACTTCCTCGCCGTTGCCGCCATCCGCCGGCATGATCGAACCGAGTTCGCCGTGATTTGCAAGCGCATTCAGGGTGGCCTCCGGCATGGTGTTTACCGTGAACGGAGCGGCGAGTGATTTGATGTAAAGAACGTCGGAGGCTTTCGGGTCCTTGGTCCCGGTACTGGCCCACAGGAGGCGTTGCGGTGAGGCCCCGGCGTTGAAGGTACGCTGCCAGCGGGGCGAAGCCAGCAAATCATGGTAGGCCTGGTAAGTGCGGTTGGCGACGGCGATTCCCAGTTGGTTGTTCAATCCCGCCGGAACCTTGCCGGCGACCGCGGAGTCCCAGCGGCTGATGAACACGGAGGCGACCGACCCGACCTGGGGATTGAGTCCGGCGGCGATGCGTCGCTCGATGCCGCGCAGGAACGCCTCGGCGGCAGCCAGATAGTGTTTGCGCGAGAACAGCAGCGTCACATTGATCGGGACACCCGCAAAGATGGCTTCCTCGATGGCGGGCAAACCTTCCTTCGTGCCGGGAATCTTTATGAACAAATTGGGGCGCGCCGCCCGGGCGTGCAGTTCCTTGGCTGCCGCGAGGGTGGTGGCCGTGTCATACGCGAGCAAGGGCGACACCTCCAGCGAAACCCATCCGTCCACCCCGTTGGTCCGGTCGAAAACGGGCCGGAACAGGTCGGCAGCGCGGGTCAGATCCTCAATTGCCAGATCGAAGAAAAGTTCCTCGCCGGACCTGCCTGCCGCCAGTTTCTCACGGATGGCAGTGTCGTAGGCCGTGCTGTTCTTGATGGCTTGATCGAAGATCGTCGGGTTCGAGGTGAGCCCGGTGACCGAAAGTTCGGCAATATAGCGCTTGAGTGTTCCCTGGTTCAGCAGATCGCGCGTGATGTTGTCGAGCCAGAGGCTCTGGCCGAGGTTGTGGAGCAGTTGGGTCGCTTTCATATCATTCAATTCCAGTTCGTTTCAGTTTCCCACATGGCGGGTGTCGTCCCACAGCTGGATCACCGGCTGGGACAGGTTGTTTTCGTAGCCGAGCGCGCTCAGGCTCGCCGTGCTTAAGGCAAAAAATCTGCCGGCGGCGGCTTCCAGTCCGAGCCAGCGGGCGGCCAGCACCCGCAAAAAATGCCCGCTCGAAAAAATCAGAACATCGCCCTTGATCGCGCGCGCAAGTTTTACGACGCCGTCGGCCCGCGCGCCGACCTGGTCGGGCAATTCTCCGCCCGGGCAGCCGTCGCGGAACAATTCCCAGCCGGGACGTTTCACATGGATTTCCGCCGTTCGCAGCCCCTCGTACTGGCCGTAATTCCATTCGGCCAGGTCGCGATTGACCTCGGCCATGGCCCCGAAGCCGGCCAGCGCACAGGTGCGACTGGCGCGTTGCGATGGGCTGGTGAAAACCTTTGCGAAGGCCAGCCCGGCCAGCCGTTCGCCCAGCCGTTGGGCGTTCCGCTGGCCACGCTCCGTCAACGGCATGTCGGTAAGCCCCGTGTGCTGGCCCGTGAGGCTCCAGGCGGTCTCGCCGTGCCGGGCCAGATAAATGACTGGAAGCAGGTCGCTCATTTTCCGGGTGTGCTGCATCCTCCAACTCGGGATTTAAGACAGTGTAATTTCATAAAATGCTCAATGACGAGTTCCGGCCCTCCCAGCGCTGTTCCCGTTTCCAATAAAAGGTGAACGTCATCACTGAACCTTCCGGCCACTTCGCCGTTGGAAAATCGGCGAACCAAAGGTTGAGTTCGCTCTCATGGCTGGTTTCAGATCGGTTGGTGTGCGCCCAATCATCAATTGACCAGACAACCACCGCCTCCGCCGCGAGGATGAGGCGCAGGATTTTACCGCGCGGCATCCGGCGCAGCGGGTGGCGTAAACTCCAGATTTCATGCCGGCTCTCCACCGGGTGCGCCACATAGCGTTGGAAAGCCGGCTCCACCAGGTCAAAGCAGACGCCGTCGTGCCGGCTGCGAACGAGTGAGATGTATTCCGCGTGCGACCAGCACAGCGGCATGGCCGCGCCTGTCGGGGAGCCTCGTTTCATGCAGCCGTCCGGCAAATCGTCGGCATCCCAAAGTTGTTCGCTAAGCATCCCGCCCTGGTTGGCAAACTTTTCCATCACGGCGATGAATGGCATCGGGTCGCGTCCGGCAGCCAGTTCGTAATGGCCGCGTTCCCCGGTCAGGATCGGCCAACATCGCCCCACGCCAGTTCCGTCGAAGGCGCCACCATCGTCTTTCTGGCCATAACCATCGTGATTATAGCGCCGCCAGCCCGGGCCTTGCGGCAAATCGTGTTTGATCACGCGATCGATCACTTCGATTGAATCGCGCACGATCGGATCGTTGGCGCTGCGGATGCCGAGCCGGACGAGGTGAAGAAAATCGCCGCCGACCACGTTCCGGGCCGGATGGAGGCCGCCGCCGTTGGCGATCTGGATCATGGTCGAGTTCGGATCGGCGTGCGGATCCGGCGCGCCCGAATCAATGGGATTGATCCTGAGGTAATGGCGGGGAATGCCTTCCACCAATTCACCCTTGGTCGTGACTGTCCACTCTTCGAGGTGCGAAGACAACCAGTCGGCATAAACCAGGATGAAGTCGGCCGTCTTACCATAGTGATGCTCCCGGGCCAGCTCCGCGGCGCAGGCGAGCGCGGCGATAACCGTGGCGAGAGTCGAGGGCGAGTATCCGGCGTTTTCCTCCCAGCGGTCCTGACAGGTGACCGGTCCCTGCCGGATGAGATAGGCCGCCGCCCGCACCATTATCAGGCGGGGATTGAAAAGGTTCAGCGAAACTTTCTGTCGATGCAAACGCCAGGCCAGCAATAGGGGAGCGGCAATTTCATCGAGCTGCACACCGGACCAATAGGCGCTGCCGTTGAGCCAGCTGTTTTGGGGAAAACCGCCATCCGGGTGCTGAATGGCGGCCAGCCAGATCAAGGCACGCAGCGGCGTGTGGATCTGGCCGGTGGCCAGGAGCGCCGTCGCGCTTTGCACCAGGTCCCGGGTCCAGACCAGATGATAACCACCGCGATCGCTATCGCCTTTGGTTTCACCCCAGGGAATGCTCATGGAGGCGACCAGTGCGCCTTGAAAAAGCTTGTCTTCGTGCGCCAGTAAAATACAACGGCTCAGGCGATACAGATGGCCGCCGTCCGACGTGTCATCGCTGAAGTCGAATTGGGGGTTCACGACCGCGCGTTGCCACTGGCGGACATATCCCTCGCGGTGCAGCTCGAACGGTTCGGCCAGCGACTGGAGCAGTTTGGCAACGGTGCTCTGGTAGCTGCCGCCACACGCAACAGCGATCATGAATTCACCCTTCTCGCGCAGATCAATTTCCGCGGTCAGGGCGATATTCCCCCTCCCGGCCGAACGAAATTCCCAGTCCATCCTGAAGTTATCCATCAAATCCTGCCAGCCGTCGCTGGCCCCGACGTAACCGGCTGACCGGCGGGCAAATCCGGAACTGCAGGCAGCGACCAGGTGAACCTTTTCGCGCTGGGCATGAATCAAGGTGCTGTCGCCGATCTCACAACAACGCCCGGAGTTGCCGGCGCCCTCGGGCGCCAGGAGGGCGTAAAGGCGAAGCTTTCCGCGCAATGATTCGTCGCGCACCTCCAGCTTCGTGTGGATCAACAGCACCGACCGATGCGGGTCTGTCAGGATGTGTTTGATCAATCGGTAGCGGCCATTGGGCTCCGAATTTGTCAGCCGGTAATAGAGACAATCGCGCTCCGGATATTCGACCCGATGATTCAGGTCGCGCTTTTCCTCGTGGCAGAACGACTCGCCATCAGTGATGAGAAACTGAAAGTCGCGCGTATTCGGTTGATCAACGTACGGGTAATAAATCTCGTTGATGATCCCGTGACTGAGCGTGAACCAGAGGCGGCAACTGGTATGATAGGCCGTTCCCACGCCCTCCTTGGCGCTCGAAGTCCAGCGCGGCTCGATCCCGGGCGCACCAAATGCAGCTGAATTGTCAGGTGGGTTCATAATGGAATATGGGGCGCCGCCTTTGGTTGAAGCAGATCTGCGTTCAGTGAACCCCCAAGTCCGGTTCCAGGGAGACACGGCAGGGTCCCGGATAAAACCAGATCAATTCTGGCCAGCCACCATGGCACGGCGGGCAGTGGAACGTCCGTTTGTTCGGCAAATACCGCCGCAAACACAACGGTGCTGCCGCACCGAACCAGAAACTCAAGCGTTTCATTCATGAACCCTCCTTTGCTGCGGGCAGTTTCTCATTTGTCGCAAAGAATTAAAACCCCAAAAGCACAATTTTGCCGATGGCTTTGCCGCTCTCAACCAAGGCATGAGCCCGCTTCAGGTTGGCGGCATTGATGGTGCCGAGATTGGTCTGCATCGTGGTTTGAATCTGGCCGGCGTCCACCAGGGCGGCGACCTGGCTCAGCAGGCGGCCTTGCTCACCCATGTCGGGCGTCTGATAACGCGAACGCGTGAACATGAATTCCCAGTGGAGCGAAATGCTCTTGGGTTTGAGCTTGGTAATTTCGAGCGGGCGCGCCGGATTTTCGATCAGCGCCATTGCGCTTTGGGGCTCCATGGCCTCGATGAGCTGGTCGAAATGGTCTTCGGTCTTCGTCAGGGCGAGCACATAATTCACTCCGCCGGGCAAGATGCCTTTGACCTGACTGGCCAGCGGCTGGCGATGGTCAACAACATGGTTGGCACCCATGCGCAGGCACCATTGTTGGGTTTCAGGCCGGGATGCCGTGGCAATGACCGTAAGCGGGGTGAGTTGCCTCGCCAGTTGGGTGGCGATGGAGCCAACGCCGCCCGCACCACCCACAATGAGCAAAGATCCTCCGGATGATCTATCAACGCGCAACCGGTCGAACAGCATTTCCCAGGCGGTAATCGTGGTCAGCGGCAGCGCGGCGGCTTCGGCATAACCGAGTGTGCGCGGTTTGTGTCCAGCCAACCTTTCGTCAACACATTGAAATTCCGCATAGGAACCCGGGCGATCAACCGAACCGGCGTAATAAACTTCATCTTCCGGGTGAAACAACGTCACCTCGGTCCCGATTTCCTTCACGACCCCGGCGGCATCCCAACCGAGGATCGGCAATTGTCCGCCCGGCTGGGTCGGACCACCGCCGCCGCGAATCTTGGCATCCACCGGGTTCACCGAAATCGCCCGCACCTCAACCAGCAGGTCACGGGGCCGGGGTTTGGGCGCTTCCACCAAAACATCCACAAGACTTTGCGGGTCTTCAATCGGCAGCGACTTGTAACAACTGATGGCTTTCATTTTGATTTCGTCCTCTGCCTCACTGGGCCATTTTCCGGTTGCTTTGGCGGCGATAGGTGAGTTGTCCAATTTGTTCGATAAAGCGACGCACCAGGCGGGGGCGGTCGTTGTCTGCGACCCGGGCAACGGTGTATTCCCAGGCCGTGACGTTTGATTCAAAGCCGTTTGGCTTTGGCGGCTGACCCGTTTCAATGAAGGCAGCGACGTTTTGCAATTGCTCTGCCGCGCTGCTTCGCAAGAGTGTCTCGGCTTGTTGCACCGGCGCTTCGAGCCGTTGCCATTCTTCAAGTTTTGTTTTACGCAAGAGGGCCATGGTCATGAGACACAAGGCTTGGGTATGCGAAGTCAGACGTTCGAGGACGGAAGGCGAAAGGTTTTCCGGCCCATCCGTTTTGGCATTTTCAAACACGGTCAGTTCCGACAGGCGCAGCGTGTCGTCCAAATCCTTCGTGATTTCGCCACGCACTTTATCGGCGGCTTTTTTTTCCGCTTCAACGGGTGCACCGATTTTCGGAATCAGCAGGAGTTGGGAAAGTTTGCGCAACACCCGCGCGAGCGTAACGCGCAGCCGGTCACCCGCTCGCTCCGGCCAGATATAGTGAAAAACAATGGAGGAGACCGTAATACCGAGAACGATGCCGGCGAGACGATCGCGAATCGCGACAAAATTTGTTTCGGGCGCGAAACCTTGGAAGATGCAGAAATAAAAGGCGAAGGCGGCCTGTAGTCCCGCGTAGGAAATATGGTCGGTGCCGGCGGCGACCCATCCGGCGAGCGCCGACCCCACCGCTATAAGGAGGATGAGTGAAACAATGCTCTCCATGTGTGGAATCAGAAAGACGATGGCCAGGAAACCGACCAGGCCGCCCAATGAACAACCGATAAGCCGCAGCCAGCCTTTCCGCATGGTTGCCCCGGTGTTTTCGAGCGCAATGAAGCAACAGGTGACGAAGGCGGTGCTAATGCCCGGCCAGTCAAGGCCCGTGTAAATCAAATAACAAGTCATGGCGGCGAGAGTGACTTTCAGCGCGAAGTGGATGTAAGTCGGATTCGTGAAAGCGTCGGCGACAAATAAAGGCTTTTTCGCCGGCTTTGAGTTGGGAATTGCGTCGGCGTGATTTTCAATCAGGCTGTTGCGGAACGATCTGGTGGCGAACTGAAGTTCGCGCAATTGAGGAAGCGTGGCCGTAACTGCGTCGGAATGGCTTGGAGATAATACCGGATGGCGTTGCTGCATGGCTGCCCGGATATGTTCCATTTCCACGAGCAATGCCTTCGCGCATTGGAGGTCGTTTTCCGAAAGCGCATATGGCTCTCTCAATTCCAAAGACGCGGTGGCCGTGATCAAATGTTCGCTGGCGGCAATCATTGCAACCAGGGAAGCGTGACGATGCTTGAGTTCTGCGTCTTTTAATTCCGCGAAATTCAAAAGCGCGCACAACGGAGAACTTCCGCGCGTGGCAAGTCCCAGCAACGCGGGATTGTTTTGTCCGCCAGCCGTGCCGTCGTTGATTGCTCGCCTTAACGCCGACGAAGTGGTGTCGAGACGCTGGGTTAGCGTTCGCACAAGCACCGTCCACGGATTGGCCGGCAACAGGATCTGGTTGACGACGACGGTGAGTGCAATGGGATAGACAACGGCTATCCACAGCCAGAGCTGACCGCGCACCAGTGCGTCGGTATTGGGAGCCCCCTCCGCGATGATCTGCATCAAAGCGGTGAAAAAGCCAATGGCGAATCCTAGCGGCCCGATCACAAAAACCCGGGACAAAAACATGCCGGTGAAAACCAATCCCGCCGTGACCGGAAAACGCAGTTCCGGGTAATCAAACGTGTAGCGGAAAAGGAACAGGCTCACCAAACTTGCAATCGTATTGCCTAAAATCATCAAAACTCCCGTCATCGTTGTGAGCGCACGATTTTCCTTGGTGACAAAAAAAACGAAGAAAGCGGAAAAGACCAGTTGCGGCACTTGCAACGCCAATGAAATGATCGTGACGAGCACAACGGATGTCACCAGCCGGATGGTCATGGCCTTGCGGCCGGGAAACGGAGCCAGTTCGCGGCGGAGCCATTCTGCCCAGGGTGGCCATTGCACGGATGCGAAGGTGTTTGCGACGGCGCTCATGGAATTATTGAGAAACGGGAGCCGATTTGATGATGGCCACCGCCGATGCGCCCATGCGGAACAATTCAAGATCGGGGTTTTCGATTTCGATGCGCACCGGGAAGCGTTGTGCGATATGCACCCAATTCAATTCGCGCGGGACGTCCGGCACCTCTTTGGAGATGTCAATGTAGTCTTTTGATTCAACCGCCCACCCGATGCCTTGCACTTTGCCGGCAAAATGACGATTGGGCGCGGATAGCAGATAAACATCCACCGAAGTACCGGGTGCAAAATGACGGATTTCGCCTTCGCGATAATTTGCGATGACGTACCAACGGCGCAAGTCCAGCAGCGAGAAGACCCGCACGCCGACTTTGGCATATTCACCCACGGAAATATTAAGGTTGACGACTTTGCCCGGAAATAACGCGATTACTTTGCAATAAGAAAGGTTCAAGGTCGCCAGGTCGACGGCGGCGACCGCGCCGGGACGCTGGGCAATGAGAGTGGCCAGGTTGCTCAAGGCGACTTTCGCCTGATTGGAGCGCTGCTCCTGGGCGGCCAGCGCCGCGGTGGCAACTTGCACTGCGGTTTCGTCTTTATCGACGTCGTCTGCCGTCGCAAAACCCTTGGGCAAGAGCGGCTGCATGCGGTGCAAGGTATCACTGGCTTGTTTGAGTTCGGCCTTTGCCTTTTCCACACCGGCTGCCGCGGCGATGACTTCAAATTTCAGTTCCTCATCCTGCGAGCGGGCGACTTCAATCTGTTGATCGAGCGCGGCCAGCGCCGCCTTCGCATTTTGCAAAGCCAGTTCGTAATCGGCCGGATCAATCTCAAAAAGCGCGTCACCTTCTTTTACTTCCTGGTTGTCCTGCACATTCACCTTGATGATCTGGCCGGCAACGCGGGGCGCAACGTTAATGACGTTCGCCTGCGCAATCGCGTCATCGGTGCGCGGATGTCGTTCAACAATGCTCCAGACCCAAAGCGTCAACACGACCGCGCCTGCAATCGCGGCGATGCTGATGATTCGGCCCGCGACTTTACGCCGTGCTTCGGGATCCAAAGGCGGCGTTGCCGGTGCGTTTTCAGGCTGCGGTGTCGCATATTCTGAAGCCGGAGTTGGTGATTTGGGATCGTCCATAAAATTTGGATGGATTTGAATTTCAGTTTTGGAAAAAAAGCAACCAGACCGCCAGCGTGAGAAAAACCGTCAAGCAAAGATAAACGAGCGGCGCCGGGCGCAAATGCATGTCAACCTTGAAGCCAATGAATAACTGCCGGGCGACCAGGGTGAGAGCGAGACCAATCACGATGCAAATTATCCATGCGGGAAAATACGAGCCGAGGACATCTACCGTTGGCGGGTGAGCATCCATTCGGCAGCCGGCCAACAGCAGACAGCCAGCCAGGAAAAGGGAATAGAATCGCAAGGTGTTCATCATGGTTGGCGGTTGGCCCGGGGTGACGGCGACGGTTTCGCGAGGTCGCCTACGCTCAAGGCCAGAGCGGCGGCGCTGGTATAAATTGCGGAGCGCGTGTCAACCACGACACTGCGGGCGGAGGTGACATCGCGTTGAGCATTCGCGACGTCCACGTAAGTTCCCAAACCATTGCGATAAGCTTCGAGAGAGGCGTCGAACGCGCTTTCAGCAGCGGCAAGAAGTTTGGCCGCCGATTCCTGTTTGCGAAGTGCGGTTTTCAAGTCCGTGTAAGCCTTCCAAACTTCCCGGACGACCGCATTGCGGGAACCGGCCAGTTCACTTTCGGCAGCCCGCAATTCTGACTGGGTGATGCGAAGTTTGTTGGCGCGAATGAAACCATCAAAAATGGGCAAGCTAATCGACAGACCAACACCATAATCAGGCTTGCTATTCCGAATATACGGATCGTCATACGCGTTGACTTGCAATGCCTCCCAGCCGGCGCTGGCATCCAGAGAAATTTTCGGATAATAGGCAGCGCGCGCCTTTTGCACCTCGGCCTGTTCCGCACGGACTTTGGCGAGCTTAGCCACCAGGTCTGGACGTTGGGAAAGCGCGCGGTCGATCAATTCATCCAGCGAATCATCGGGGGGTTCCGCAAAAGGTTTTTCCGCTGCGTCCGCCACTTGCAACCTGGTGCTGGGCACAATTCCCAAACTCTCCACCAGCGCGACCTGTGCATCGCTCATATCGCCTCGGGCCGACTCAAGGTCATAATCTGCCTGCGCGGTCTGGTGCTCGGCCTGCAGCAAGTCAGGTTTTGTTCCCAATCCATTATCAAACCGCGACTCTGCCGATTGTTCGACTGTTTGCGCCGCTTGTAGAGAACTTTCGGCCACCCTGACTTGCTGGCGGGCGGTGATAAAACCGTAAAAGTGCTGAGTCACATTGAAAACAATTTGTTGGTGTGCGGCATTGAAACTGACATTAGCCAGCATCAATTGCTCCCGTGCCGAAGTTGTCGCCGCTTTGCGCCCCCCGAAGTCAAACAGCAGCCACTTCATATCAAGCGTGGTGTTTTCTGCCGCCACATGCGAAGGGAATACGCTGGTCAAAACCGCCAGCTCTTGCTGATAGCCTGCTGCGGCAGAGGCGGCGAGATACGGGTAGTAAGCGCTCTGGCTCAAGCCAACCGCCCTCGCCGCTTGGCGGGCTTGCTCCCAAGCGACGCGTGTTTCTGGATTGCTGCGCTCCGCAATGTCAATCAACTCCGGCAGGTCATAAACCTTTTCCGGGTCAATCTCAACTGACAGGGCGTCTTGTTTGGCATACAAATCCTTGTTGGTCAGTTGTTCCTCGTATTTATCCAATCCCGGCGGAGACCACGACCTCTCCGGAGAGGGAGGCGCCGCGTCATTTCCATAGGCGGTGAAACCAACGAAGACAGCCAAAAGCAAGCCACCTTGGACAAAACGAGCCCGGCTTGGATTCTTCCGTGTCATGTGCCTTTGGCTGCCTTGGCGGCAATGGTGTTGAGGGTGACACCCATCGTGGCTATGGTGCGTTCTGCTCCACCCACTCCGTGCCGCCCGGCCAGCCATTCCGGTTCGTTATGGGAAAGCCAGGTTTTGCCGGATGCGTCCTGCCAGACGAGCGCCTTCAACGGCAGATCAATGCCAATCGTTTGGTTCGCCTGCATCAAAGGAGTGCCGCCGCGGGGATTGCCGAAAACAATCAGTTCCGTCGGCCGCAGCGTCAGCCCCGCTTCCTCCGCCTCCGCTGCGTGATTGATTCGGGCAAAAATCTTGATCCCCTGTGCCTTGATCTCAGCCACGAGCCGGCCCATCGTTTCCTCCGGCCCGGAATTGCTCGGCATGGTTTTTAATCCTTCCATGGATGTAATCCTCAAGGTTTGGGTTGGGTACGATTGGTAATATTCATGGTCTGGCAACCTGCGCTTTGGAAACGGGTGCGGCCAAGGACGGCACTCCGGCAAAAAGCGGAATGACCCCTTCCAATAGGGTTGGATGAGTGAAGATGGCGTCACGCAACGCGGTATAAGGGAGGCCCGCAATCATCGCCACCTGGACGGCGGCCATGATTTCTCCTGCCGCCACTCCGAAGGCGGTAAATCCAAGGATGCGATCGCTCCTGGTATCGACCAGGGCTTTCATAAAGCCCCGGCTCTCGGAAAGTGTCCGGGTGCGCAACACCGCAGCCATCGGAATTTTGGCCAGCCGATAGGCGATCCCATTTTTCCTTGCCTCCGATTCGCTAAGACCGATCCGGGCGAGTTCGGGGTCGGTGAACATGCAGTACGGGACCTGACGCCCCGTGGTCACGCGATGACCGCCGCCCAGATTGTCCCGAATCACGCGAAAATCATCGAAAGCAATATGGGTGAATTGCGGACTACCGGCGCATTCCCCGATCGCCCAGACGTCGGGCGCCGTGGTCTCGAGCTTTTCATTGACCTTGATGTAACCACGTTCGGTCAGTTCGACCCCGGCCAATTCCAGGCCGATGCCCTGTGTGTTGGGAGTGCAGCCGGTGGCGACCAGCAGGTGCGTGCCCTCCAAGACCGTTTCCGATCCAGCCTGGGCTGCATGTAATTTCACCGATTGCCCGGATTTTCCTTCGACCCGGTTTATCCGGATGTCGGTCACAACGCCGATCCCTTCGTCCCGGAACAGCTCGTGCAGCGCTGCGGAAACGTCTTCATCTTCCCGGTGTGCCAGACGCTCATTTCGTTCAATGACGGTCACCCGGCTGCCAAACCGGCGCATGGCCTGGGCCAGTTCCAGTCCGACGTACCCGCCTCCCAGAATCAGAATATGTTCCGGGATGTGATCCAGTTCGAGCGCTTCGATATGCGTGAGTGGGCCGGCTTCGGAAAGACCGGGAATGGGTTCAATGGCCGCGCGCGTGCCGGTGCCGATAATGACTTTTCCCCCTCGAAGGATGCGGGTGCCTCCATCGGACAGCGTGACTTCAATTGTCCTTGGCCCAACGAAACGTCCGGAACCCATGATCAGCTCCGCTCCGCTGGCCCTGTAATTATCGAGATGCATTTTGATCAGCCCGTCAACCATCTTGCGTTTGCGATCACGCACGACCGGCATGTTGATCCGGCAATTGTCCTTGCTGATCCCGAATTCCTCGCTCCGGTAAAAGTACGAGGCAACCTTGGCGCTCTGAATGACATTCTTGCTCGGCAGGCACGCGATGTTGGGGCACGACCCGCCGATATATTTTCGCTCAACAACGGCGACGCGCTTTCCCTGCCTGGCCAGGGTCCACGCGATGTACTTGGCTCCTTCGCCGTTGCCAAGCACCACAAACTCGTATGCTTCCGCTCTTGAGGTTGGTGTTTTCATGGATTGATCTGGTGTCCGGTCAAAGATGGGCCGTCAGGAACGAGTGAATTTCCTTTCCAATCTCTGCGGCGTGGGTTTCGAGCGCGAAGTGGCCGGTGTCGTAGAAGACAACCTTTGCGCCAGGATTATCCCGACGGTAGGCTTCGGCGCCCGCGGGAAGAAAGAATGGATCGTTCCTGCCCCAAACCGCCAGCGTGGGAGGCCGGTAGGTGCGGAAGAATTCCTGAAATTTCGGATACAGCGCGACGTTGCTTTTGTAGTTGCCGATGAGGTCGAGTTGAATTTCGGCGCTTTGCGGTCGATCCAGCAAAGCCTGGTCGAGAAGGATGGTTTCAGGCGCAACGCGTTCCTCAGCGTTGGCCACACCGTGGTGATATTGCCAGCGGGTGGTTTCCAGAGTGGAAAGCTTGCGCAGGACATCACGGTTTTGCGGGGTCGGATTTTCCCAGTAGGCACGCACCGGAGCCCAGTCGTCGCTTAGTCCCTCGACATAGGCGTTGCCGTTCTGAGAGATCAGGGCCGAGATGCGGTCCGGAAAGCGAAGCGCGAGCCGGAGCCCGACGGGAGCCCCGTAATCGAAGATATAAACCGCAAACTTCTTGAGGCCAATCTGTTCGACGAAATCGCCGATAACCGCGGCCAGATGTTCGAAGGTGTAGTGGAACCTCTTATGATCCGGTGCAGCGGAAAACCCAAAGCCGGGAAGATCCGACGCGATGATGTGAAAATCGCCGGCGAGTTGCGGAATCAGATTGCGAAACATGTGGCTGGAAGTGGGAAAGCCATGCAGCAGCAGCACTGCGGGTGCGCCTGGGTCGCCCGCCTCGCGATAGAAGATTTTGACAGCCGCAACTTCGGCCGTGTGGAACAAGACGGGAATTGTTTTTTTATTGATGTCCATGGGATGGTTGGCGTTGTGGGTTCATGGCGCGCTGCGCTCCGTGAGGGCAGCAAACAGCGAGGTGGCATCGGGTCTTCCGGCGTAGCGCAAGCCATTGATAAAAAGGGTCGGCGTGCCATTGACGCCACCCCGCGCTCCGCTCAGAAAATCCTCGCGCACACGTCCGGTGTGGGTCCCCGCCAGGACTTCGCCGACCAGACGGGGCACGTCCAGTTCCAGGGCCGAGGCGTATTCGGCGAGATCTTCATCGGCCAGCGCATCTTGATTCTCGTACAGGAGATCGTGCATCTCCCAAAATTTTCCCTGCGCGCCAGCGGCTTCGGCGGCCTCGGCGGCGTGCTGCGCATGCGGATGTGAATTGACCAGCGGAAAGTTGCGAAAGGCAAAACACAGCCGGTCACCCAGGCGCTCCTGAATCGCCTTGATGATGGGATAGGCTTCGCCGCAATAGGGACATTCGTAGTCGCCGTATTCGACGAGCACGATGGGTGCATCGATCTTCCCTTGAAGGTGATCACGCTTCGCATTCGGAAGGGTCAGTTGTGATTTTGCGGCGAGGTTGCTCATTTTACCTCCGGTTGGCTTTGTAATTCTTCCAGTGCGGACAAGATCCCTTCTGCGCCGGGATTCACGCCCACGGGCGAGACGTAACTCCAGTGAATGACGCCATCCGCATCAATCACGAACAGCGCCCGTTCGCAGATGCCTTCGTCATGGCGATACACGCCATAAAGTCTGGCGACTGCTCCCTTCGGTTCAAAATCGGCGAGGAGGGGGAAATGCAACTTTCGATCGAGGCTGAACGCCACGTGACACCACACTCCGTCAACCGAAATGCCCATCAATTCGGCGCCGAGCCGTTTGAACTCGGGAAGGATTTCGTTGTAGAGCCCCATCTGGTCGCCGCAGACCGGACTCCAGTCGGCCGGATAAAAGGCGAGCACGACCGGTTGGCCGCGAAACTCGCTCAACTTGACGGTTTGATCGGGCGTGCTGTGAAGACTGAAGTCCGGCGCTGGCGTGCCCGCAGGCAGGGCCGTTGTACTATGATTTTGTGAAGTGGGAGTTGTCATAATTGTGCGTCGCTATTTGTTTGCCTGCAAGTGGGCTTCGACGAACCAAAGCCACTTGTCGATTCCGCGCGAAATTTCGGTGAACAGGTCCGCGGTATCGGCGTCTTCCAACGAACTCGCCTCATCAATGGTAACGCGCGCCTCGCGTCCAAAAGTGGAGAGCGCTCTGGCAACCGCTTCGACATGGGCGATTCCGTCACCAATCGACAGTGGGTACTCTTCCAGTCTGGAACGGGCGGCGGCCGAGCGTGCCGTGCCTTGGGCGACGCCGCCCAGTTGCACGATGCGTTCGGCGATCATATCCACGTACGATTCCACCTCTTCGTAAATTTTGTCGAAGAGTTCATGCAAGCCGATGAAATGCGGGCCTTTCACATTCCAATGCGCCTGCTTCATCTGCATCTGAAGATCCACCGCGTCCGCCAAGCGTTGGTTCATCAATGCATTCAGTTCCGAGCGGCGGTTTTGCGAAATGTCATTCTCAGTCTCATACATTTTGGGTGGTGCTGCAGGTTTTCCAGTCGTAGCTTTCATATCGGTTTGATTCCTTTCCTGGTTTCGGTGGTTTTCAACAGTTCAAATGGTTTTGATTTCACGTTCGGCCTGCAACTGGCCGTCTGATTTGGGTTTTGTGTGCGTTTATTCACAATGTCCTTTAAAAGAACCAGCTGATGCCTGTCATTCCACCAACGTTGTTCAAACCCTGGTTTGGAGGATGGATGCCGGCGCACGACATGTGGAGGTAACGAGCTTCAACGTCCAAGGCAACGTTGTCCCTGATGAAGCCGACGTATTGCGGGTCGTAGTAATCCGCAAAGGAAAATGTGTGAAAACTGTCCAGCCAGCCGTGATCGGCATGGCCCCGTTCGTTCGATTTCCGAATTTTGATCATGGCATTTTAGTTTGAAGCGGATATTGAGCCTTCTGGTTTCGGAAAATGCCAACCCACGATGTCTCCATTGGGCAACCCGACGATTTCGTCGCTCTTCTTCCTGGCCATCGCCCAATCCCAGTAGCCGTCCAAATGAATGGCAGTCGTCAATCCGGGTTCGATGACTACGGGAATCATCACCGTCCAATTGACAGCATCGGAATCCCTGGCTTTGGCTTCAACCTTGTAAACACCCGGCGATAACTTCACCAATGTTGGATTGCCATCGTACATTCCCCTGGCGTTGCGCACCGACTCCAACGGGTGGCCGTCCTGAGCGTAGAGGGCATAGCTGGTATGCGCCGGGTAGAATAAAAAATCATTCCTATCGAAATCATTGTTCCAAAAGAACTCCTCTGCATTGACGTCGATCGGAATTCTTTCTCTGGCCGAATAAACCTGCAAAAACCCTGCACCGGAATTTTGCGCGGTTAGTGCCGGATCAGGGCCGGCCTGTCTCAGCAGAGTAACTTGCGTATCGGTCGCGCAACCAGCTGCGGAAACCAGGATCGATGTCAGAAGTATAAAATATTTGTTACTCATAATTCACCTCAATTTCGGCATGGCCCCGTTCGTTGGCTCGTCGAATTTGATCATGGAATTATAGTTTGTGGATTCACCGCAGGCCGCCGGAAATGACGAACGTTTCACCGGTGATCCAGGATGAGTCGGCGGACGCGAGAAAAACCGCCGTGCCGGCGATGTCGTCAGGTTGGCCGAGCCTGCCGAGCGGCGTTTTCGCCAGCGTCTGCTTTTGCATGTCGCTGTCCTCGATGCCGGCGGCGTGTGTTCCTTCAGTTGCCACCATGCCGGGCCGGATGGCATTGACACGAATCTTGCGTGGGCCGAGTTCCGACGCCAGCGAGCGCGTAATCGCGTCCACCGCTCCTTTCGTGCCGCTGTAAACCGATGCGTTGGGAAACGCGAGCGTGCTCACCAACGAACTGATGTTGATGATGCTGCCGCCGGCGGAATCGAACAGCTTCACCGCGGCCTGGGAAGTCAGGATGAGACCGAGCACATTCAGGTTGAATTGCTTATGAAAGTGTTCCTCGGTCAGGCTTTCGAGCGGAGAGAATTCATAGATGCCGGCGTTGTTTACCAGGATGTCAAGCCGGCCAAATGCCTTTTTCGTTTCGGCGAACAAGCGGTCGATGTCCGTCTTCTTCGCGACGTCCCCTTGAACCGCAATGGCCTTGCCGTCTCTCGCAGTGATTGCGGCGACGACCTTGTCCGCACCGGCCTTGCTCGAGGAATAGTTGACGACCACAGATGCGCCTTCGGCGCCAAGATGTCTGGCGATGGCCGCGCCGATGCCTTTGGAAGCGCCGGTGACCAGGGCGACTTTGCCGGCGAGTTTCATGGATTCCTTGCTCATAATTTTGGGATTGTTGCTTCGGCTTCAGGATTTGATGAAGTTCAGCAGATCTTCGTTGACCCGGTCCTTGAGCGTCGTGCACATGCCGTGCGGCGCGCCCTTGTAAACCTTGAGGGTTGCGTTCTTGACGATCTTGGCGGACAGCAGCGCCGAGTCGGCGATCGGCACGATCTGGTCGTCATCGCCATGAAGAATCAACGTTGGCACGTCGATCTTCTTCAAATCCGCGGTCTGGTCCGTCTCGGAAAAGGCCTTGATACAAAAGTAGGAGGCGGGGAAGCCGGCCATCATGCCCTGATGCCAGAAGCACTCGCGCACACCTTCCGATATCTTTGCGCCGGGCCGGTTGTAACCGTAGAACGGCAGGCTGAGGTCCTTCCAGAACTGCGAGCGGTCGGCGACAACCCCGGCGCGGAGACCATCGAATACGTCAATCGGCAGACCGCCCGGATTGGCTGCTGTCCTGAGCATCAACGGTGGGATGGCGCCAATCAGGACCGCCTTGGCGACACGTTTGGTGCCGTGGCGACCGATGTAACGGGTGACTTCGCCTCCGCCCGTCGAGTGGCCGACGTGGATGGCATCTTTCAGGTCAAGCTTCTTGACCAGGGCTGCCAGGTCATCGGCATAGGTGTCCAAATCATTGCCGTTCCAAGGCTGGCCGGACCGTCCATGACCGCGCCGGTCATGGGCGATGCAGCGATAGCCACGGGAGGCGAGAAAAAACATCTGGTCCTCAAAGGCGTCCGCGCTCAACGGCCAGCCGTGGCTGAAGACCACCGGCTGACCCGAGCCCCAGTCGTTGTAGTAGATTTGCGTTCCGTCCTTGGTGGTGATCGAGCTCATGAATTGATTTCCTTTCTCGTTAATTGGTTCGTTGTTCTTCTTAGCGTCGCCGGCCGGCAGGAGCCTTGTGGACCATCGTGGCGGCGTATTCGATTCCCTGGCCGTAAGCGCCACCGTGCTCCTTCACCACGGCCATAACCTGGCTGTAGTGTTCCTTCCTCGCCCAATCCCGTTGGAATTCGAGTAATACCTGCAACGCGGTGACCGACACCGCGCCCGCCTGTTCGATGCGGCGGATGGCGGCGGCGTGGGCGACCGGGCTGGTGCCACCTGACGCATCTTCCACTGCATAAACCGCGTACCCATCCGTCAGCGCCTGCAATGCGGGCATGGCGAGACAGACCTCGCTCCAGAGCGCGGCAATAACCAGGTTCTTGCGGCCCGTTTTCTCCACCGCCGAGACGAACGGTCTGTCTTCCCAGGCATTCATGCTGGAACGTTCGATGCGTGTCCGATCGGGAAACACGTCGAGTAGTTGCGGGGTGATGTTGCCGCTGAAACTCTTGGATTCGACTGCGGTCAGAATCACCGGCACGCCGAAAATTTTGGCCGCCTTCGCCAGCACGAGCACGTTGTTGAGCAGTTCCTGCCGATCCATGCTGGCCACGCCGAAGAACATCTGCGGCTGGTGATCAATGAAGATGACCACGCAATTGTCCGGCGTTAACAGGCCCTTATCGGTTGAAGTGGCGCTCATAAATCGTCAATGTCGATGATAGCTTTGGCGAATGCTTGCGGGGCTTCTTGCGGCAGATTGTGCCCGATGCCCCCTGTTATGATCCGGTGCGCGTATTTGCCGGAGAATTTCCCGGCATAGGAACTGGCGTCCGGGTGTGGTGCACCATGGGCATCACCTTCAAGGGTAATGGTGGGCACGTTGATGACCGGACCTTCGGCAAGCCGTTTTTCCAGATCATCATATTTCGGCTCGCCTTCAGTCAGGCTCAGCCGCCAGCGGTAATTATGGATGACGATAGCGACGTGATCCGGGTTGTCGAAGGATGCCGCACTGCGATCGAACGTGGCATCATCGAAGTCCCATTTCGGCGAAGCGAGCTGCCAGATCAGCTTCGCAAAATCACGCCGGTATTTGTCATAGCCGGCGCGGCCTCGCTCGGTGGCGAAATAAAACTGGTACCACCATGCCAACTCAGCCTGCGGTGGCAGTGGCTTCTTGTTGGATTCAGGGCTGCCGATCAGATAGCCGCTCACGGAAACGAGCGCCTTGCAGCGTTCCAGCCAGAGCGCTGCTACAATGTCCGCCGTCCGCGCTCCCCAATCAAAACCGCCGAGGATCGCCTTCCGAATCTTGAGGGCGTCCATCAGGGCGATGATATCGACCGCGACCACCGACTGCTGGCCGTTCCGTAGGGTTTCATTTGAAAGAAAGCGCGTCGTGCCGTAGCCGCGCAGAAGTGGGACGATTACCCGGTAGCCTCTTGCCGTCAACAAAGGGGCGACATCCACAAAACTGTGAATGTCGTAGGGCCAGCCGTGCAGAAGAATGACCACTGGACCATCGGCGGGGCCGGCTTCGGCGTATCCGACATTGAGAAGCCCAGCATCGATTTGCTTCAGTGAGCCGAATGACGTGTTCGTCCCGGGCTGGATCGTGGTCGCATCCGCCGGGGTTGTTTTGCTGGATTGTGCGTTTGCAGAACCGAACATGCCAAACTTGGCCGCTGCAATGCTCAAGGCCGCAATGCCCAAAAAACGGCGGCGAGCATATTTGATTCCTTCGGACATTTTTATGATGTTCATGCGTCGCTCTTTCCTTACGGGGCTTGAATGTCAGCCACCTTTCGCAATGAAACCTGGAACCCCGGTCTCTATCACCGAGTTGAGTCTGCTTCTGATTTGAATCCGGCTGATCTCGTCAACGGCAACTTCTGGAATCTCTGAGAGGTTGTAGTTCTCGCGAGCTCGATCCAGAGTTTTCGCGGTGGTAAGGACGGCCGTTCCGCGTTGGATCGCCCAAGCGAGCAGGACCTGGGCTGGGGTCAGAGAGGTTTGCCGGGCAATGGCCAGAACTGCCGGATCTTCAAGTGGGCCGGGCCGTATTCCATGACCCAATGGCGCAAATGCCAAAAAAACAATGCCCTTCTGCTTGCAGAACTCCAACAGCTCCGTCTGAGGCAGATACGGATGCGATTCAACCTGGACCACGGCCGGTTTGATTCTCGCGACCTCATAGAGAGGCACCAGGTTTTCAAGAACGACGTCGGATAATCCAATGGCTCTGCACTTGCCCCGATCAGCGAGACTTTCCATCGCTCTCCAGGTCTCAAGCAGACTGACGCCGCGGTCATAAATGATATTTCCACTTTGGTCCCGCGGATCCATGTTGTTTCCTGGTTGAAACGCGAAAGGGGTGTGGATCAGGTAAAGATCTACGTAACTGATTCCCAGGCGCTCGCGACTCGCATCGAACGCCGGTTCGACACGTTCTGGCCGATGATTGGTATTCCACAGTTTCGTGGTGATGAATACATCCTCACGGGCGATTGCTCCGGATGCGAATTCTGCCTGTAGTGACTCACCCACTTCCCGCTCATTCCGATATCGTTCCGCACAATCAAAGTGACGAAATCCAACCCTTAATGCGTTCGTGGTTGCACTCCTGGTTTCAGCCGGGTCCGGGATCAAAGTTCCGAAACCCAGAGCCGGGATGCTACCCGTCCCGAAGTTAAGGGGTATTTTCGCAAAGCGAAGGTTCGAGGGGTGGTTGGATGTCATAGGATATCGTGGTCCGGATCATTGTTTTCACGGGCACTTGGATGAGCCTCGCCGGAATTTCTTGGCCTTTATGGTTTCCTGGGCAAGCGCGTTCATAGTGTTCACAAGTATTATCAGACAAATGGTCATGGCAGTTGTTTTCAGGTTACAGTGCTTCAAACCGATCATGCTTCGAATACCTCCTCTGTTTCACGAACCAGGGAGGCAAAAAGCTCATCGGCCGTTCGATGCCGCAAGAGGGAAGCGCTTTGCCCGGCCCAGAGATGGACCAGATCGCTTCGTCCCTGGGCAAGAGCCGCGGCGCGAAGCGGCGCCACCGCCCAGCTTTGAGCCGGATAGGGCGCGAACTCTGCCTGGTGCGATTTCATTTCCCCGGCGAAACGATTGGCGATTCCTCGCGCGAGACGACCGGTGAAAGCACGGGTGAGAACGGTCTGCTTGGCCTCTTCTCGAAAGAGCGCCTCCCGGTGAAGAGGGTGAGCGCCGGATTCCTCGCAAGCCAGAAACGCAGTTCCGATTTGAACCGCGTCCGCCCCGAGCGTCAAGGCCGCTGCAACCCCGCGTCCGTCTGCGATGCCACCTGCCGCAATGACGGGCACATCAACTTTGTCCGCTATTTGAGGAATGAGCGAGAAGGTGCCAACCAGCGATTCTTCACTTGGCTGAAGAAAGGAGGTCCTGTGGCCGCCGGCCTCGAAGCCTGAGGCCACAACCATGTCAACGCCCGCCGCCTCCAGGGCCACGGCCTCGTCAACCGTCGCGGCACCGCCGATCGTAACTATTCCTTTTGCCCGACACTCCCTGAGAATATCAGGCGAAGGAATGCCGAAAACGAAACTAAACGCGGGCGGCCTTGCCTCGAGCAGCGCCGCCACTTGCTCCTGAAAGTTACGAGTAATTTCGTTTGGCTTTGGAGGAGGAGTCACGCCCAGCTCGCGATAGTATGGCGCCAGGCGTTTTATCCACCGGTCGTAAGTTGCCTCATCAAGAACGTCCCCTCCGCGATCAAAGGTTGAGACCCAAAGATTCAGCGAGAAGGGCTTGCCGGTAAGTTTCCGAATTTCGACGGCGGTCTTGAAAACATCTGCTGGCCCAAGATCGTTTGCGCCAAAGGAACCCAAACCTCCGGCATTTGAAACGGCCGCCGCCAATCGAACGGAGGACGAACCTCGCCCGAAAGGGCCCTGAATAATCGGATACGCAACGCCCAGACGCTGTGTAAACGAGGTGTCGGTCCATTTGCTCATGGGACCTCCAGCGGTTTCGCGGTTGATTGACGCGCCGGCCCGATTTCGAATATGGCGTCAACCACCAGTGGCGCGCCAACGGGCAGACTTTGCACTCCATAGACCAACCGAACGTGGCCGGCCTCCGGCCCAAAGATTTGCACAAATAGATTTGACGCACCATCTGCGACGGACGCGTGATCGGCAAACGGCTCGGTCGTCGCCATCAGCACCGTCAGCTTGACGAGCTTTTTAAGCCGGTCCAGATCGCCCAGATGTTGCTTCGCTGCCGCAAGCGCGTTGAGCGAAGCGATGCGCGCAGCTTCCTGACCCTGCTTGACCGAAAGGTTTTCGCCCAGGCGTCCGGAAATAACGAGCTTCCCATTCACCATCGGTAACGTTCCGCTCAGGAAAAGCAAATTTCCGGCGTCCGAAGACTCGACGTAAGCCCCCAATGGCGTCGGGGGTGCGGGCAGCACGAGTCCGAGCTCGCTGATACGCGAACTTGGACTGGTTGTAACAAGTATGTTACCACTTCGCGCCGGCATGGGCTCCTCCATCAATTCGAATGTTTTCGCCATTCACCATAGGTGCCGATTGCAAATAGAGCAGGGCATCCACGATTTCCGAGATTTGAACCAGCCGTGGAATGGGGTGAAGTTTTTTCAGCAACTCGTGGTCGTCGTTGGCGTGCATCGGAGTGTCAACGACGCCGGGCGAGATCGTATTGACTCGAATCCCGTCGGCCACGTATTCCATCGCCAGGGCGCGGCTGAATGCCGGAATGGTGGACTTGGTGAGGACGGGCAATGAAATATGCGCGCCGGCCAGCGGCTGATCCGTCAGGACCGTGGAAATGCTCACGATGTGCCCGGACTTTTGCTTGCGCATTTGCGTCACCGCTTGTTGCGCAATGAAAAAATATCCGGCCACGTTCGTGCTGATCATCAATTCAAAATCCTCGGGCGTGTATTCGGTGAACGGCTTCGGAATGTAGATGCCCGCGCCGTTGAAGAGGAGATCGATGCGGCCGAAATGCCTGATGGCGGCATCAGCCACTTTTATCGCCGCATCCTTTTTGCCAATGTCGCCATCCACCAGAAGGAGATTCTCGGACGCACTCAGCTCTTTTGATTTGCTGATTGTGCGTGAGTTGGCCACGACACGGTAACCGCGTTCAAGCAGCGCCCGGGTTACGCCCAGGCCGATCCCGCTGGACGCGCCTGTGATAACGGCAACCTCTTTCCTTTTTGCGCTCGCATTCATCCTTGCTTTCCTTTCTTTAGATCAAGTCGACGATCTCGGTTGTGGTCACAATGGCACTGGCGTAGTTAGGGATATTGACGTCAAGAGCGGCGTGCATCTCTTCATCCGAGTAATCCGCGGTCGCGTCCTTGACCATTGTGACCTCATAACCGAGTTCGGCAGCATAGCGGACCGTTGCCTCCACACAGGTATGGGCTATGAGTCCGATGATGATGAGCTGATGGATGCCGTGTTTCTTGAGCTGCAAATCCAAATCCGTGTTGGCGAACCCACTGGAACCCCAATGCTCTTGGGCAACGATTTCACCCGGCAGCGGCTCGAACTCGCGGCGGATCTCGCCGCCCCATGTGCCGTATTCGAAGGTTTTGCGCATCCAGGCTACCTTCTGAACCGGCATGATGTACTTCCAGGTCTCGTAGTCGCCAGCACGGTAGCGGTGATGCAGTGCGTAGAAGACGCGCAGCTTTGCCAGCCTCGCTGCGTTCAAAACCTGTACCATGTGCGGAATACAGTTGTTTGCTTCAGCCACACTCTTGAGGCGGCCCCACACCTTGCCTCCCTCGGAAATGAAGTCGTTGTAGGGATCGATCACAAGAAGTGCAGTGGTCTCCTTCTCATATGTCACTTTACTCATGTCCGTTCGAATCTTTGAAAAAGGCCAGTGATCAGTGGAGTTGCGTAGCCGTGTCAATGTCCTCCGCCCGCCCGAACGCCGGGAGGTACCGGCCGAAGTTCAATTCGAAGTCGCTCCGAACCACGTAACCGATATTGCGAACCTTCGCCCGGCGCGCCTGCGCACCTGGCAAGGCCAGCAGTGGGAAGAACAGGTCGTTGCTCGACTGAAGCTCGGTAGCCGTCGGCGTCCCGAACCGATTGACCTGGGCCTTCGCCGCGGCCAGCGTTTCACGGTCGAACGAGGCCAGACGCCGGACCAGCGCCTCGACAAATGAGTCGAGGTGGTCATCGTCCAGCGTGCGGTTCACCCAGCCATAGCGCTCGGCGATGTCAGCATCGAAATCGTCGCCGCTGAGGACGATCTCAAGTGCGCGCGAGCGCCCGACCAAGCGCGGGAGCCATTCCAGCGCTCCGCCGCCCGGGACCAGTCCGACACCGACCTCGGGGTTGCCGAACAGGGCGCTTTGCCGGCTGGCGAAGCGCATATCGCAGGCCAGCACGAATTCGTTCCCGATGCCGCGCGTGCGGCCGCGAATCTTCGCGATGCTCACGACTGGCGTGGACGAGAGGCGCAGCACAAAGTCGCGCCAAAGGCCCAGCGCCTCAGGCCGTTCAGCTGCCTTGGCCACGTCGAGATGGGCGATGAAAAAATCGGGATTCGCCGACTGGAACACGACGACCTTCACGGACGGGTCCGCCTCGAGGTCGGTCATCAGCGCTCCCAATTCGACGATCGTTGAGGGAACAAATATGTTGATTGGTGGGTTGTTGAAGGTGATCGTCCACCGGCCCGGACAGGTGCGGTCGGTGTTGAACTGCGAAGGGTTAGGCATCGCGCTTTCTACGGTCATTTGCGTTGTATTCATATTTGAATTCCCTTTGGTTCAATTCTTCTCGCGCGCAGCAAGGAAGATGGGCACGTCCTGCCCATCTTCCCACCGGGCACCCATCAGCGCAGTGATCGGAAGCCCGCGCGAACCTCCTCTGAAAAGAGTTTCGGCTGCTCCCATGCCGCGAAGTGACCACCTTTCTCGAGCTTGTTGAAGTGGATGAGTTTGGGATACGCCCGCTCTGCCCAACTCCGCGGAGCTGGATAGAGTTCGTCAGGAAAGACGCTCACGGCAACCGGGATGGAGACGCCTTTGGCATTGAAATACCCTTTGCCCCAATATTCCCAGTAGAGACGGGCGCCAGAAATCGCCGTGTTCGTCAACCAGGCGATCGTGATGTTGTCGAGGATGTCGTCGCGCGTGAGGCCCTCAGACTGCCCGTTAAAGACGCGTGAGATCAGCTCGTAGCTGCGTGCGTCGTGATCAAGGAAATACGCCGCCAGGCCGACGGGTGAATCTGCGATTCCGTACAGCGTCTGCGGTCGCAGACCCATCTGGAATCCGTAGGCAATTCCTTTTTGATATACGAACTGCAGACGATCGTAAGCGAGTTTCTCATCGGCTGAGAGACCGGATGGCGCCGGCGCGCCGGAAAAGGCCGCCCCGTCAATGTCGGCTGGAAAGATGCCGGGCATGTTGGTGTGAATGCCGAGCAGTCCGGGAGGCGCCTGCACACCCATCTGATCGACGACGACCGCGCCCCAATCACCGCCTTGCGCCACGTATCGCTTGTAACCGAGGCGCTTCATCAGCGCATCCCAGGCACGCGCGATGTGGGCGGGGTCCCAGCCGGGGGTGGTCGGCCGGTCTGAAAACCCGTAGCCCGGCATCGACGGAATCACCAGATGGAACGCATCGGATGCGCTGCCGCCATTCGCCGTGGGATTGGTCAGTGGATCGATGATCTTCATCTGCTCGATAATCGAGCCCGGCCATCCATGCGTGACGATGAGCGGCAGCGCATTTTCATGTTTCGAGCGAACGTGAATGAAGTGAATGTCCAGTCCATCGATTTCGGTGATGAACTGCGGAAGGGCGTTCAGTTTCGCCTCCACCTTTCGCCAGTCGTATTCCGTCCCCCAATAGCGTGCGAGTGCCTGAATCGTTGCGAGCTGCACGCCTTGCGATGCATCCCTGACCGTTTCCCGGTCCGGCCACTTGGTCGCCTTTATTCGCCTGCGCAATTCGGCCAGTTCGGCGTCCGAAACGTTGAAATGGAAAGGACGGATTGCGTTGGGGTTTTCCCGGGTGACGGGTCCAGAACTGTCGCCGCGCAATGCGGCGCGTGGAGTGATTTCGGTTTGATCTTTGGTTCTCATATCTATGTTTGGGTAGTTTGAGATTTTCGTTTTTACAGTTTTTGTTTTTTCTCCGGTCGCTAGTGCGCCTCCGGCCGCGGCCTTGCGGCCGGCATCGTGAACTGGACCGTGCCTTGATCAATTGGCTGATGGTTGGCATTCACCAGTTGGATCAGGATCTTGTGCGGCCCGGGCGCGAGGCCGTTGATAATGACCGGATTGCCGCTTGCGTCTGCCCAGTGCCAAGGGGTGTCATCGACCGTCACATGGATGTATCCGAGCCGGGGGGACACGGCGAGCGCGGCTGGCCCATATACCGGCACGAGGTGCAGGTTCTCCGCGCGATATTGGATAAACACAACGCCGCGCGACAGCGGTCCGCCCAGGGGCGGATCGATGATGATCTTCGCCGATGGTTCGTTCGGGAGAGGCCCGACCGCCGCCGCTCCACTCATCTCCCCCGCGGTTTGAGCGGCGGCGGATGCAGTCATCGAAGCCTCCGGCACCGTGAACTTGACGATGCCTTGATCGAGCAGTTGATGGTTCGCCGTCTCCAGTTGGAGACGGATCTGATGCGGCCCGGATGGCAGGCCGTTGAGGACCACCGGCTCTCCGCTCGCATCGGCCCAGACCCACGGAGCGTCATCGACCGTCACATGGATGTGTCCGACCCGGGGAGACACGGCCAGCGCGGCAGCCCCGAAGACCGGCACGATGTGCAGATTTTCCGTGCGGTATTGAATCACCACCCGGCCGTGCGACAGGGGTTCGGCCAGAGGCGGATCGATGATGATCTTCGCCGGTGGTTCGTTTTGAAGCGGCTCGACCGCCGCTGCACCACGCACCTCCCTGGCAGTTTGCGCAGCGGCTGCCGCAGCAACCAGGCAGGCAATGATGACCTGCATACGCGCACACCACGAGCCACTTTGATTGATTCGGCTTCGCATGGTAAGGCAGTCCTCCAAAAGTGCAGATGCAGACGACTCAAAAATCCGCGTCCAGCACGATGCGATAGCGGGCCTTGCCCGATTCAAGCCGGGCGAAGGCCTCGTTGATCTTGCTCATCGGGAAGTGCTCGGTCATTGGCGCGATATTGTGTCGTGCAGCAAAGTCGAGCATGGTTTCGATCGCCACCGGCGAGCCACTCGGCGAACCGGAGACGCTGCGTTGCTGCGCGATGAGCGAGAAGGCTGCGACCGGGATCGGTTCCAGCACGACACCGACGACATGCAGCCGGCCGTTGGGCGCGAGCGTGCCAATCATCGCGTCCCAATCGAGCGCCGCGTTGACGGTGCTGATCAGGAGGTCGAAACTGCCGCTGAGCTTCCTGATCGCCGCCGAGTCTTTGCTCGAGACCACGTGGTTCGCGCCAAAACCCTTCGCTTCCTCGAACTTGCTCTCGCTCGAGGTGAGCGCGGTCACGTCGCACCCATACGCAGCGGCGAACTTTACGGCCATGTGCCCCAATCCGCCGATGCCGATGATGCCTACCCGATTGGTCGGCTTGGCGTACATGGCGAGTGGCGCGAAGACAGTGACGCCCCCGCACAGGAGCGGCCCGGCATCGGCGAAGTTCAGCTTTTCCGGCAGCGGAATGGCCCAGGCCCAGTGTGAGCGGATGTGGCTCGCGAACCCGCCGCGATGGCCGACGATGGTCGGTTGCACTTCCGGGCAAAGGTGATGGTTTCCCGACATGCACTGATGACAGTGCATGCAACTGCCCGAGTTCCATCCGACACCGACGCGCTGTCCGACCTTGAGTCCCTTGACATTTGAACCTGCGGCCGTGACCCGACCGATGACCTCATGGCCGAGAATCGCGGGGTATTGGGAAATGCCCCAGTCATTGTTCAAGACGGAGAGATCGGAGTGACACAAACCGCAGTATTCGACTGCAACTTCAACGTCCTCGGCCCCGGGCGGTCTGGGTTCAACGGTTTCGAGCACCATAGGCTGTTTCGCTGCCTTCGCAACCCATGCAATATAATTCATCGCGTCTCCTCCTCTTAAACTTGGGCTGTTTCGCGACGCAGATTTTTCTTTGGAAATTTCAGTCGAATTCATGGGTTCATCTCCTTGGTTTGGTTTTCATATTCGTGCCGGGTTTGGTGACCGGTTCGCTTGTCATTTGTGCGCCTGTGGTTGGGCCTTTGTCGGTCGAACTTGCGCTCCTAAAGTTTTGATTCTGTCACCTCCGCTTGCAGAAAAGAGTATGACTGCTTGCGCCGTGCAATTCTATTGACCAGGCGAACGAATTTTTTGCGGAATAAACGAACTACCCGTTTCTCCTCCTTTCGAAGTAGGTGGTCTCGCCCAATGATCGGATTTAAGGCGGGTGGTTCCTCAAAAGCAGGAGCCGGGCAGTGGCACGGCGCAAGAAAACGGACCTCGGGATGGATCTAGATCTGCACCAGCCCGCGCCGGCTGGCAGCGGTGATGGCCTCCGTGCGGCTGAGAACATTCAGCTTGGTGAAGATGCTGCGGAGGTGGGACTTCACCGTGGTCTCGCTGATATAGAGATTCGCGCCAATCTCCTTGTTGCTCTTGCCTCGCGCCAGGAGCGTCAGGACATCCAGTTCCCGGCCGGTCAGGGCTTCGCTGCTCATGCCGGCCGCAAGTTTTGCCACCAGCGATGGCGGAATACACGTCTCGCCGCCATGCACCTTGCGGATGCACTCCAATAATTCCTCCCGTTGCGCATCTTTCAGCAGATAGCCCTTCGCACCAGCTTTAATCGCCTGGGAAAGGTCGGTGTCCGTATCGAAGGTGGTCAGTACAATGACGCGGGCCGCGGCATCGTGTCCCCGGATTTCATCAATCGCGCTGACGCCATCCAACATCGGCATGCGCAGATCCAGCAACGTCACGTCCGGGCGGTGCTTTCGCCACAGGTTGAGTGCTTCCCGGCCGTTGGCAGCTTCGCCCACGACCATCATGTCCGGCTGCCGGCCAATCATGGCTGCCAAACCTTCGCGCACCGTAACGTGATCGTCTGCAACCAGCACGCGGATTCTGTCCGCCAGCGCACTCCTCTGTCGTGTTTTGGATGCAGCACTCATGAATCAGACGTTGGCAGTGTTTCTGGCAAAGGCAGCACAATCGATATCGCCGTGCCGGTGCCGGCGGAACTCTCAATCGTCAAACGTCCGCCCATCCCTTCGACGCGTTCTCTCATTCCGAGCAGGCCGAATCCGTCGGACCTGCCCGCCGGATCGAACCCGTGTCCATTGTCGCGCAGTTCCAGACGGATGGCGTCCGGGGCAAAAGCAATCTGCGCCTTAAAACGACTCGCTTGGGCGTGCCGGAGCACGTTCGTCAACACTTCCTGTCCGATACGAAGGAGATTTTGATCCCACTCGGGCGGGAGCGGTTTGATTTCACCCTGCACGATGAATTCCGCCTTCACTGTTGTGCCGGCCGTCATTGTCCGGATCAAATTCCCCAGCGCTTCGCACAGATCTTTGTCTTCCAATGCTCGCGGGCGCAACGCCCGTACCGAACGCCGCGCCTCGCGCAGGCTCTCGCGGGCGAGATCGCCGGCCCGCGCCAGATGTTCCTCGGCCTCTTTCGTCAGCCCCTTGGATGTTGCATCGGCGGCGGCTTCCAATTGCACGATCACGCCGGTGAATCCTTGCGCCAGCGTGTCATGCATGTCGCGCGCCATGCGATTGCGTTCCGCCATCACCGCCGACTGGCGGCTTTGCGCGGAGAGTCGGGTCAATTGCAACGCCAGCATCGTTTGATTGGCCAGCGCCTGCGCCAATTCCATTTCCTCGGTCCGAAAAGCGCGCTTGCTGGTAAAGCGAATACCCACCACTCCCTCGACCCGGCCGGCGACCAGCATCGGAACGACCAATATGGTGATGACGCCCAGGGATAGAACGTGTTCGCGCCACGGGAACATCGGACCTTCCCGAATATCCTGCAGCACATGAGGCTTGCCCGTGCGAAAGACCTTTGGCCAGGGCCAGACTTCCTCGACCTTTAGCGAAGGACTGATCGCGGTAATCACGGCGTCTGATTTGGTTACCAGCTTGTTATTCTCAAAGGCAAATTCAAAAACCACCAGGCCATCCGCCTCGTTCCGCAGCCAGACGCTGCAGCTATGAGCCTCCAATTGGGTGGTGATGGTCCGCAACACGTGTTCCACAATCCGATCCGGAGAGGATTCTCTCGCCAGTGCCTCCAAGGCTTGGGTGAGAGCCTCCGCCTGGCCGCGGGCGAATTTTCCCGAGGCGCGCAATGCTTCCTCAGCCCGCTTGCGTTCGGTGATGTCCATCACCGCCCCAACGAATTCCATCTCGCCGGAATCAGTTCTGGCCGGGTGAGCCACGACGTGGAGATGTTTGATTCCTCCATCCGGCATCAGCAGCCGATGTTCAAAATCGAAACTGGTCTTCTCATGTGTCGCGCGTTCAATCGTCTGTTGCACGAGGCCGAGGTCTTCCGGATGCACCCGCTTAAACACGAGTTCCAATGTCGGTTTCATCGCACGGTCGTATCCGAGAAGGCAAAAGGTCTCATCTGACCAGATCAGCTTGCCGCTGGAGACCATCCATCCGAAACTGCCCGTAAGACTCAATCTCTGTGCCTCAGCCAGATAGGCCTCGCTTCGGCGTAAAGTTTCTTCCGCCCGCTTGCGCTCGAGGGCGATGCTTGCCAGATGGGTGATCTGGTCAATTACGGTTTGTTGTTGCGAAGCGGGGCGGCGCGGCTCGCGATAATAAATCGCGAAGGTTCCCAGGACGCTTTTTTCCACCGAAAGTATTGGCGAAGACCAGCAGGCGCGCAAGCCGTGAGCCAGGGCCGCATTACGATAGTCGGCCCATAGCGGATCGGTGGCGATGTCCGGGACGACCACCGGGGTTCCACGGTAAGCGGCCGTGCCGCACGAACCCGCCGACGGGCCGATGACGCCGCCGTCGATGGCCTCAATGTATTTCTTCGGGAGGCTGGGCGCTGCGCCATGCCGAAGCTGTCTGGTATCCGGGTCCAACAGCAAGATGGAAGAGAACGAGCCGCCGCAGAGCTCTTCGAACAAGTGGCACAATTCTGTCAGGATGGTGGATAGTGAATCACCCCTCGCAATCATCTCAAGCAGCCGTTTTTCACCGGCCAACAGGACCCCGGCCTGCCTGGTAGCGGTGACGTCCGTGGTTGAACCGACCAATTCGACGACGTCGCCGGCAGGGTTCAGGATTGGATGGCCAACAATGTGGAGGTGTTTGATCGAGCCGTCTGGAAATACCAGGCAGGAATCGGTTTGAAAGTCGGCTTTTTCGCGGATGGCCCGATCAATTGTATTTATCCGATTCGACCAGCTCTCCGCGGTGTGGGTGGCACGCTCCCTATCGAGTGGCGGCGGCCCCTGCGCTGGATCGAAACCCGAAATCCGGCACCGTTCCGGAGACCAGTAGGTGGAAACCTGACGAACCACATCGTAGGCCCAACTGCCCGTGTGGTTTAATCTTTCCGCCTCAGCCAGGTATGCCTCACTGCGCCGTAGCGAATCTTCAGCGCGCTTGCGTTCAATCGCGACCGCCGCCAGATGCGTAATCTGGGCAATAATCCTCTGATGTTGCTGGGTCGGGCTGCGTGGTTCGCGGGCGAGCACGGCGAAACTCCCCAATACTTTGCCTTCGGAAGAAAAAATCGGCGTGGACCAACACGCGCGCAATCCGTGCGCCAGTGCCAGATCGCGATAGTCGTCCCCCATCGGGTCCGTGGCTATGTCGGAGACGATGACCGGCTCTTTGAAATAGGCGGCCCTCCCGCACGGACCTGTCCTCGGGCCGATGGTTCTGCCGTCAAAAGCACTCGAATAACTGGCCGGAAGGCTGGGAGCCGCGCTGTGCCAAAGCCGGTTGTCATTCGGGTCCAGCAATAGAATCGAACACAGAGAACCGCTGGAAATCTCTTCGACCAGCCGGCATACCTCATTGAGGATCGAAGGCAGCGACTCGCCCTTGGCGATCATTTCGAGAACCCGATTCTCTCCGGCGAGCAATGCTTCCGCCTGCTCCGGTTCTCCTGCGCGCTTCCGGTACTCGTCGAGTTCACGCTGACAACGCTCCAGTTCCAGTCGAAGCGATTCGACTTGCTCGGTGGCATCTGCCGTTTCATCCAAACTGGCCTTCATCGCGGTCGTCACCTCCCTTTGATCATACCATCAACAGTAATTATGTTCTGGATAAAATACAATTACGCAAGCGGAATTCAGCCTTTCAAAGCTGAAATATGCTTCGTTCGTGCCGGCGGGGTGAAACGGGGCGGTTTTCAACCAGCGCCTTAAAACTGAGAAATCTGCGCAAGATCTTTGGAGGCGAGGGGCGGAATCGAACGAGGGAGCTTTATCGCCATGACTCGCATTCGACTCCGCCGAGTGTCCTGGTCAGGTGGACAGCTCCGAGTGGCGGGATGCTTCACCAAGGTGCAGGATGTTTCTGTTTTGAAGCAACATATTGATGTCGGGGCGTTTGCTGCAACATAGCGAAACAAGCTGGCACACGATGAAACAGGGCGATTCTTACTTTGGATCAGAAGGTTGCAGCCTTTGGACCTGCTGGATGCGCCACTTTATCAAGAACTTACAAAGACCGTTTTTTCCGCATGATTGGAGTAGTATGAATAGTGGTGTTGCTCTGTGTTTCAGATGAATTCATGGCAACAGCCAGTACGAACAGTCTGGTGGTAATTCTCCTAAGCACGCGAGGGAAGCTCTTGAGCATAGGGAAAATTCATGTTGCCTGTCCTTCGTGATTAACACAAGTTTAGTTCGGATGATCACAGAACGGCAAAAGAAAACTCTGCACATCGCTTGAATTTCCACCCGCAAACCCAGGATCAAACTATGAGTCAAAACGATGAAATGAAATTGGCGCAGGAAAACCTTATCCGGTTGCGTGAATGCTGCCAGTCACTTCAAAAACAAATGGCCACGGTGCTGATCGGCCAGAGCGAGGTGGTGCGATTGCTGCTCACCGGTCTTCTGTCCGGCGGCCACATGCTGGTGATTGGCGTGCCAGGTCTCGCCAAGACGATGATGGTGAAGGCCCTCGCCGATCTGCTGGGCTGGGATTTTCGGCGCATCCAGTTCACGCCCGATCTCATGCCTGCCGACATCACCGGTACGGAGATTTTGCAGGCTGACGAAAGCGGGCGCCGGCGCGAGTTAATATTTCACCGCGGCCCGGTTTTTGCCAATCTCATCTTGGCCGACGAAATCAATCGTACCCCGCCGAAAACACAGGCGGCCCTGCTAGAGGCGATGCAGGAACTCGCGGTCACCGTGAACGGTAAAACTTACCGTCTGGCCCCGCCATTCACCGTGGTCGCAACACAAAACCCCATCGAACAGGAAGGCACTTATCCCCTGCCCGAAGCGCAACTCGACCGGTTCATGCTAAGCATCCATGTTGATTATCCCGCGCACGCCGACGAGGTGGATATCGCAGCGCGTTCCCTGCGCGCGAAGTGGGATGGTTTTACGCCGCTGGTCCGGAAAGAGGAGTTTTACCAATTCACCGAACTCGTCGACCAGATGCCCGTCTCGCGCCATGTGCTCGAGTATGCAGTTGCACTTACGACCGCCAGCCGGCCGAAAGATACGAGTGCGGATGAATATATCCGCCGCTATGTGGCTTGGGGCGCCGGTCCGCGCGCGACGCAACATCTTGTCACCGCCGCGAAAGCTTGCGCGTTGCTGGAGGGCCGCCCGACTCCGGAAGCCGGCGATTTACGGCGCCTGGCATCCCCCGTGTTGCGCCACCGCATCATTCCCAATTACAACGCGCTTGGCGAAGGCATCGAGGCAGATGCCATCGTCAAGCACCTGCTCGAAGCCGTCCGCGAACCGTCTGCAAAAAGTTGAGACCGGGATAGAGGCTTGTGGCCACTTTGCAACATCCTTATCTCGACCTTGCGGCCATGGAAGCGCTGCGCCATGTACGACTGCACCCGCGCGGCGCGGCAGAAGGCGCTTTTGCGGGCCCGCACAAATCGCATTTTCGCGGAACGGCGGTCGAGTTTGCCGATTACCGCGAATATTCCCCGGGCGATGACATCCGCCTGGTGGATTGGAAGGTTTTCGCCCGGACCGACCGCCATTACCTCCGGCTTTACGACGCCGAACGCAATCTGCTGACCTATCTGGTGGTGGACAAGAGCGGCTCCATGGATTTTGCCGGCGCCGTCACGCGCACCCCGGCGAAGCTCGAATATGCCGCGCGTCTGGCCGCTGCGCTCGGTTATCTCGTCCTGCGGGAAGGTGACGAACTTGGCCTGTCACTGGCGGACACGCGTTTGCACAACCACCTTCCGGCGGCCGCCTCGTGGCCGCAGCTGAATCGCGTGCTGGACACCCTTGGCCGTGCCCGTGCCGAAGGCCGCACCGATTTGGGCGCCTGTCTTGAACAGGTCTTCGCGCAGACGAAGCGCCGGGGCATCCTGGCCGTGTTCAGCGATTTCCTCGACACCGACGCGCGTTTCTGGAAGTCCATCGACCTGTTCCGCCGCTCACGTTTCGACGTGATGCTCTTCCAGATTGTTCACCCGGAGGAACTCGAACTGCCGGCCGTGGTTTCGGCGCGTTTTTTGGAAACCGAAGGCAGCGCTTTCTTCAACGTCGAACCGGATGCCGTTCGAACCCTCTACCGCCGGCGGTTCGCATCGTTTCTCTCGGAAATCAAGGCGAACTGCCAGGCGCGGGGCAGCGACTGGTATCTCGCCAAAACGTCGGATGACCCGTACGGCTTCTTACGAAACTGCTTTCTGGCGCGGGAGAAAGGGCGATGAACTGGCCGGCATTTACGAATCCCTGGATGCTGACAGGTCTTGCGGCGGTCAGCCTGCCGGTGCTGATTCATTTTCTCACCCGCGCCCGACCGCGGCGCATTGCGTTTCCCCCGTTCAAATTTCTGGTCGAAGCCGGTGCCGGTCAGCAGGCCCTGCATCGCTTGCGAACCGTGGCGCTGCTTGCCATTCGCAGCCTGGCGGTGCTGGCACTGGTGTTGCTGTTCGCGCGGCCTTTTCTCAAACCGACCGGCGCCGAGGCCGGTATCGCCGCCAGCAAGCGGGTGGTGCTGGTCCTCGACGCGTCCCTGTCGATGCGCGCCGTTCAACAGGGAATGCCGTTGTTCGCCCGCGCACAAGCCGAGGCCGCCGACGTCCTCCGGACGCTGGAACCGGGCACCGAGGCGGCGGTCATTCTGGAAGGCGCAATGCCGCGACCATTGTTACCGGCCCTGTCTAAAAACATCCCGGCGTTGCATGACGCATTGGTCGGAACCCGTCCGACTTTTGAGAAAGGCGACCCCGCTGCCGCCCTCGCGCTGGCAAAAAAGCTGCTCGGCGGCGCGGGCACCATTTACGTGTTCAGCGATTTTCAGAAGTCCAATTGGGAGGGCATTCGGGAACTGCCCGGCGGGGTAGTCTGCCGCTTGCGTCCGGTAACTGCCGAGGCCGTGGACAATGTCGCGCTTACCGCCGCGTATTTGATTCCAAGTGACCCGGTGGTCGGCGAACCGGTGGAGGTGGTTTGCACCGTCTTCAACAGCACGCCGCACCCACGCGAAGAAATCGTCCGCCTGGAACTGGGCGATTTTACGCGGGAAACCCGGGTGACCCTGGCCCCGTTCGGCACGGCAGATGCCGGATTTAACATCACCTTTCCGCGTGCCGGCTCGTTTGCCGGAAAAGTTTCGCTCCCGCCGGATGCCTTGCGGGAGGACGACCTTCGTTATCTGGCAGCGCCGGTCAGCCGGACGCTCGAAATCCTGCTCGCCAGCGATACGGACGACACCGACCAGCGTAGTGCTGAATTTTACATCAGCCGTGCGCTCGTGCCGTCGCCGCAAGCTGCACCTGGAATTCAACTCGTTCGCCGGCGGAGCCAGGACCTGGATCGTGGTGTCTTGGAAACGGCCGATGTTTTCGTCCTGGCAGCCCCGGCCACGCTCACCGGCGAGGCAGCAGAAATCATTTCACGGCGCGTCAAGGAAGGAGCGCGGCTCGTCGTTTTTCTGGATGGTCCCACCGCGCCGTCGCTCATGATGCCCGCTTTGGTGCCGCCCTTCCAATTGCAGCATACGGTCGATTCCGCGGAAGGCGATCCGGTTGCGGTTGGGCCGCGCAAACTTTTCGCGGATGTGGACACCGGAGATTTTTCGGCCGTGCGCTTTCACCGCCATTACCAGAACCAGGTGCTCGAGGGCCGCGGCGGGGATGTCCTGCTATCCTATCCGGATGGTTCCGCGGCGTTGACCCTCAGCGCGACGGGCCGCGGGGCCACGGTGTTTGCAAACCTTCCCCTGACCCCCGATGGCGGCGATTTCATCGGCAGCCCGATGTTTCCGGCCCTGTTGCATGAATTGCTGCGCGCGATGCGTCACGATTCCGCCGCACCGACGGTCGCTCCCGGCGCTGCCTGGGTGCTCGATGTTCCGGCCAGCGGGGAAGGAGCCATCACCGTAATCGATCCTGAAGACCACCCGGTCGAAGTTAAAGTCGTGGCGAGCGGACGCACCACGCGTGTGGCTTTGCCGGCTGCAAAAATCCCCGGCGCGTATGTCATCAAACAAGCGGGCGTCGCGGTGGCCCAGGCGGTCGTGAATGTGGACCCCCGTGAAAGTGACACGCGTCCGATGGCATTGGAAAACCTGAAAGGCGGAAAGAGTTCGTCGGTAACCGTTGTGCGGGGCGGGGGGGACATGTTGCTCGCCGGCAAAACCCGCCAGCTTTGGCCTCAACTGGCCGGAGCCGCGGCGGCCTTGTTGGGATTGGAAATGTTATTGCTGGCCTGGTGGCGAAAATCAACCCCGAAACCGGTTTCTCCGGCTGTCACCGGGAAGCCAACGGAGGCGGCACCATGAACTGGGTCTGGCTGCCGCCGTGGAGTACGCGCGTCATCGCTGCCGTTGCACTGAATTTGCTGGTGCTGGCTGTCGTGCGCTGGTGGCGCGAGCGGCGGGGCGGCACTCCGCTCGTCCTGCGGATACTCATCGTCGGTGCGTTGCTGCTGGTCATGTTAAACCCTCAGGCGCTCCAACCGCAGGAACATCCGGAGAAACCAAAGCTGGTGGTATTGCTGGATGTTTCCGCCAGCATGGCCACCCGCGACGCGGGCGGAGAATCGCGCCTTGGTGTCGCAGTGCGAACATTGAGCCAGTCCGCCACGCTTGCCGGTCTGAACCGCGCTTTCGTCCTGGATTTCCGGCAATTTGACCGGAGCCTGCGTCCGACGGAATTGTTTCAACTGGCAAACAACCCGCCCGACGGCGATGCCAGCGAAATCGGCCGGGCGCTCCTGAGCGTGGTTTCGGAACTTGGCGACGCCCGGGCGCAGGCCGGTGTGTTGCTGGTTTCCGACGGCCGGGCCACCGCGCCAGACACGCTCGACGCGGCACAGCTGGCGCTGGCACGCTCGGTTCCGCTGTGGACCTGGACCGTTGGCGGACCGGTGCCGCGGCACGATTTATGGATGGAGACCGCCTCGGCTGAGGCGCTGGCTTTCAGCGGGGCCGACGTGGAATTGACCGCTACCCTGCATGCCGACGGCTATCCCGCCCGCAGTTTCAAGGTTGATTTGCTCCAGAATGAAAACGTGGTTGCGACAAAGGAAGTCCTGCCCGACAGCCACGGCGCGGGGCGGGTTTCGCTGCAAGTGAAGGCGCCGGAGGACGGCGAACAGCGATATGTTTTCCGGGTCCCGGCCGAACCGGACGAGGCGGACACCGCCAACAATGAACGCGCGGTGTTCCTGCGCTCCGTCGGACAAAAAGTGCGCGTGCTGGTGGTGGAAGGCCAGCCGTATTGGGACACCAAATTTCTGGTGCAATCGCTCAAGCGCAATACGAACGTGGATTTGACGGCGGTTTATCGCCTGAACGCGACGCGCTACGTTGCGGTGGTTTCTGCCACGGGCGGTGAGACGCGCACGGAACAGGACCTCTTTCCCCGCACCGCCGATGCGATGAACGCTTTTGATGTCATCATCCTGGGCCGCGAGGCCGAGGCGTTTTTCGACAATCAGACCGAGGCCCTGCTGACTGACTTTGTCGCGAAGCGGGGCGGTTCCTTGGTGTTCGCCCGGGGTAAACCATACGGCGGACGCTTCCAGGCGCTGGCCAAGTTTGAACCGTTGGCGTGGGGGAATGGCGTTGCTTCCGGCGTCAAACTGCGTCCCACCGAGGCCGGTCACGACCATCCCATTTTCGACCTCGGCCCGGCCGGCACGCTGGAGGAACTGCTGGACCGTTTGCCGGCACTTGACCAGGCCAGCATCACGCTGGGCGAAAAACCCCTGGCCGTCGTGCTGGCCAACGCGGACCAGCCGGACGGCCCGGTGTTGATCGCCTATCAGCGTTACGGCCAGGGCAAAGCGCTCAGCCTTAACGCCGGCGGTTTGTGGCGCTGGTCGTTCCGGGAGAACAGCCAGGAGGAAAGCGAGGTCGCGTACCAGCGTTTCTGGGTTTCGTTGCTGCAATGGCTGCTGGGGGGAAGTGAATTTTTGCCGGGATCCGACGTCGCGCTGACGAGCGTGCGGCGCTATTACAACAACGAACAACCGATGCAATTTCTCATCTCCACGCGCAATCTCGATCGCACGATCTATCAACCGCGCCTGGTCATCAGCGGCAACGGAAAAAATACCGAGGTTGAACCGCGCCCGCGCGGTGAATCGTTCGTTGCGGAGGCCGGCCCATTTGCGGCGGGAACCTATCGCGTCACTCTCAAGAATAATATCGGGAACCCCGCGGAACTTTCGCAGAGCATCGAAGTGGTCAGCGCCTCCGTTGAAAAACGTGAATTGAGTGCTGATCCGGAAATGATGCGAAAGCTGGCAGAAACCTCCGGCGGTGCGGTGGTGGCAGCAAACGACGTGGCCCGCATGCCGGAAATCGTGAAGCGTTGGGAGGCGGCGCGCGTACTGTCGCATCGGGAACAATCGCTGTGGGATCGCGGGTGGATCCTGGCGGCCATTTTCGTCCTGCTCGTTGCGGAATGGTGGTTGCGCCGCCGGGAGGGACTGCTATGAGCCGCCGCGTGCTCCATGAGCTTCGTTCGCGGATGGCCGGCTGGATCGCCCTGCGTGTGACCCTGCTGGCGCTGGGCGCCGGCGGTGCGCTGGCGCTGGCGGCGGTGTTGTCCGATGCGGCTTTTGATCTCCCGGAAGCGCTGCGTAGGTTGTTGTCGGGGTTGTTGGGAGCAACGGTCCTGGCCGTTTTGGGCGCCGGTTTTTGGCAATGGCGCCGGCTCTCCGAATCGCGCGCGGCGCGGGAGCTCGAGCAGACGGACGGCTCGCTCGGCAACCGGTTGATCAATGCCGTCCAGCTCGAGCAAAAAAGGGGTGCGAGTGCGGTGGAGGAATTTCTGCGGCGCGAAGCGGTTGAATTGGGGCGCCAGTCAGCATCGAAATTGAATACCTGGCCGGTCATGCGGCGCGGTGTTCAGCGCGCGGGTGTTTTTCTGGCCGGCGTGCTGCTGGTGTGGGCCGCTCTGTCGACGGTCGAAAATGATCTGGTCCGGGCCGTGTGGCCGCGTTTCATGGACGCATACGGCGATCATCCGCCTTACAGCCGGTTGAAAATCAAGGTGACACCGGGCGCTGCCGAAGTGCTCTATGGCGGCCAGGTGGAGGTGCGGGCGGCGACGAGCGGGCGGCCGGTGGAAAAACTCTGGCTCGTTGTGCGGACGGGCACGAATGAAACGCGCACCATCATGTTTCTGGCGCCGGACAAGTCCTTCTTCCAGACGCTCGTCAACCTTCGCGAACCGGCCCGGTACTTCGTGACTGACGGCGCGGCGCGCAGCCGGCGTTTTCCGATCGAGATCCGTTACACGCCGCAAATCACGCTCGTGGAAGTTGCCACCGGCTTTCCGGATTACACCGGCCGGCCGGCGCATACGGGCAAGCTGGTTGACGAGGCGCAGGCCCTGCCCGAAGGCACCCGCGTGACCTTCCGGGTGGCAAGCAACCGGCCCCTGCAATCCGGCACGCTCAATCTGACCCCCGTGCTTGGCGGAAAGCCGGTACCAATCCCATTGACGCCGGAAATGCAGAATACCGTCGTCACCGGCTCGTTTCTGCTGGCTGAACCGGTCGCATTTGATCTGTCCGTGCGCGACACCGGCGGCCTGGATTGTGCGGAAGCGAAACGCGGGCGGTTCAACATCCTGCCGGACCGTCCGCCGCGATTGTTCGTGCTGGAACCCGGGCGGGATGCGGTGGCGACGCCGGACATCCGCGTCCCGGTGCGCGTGCAAGCGGTGGATGATTACGCGGTTTCGCGGGTCGTCTGGCTGCGCGGCTTCAATCGTTCGGTCGAACGTCCGTTTCAGATGAAACTCACGCTCAAAAGCGGCCCGCAGTCAGTCGAGGCTGCCGGCGCATTTGAGTTGGACCGGCTCGGCGTGCGGCCCGGTGACGTGATCGAGTATTATTTTGAAGCGGCGGACAATTATCCCAAAGGACCCAATATCGCCTTCAGCCGCCTGTACCGGCTGGAAATCATTTCACCGGAACAATACGAGGCGATTTTGCGCCAGGCTGCTGCCCGCAAGGCATTGTTCGAACCCTATTTCAAAATGGATGCCTGGCTGCGGCGGCTGGCGGAGCGCGCGCGCAACCTGGAATCGAAGGCGCAGCACTCCGATCCTTCCGCCCGCACCGAGGCGGACGCTCTGGCAAATGAACTGGAGCAATATCGTCAGGAGCTGGGCAAGTTGTTTCATGTCCCGGCGATATTCGACGTGGAAGAAACGTTCCGCACCAGCCTGTCACTTCAACACATGGGGATCAGTGAAGTCGCCTCCCAATTGAAGGCGGCTCTCGGCGGAGGCCAGCTCGATCCAAAGCAGTTGAAGGAAATCAGCGACAAACTAAGCCAGTTGGCCCAGACGACAGAAACAGAAGTCGAGCAGCCGGCACAGCAAATCGTCTCGATCGTTCGGGTGCTGGCGCAAGCAGACACCTTCGTCAAACTGGCGCAACAACAGGCCGTGCTGGCGGGGATGCTGCGCCGGTTTGCAGATCGGACCAATTCCCTGTCCCATATCGAACAAATGGAAGTGCAGGAGCTGGCCCGCCAGCAACGGCGCGTCGGACAAGCTTTGCATGAATTGCTTGGACAATTGCCGCAACTGCTGGACCAGGTGCCTGCTGATCCCGATTACGAACCGCTCCGCACCGACGTGAACCGGTTTCTCCAGGCAGTTGCGGCGGCCAGGATTGAGGACGATCTGACCAATGCCGCCAACACTCTGGATGAGCCGGACCCGATGACGGGTCAGGCATTGGCACAACGCGCGGCGGAGGCAATGGACAAGCTCATTGGCCGCTGCAACGGACTTCCGGACCAGGCCCAGCAATGCCTGACGGCACGGTTTCAACCCAAGCTGTCGAAGCCCGGTTTGGGAAATACCCTGCAACAAATCCTGTCCGCCCTGGGGGCCGGCAACGGCCAGGGTGGACGCGACGGTTACGGATTGTTCAATGAAGATGTCGCGCTCTACGGACCCAATGTCGAACTGGCCGGCGAACAGGCTGGAGGACGGGGAGATACCGGCACGAGCGCGGGTTGGCAGGTTCAGCCAATGACCGGCGAAACGCCGGAGGCGGGTTTATCGTCAGCGGAAATGCCGGGTCGCGTCCATTTGCAGCCCGATGCGAAATTCCCGCTGCGTTACCGCGATTTGGTCGGTGAATATTTCCGCGTGATGGCGGAATCAGAAAAAGAAGGAGAGAAATGATGAAAACTCACGGTTACATCTTCCTTTTGATTCTGTTTCTGTGGCCAGCCGCTCCGGCGTTTTCCGGGGACGATGCGGCCGGTGAAACGGTGGAATGCGCCAATCTCATCTACGCCGGAACCAAGAGTTCGGTATGCTTCAGTGAAGCATTTCTTTCCACCGTCGCCAGCGAAACCACCATCAATACTTCCCGCAAATTCAAGTCGGTGAAACTCGGTGAAAAGGACATTTTCCATTTTCCGTTCGCCGTCATAACCGGTGAAGGAGCCTTTACGCTCACGGAAGACGAACGGAAAAACCTGAAGCTGTACCTGGAAAAGGGCGGCTTCCTGCTCGCCAGCGCCGGTTGCAGCAGCAAGGAATGGAGTGATTCATTCTCACACGAAATCGAAACCATCTTCCCCGACCGCAAGCTGGCCGAAGTGCCGATGACTCACCCGATCTTCCGTACGGTTTTTGATATATCGCGGCTCGACATGAGCCACGGTGGGGAGGCCAAACTCCTTGGGCTCACTATCGGCGGCAAAATCGTGCTGATCTATTCCCCGGACGGCCTGAACGACACCGGCACCATGCATGGCTGCTGTTGCTGCGGCGGCAATGAAATCAAGAACAGCCAAAAAGTGAATGCCAACATCCTCGCTTATGCGCTGTTGCAATGACGGAAACGCGTGATGAATCCGGAAGTTAAAATGTCAAAAACCCGCGGTAGGAACATGGCTGGTCCGGCGTGGCCCTGGCTTTCGGGGTTGTTGGCGCTCTTGGTTCTCACCGCCGTCGCGGGTGACCCGGCCAGCCCGTCGTTTCATCCGACGTTCCAGGCTGCCTCGGATGCGGCAGCGGCAGATCAATCCCTGGTACTGCTCATTTTCGGCGCAGAATGGTGCGTGCCGTGCCGGGAATTGAAAGCCCGGACACTTTCATCACCGGAATTCTCCCGGCAGGGCGGGGCCTTGCAAATCACGGAAGTGGACATCGATGCCAACCAGAAACTGGCGCATGACTTTGCCATTGAAGCGGTGCCGACGCTCGTGTTGCTGACCTCCGACGGCAAAATCATTGCCCGGCAAACCGGCTTTCTGGATACGACCGCCTTGCTGCTCTGGCTGCAGGAAGGCCGTGGCCATGTCGCTGCGGGCCAATGGGAAGGCACCGCCCCCGGCGCAAAGTTTGATGAATTCATCCGGAAAGCCGCGGCGGACGACTTGAACACAAACGATATCCAACAGATGGTGGACGCACTGGGCGACCCCGACCCGGCCAACCGGGGGAGCGCCGGAAAGATCCTGCTCGCCCAGCGCGAACGGGCGGTCTCCCCGCTCATTGAGGCAGTCGGCCATCCTTACCTCGGCGTCCGGATTTCCGCCGGCGAACTGCTTCAGCGCCTCGCGCCCGACATCACACCCATTGATCCCTGGCAGTCGCCGGCCGAATTGAGCAACACGGTTGTAGTTTTGAAAAAATGGTGGGCCGAGACCGGCCGGCTCCCGCCGGTGGTGGTTTCGCGCCCGGCGGATTCCGCCGCGGGCATTTCCATCAAGGAGGCGCTGGAACAATTGCGCGGTGATGATCCGGTAAGGCGCACGGAGGCCATGGCGATGCTGGTCGGTCGCGGGGCGGTGGTTTTGCCGGCCGAGCGCGAGGCGGTCCAACGCGCCGAACGCGCTGGCGATACGCGTACAATTGGCCTGCTGGAAGATGTGCGTTGGGCCATTCTCATCCCCGATGTGGTCGAACAACACACAGGCGGAGTTCGTCATGCGTTGGCGCGCGGGAAGAGTTCAGAACGGCAGGAAGCGACAGAACGGCTGGGACATGTCGGCCGGGACGCACTTGGAGCCCTGGCCGAATTGGCGGCGGATTCGGACCCACTGGTCGTGGAAAGCGCCGTGCGCGCCTTGCCGGATTTGGGCGGCAAGGAAGCTGTTCCGGTCCTGGCTACGCTGCTGCAGGCAGTAGACAGTAATTTGCGCATGACCGCCGCGCAGGCGCTCGGACGCACCAAGAACTCCGCCGCGGTCAACCCGCTGTTGACCGTGATCGACGATCCCAACGAGGTGGTCGCCTGCACGGCCCTGACGGCTTTGGAAGAAATCCTGTCCCAGGACACCTACGGTGAAGCCAACGCGTCGCTTCCCGTCGAGTTGGTCGCGGGACTGAAACGAGGTCTGGCCGATCCACGATGGCGCATTCGGGCGGCGACGGTGGAAGCCGTTGGCAAGCTGAAAGCGGGCGAACTGACAGGAGACGTGAAGAAATCGCTCGAAGATCCCGACGGATTTGTGGTGAAGAACGCGCTTACGGCCCTGAGCGGATTGCACGCTGCGCCGGATCCCGATCAACTTGCTGCGCTGGGTAAACGCCTGCCCAGCCTGCAAGGCGACACAGTGGAAATGATGTTGCAGTCGGAAACGGATGAAACCGTCAAACGGGTTACGGATCTTTTCAAATCCGGCAACGCGGCCAGTCAACTGACCATCCTCAAAGCGCTCGCGCGAAACGAGAGGTCGGATGAAAAGAAATCCGACGACGAGTGGAAACCACTGTTGACGCAGGCTGCGACCGCCACCGACCCACAGTTGCGCCGTGCTGCGGCGGAAGCGATGAAAGTGCGATCGCCGAAATTGGCGGTAGAACTGGTTGGGCCGTTGCTCGCCGACGAAGACCGCGAAACCCGCCTAGCAGCAGCGGCAGTTGTTCTGGATATTCTGGATCCGGACAGCGGAAGCTCACCGAACCGCGGCCTGTCTTCCTTAAGCAAAACGAACCGGCCATTCGCAACTGCCGGGCAGATGGTTGCCTGGCACGCAGCGCTGTTGCAGCACGCCGAATCCAGTTCGAACCTGAATTTTGCCGCCGTGGTTTATGCGACCGGCGACGGAAAGACGGATCTGCCAATGCTGCTGGCCTCGCTGGACAAAGCTGGGGCTGCACCTGACGCGGGCCGGCGGGAACAACAGCGGGACCTGGCGGCAATCGGACTGGTCCTGTCCAAATTACCCTGGCCGGAAGGCCGGCCCGTCCTGGACAAGTTGTTCGGCTCATCGTGGTTGTTTGCCCTGGCGGCGCACGATAGCACCCGGGCCCAGGCCGCGGGAGCAGATTATTTACTGGAGCCAGCGCGATTCAAATCGGTCATGGAGCCGTTGAACGGCCAGGAATTGTTGAAGACGCTCGAGCTTTTGGCCGGTAATGAATACGGCGAACACCGGATGTGGTCTTTGTGGAGCGAAACCGACCACACCAAGGCGGTGACTCTGGCGCTGATCGAATCCACGAATGTGGCGTGGCGGGCGGCAGCGGTCTTTTCCCTAGGGCTGCGCACCGATGCGGCAGAAGATCGACCACTTTTTGAAAAGGCGCTCGTGGATTCCAATGCCTGGGTGCGCGGGTCTGCTATACGGGCACTGGCCCGAAACACCAAAGATCGTGTGGTCCTGGAGCAACGTTTGGCCCTTTCGCTGGCGGACACCAATTTGTCGGTGGCCGCCACGGCGGCTTTGGCGCTACTGGAGCCGGAAATCTGCCAGGCGGCGGGTTTGGACAACCGGTTGAACTTTTTCGAATTCGAGAGTGTACGTGGCGGCCGGAGCGAAAGTTCCAGCCGGGACGAGGAAAGACCGTTGACGACCTTGGAAAACAAACCTGCCTTCCTGCAGCCGGCACGAGAACGTCTGTCCGCAACCAATGCCGAGGAGGTGGTGGCTTTTGCGCTCCTGCTTGCCCAGTACGGCGAGTTTGCTGGTGTGGACCAATTGGTGGCCCGACGGACGGCGCCGGATTCTGCTGACGAACGGGACTTCGCCAATGCGCTTTTGACTGGCATCGCCTTGAGCCGCGATATCAAGTATCTGCCGGTTCTAAAGCAGATGGCGGCGCAGCGCAAGGAATGGGAATTGCGAAAGGTTTTGCAGGCATTGAAAGGCATGACCGGGCCGGACGCCCGGCAATTGCGGCTGGAGATCAACAAAAAAATCCGGAACACCGGCGGATCATCGGGAACTTCGATGATCGTCGACTAAATGGAAGGCACCTGATTATGTGGAAACGAATAAGTGTTGGAATGCTGCTTCTGCTTCTGTGCGGCTGCATCAAAACCAAGGACGAACTCACCATCAACGCCGATGGTTCCGGAAAGGTGCGGATCGAAACCCTTACCAGCGTTCCGCCCGAATTGTCGGAAGGAATGGGCATGGAAGGCCGGATGGCCGGCCTGAGCAGCGGAGTCATGTATCCACCCACGACCGAAGCCGAAGCGCGAAAATTTTTCCCCGGCCCGAATTTCATCGTCACCACGAAACAGGAAAAAGCCGATAATGGTGACGTGACGACAGTGATCGAAGCGGAGTTCAAAGATATCAACTCGTTGCTCGCCAGCCCCTATGGCCGTGCCCACCAGCTCGAATTGGAAATCCAGAGCGGTTCACTAGTGGTGAAAGGCATCAGCGGCATGGAAGGCGTAGCGCGATTTGCCGAAATGAAGGACGACACTGGCATGGGGATGGCGGCGATGCCGGGTCTCGCCGACCTGCAAAAGAGAAAATCCGAGATGCGAAGTGAATTTCGTGTGACCTTGCCGAATGCCATTGCCACCGCCACGGGAACGCACGACGGGAAAACCGCTGTGTGGATTGTGGAACGGGCCAAGTGCAAGGATGCTGCTGACTTTGCTGCCCAGCTGGGAACCTTGTCCGAGGCGCGTTGTCCGGCCGATGGTTTGAAAATATCACCCATCGCACCCACCCGACTGGGGTTGCTGCCTTTCGCCGAACTTCCGACGGGAGTGGGCTTGGACAAAGGAGTGACGGTAGACACAAACAAAATCGCCGCCGCAGTGAAGTTTGTTCCCTATGGATTATCTGTGACCCGGTCGCTGGATCTGAGTGGCAGCGGAAATTCGCAGGAAAATGCGGCACAGTTGATCGGCGCGATCGTGCTGCCGCAGGAATTCGCACCCCAGAAATGGACTGAGGCGAAATTAGACGAGGCGGTGGACGCCAAAGGAAACGACCTCAAACCCAACGAATCCACCGAGGGTCGTGGTTATTCAATGCACATGCGGAATTCCGGAATGGAAAGTGAGGATGAAGAAGAAAGCGCAACCAACCGGATCTCCGATCAGCGGCATGTGGTGACTCTAAATTTTCACCCCCCGGACTGGAAGATCAATGAAATTGCGCGGATCAAAGGGTCAATCGGCCTTCAGTATTTTGGCGGTTCCCAAGTGATAAAGTTGACCAATGCAGTGCCGGCTGGATGGATCAAGGATGTTTCAAAAATGATGGGTGGCGGAGGATTTGATTCGTCGGAGAAGCCACTGAACAGCGCCAAGCTGGCCGAACTTGGGTTATCACTATCCGTGCAGATGGGCATGGTGCAAAACGGAATGACGCTGCTGATGTTGCAGGTTCAAGGCAAACAGGCAGCATTAACCGATGCGCAAGCATTTGATGCCCAAGGGAGGCCTTGGCCGACTTTTCTACAACAGCAGGACACAAGTGATCAGGGCATGTGTCAGATTATGATTGCCGGGAAGCCGCAGCCGCCCCTGTCCCTTGCTTTGCTGGCCAGCGGCGGGGGTCCCGTGGTCGAAGTCCCGATCTTGCTGGAGCACGTCGCGCTGTCAAACAAGTGAATCAAGGAAAGGAACCTGAAAATGAAAAAATTCATCCGATCGATGCTGGTACTGGCCGTGGTAGTGGCCGTGCCGCAATGGAATGATACAGCGTCCGCCCAGTTATCGCCGGCCGGAGCGGAAATTCATTCGGTACTGACCATCAAACCCGACAGCACCTGTGTGCTTGTCACCGAAACGATTGAATCCCGCGCGGTGGCGGAACAACAAGTGCGAATGATGGAACGTTACCAAAAAATGTCCGAGGCTACAGACGAGGAGGAAGGCGGGACCAATTCTGCGACGGGAGCCGAAACCGCCCCCACTCCACTCACCGACACCAATCTTGTCCTGAAAATCCTGGAGATGTCGGATGAACGCTCCGGTGAAAACGCGGAAGATCCCGACCAGAAGCTTGACGTGGAAGTCAACAAGGACAAGGTTCGCACCACCACTACGCGTTCATTCGCCTCCCTCGAAGAAATGCTCAGGAACAGTTACGCAATTTGGAACCAAAGCGGTTTGGCAGTTGGAAACACACGGGTTGAGATCGATACCAACGGTCTCCTGCGCCTGACGCTCACTCCCCGGGCTGATATGCAGCGTTACCTTAAAAATTTTCGTGCTGAATGGAAATTGACCGGAGCCAAAACTGAATTAAGACTGGTTTTCCCGGGTCGGGTGGTCGCTAGCGGTTTTCCGGAAGCACAGACCAACGCAACCTGGCTGGCGATTGACGCCAAAAAGGATGAAACCATTGAAGCAGTCATAAAACTTTATAGCACTCCCGTTGTCATTACCGCCGAGGCGGGCGGGCTTAAACTTGCAGGGCCACTCGAGTCGAAAAACCTCCGGCGCTCCTTCGGACGGCAACACGGCGAAACCGGCGACGAACTGCCCATCACCAACGCTGCACCGGGATTTGTGGCCGAGGCGCAGAGCATCACCACCACGACCCTCCGGGTTTTTCCCGGCGGGGAAAGTTATTTCAAATCCGGCGGCGGCTACTCGGGGCAATCGACGGGGACTGTCGTATACGCTAAATTGTTTGCTCCGAAAGGCAGAACCCTTCAATCGGTGAACGACGTGAAGGTGCTCCAAGCGCTTGATGACAAGGGCCGATCCGTCATGGCGGAACCGGCGGAAGGGGAAGATGATTCATCGGCCACCTACTCAGGCGGTTCACCGGACGCCAATTCGATGCCGATACAGCTTCGCCTGCAATTGCCCCAGCCCGACGCCCAGGCCATTGATAAAATTTCCGCCGAGGCGATTGCAGTGACGGCCGGTAACTGGAAAGAAATGACCCTGACGAATATTCAGGAAAACTCGACAAACGAGATCGACCTGGCCGGCGTGCTGCCAGGCGCGAAACTGGTCATCACCAAATTCACCTCAAAGAATAACCAGCTGAACCTGCAGGCGCGAATCAAGGGACCGACCACCGTGCGGCGATTGGATATTCAGGCTAAAATTCGCGGCTCCGACGATTTCCGAAGTTATCTTTCGGAAGGCAATTTCAGCACCAAAAACGGTGAATCCACACGCACCGTCGCGATCCAGGGATACGGTTTTGGCGATGACGCCAACCCAGAAGCAGGTTCGCTTGTCGTAGTTGTTCGTTACCCGGAGGACCTGCGTCGAGAGCGCCTCATGTTTGAACTCAAGGCACTGGATCTGCTTTGAAGCCAAATGAGCGGAAGGGATCGGCAGAGATCAGCGCTTTACCATTTTTCCATTCATCAGCCTTGGCGGAACGGTTGGCTGTGAGAGTTGACCCGGGACCGCTTTGAAAGCTGCACACTGCTGAGACATAGCGGCTCGGTGGCGGGTGCCGATTTTCCGGTTCCAGAGGAAATAAAAATACTTACATCGACAACACCCCCGGCGCACTAAAATGATGAGGAACAAGTGCGTGGGCACGTCAAAATCGAACCACGCAACAACTCGCCAAAAACATGAAGCAAGAAAATCGGTGCGCTATAATGAGGTTATGAATGCCACAAAATTACGAGTTTGCCTAAACAGGGCAGCAGCAGTTACCAACGAGAACTTGGAAGCCATATTGCGGCGGGGTGGGTAGTGGCACGAGATAAACCACAACAAATCTGGCACAAATGAAATTCGCACCTACCTAACTATTTGATAGATAGATATGGAGCGAGCGAAGGGATTCGAACCCTCGACACTCACGTTGGCAACGTGATGCTCTACCAGGCTGAGCTACGCTCGCTTCCCGAAAGGGAAAGTACAGGCTAGGCGATTCCGCCGGATTTGCAAGCCCGATTTCAGGCCGGTTTCTCGGCGTTGCCCAGCGTCGCGCTGATCACCTTGAGCAAATCATCGTGATTGATGGGTTTGTGGAAAAACGCCACCGCACCGCTGGTGCTGGCGCGTTCCTTGCTTTTTATGTCTTCCAGCCCGGTGATGATGATGATGGGAATCTTTTTTGCCGGATCCAGCCGGTGAAACCAATCCATGATGCGAAAGCCATCCCAGGGCACCCCTTCCACCGACGGCGGAAAATTGATATCCAGCAAAATCAAATCGGGGGTCTCCTTGCGCGCGGCGGCGACCGCCTCGGAACCGTCCAAGGCGGTGATGATTTTGAAACCGGCACCCTGCAGCTTCAGAGAAATCGTCTTGAGGATGACTTCATTATCGTCAACCACCAGGACTTTTTTCTGGTTCGCCGGGGCGGATTCGGTGTTCATATTGTATGATTCAGCAATGGCCAACAGTGTCTCATAGCCAATTTTATGCCAAAGTAGCAGGTTTTGGTGCGGGCGAAAGCTATATTATGGCCTTTGACTTTTGTGCCGGGCGATGTGTTAAGCTGCTCGTGTGAGCAACGTCTTCTACACTCCCGGCGAACAGCGCGCGGCCAAGGTCAATGACCTTTTCGCCGCCATCGCCCGCCGCTACGACCTGCTCAACGATCTGCAAAGCTTTGGACTGCACCGATATTGGAAACGCCGTGTCGCCAAACTGGCCACCGTGCCCCCCCGCGTCCGCGCGCTCGATTTGTGCTGCGGCACCGGCGACATTGCCTTTGCGCTCGCGCGCCGGGGCGCGACGGTCACCGGCCTCGATTTCAGCCAGAAAATGCTCGAAGTCGCCGAGTCCCGGAACACCGTCCCCGACCCGGATTCCGGGAGCCGGAATCCGACTTTTATCCGGGGCGATGCGGAGCAGATTCCGTTTCCCGATGCGTTGTTCGATGCGGTGACGGTCGGGTACGGCCTGCGGAATCTGTCGAGCTGGGAGAAAGGGTTGGAGGAAATGCACCGCGTGGCCCGGCCCGGCGGGCGGCTTGTGGTGCTGGATTTTGGCAAGCCGGCCAATGCCCTTTGGCGCGCCATTTATTTCGGTCATTTGCGCTGTTCCGTGCCGCTCATCGGCCGGCTGTTCTGTGGCAATGCGGACGCCTATGCCTACATCCTTGAATCGCTGAAACATTATCCGGCGCAACTGGCCGTGGCGGAAAAAATGCGCGCCTTGAAACTCGTAAACGTGCGGGTCATCAACCTGCTCGGCGGCGCCATGGCCATCAACTACGGCGAGAAACCGGCGTGAAGCCCACGCGCCAGCCGCGAAGAAAACTTGCAGGCTATCATTCTATTAGGCGGCTGGTTCATTTTTTGTTTTGGTTCGGAGGGGTAAGCACAGTCAATACACCCCAAAGGACAAAAAACCGAACGCGATCAGAGCACTCAACCACAGCGGAGTATCCCGGGGCAGAAGCAAATGAGATCGCTACGAGCCATGGACTTCTGAGATGCAATTTGAGATGCCATGGTCGATGACGCCTATTAGTGAATGGACACCGCACTTTGCAGCCTATCCTGATTTAAGATGGACACAATCAACACGTTTGCGGCGCACGGCAGAACAATCAGCGCCCGGATTTTTCGGGCAAGGTGATCGTCGTTCCTTCGCGCGCAGCGTCCACACGCAACTTCGCCCGGCTTTTGGCCACGAGCCGGCGCGCATGCCGGACCAGACCGTCAATCTGTTTGTCGTCGTGGTCCGGGTCATGGTGAAACATGGAAAGATGTTTGACCCCGGCCTGCAGGGCGAGCGCCACCGAGTCGTCCACGCAGCCATGCCCCCAGCCGAGGTGTTTCCGGTATTCCCGGGCATCGTATTGCGAATCGAGAATCAACAAATCCACGTCGCGCACGAATTCAATCATGTCCCGGTCCCGGCCGCCCGGGCGCGGTTCGGTGTCGGGAAAAAACGCCAGCAGGCTGTCGGGCGAAAAGAGCCGATAGCCGACACAAAGGCCCGGATGATTGGCGCGCTGCGCCCGACCGCACACCGGACCGATGTTGAAATTGAAGTCCTTGAGTTCCTCGATTTCGATGTTGCTCGGCAGTTTGTTGAACGGCACGGGGAAATAGGTGCTTTCCATCTGGCTGGTCAGGGCGTTGACCAGGCCTTTGCGCGTGCCTTCACACCCCAAAATCCGGAGCCGGCAGCGGGAATCGTAAATCGGCCCAAAAAACGGCAGGCCTTGAATGTGATCCCAATGCGTGTGGGTCAGCAGCATCGTCAGATTCAGCGGGCGTCCCTTGAATTCCGCCAGCAGCGAATGTCCCAGCGCCCGCAGCCCCGTGCCGGCGTCGAGCAGGATGATCTCCCCGCCGATGCGGACTTCGACGCAGGATGTATTGCCACCATAACGCACTGTAGTCGGTCCCGGAGTCGGGATCGAGCCGCGCACGCCCCAGAATTTTACGCGAGTGGCGGTGTTGTTAATGAAACTATTTTAACTCGTACGCCGGAAAATACAAATCTCAAAACAAAGGGATATTGGCCGTAAAAGTAAAAATATCTTGCATCCGGGGCCAAAGAAACTCACAGACTGACGGGGATTTTAACATGGAAAATTCCTTGGCCACCCATCCGGCGCTCGCGGGCGCAAATTCAAAAACCCAAGCCGGGGGAAGGATTCCCGCGCTGTGCGCCCTGCTGTTTTTGCTGGTAGGCTGGACTTTTTTTACGGCGACCCAAAATGATTTTGTCAGTTTTGACGACCCGCTTTACGTCACGGCGAATGGCCACGTTCAGCAAGGTTTGACCTGGGGGACCGTCCGGTGGGCGTTTTGCGGTGTGACGGCCGGCCTTTGGCACCCTTTGACCCTGTTATCACACCTGTTGGACTTCCAATGCTACGGGTTGAATCCGCACGGGCATCATTTGACCAGCGTGTTGATCCACGCCGTCAACACCATCCTGCTCTTTCTGGTTTTGAGAAAAACGACGCAGACGACCTGGCGCAGCTTTTTTGTGGCCGCGCTGTTTGGCGTGCATCCTCTCCATGTTGAATCCGTGGCCTGGGTGGCGGAACGCAAGGATGTCTTGAGCACCTTGTTCTGGTTGCTGACGATGTGGGCGTACACGCGATATGTGGAGGAGTCCAAAGCCCAAAGTCCAAAGTCCAAAGTCCAATACACCTTGGCGCTGGTTTTCTTCACCTTGGGCCTGATGAGCAAACCCATGTTGGTGACATTGCCGTTTGTGCTGCTGTTGCTGGATTACTGGCCCTTGGGACGCTGGCAGCGCGAGAGGATCGGGCGGCTGATCGCCGAGAAGCTGCCGTTTCTGCTCCTTTCCCTGATGGCCAGCGCCGTCACGGTTCTGGTTCAAAAAGGGGCAAACACAGTGGTCCCGCTGACCATCCTGCCTTTGTCCGCCAGATTGGAGAATGCCTTCGTATCCTACGCCCGCTACCTCGAGAAATTCTTCTGTCCGATAAATCTCGCCGTGTATTATCCACATCCTGGCGCCTGGCCTTTGACCACGGCGATTCCGGCCATCGTCTTGTGCCTCGCCATTTCGCTCTTGGTTGTTCTAATGCGGGGTCGAGTGCCTTATCTGTTGACGGGCTGGCTTTGGTTTGTGGGCACGCTGGTGCCGGTCATCGGCCTGGTGCAGGTTGGCGAACAAGCTATGGCGGACCGCTATGCTTATGTCCCGATGGTCGGCCTGCTTATTTGTTCGGTATGGGGACTGCATGCCCTGAGGCGGTGCTGGCAGCGGCTGACATTCATTTTGCCGATCTTGGCGGCGGCGGTGGTTGTTTCCAGTGCGATTCTGACGCGGGAACAGGTCGGGTGGTGGAAGAACAGCGAAACCCTCTTTCGGCATGCGGTTGCCGTTACCAAGGACAATTATGTGGCCCACGATCTTCTGGCTGACGCACTGAACCGGGAAAATCGTTTTGATGAAGCCATCGAACAACTTCAGGCGGCCTTGAATCAAAGGCCTGACATTGCGAAATTGCATTATCATCTTGGCCGCGCATTTGAAGGCAGGCGGCAATGGGACCAAGCCATCCGGGAGTACCAGGAAGCCACAAAACTGAATCCATACTACATCGAGGCCTATAACAATTTAGGTATGGCCTTGGGGCGCAAAGGGTTGCCGGACGAAGCCATTCATCAATTTCAACGGGCGCTCCAACTTGCTCCCGACTTTAATGACCTGCATTATAATCTGGGCAACGCGCTGGCGAGAACCGGCCGTCTGGCTGAAGCCGCAGAACAATTTCGAGAAGTTTTAAAACTGAAACCCGACGATGCCGCTGCCTGTAACAACCTGGGCATTGTCCTGTTCCGGGGAAAGCAGGTCGATGAGGCTATCCGTCAATTTCAGGAGGCTTTGAAGCTGCGGCCGGACTATCCCGAGGCGCAGCAAAACCTGGCGGCGGCGCTGCGACAGAAAGCTGCCGCTCTTCCCGGAATCGCCCCGGCAAATCCCTGAGCGGACGCCGTTAACCGTCCGAAAAATCTTGCGTGAGGTGGCGGCTGTTTTAATATGCTAGCCTTTGGCACTTTGGCGGGTTGGTAGCTCAGTTGGTAGAGCAGTGCCCTTTTAAGGCATTGGTCCAGGGTTCGAGTCCCTGCCAACCCACCAGCCTTCGCTTGAAGGCAGTGAAAGCGGAGGCTGTCGCGCCGTAGCGCAGCACAGGCGGGCTAACGACTGATTGCGCCACGAGCTACGGCCCGGCAAGCTAGAACGGCGGCGAAAATAAACGATCCGTCTTGAGCTTTGTCTGGCGGGCCAGGGATTGCGCCAACGACAAAACTTGCTCCCGGCGACACGCGCGGCTTACCCTGCAGCCACGATGCGGCTGTTGGACCGATATTTATTCCGCGAACTGCTTACCCCGCTGGCATTTTGCCTCGGTGGATTTTTGATTTTTTGGATTTCCTACGAACTCTTCGCCGAATTGGACGAGATGCAGGAACGCAAACTGCACCTGCTGGACGTTCTCGCCTACAGTCTGGCGTTGACGCCGGAATTTCTGGTGACGACCCTGCCGGTGGTCCTGCTGCTTGCGTTGCTTTACACGCTCACGAATCACGCGCGCCACAACGAAATTACCGCCATGCGGGCGGCGGGCGTGAGTCTGTGGCGCCTCTGCCTGCCCTATTTTGTCGTGGGACTGTCGGCCAGCGCGGTTTTGTTCGCGCTGAACGAATGGTGCGTGCCGCGCGGTGCGGATTGGGCGGAACGCATATTGAACCGCTATGTGCAAAAACCGGGGGACGCCAAAACGCAAAAGGCCATCCTTAATTTTCATGATCCCGCGCGGCGAACCTGGACCGCAATCGAATTTCGTTTCAAAACCGCCGAGCTGATCCGTCCCCAGGTGAATTGGGATTTGCCCGGCGGCGACAAATGCCAGTTGAATGCCGAACGCGCGATATACAGCAACGGCGCCTGGACCTTTTGGGACGTGATCGTAAGGGAAATCGCGCAGGCCAATGCGCAGCTGGTGTCGGCGCAGCAAACCAACATGCTGACGATGCCGGAATTTGATGTAACGCCCGCGGAAATTCAAAGCGAAATCAAAATCAGTGCCTATCAAAACCGGCGCGCCGCGCGCCGAGCCGATATTCCGCTCACCGACATCTGGAATTATTTGCGACTGCATCCTGATTTGCCGCATGCTGATTCCAGCTGGTTGTTCACCAAATTGCACGGACGCCTGGCGGCGCCCTGGACGTGCCTGGTCGTGGTACTGATTGCCATTCCGTTTGGCGCGGCTTCCGGGCGCCGGAATCTTTTTGTCGGCGTGGCCGGCAGTATTTTTATCTGCTTTGCCTATTTTGTGATCCAGCAGGTGAGCCTCGCGCTGGGCTCCGGGGGCAATATGCCGGCCTGGCTGGCGGCCTGGCTGCCCAATCTTTTTTTTGGCGTGACGGGCCTGGTGTTGACGGCACGCGTGCGATGAATGTGAGTGAATTTGAGCAAAAATTGTGAGTGACGAATTCTCCAGGCTGAGGTCGCGGTACGAGCAGCTGCAATTGCTTTATCAGGTAAGCAATGTCATTCACTCCACGCTCGAACCCCAGGAGGCGCTCCAATTGATCGTCAGCGAAGCGGTGCGGTTGATGCGCGCCTCCAGCGGTTCGGTGGTCTTGATCAATCCCACCTCGGGTTTTCTGGAAATCCACGCGTCGCAAAATCTGCCGGCGATGGCCACGCGGCTGAAATTGCGCGTGGGCGAAGGTATCACCGGCTGGGTGGCGCGGAACGGCAAGCCGGCGCGCGTGGGTGACGTCACCCGGGATCCGCGCTATGTGATGGCGCTGCGCGGCGTGCGGTCGGAACTCGCCATGCCGCTCGAAGTCAGCGGCGAGACCCGCGGCGTGCTGAACGTGGATTCGGACCGCGTGGATGCCTTCACGGCGGAGGACGAGGCACTGCTCCAGGAGCTGGCCCTGCAGGCGGCCAAGGTGATTCAAAACACCTGGCTTTACGAGCAATTGCGGTTAAAAGTGCACTTGTTCGAGTCCCTCGCCAGCGTGAGCCGGACCATCAATTCCACGTTGAATCTGGACGAAGCCTTGCAAGTCATCACCCGCGAAGCCTGTGCGCTGATGCAGGCCAGGATGTGTTCGCTGATGATGCTGGACGAAAGCCGTGAGTGGCTCGATTTGCGCGCCAGCTATGGGGCGGGCGAGGCGTATGTCTACAAACCGCGGCTGGCCGTCAGCGACAGCCTGCTCGGGGTCGTGATGCGCCGCAAAAAGCCCATGCAAGTCGCCAACGTTCAGGCATCCAGCCGGTACCAGCATGTGGAAGTGGCCCGCCGCGAGGGGTTGGTTTCCCTGTTGAGCGTGCCGCTGATCTTCGCCGGCCAGGCGATTGGCACGTTGAGCGTTTACACGGGCCACCCCTATAATTTTTCCAACGAGGAAGTCCGCATCCTGAGCGCCCTGGCGGAATTGTCGGCCATTGCGATTGAAAAGGCGCGGCTGTATGAACGCGTCGTGGACGTCGAGGAGCAGTTGCGGCAGAATGAAAAACTTTCCGCCCTCGGCCTGCTGGCCGCCGAGGTGGCGCACGAAATCCGCAATCCGCTCACGGTGATGAAACTCTTGTATCACTCGCTGGATTTGAAGTTTCCCGCGGGCGACCCACGGGCCAAGGACGCGCGCATCATTGACGCCAAAATCGGGCACTTGAACATCATCGTGGAGCAGATCCTGGCGTTTGCGCGGACCACCGAACCTAAGCTCGCACCGGTCAATTTGAATGAACTGGTGGACGAACTCGGGTTGCTGGTGCGGCACAAACTGGCCAATCAAAATATCCGGCTCATCCGCCAGTTGCCACCGGATCTGCCGGCGGTCATGGGCGATGCGCCGCAGTTGGAACAAGCTTTCTTAAATTTGATTCTCAATGCCGCCGAGGCCATGCCCGATGGCGGCACTCTGACCATCAGATCCCGGCCGGCCCGCATGCCGCGCTCGAGCCCGCACGCAACCCACGTCACCGTGGAATTCAAGGACACCGGCAGCGGTATGACCAAGGAAGTTCAAAAGCGCGCCTTCACCGCCGTCTTGAGCACCACCAAAGCCAAGGGAACCGGCTTGGGCCTGGCCATTGTCGGCCGCATCATCGAAACCCATCGGGGCAGTATCCGGATCAAATCTCAAGTGGGCTGCGGCACCAGCATTTTTATTACGCTCCCGGTTAAATCGCAGGTTCAAGATTGAATCACCTCATCCGATCCCTAAAACCTTGATCTGGGTCCACGCCTAATTCTTCCAAAGCAATTCATGGGAACCCGGAGTTTATGCTGTTTAACTCCTGCGAGACATTTCCGTAAGGCTGATTCGATCGTTTCCATGTTTTAGGGATTTTTTGACAGCCATTCTTACCGTTGGCGTAATCGCTCACGATATCGAACTTGAACAGCTTTTTGGAACGATGATGAACACATACACCGACAGCGTCGCATCTTGACACTGTTCTTGGTTGGGAAGTCTGGGCCGGAAGCGTCGGGCGACAGGAAAGTCGCCCGAACCCGCGGACAGGAATGTCCGCGCTACGTAGCGCAGGCTTTCCAGCCCTCAGGTTCTGGAGACTTTCCAGTCTCCAATTAAGTGCAATGTCAAGGGCGTGTTGCCCAAATGGACGGAGCGCGGGTCTGCGACCCGGAGCTGCCAGGATTGTTGAATGCCCGAGTAAGAATCGGCCGGTTCTGGATGATGGATCGTGCTGCGGCTCACAGAGCCGTGCTCCGTCGCTGCCGAGATTGATTTGGGCAACATGCCCTCAAGATGCACCCCATCAATAACTGCCGTGCGGAAACATGTTATTAGGCGAGCAAGTGAGCTACCCTAAAGGCTTTGACCAAATCATTCCATGAAACTTATTGAGTAACGTTGAACCAAGCAAATCGAAAGCAATAAAATAACGATAATCCATACCAATCAATGCGGAAATATGCGACAAATGTGGAATCAGATAACGATACAGTGAATCTTAATACTGTTTCTTTTAAATACAATAGATGCTCGGATTTGATTCGCCTAATAAGCCACAAAACCACCCAAATGGAAGGCAAACCGTAGCTCTAATGGGGCGATGTTCACGCTCCGGCCGGTGGAATGACTTGACGTAGGACAAGGATTCAATAATGCCGAGACCTGATTAACATCAGAATTACAGCGAGGTTGTATCTGGAATACTTGGTGACTGCGTGAAGGAATCCGACCAAACCAGAAAAAGGAATTGAACACCACTTCGGAATTTGCGAGTATCTACCGAAAGGCTAATATTTGTAATCATAATTAATTAATGTGCAGATAGTTACTAAAATAGATAAAGTAATCTGACTCTTCATGTTTGCATATCCAAAACAGTACGATGTCATTGTTGTTGGGGCTGGTCACGCAGGGGTTGAGGCGGCATTGGCTTCCGCCAGGATGGGATGTCAGACATTGCTTTTGACGATCAATGCCGACAGCATCGGGCAAATGTCCTGCAACCCTGCCATTGGTGGTTTGGCAAAAGGTCATCTTGCGCGCGAGATCGACGCTCTCGGTGGAGAAATGGGCAAGGCTACGGACATGTCTGGACTGCAGTTCAGAATGCTTAATACCAAGAAGGGACCGGCTGTTTGGGCTCCACGCGCCCAATGCGACAAGAAGTCATACCAATTTCGACTTAAGTGGGTCTGTGAATCGGAACCGAATTTGGATGTTAAGCAGGGACAGTCGTCGAAGATCCTGCACCAGGATGGGCGTGCCTTCGGTGTGGAGACCACGCTTGAAGTTCAGTATCTGGCAAAGACAGTCGTTATAACCACCGGGACATTCTTGCGGGGACTTATGCACGTCGGATCAAACCAGCAATCTGGCGGTCGGGCTGGTGACGCGGCAGCGATGAGTCTTTCGTCTTCACTCAAGGAACTTGGATTGGAACTTGGCCGGCTTAAGACAGGGACTCCACCACGCTTGTTGCGTCGATCAATTGATTTTTCGAAGACCGAGGTTCAACCTGGGGATGAGCCTGTCCCTTACTTCACGTTTTGGAAGGAGGATTTGTTCCATGTGGAACATTCAAGACTCAAACCCGCAAGTGGCAGCCATTCACAGGGCAAGTATCCGCCGGGCTCAATTCTGGATAGAATAAATGGTCAACTTCCTTGTTTTATTACATTTACGACTGATAAAACAGCTGAATTAATACGCCAAAATCTTCATAAATCGCCCATGTACTCGGGGATAATCAAGGGCATTGGTCCGAGGTATTGTCCATCAATTGAGGATAAAATCGTCAAGTTTCCTGAGAAGGAAAGGCATCAGATTTTCCTTGAGCCAGAGGGTATAGAAACTGATGAGTTTTATGTTAATGGCTTTTCCACCAGCCTGCCTTTCGAAGTGCAAGTGGATTTGGTACGCACCATCATCGGGTGTGAGAAGGCAGAAATTATGCGCCCAGCCTATGCTGTTGAATACGATTTCGCATTTCCAACCCAATTGCATCCATCGCTCGAAACCAAGGTTTGTCGAAATCTATTCCTGGCAGGGCAGATCAATGGCACATCCGGATATGAAGAAGCAGGTGCACAGGGGCTCATGGCAGGAATTAACGCGGCCAAACGGGTGAATGGATTGGATCCAATCGTCCTGCGTCGCGATCAGGCATATATCGGGGTCTTGATTGATGATTTGATCACGAAAGGGACCACGGAGCCTTATCGAATGTTCACGTCTCGAGCTGAGTACCGCCTTTTGCTCCGTCAGGACAATGCCGATTTACGACTTTCAGACATTGGCCATGACATCGGCCTTTTATCGGATGGAAACTATCAAAAGTTTCTAGCCAAGGAAACTGCTGTTAATAATGAGCTATACCGTTTATCATCAACGTATTATAACTCTGATTTGTTGACCAAGGTTCTTTCACGGCCGGAGGTGAATTACAGAAATCTGCCCAATCGAAATGAGGCGTTGGAAGATGAAGTTGTTCAGCAAGTTGAGATTGCCGTCAAATATGCCGGTTACATTGAACGCCAGGAAATTGAGGTGGAAAAATTCAAGAGCCTGGAAGACAAAGCAATTCCCGATGTCTTCGATTTTGCAACTGTGCCCAGCCTCCGGCTTGAAGCACGCCAGAAGCTCGCCCAGATTCGTCCGGCAACCATCGGTCAGGCGGCCCGCATTTCCGGGGTCTCGCCCGCAGACATCAGCATCCTTATGGTTTGGCTTAAACGCTGGGGCGCAACCAATGGAAAAGACAATCCATTGGCCAGTACGGACAATTGCAATACTTGTGAAGAGGAACTCGACCAATAGTCGCCACCGACTTTATTTGGCTGTCCGACATGGATTCGAACCATGAATAACGCCTCCAAAGGGCGCTGTGTTACCATTACACCATCGGACAATTCAAGGCCAAATTAGACTTTTTAGAGCGCCGGCGCAAAGCGAAAATCATTCCCAGGTTGTTTTTGCTGGAAATGGAGGCCGGTTTGTCACATTTCCCGCCAACCAAATCGCCCGGTTTGATGCCAGTTAACCCTTTAACCCTGCCCAGTCCGCAGCGGCTTGCCGCAGACGCTGCGCGAACTCGCTATTCAAATCATTTCAAATTCGCTCTTGTCATTCCGCCTGCCCATGGTAATTTTGCTCCCCTTTTTATGAAGACGGACATACATCCGAAATATGTGGACGCGGAAATCCGTTGCGCCTGTGGCAACGTGATCAAGACCCGTTCTACCAAGCCTGTGATTATCGTCGGCATTTGCAACGTCTGCCATCCGTTCTACACCGGCCAGCAGAAATTCGTGGATACCGCCGGCCGCGTGGACAAGTTCCAGCAGCGCGCTGCCAAGACCCAGGCCGCCCAGGCTGCCGCCGCGACCCGCAAGAAAAAGAAGTAGCTTTTCGATATTGATCCGCCTGCATCCTGTTTCGGCAGAATGCAGGCGATTTCTTTTTCCCCGCCCATGCCCGCGAAAGTGACGGTTTACGATTACCAAGGGGCGGGAATTTCCCGTGGCCAACCGGCAAGCGGCTATCGAAAACCGTAACTCCAAAATGGACTTGCGTCCGCATATCGAAAAGTTTCGCCGTCGTTTTGTCGAAGTCGAGGCCGCCTTGAGCGACCCGAAAGTTTTCGACAACCCGCAACGGGCGCAGGAGCTTGCGCGCGAGTATGCGCGCCTGAAGGAGCTCGTGGGCACGGGCTCGGCTTACGCGAAAACGCTCGCCGACATCGAGGGAAATCGCGCCTTGCTGAAGGCGGAACCGCCTGATTCGGAAATGGGCCAGATGGCAAAGGATGAAGTTTCCCGTCTCGAAACGGCCGAAAAAAAGCTTTCGCTGGAATTACAACGCGGTTTGCTTCCGCCCAACCCGACCGATTCGCGCAATACGATCGTCGAAATCCGCGCCGGCGCCGGCGGTTCGGAATCCGCGCTGTTTGCCGCTGATCTTTACCGGATGTATTGCCGCTATGCTGAAACGCGCGGCTGGAAGGTGGAAACGATGGATTCCAACCCTTCCGATCTCGGCGGCTTCAAGGAAATCATCTTTATGGTCGTCGGCGCGGATGTTTTCAAGCGGCTCAAATATGAAAGCGGCGTCCACCGCGTTCAGCGCGTGCCCGCGACCGAGGCGCAAGGCCGCATTCACACCAGCACGGCCACCGTCGCCGTGCTGCCCGAGGCCGAGGAGGTGGACGTTGAAATCAAGCCCGATGAAATTGAAATCAATGTCTGCCGCGCCTCCGGCAAGGGCGGCCAGGGCGTCAACACCACCGATTCCGCCGTGCAAATCATTCACAAGCCCACCGGTCTGATTGTCCGTTGTGCCGATCAACGCTCCCAGCAGAAGAACAAGATCCAGGCGCTGACCGTGCTGCGCTCACGCCTGCTGGAGCGCAAGATTGCCGATGAAAATGCGAAATACGCCGCGCATCGGAAGGACCAGGTCGGCACCGGCGAACGCAGCGAAAAAATCCGCACCTACAATTTTCCGCAAAATCGCGTCACCGACCACCGCGTTGAGCTGACGCTTTACAACCTGGCGAATTTCATTGAGGGTGAACTCGACCCGCTGATCGAGCCGCTCATGGCACATGATTTGGATGAAAAACTGGCGGCGTTAAAACTATGAAACTGCCGGTGCACATCCAGGGACTGATTTTTGACTGCGACGGCACGCTTGCCGACACCATGCCGCTGCATTGGCACGCGTGGCAGATGGTCACGCAACGCCACAGCCTCCATTTTCCTGAAGACCGCTTTTATGCCTTCGGCGGCGTGCCGTCGCGCGATATCTTGAAGGTGCTGGCCGAGGAACAAGGCCGCTCTCTGGACCATATCGCCGTCGCGCACGAAAAAGAGGAGGCGTATCTGCCCCTGATTGCCCAAGCCGAGCCGATTCATGTCGTCGTAGAAATTGCCAGGGCGAATCACGGCAGGATTCCGCTGGCCGTTGCGTCCGGCGGCACGCAAAAAATCATTGGTCTCGTGCTCGACCGTCTGGGCATCCGGCATCTCTTCGACGCCATCGTGACGAGCGAAATGGTGAAAAATCAAAAGCCTGCGCCGGATATTTTTCTCGAAGCCGCCCGGCGCATCGGGGTCGAACCCGAAAATTGCCGCGCTTACGAAGACACGGAACTTGGCTTGACGGCCATCCGCGCGGCGGGAATGGAAGCGGTGGACGTGCGGGAATTGATCACCCGGCGTTGAAGGCTGTCGGGTTTTCTCCGCCACCAAGCCATTGGCAATTGACGAAGAAGTGATTATAATAGGGTCATGAAAACAATTATACTTTCTGTCATGGCCACCATTTGCGCCATTTCCGCTCAGGCCACCGTCCAGACCAAAATCGTCGAATACAAGCAAGGCGACACTACGCTCGAAGGCGTGGTTGCCTACGACGACGCTTTCAAGGGGCCGCGGCCCGGCGTGCTGATCGTGCACCAGTGGCTCGGCTTGACGGATTACGAAAGGAAGCGGGCGGAGATGGTCGCGCAGCTCGGCTACGTGGCATTTTGCGCGGATATCTACGGCAAGGGAGTCCGGCCGCAAAACACTCAGGAAGCCGGCGCCCAGGCGGGCAAATACAAAAGTGACCGGCCGCTTCTGCGCGCCCGCGTCGATGCCGGCCTGGAGGCGCTGCGGCATCAGCCGCAGGTGGATCCAAAACATATCGCGGCCATCGGCTATTGTTTTGGCGGCACGACGGTGATTGAGCTGGCGCGTAGCGGCGCGGACGTGGCCGGCGTGGTAAGCTTCCATGGCGGACTGGATTCGCCGACACCCGCCGACGGCAAAAACATCAAATGCAAAGTGCTCGTTTGCCACGGCGCGGATGATCCGTACGAAAAGCCGGAGGATCTGGCCGCGTTCGAAAATGAGATGCGTAATTCCAAAGTGGATTGGGAGCTCATCAAGTACGGCGGCGCCGTCCATTCCTTCACCCAGCCCATGGCGGGCAATGACAATTCCAAGGGCGCGGCCTACAATGAAAAGGCGGACAAACGTTCCTGGGAAGCCATGAAGCAATTCCTCGCTGAAGTTTTTAAGTGAACGTTGAGTCGTTGAATGGTTAAATCGTTGAATCGATTCAACGATTCACGGTTTTACGTTTTAACGGACATCATGCGCATCACCGGCGGCAACGCAGCACGACGGATCCTCAAGGTTCCCCGGGGACTCGACGTCCGCCCGACGCCCGACCTCGTCAAGCAGGCGGTCTTTAACAGCCTTGGTGCGCGGGTGGTGGGCGCGCGGGTGTTGGAGCTGTTTGCCGGCTCCGGGGCATTGAGCCTCGAATCTTTAAGCCGTGGTGCAACCTCGGCCTTGGGCATTGAAAAATCGCACCGGCACGCCGGATTCATCCTCGCCAACGCGGTCACGGCCGGTTTTGGGACCGTCCTTGAAGTCCGCACGCAGGATGTCTTTTCCGCCCTGCACCAGTTGGTTCACGGCGGACGGCAATTCGATTTGATCCTGGCCGACCCGCCTTACGGCGAAAAGAACGTGGGCCGCCGCTCCACGTCCTGCGCCCAGCTGCTGCTGGATGATGTGGCCCTGCCGAGGCTGCTCGCCGCCGGCGGACGTTTTGTGCTCGGCCACACGAAACGAGACACGCTCGAGATTGTTGGCCCGTGGCGTGAAGTCAAAATGCTCAAGCACGGCGACAGCGTGATGCGTTTCTTTGAGTTGTAGCCGCCGACGTCAGTCGGCGCATTCTGGCAGGCGGAAAATGGTACGGACGAACGCGACCGCTCCCAATTCAGTCTTTCGCCGCCTCGGCGACTTCTTCCCGGATGGTTTGCTTGAATTTTTCCACGCCCTGGTCAAATGCCGCGGAAATAGGGATCACCGACACCTTGCGGACCTTCTTCTTGAACTTCTTCAAATTATCCTCGGCCACCGCCTCGTCCATCTTGTTGGCCACCACCAGGCGCGGTTTTTTCAGCAACGCCGGATCGTAAAGCTCCAGCTCTTTGAGCAGTTGCTGGTAGTCGTCCCACGGCGCGCGGTTATCCGTGCCCGCCATGTCCAACAGCAGCACGAGGATCTTGCAGCGCTGGATGTGGCGCAAAAAAGCGTGGCCGAGCCCGACGTCCCGATGCGCGCCTTCAATCAAACCGGGCACATCGCAGACCGTCAGCCGGTAAAAGTCGCCGTATTCCACGATGCCGATTTGCGGATGCAGCGTCGTGAACGGATAGGGCGCAACCTTGGGCCGCGCCTTGGAAATCGCCGTGAGCAGCGTGGACTTGCCTGCATTCGGATAGCCGATCAGGCCGACCTCTGCGATGATGCGCAATTCAAAGAGATATTCGCCTTCCTCGCCGGGTTCGCCCGGCTGGGCAAAGCGCGGCGTCTGGCGGGCGGCGGTGGCGAAATTGCGGTTGCCCAGACCTCCGCGCCCGGCTTTGCAGAGCACAAATTGTTGCCCATTTTCCGTCAGGTCGGCCACCAGCTCGCCCTTGGGCGATGGATCGGCCGAACCCTTCTTCCCGCCTTCCTTGCTTAAATCAACCTCCTCCGCGAAGTCCCCCCCCGCGCGCCGGAACAGCGGTCGTTTGCCGGTGCTGGTCGCAATCAGCGGCTTTTCATCCTCGTCGCCGTCTTCGTCGTCGTCCTCCTCCTTTTCCACCGGCCGTCCGCCGCCGGAAACCCGCCAGACGAGCGTGCCGCAGGGGACCTTGATGATGAGGTCCTTGCCCGCGTGGCCGTCCATGCCCTTGCCGAGCCCGGCCTCGCCGTCCGGCGCGATGAGGCGCGGCTGATAATACTGGCCGATCAGGTTGTTGAGGTCGTGGTCCGCCTGCAAAATCACGCTGCCGCCGCGGCCGCCATTGCCGCCGCTCGGCCCGCCCTTGGCAACATAGGCTTCGCGGTGGAACGCGACGCAGCCCTTGCCGCCGTGCCCGGCCTTGGCGTAAACCTTGATTTCGTCGATGAACATTTCTTAATTGTAGGAGCCGACGTGAGGAGGCTCGCTTTGAATTACGACCTCAGTCTCTCGTTACGTCGACGGCTGCGTGCCAACAAAAAAGGCGAGGCGCGAGGCCTCGCCAGGAAATTCATTTGCGCGGCTTAATTCTTCGTCGCGGGCAGGGCCTTCACGTTCACCCGCCGCCCGGCCTTGTCGAAGGCGATTTTGCCGTCCACCAGTGCAAACAGGGTCCAATCGCGGCCCGTGCCGACGTTTTCGCCCGCCACGAACTTGCTGCCGCGTTGCCGGATGATGATGCTGCCGGCGGTGACCGCCTCGCCGCCATAGGTCTTCACGCCAAGCCGTTTGCTATGGCTGTCGCGACCGTTGCGTACGCTGCCTTGACCTTTTTTATGTGCCATACAATCAGCCTTTGATCTCTTTGATTTTCACGATCGTCAGTTCCTGACGATGCCCGATGGTTTTGTGATAACCCTTGCGGCGCTTCATTTTGAAAGTGAGCTTCTTCTCGCCGCGCTTATGTGCCACCACATCGGCCAGCACGCTGGCGCCGCTGACGGTGGGGGAGCCAACCGTCAGCTTGCCGTCGTTGTTGACGAGCAAGACGCGGTCAAAAGTGAACGGTTTGCCGGCCTCGACGGCCAGGCGTTCGATTTCCAGCGTGTCGCCTGCGGCCACACGATACTGTTTGCTTCCGGTTTCTAGAACGGCGTACATAAATTGTCCCGCAATGGGCCGGACATTAAGCCAGACCCGCGCCAGACTGTCAACGCCGGAATTTATTTAATTCCGGTTGATTTTAGGCGCTCCTGACTCCGCAAACCACGTTCGCGGCGCTTGCATTCCGCGCTCAACAACTCTTCCGCCGACCAGCCGCGCCTTTGGGCAAGTTCCGCCAAATCGAAAAGTTCCGTGGCCAAGGTGGTTTTGGTGACGCAGCGTTTGGAGCTTGAGTCACCAGCCAAAGCGAGTTTGGCCTTGCGCGCCTTCTTCACCAGCTTTTCGGCGCGGAGCAATGCAGGCAAATGCTTTGGAATGCCGTCGAGGGCGGAGTGGCGGGCGTGTTTGGTGCCGTGCTTTTCCGCCTTTTTGATCTTTTCCCAGTTCGCCCAGACTTCGTCCACATTTTTGACCTTGGTCTTGCCAAAAACATGCGGGTGGCGGCGCACCAGCTTTTCCACGATCAGCCGGCAGACCTTTTCAAAATCAAACGCGCCGCGTTCCTTCGCCATCTGGCAATGGAACACCACCTGCAACAACAGGTCGCCGAGTTCCTCGGCCATTTCGTGGTCGTCCTTCGCGTCAATGGCGTCGATCAGTTCGTAAACCTCCTCGATCGTGTGTCGGCAGATGGTCTTGTGCGTCTGCTCGCGGTCCCACGGACATCCCGTCGGCGAGCGCAGCCGGGCCATGACTTTTAATAGATCTTTGATTGCAGATTGCCTCTTCATGTCAAAAGCGGGGACTTTGAACCTTGAACCGTCGAACTCTGAACCTTGAACTGTTTTGCAGATTTCGGTTCGAGGTTCGAAGTTCGGGGTTCGAGGTTTTGGGTCATAAAATCACCAGATCATCCCGGTGCACGAGTTCTTCCTTGGGCAGCTTGCGGGCGCGCACGGCGGCGGAATCGAACCGCGCGATGCCCCGGGCAAACTCGGTCCCGTTCAAATCACAGATCCGCACCACGTCGCCGGCGGCAAATTCGCCTTCGCAGCGCGCCACGCCGGGCGGCAGCAGGCTTTTGCCCTTCTCGCGCAAGGCCAGCTTCGCGCCGTCATCCACGAACACCGCGCCCTGCGGATGATGGAAAAACGCGATCCAGCGCTTGCGGCCCTGCAGCCGGGTCGAGGGCGCCACGAAGAGCGTGCCTTCATCCTCTCCGGCGAGAATCTTCGCGAGCACCTGTTTCTTTTTGCCGGAGGCGATGACGAGCGGGATGCCGGAGCGCACCACGATCTTGGCGGCCTGGATTTTTGACGCCATGCCGCCGACGGCGGTTTCGCTGTCGGTTCCGCCGGCGAGCTTTTCGATCCGGTCCCCGATGTGCTCAATTTTGGAAATGGTTTTGGGATCCGCCTTGCCGAAATTCTCGATGACGCCGTCCACGGTCGTGAGGATCACCAGCAGATCCGCCGGCAGCAACGAGGCTACCAGCGCGGACAGCTTGTCGTTGTCGCCGAATTTGATTTCGGTGAAGGAGATCGCGTCATTTTCGTTGATGATGGGCACGACTCCGCGGCCGAGGAGGGTGACGAGCGTGTTGCGCGCGTTGAGGTGGCGCTCATGATGTTCGAGGTCGTCATGCGTGAGCAGCACCTGGGCGACGTGCAACCCGTGCCGCGCGAACAGTTCGGCGTACATCGCCATGAGACGGGACTGTCCAACGGCGGCGCACGCCTGCAGTTCGGCGAGTGCGCCCGGACGCTTTTCGTAACCCAGCGCGCCCATGCCCGCACCAACCGCACCGGAGGTGACGAGCACGATTTCCTTGCCGGCCTTTCGCAACGCGGCGACCTGCGCCACGAGCTGTTCCAGTTGCGCCAGATCGGGCTGTTTGCGGCTGTCGGTCAGCACGCCGGTGCCGAGTTTCACGACGAGCCGGGCGGCGGTTTTGAGGGATTGACGCTGCACGCGATGAAGCTAGAAGAAAATCCGCCCGCGGAAAATGCTAAAATGGTCGCTAGCTTTGCCAAAGCCGCTGCTTGGAGGTGGGGCGCCCAATGGAACGGAGCGCGGGTGTCCCACCCGCAGCAGCCTGGATTGCGCATGGCCCGCGCAAAATGAAGCAATTTTTGAGGGTTTAAAGAGCTGCAGCTGCAACCGCCGGGCTCCGCTTTCTGTTTCAATTCCCGGACGGGCTGTGATCCGACAGGCCGGCCAGCGAGCCAAAAAAATCACCACCACGCAACGCCACGAGCAACGCCAGACCCGCCAAGTCGGTCGGGTTCTTCACATCTTTTAGAACGCAGTTTTCGATGTCAATCTTCTGGGTGCGGTTGTGGCTCTGGTCCTTCAGGTCAATGAATCTGGCCGTGCCCACGGAGACGTTCAGCACATCAATGCCGGTGAAATCGAACCCGGTCTGCCGCTTGAAATCCGCGGTGAGCTCCGCTGCCTTCCGCCCGCTGACGGTCCTGGCCGACGGCAGGGTGAGGCCCAGGGAAAACAGGTTCGTCTGGCCCGCCTCATTTTTTACGACGTCCAGCTCGCCCAGGTTGAAACGCATCAGGGTGAGATGAATCAGGTGTTTCCGGAGCGCGGCCCGGTCGTATTCGACGTGGATTTCCGGGATGTTGAGAAAGAGGGTGCCTCCAAAATCCGGCGGATTGAAAAGCTTGAAATTTTGAATCGTCACCGTTGGCTCGACCAGGCCGAGGGAACACCGGCCAATCTCCGCGTCCATGCCGGTCTGGGCGCGGATTTGATGTTGAACGTAAATACGGAGAATCGAATTGAACGACAACAGCAGGATGACGACCAGCACCACTGCCAGGAGAAACAGCCGGAAGAGCCATTTGAAAAGCCACTTCATAAGCGTTCGTCAAACTCCCACGTCCTCCGGTCGCACTTCAAGGCATTCGTCCTGGTCCTCCCAGACGATCGCCGGATAAAAATTCAGCAGCTTGGGCGCGAGTTCGCGTCCCTCGCGCCCCAGCAAATGTTCGGCCTGTTCCGCCGCGTTTTCGTAGGCCCGGTCGTAGTCGCCGGCCTGCCGGCGCTGGCGGTCGTCCCAGTGCGCCACCGCATGGACGGGTTCATATTGTTGCGCCCACGCATCCAGTTCGCCGCGGACCTCGGCGGGAATCTCGTCAAAGGGCACGAGTGTTTCATTGCAATGCTGGCAGATCAGGCCGGACTCGCGCACGTCGCGCGTGAGCAACGCCAAAAACGGCGCCCGGCAGCATGGCGATTCGGCGTAGGCCGCCGGCGGAGTGGCCAGCCGTTTGAACCAGACCTGCCGGTCGTGTGCCAGTTGCGCGGCCAGCCGGTAGGCCCCTACGAGCGGATGGGACAGCCGCCACGCCTTGCCTTCGAGCTGGCCGAGTGTCTGCGCCAGCCAGCGCGCGAGCGTCAGATCGTCCCAGTTCTGGAACACCCGGCCATATTCCTTCCACAGCGAGTCGAGCGGTGAATCTGATTCAAATGCCATCGCCCGCAGCATGGCGTGGCCATGGAAATTTGTCGAGTGGCGTTGCGGATTGACGCATCCCCATCTGGTGGCAGGGACATCGCGCTGCGATGTCCCCGGCCGCGGGTGGCGGCCGGAATGAATCACGCCCGACGCGCGCACCTCACCTCCCGCGCCGCTGAACGCGGCGCTGATGGCGCAGCGCGCCGTCCCTGCCTCATTTGAACGCTGCCTACCGGCTTCTTGGCTGCCAAAACGGCCTAGTGGTTCAGGTCCTCCCGGACAAAGATGGTCAGGCCGGCGCCAAAGGCTGCGATGGCACAAGCGCCAGATAATGCCATCATTCTCCACACTTCCGGCTGCCACTGGTAATCCATGCCTTGTGCGATCTGCTGGAGGTTTATCCAGGAGTAGCCGATGTACTTGGTGAAAATATAGGGATCCAGCCCCACCAGATGCTTGGTGAAGTCGATGATGAAAAGACTGCTGGTGCCCACCGCCACGGCTGCCCCGGGGCTGCGGATGATCGTGGAGACGAACAGCCCGTACATGACGAGAGCTGCGAGCGGAATCCAACTCAACGCATAACCCAGTAGAAACTCCTGCAAGGTCCTTCCCCGGCTGTAGATGATCCCAACCGAATCGCCCACCGCGCCGAAATGGAAATGGATTTTGGCCAGCGCCACGGAGAACAGCAGCGCCGCCGCCGAGAGGACGAGCATGTAGAGCAATCCGACGGCGGCCTTGGCCAAATACAACTCCCAGCGATGTACCGGGGCGGCCAGCGTGGCCCGGATCGTGCCGGTTCCGGTTTCTTCGGCCAGGAGCATGGCAGAGAATACAATGACAAAAATCGGGCCGAGATCCGTAAACACCAATTGCATCGAAAAAGCGACGTAGCCCCACGCATTGGCGGTGGCCGCGCTGCTCAGCCCGCCGGCCGCGAAATAAATGACCACACACAGCAGTCCCACGGCACCGATTCCAAAGTAAGGCAGTTTCCGGCGCAACGCCTTGGCGATTTCGTTTCGCAATAAAGCGGCGAGTGCGCTAGGCATGGGTTTTGTCCCCGGTTATGGAAAGGAAAAACTCCTTCAACGTTTTCCGTTTCGGGGTGATCGCCGAGACTTTGAACCCCGCCTGTTGCAGGCGGTGGTTCAGCCACGCGGAATCGTCTCGGGCCAGCGTGATCTCCAGGGTATCCGTCGTCACCGATTCCACCCGTTGGATCGGTTCGAGACCCGTGAAGAAATTCGGATCGGGCATCCTGCCCTGGAAGGTGACCCGGACAATCCGCTCGTGTGGCCTTAAAAGTTCCCGGACGTCGCCGGTCGCCACCAGGTGCCCGTGATTGATGACAAAGACCGTGTCGCAAAACTCCTCGATTTCGGACATGAGATGACTCGAAACGAATATGGTAAGCCCGTCATTTTTGACCTTCTCGCGCAGGAAGGAGAGTACTTCATGCGTGCCTTCAGGGTCCATTCCGTTGGTCGGCTCGTCCAATATCAGAAGCCGCGGGCGGCCCAACATCGCCCGGCCGACCCCGAGACGTTGTTTCATCCCCGTGGAGTAAACCCGCACGCGGTCGTGTTGCCGCTCCGTCAGTCCGACGCGTTCGAGTATCTCATCAATCTCGCGCGGCGAAACGTTGTTCCGCACCCGGGCCGCCAGCTCGAGGTTTTGGCGGCCGGAGAGGTACTCATAAAAGGCCGGGGATTCCACGGTGATGCCGACCGTGCGCATCGCCTTTTTGTAGTCCTGCCAGATGTCGGTGCCAAAGATGCGGATGTGACCGGCGCTGGGCCGGACCAGGCGCGGAATCATGTAGAGGGTGGTGCTCTTGCCCGCTCCGTTTGGCCCGAGAAAGCCGGCCATGACGCCGGGTTTGATCTCCAGCGAAAGCTGGTTCACCGCGAGGAGGCGCCCAAACCGCTTGGACACGCCTTCCAGAGCGAGTGCTGGCGAGGATTCCATCACGGGTTTTTACCTTTTGTTTGAGGGGATGGCGACATGAAAACTGAAAGCCCGGGCGGGTCCGACTCGTGCCAGATGATATCCGACCGCCCGTCGCCATTCAGGTCTTTGATTTCAATCTGGCCGTGCGCCGGCGTTTCAAAGGTCATGGCGGGTTCCGGGTTAAACCAGCGGCCGTCCGTCGTGCTGGTAAAAACAATCCATTGGGTGTCCGAGCGCCGGACCAGGAAATCCGACCGGCCGTCGCCGTTGAAGTCACCGTGAATAAAAAACGGCCAGCCGCTTAGAATTTCCGCCGGCAGGACCGCCTTCACCGGCACGGAGGCCTCCGGGCCGCTGGAAAAGCCGCCACGATGAAACGAACGGATCGTGAGCGACCAATCCAGCCCATGCGAGAGCGCCGTTTCGAGCAGCCCGCTCGCGGAGAGGACGCTGGTCTTGAATTCGAGCAAGACCAGTTCGCAGATTCCATCGCCATGCAGATCATGCACCGGCGACCAGTCACGCGTGGAATCAATGGGGATCGGGATTCCGCGGCAGTGCAGAATCTGCGTCGGCTTTTCGGGCAAGTGCTGGTCGGCATCGCGCAGGAATATATAAATGTCGGTTTTGAAACCCGGGGCAACCTGCCACAGAACCAGATCTTCCCGGCCATCGCCATCCACGTCCACCCGGTTGGTCATTGGCGGGCTCGCGTCGGCGTTATCGGCGTTTTTCTTCATGTCGGCAAGGATCTTTCGCATGGTTTCATTGTCCGGCTCCTGGTTTTGTTTCGGTGCCGGCCTGGTCCCAAAGGATTGTTGCACGCGCAAATGGTGTGCGGGATGGGGTCCCAACGTCCAGGGATCGCGCCACCAGTCGTTGTTAATGGACCAGGCTGTTTGCTTTACGGCGAGTGTCAGGGGCGGCTCCGGACTCCATTCATAGGCACTGTTCCGATGGTACAACACAGCCTGCCCCGCAGAAATGACCGGGATTAAAACGTTCGTCCCGGCTTGATTCGTGGTCAACGAGGTCAGGATCGGAACATTGCCGTTGGTGAATACCTGGGCCGCCTCGAGGAGAGTGCGTCGTTCGGCCTCGAACCGGCCGCCGTCCTGCCGGGAATAAACCAGCCCGGTGGCGGTGGACATCAGCAGTTCAAGACCCGGATGCGCGTCAATGTCGCACGCCGCGACCCAGGCAGTATGTGGCGGCAGGGGAATGACCTGATCGGGCGTGTTGGCGAAGCCGTCCGGGCGTTGGTGATAGTTCAGGAGTTTTTTCTCCACCAGATCAATCACGAGCAGATCAGAGCGGCCATCCCCATCAATATCGACAAACAGCGTCGTCCCGGCGTTGGCCGGGAGCGGAATCACCCGGGACGACAGCCCAATCGGTTCGGCCTGCCCCGTATTCACCGCGAGAAACATCAACAGAATGACGCCGCTTGCCGGAAGCGGTCGGACCAGTCCGAGCAGGTGCTTTTGCGCGTTGCTCATTTGTTTTTACCCAGGCTGAAGTTTGCATCCAGGCGGGGAGACAGCCAACGCAGGACGCGGCCCGTAAAGCCCGGCGCGCCTTTTAAACTGATGCTCATGTGCCCGTGCGGCAACCGCCAGATATGGGGCTGTCCCCACACCTGCCAGAGTTCCTCGATATATTCCTTGGGGACGAATAAATCATGCATCGCTTCGACCAACAATATGTTTTCCTTGGGAATGACTGGCCGGGCCGTGGTTAGATTCAACACGGTCAGGTTCAACGCCTCCGCCGCCACGCGCTGCTCCAGCAACGCCTTCCGAGTACTGCGCCAGACGACCCGTTCGGCAAACGAGGGATTCTTGCGAACCCCAGGGGTGTTCAGAACGGCAGCGGCCAGGCGCACATCATGGCACGACGCCAACCCCGCCAGCCATCCGCCAAAAGAGCAGCCCCACAGCGCCACGGCGGAGCAACCTTCTTCCCGCAACCATCCAATCAGGGCGCGTATTTCCGCGATTGCCTGCGCCGTTGCTTCCGCCTCCCACAAATAACCTGGCCACGTCCGAAGCCGCTGGGGACGGCGCTGGAAATGGTATGGCGCTTCCAACGTCACCGTATTGAATCCCGCATGATTGCACTGGCGGGCGATCAATGGAAACAGGAACCGATGACTGATGAAGTTGTTGCCGCCACCATGCAGCAGAACGATCACCGGCCGTTCCTGCCAGCGCTTCGCACCGCGGTAGAGCCGCCCATGGACGACGTTGTTCTCCGTGGATTGGCAGGGCCGCGGCGTAGGAAAATGGAAGCGCAACGAACTGTCAAACTCAACCCGCGCCGGCTGGCTTTCAACGGGAATGAAGTCCGGCCCGTTCAGGAATTGGATCGCTTCCTCCAGCCGCGGATTCCTTCCCTCGGAGGAACGCCTCCGAATGGTCAGAACCTGGATGGCTGACCAGTCGATCAATTTGGCCAAGGAGGCAATCATTCGCTGGTCATTCGAGGGATTTCATGGCTGGCATTATTTCTGGCTGATAAATATTCGATAGCCTTTTTGATTTGCCAGTTTCACGATCAGATCACTGATGCCATCGTTGTTCAAATCGGTGACCTGCCACCCTTCAATCGGTTCCGGACAGTTGAATTGCAGGTCCGGCTCCGGGCTGAACCCTTTTGTTCGCGAAATGAAAAAGTAAACCGAGATGCCATCGCGACGGTCCCGCACCAGCAAATCCGTTTTGCCATCGCCGTTAAAATCGCCGTCGAGCTTGACGCAGCGCACGAAATTTTGAGGCAAGCCCCAGTCCAGGGGGCCTTCGGCATGGTCCAGATGGATGACCAGGTCACGTTGACAGTCCGCCTCCTTTGGAAACCCAGCTCCCGGCTGGTGGAAGAAAAACCTGAGACTGTAATCGAACTGTTTGGCGGTGATCTCCTTGCGCAGCCCCTCCCGGCTGTCCATGCGACCGTAGCCCAGAATCAGGTCCGGAAAACCATCGCCGTCCAGGTCCACCACCGGCATCGCCGCCAGCCAGTCGTTCTTGCGAAAGACCTGTTGCGGTTCGGGCGGAATCCGGCCGTGCTCGTCGGCGATAAAAATGCTCACCAGCACTTTGCCGGAGGGAATTCCGGGCACCAAGGAAGGTTCATTCAACCAGGTGCTCTTGATCAGATCCACTTTGCCGTCGCGGTTCAGGTCAACCCAGCAAATCCAGGAGAACGGCTCCGCCTTGTCCGCGAAGGTCAATGCCGGTTCCAGGGCAAAAAGGCCGTTGGTCTGCTGCAGGTACAGGCGGTAGGTGTTGGTCCGTCCGATCTCGCTGCGTCTTACGATCAGATCCTCCCGCCCATCGCCATTGACGTCGCCCACGCTCAGGTCAAATTCCAGCGAATTGGTATATCCAGGATCGGCCGGTGACGGCCGCAAGCGGGCATCAATGGAATTGCTGATACATTGTGCCAGGCGCCATTCGTCGCGATGTTGCCTTTCATCCGTAGTCGGACTGCGGAGGATGGACCAGACCTGAATTCCATCCGCCGTCGGCACCAACAGCAGCGGCCAGTCGGCTCCGGCTTGCGTGGACAATGGCTGACCAATCGAAGGCGACACTTCGGCGCGGCGAAGCCCCGTCCCGACTGACAACGGAAGGTACAGCGCATTAGTGCCCTCCGCCGCTTCCGGAACGATCGTGGATTGTCTGATGATTTGCCGGCTGCTGGGGGGACCAGTTCGATTGGTGAAACAAAGCTCCGTCACTCCGTCGCTGGTCATGACGAGCAAACTCCCGGCCGGCCCGCCCACTTTCGCCGTCCAGACCACACACGGCCGATGTTCGAGACGATGGAACTGCTGCGGTTCGCGAGTGAAGCCCCGGTGGGGATCCTGGTAGAAGATGGCTACATTAAGGTCGTCCATCAGCACCAGGTCTTTGAGACCGTCACCGTCCAGATCGCAAAAAAGAATGTCCGAGCCCGGGCCTTCAATCTCGGTTGAGTTGAACGCCGGTTTGGCGAGGGCTGATGATGGACAGCCCAGGAGGACAACGCCCAAGGCGAGCGACAGGAAAAATCTTAGGCTGGCCATTCTTGGTTAAAGCGCATTTTCCAGGAAATGAGACCAAGCTGCACGGAAATAGTCACGCGCCGACTGGCGCGGCTCCTTGAAGTCGGAGCAAAAAACGGAGCCAATAGCCGGGATTGGGCAACTGAATCAATCCTGCTCTGCCTCAGAGCCCACGCCATGGATATTCTCAGAAACTCCATTTTGATTTTGGCCCGACCAATGCCAATGTTCATTCGTGGGCGTCAAGATCCCGCAATCGGCCAGAATTGTCCTTTCTTTTGACGACAAGACGGGCGCACTCCAGTTTGGGAACCTGCCTTCGCGACGACGATGAACCATGGACCTCCCTGAATGAATTATTCGCTCGTTATCAATCGGTTGTTCAAACCACTCGCTGTTTCCTGTCTCATCCTTGCTGCCGCTGCCAACGCCACTTCCGGCGCCGGCACGAACGAGCTGCCGGAACGGATTATTTCGACCGACCTTCATCGCGTTAAAGGCCCGCTGAACACGATGTTTAAGGCCTGTGTCGGAGCCGGGCGCGCCAACGAGGGACTCCGCGCCGACTGGCAGCGCCAGCTCACACGCGTCCATGCCGAATGCGGCTTCACTTACATCCGGATGCACGGGTTGTTTTGCGACGACATGGGTGTTTACCGCGAGGACGAGTCCGGCCGGCCGGAATACAATTGGCAATACCTCGACGAGCTTTACGATTTTCTTCAGGGCATCGGGATGAAGCCGTTCGTCGAACTTGGTTTCACGCCCTCCGCCCTGGCGAGCGGTTCCCAAACAATCTTCTGGTGGAAGGGCAATGTGACGTTGCCGAAGGACTTCAAGAAATGGGCGGATTTCGTTCGCGCGTTCACCGAGCATGTGACCCAGCGCTATGGCGAAGACGAAGTCAAGAAGTGGTATTTCGAAGTATGGAATGAGCCAAACCTGGATGGGTTCTTCGCCGGCAAACAACCGGACTATTTTCGGCTGTATGACGTGACGGCGAAGGCGATCAAAAGCGTCTCGCCCGCGTATCGCGTCGGCGGACCGGCGACCGCGGGCTGCGGCTGGATTTCCGAATTCATCCAGTTCTGCACCACAAACCCCTCGCCCGTCGATTTCGTGTCCACACACACGTATGGCGTTGGTCAGGGCTTCCTCGACGAAACCGGCCAGGCCGGGACTGTGTTGTCGACCAACCCTCGCGCCATCTACGCCGAAATGATCGATTGCCGGAAGAAGATCAGCGACTCCGCGATGCCGAACCTCCAACTGCACTTCACAGAGTGGAGCGCCTCCTACACGCCGGCCGACCCAATCCACGACAGCTACCACAGCGCGGCCTTCATTCTCGACAAGATCAAAGGCGCCGGCACTGCGGTGAATTCGATGTCGTACTGGGTATTCACCGATATCTTCGAGGAAGCCGGTCCGCGGTTCACACCGTTTCACGGCGGGTTTGGGCTGCTGAACTACCAGGGAATCAACAAGTCAGCGTTCTACGCCTACCAGTTTATGAACCGCCTTGGCGAAACCGAACTGCAATCCTCGGACGCTGCATCATGGGTTTGCACGGACAAGTCCGGCGGTATCCAGGCGCTGGTCTGGGATTTCTCCCTGCCCAATCCCGCTCCGACCGAGAACAACCAGGTGTATTACAAACGCGATTTGCCGTCGCACCGGAAATCAAATGTGACACTCGCGTTGTCTGGCGTTCCGGCCGGTCAATATACGATGGCGGTTTATCGGGTCGGCTACCGTGCCAATGACGCGTACTCTGCCTACCTGGATCTTGGATCGCCCAGCCAGCTTTCGAGATCGCAGGTCGCTTACATCAAGTCGATGAGCGACGGCCGGCCGGAACGAGTATCGATCGTCAACGTGGCGGCCGAAGGCCTCCTTCGGGAAAGCTTTGAGCTCAGGGACAACGATGTTTGTCTCGTGACGCTCACGAAACAATGACCGGCGGGATGATGCCATCGCCGGCCTCTTCAGCGTTGCGGTATCGGAATGGGAGTATTGTTCAGCCCAGGGTCGAAACCATGAAACGCGGCTTGCCCATCTCCCGGACCATACGTTATCGCTTTACGGCACTGACATCTCGAAGGCCACGCTATAGTTGGGTTGGGCCTGTCCCGTGACTGACCCGACAAACGGGTCGGAATCCCGCAAAAGACCCCAGCGGAAGGTCCCTGGAAAAGGAGTCGTCATCCGGCTTTTCTCTCCCATCATTGCGTAACCCACGCGCGCGCCAGGACCGGGGTCCGACGCGCAAGTGACGACGACGTCATTGCCGGAAATGGCCACCGACGTGATCGCCACCCTTTTGTCACTGGCTGTGCTCACCTCAAACCCCTTGCTGTCCTTCCATTCGGCGATCGACTGATGCGGGCTCTCCAGGTTTGTATCCCACACCAGCGGCGGCACGGGCACATGATAATGGACCGTGAAAGTTTTGCCGCTGCGCGCAACCCCGGCGGGTTCCAGCGGTCGCCAATCCTTGCCGAGAATCACCCGCTGGTAGAAGACCTCTCCATATTTTTCGCCCAGTTGCCGGTATCCTTCGGCGGTCAGGTGAACGCCTTCGGCGGAAGGATAGTGGTATTTCGGGCCGGAACAGACCATGTCCGCCGGATAATCGTCGCTGACTTTCCATTGCGCGAGCGTGGACGGCGAGCGGTCGGCGCAGGAATTTTGCTGGGACATGATCATCTGGATTTTCTGCTTCTGTCCGGTGACAGCCGGGAGGTCGGTGTTGTAATCCTGCCACAACTGGCGCAATTCATTTTCATAATTCACATTGCCCGCATCGCTTTCGCCGTGGGTGACGACGATCGCGCCGACGCCGTAGGTCTTCTGCGCCGCTTTCGCCAGGCGAGTAATGGCTTTGGTTTCAATCAAGGCCGCCGTGTAGGAACGTCCGTTGACTCCCTTCGGAACGGCGTTCTTTTTCAGAAAAATCATCCCCTGACCGTCTTCGCCGACGGCACCGTGGACACTGACATAGTCACGGCCCAAATTGCCCCGGGCCAGTGCGGTGATTTCGTTGGCCATGGCCGAATGCGGGGTTTCGCCAGCAATGTTGTCCGGCCAGGAGCTGGGATAGTTCGTGGCGAATCTGCCGACTGGTTCGACCAGGGGCACCAATGCCAGATTGGTGTCATTCGGATCAACCGGCCACGGCAGGTGATCGGTGGCGAGTTTGAGATTGCCGTAGGGTTGGTTCGTTGAGATCAGCGGCCGGCCCTGCGCGCCGACGGATAAACTTTGTCCCGTGCCGATAATCCCCGACCAATCCCATGTCAGATTGCTGTTCGGTCTGGAATCGGCGGTTGGCACGAAGCAGGCAGTCAGCGCGATGCACACGCAACCCGCTTTGATAAATCGGAACAAATGGGTTTTGGTTGGTCGCATTTCACGCATAGCCCCAAATCCGTCACGGAACATGGAATTCGGTGTCCGTTGTGGACGCCATTTATGCTAACCTCGAACTGTACTCAGAGTTATAAATGGAGCCAATGGCCGGGATTGAACCGGCGACCGACGGTTTACGAAACCGTTGCTCTACCACTGAGCTACATTGGCCTCAATTGGCGGATAAACCAGCATGTTTCGAACGTTATTCATTCTGGCGGAGTTAAAGCCAACGGCAAGTCAATTCGACATGCTTCCGGCAATCGAAGCCGCCGGGGTTAACTGTCCGGCCCGGCTTCATCGTCACCGTCCATGCGCCGGCAATTTCAACGTTGCGTGCGCCTAGGAACCGCCTGGCAGATGGCTGTTGATCTTGCCGAGAATGGTGCGCGACAGGGATTCGTCGCCAAACGTGCCCACCCGGATGCGGACTTCCGTCGCGGTGTTGGAGATGTACTTCAAATTGATCTTGATGGTCTTATTGTCTGCGGTTTGGGCCGTCACGGAGCCCGACAAGGCGTCCTTTGACTTGTCCGTCACGGTGAACTCCAGGTCCTTCATGGCGGCAAGCGAAGCGTCCCAGGTCTGGTTCAGCGACACGGCCTCGGTGGTTTTGACTTCACCATCCACCCAGGCGTAACCGGCCGCGCCCGCGCCCGCGGCCGCGCCCACCACAAACAGGAAGCAGCCATTCGTCAGCGTCAAGAGCGACATCATCACTGCCGTAATCAACAGTTTTGTTTTCATAAAATCAGTTCATTGATTAAATAACTTGCAGGAAAAGTAGGGAGTCCTCCCGGTTGTGCAAGCTGAAAAATGGCTGCGCGGCCGTGGAGAAGGCGGTCCGCCGGCATCGCGAATGACGGCCCGCCAGATTCTACATTGTTTCGGTGGTCGGCGTTCCAGCACCAATCGTAAAGCGGCCGATTTCGCCCATCCAGCGGACATCGAGTGATGCGGTTTGAACGTTCATCACTTCTCACCCAACGGAAACACCGAGAATTCGACCAATTACGGCGGTCACCGTCATGGCCAGGGTGCCGCCGAGAGTGACGCGTAATGCTGCACGACCGAGCGGCGCACCGCCAAGATGACCGCCAAACGCACCGAGCGCCCCGAGGCTCACCAGTGACAGCACGGCAATCACGGGGATACGCAGAATTGTCGGCGCGACGAGCAGAGCTGCAATCGGGACCACGGCGAAGGCCGCAAAGCTAGCGGCAGATATCCATGCCGCTTGCATCGGACGAGCGAGGGAGGCCTGGTCGATCCCAAGCTCGTCGCGCATGTGTGCTCCGAGCCGGTCATGCGCGCTGAGTTGCTCCGCAACTTTCATTGCCAGATCCTTCTCCAGGCCTCGTTTCACGTAAATCATTGCCAGCTCCTGCAGTTCGGCTTGCGGCTCCGCCGCCAGCTCTTGTTGTTCAAGCCCGATGTCCGCACGCTCCGCGTCGCGTTGCGAGCTGACCGAGACATATTCGCCCACGGCCATCGACATCGCTCCGGCAACCAGGCCCGCCACTCCGGCGACCAGGACAGCCCCTTTCGACGCAGAGGCTGCCGCGACGCCAATCATGAGGCTCGCGGTCGAAACGATGGCATCGTCCGATCCGAGCACGGCGGCACGCAACCACCCGGCGCGTCCGCTCCGGTGCATTTCCGCCCGGTTGCCAATAATGGCTGGCTTTGTCTTCATGGCTTAGGAAGTCTTTCTGGGGTCGAAGGTGGATTGTGTCGCCAACTGTTTCCACAAATGCTCTTCGTCTTTGCTGATGTGAGGCGGCACCTGGACAGAGATTCCGATGTACAGATCTCCTCGTTTGCCAGCGCCGGCCGGCAGCCCTTTGCCCCGGATACGCAATTTATGTCCCGGCTGGGTGCCGGCGGGAACTTTCAGTGAAATGGTGTTTTCGAGCGTCTTCACGGGAACCGTCGCACCCAGGACCGCCTCCCACGGGGCCAGTTCCAGATGGCCCACCAGATCGGCGCCACGCGCCTGCCAATCCGGGTGCTGGGCATAGCGAACGCACAGATAGATGTCACCGGCACGGCCTCCGTCCAGTCCCTCGCCGCCTTTGCCTGGCACCCGAATGGACTGCCCGGCCTGCACTCCAGCCGGGATTCGGACCTGGTAGGTTTGCATCTCCTCCTGCCCCGTATGGGCATTGGTTCGCCGCACCGAAATGGCTCGCATGGCTCCGTTGAGCACCTCATCAAGCGCGATGAGAATGTCTCCTTGAATGTCCTCACCTCGCAACGCTGCTTCTGGCTCTTCGGCTCCGTGGGCAGCCCCGTAATGCCCGAATGGCGAAGCCCCACGGGACCCGCCGGCGCGGCCGCCAAAGAACTGTTCAAAGAAATCACTGAAACCCGTGCCCTCGAATTGGAACTCGTCTGCTTCAACCCGTTTTCCCCATCCGGCAGACCGGCTTCCGGCCCGGCCCGGCGGTGGCCGCGACTCACCACCGGTTTTCCAATTCGCGCCCAACTGATCGTACTTTTCGCGACTATCCTGATTGCTCAAGACCTCGTGAGCCTCGTTCAGTTCCTTGAATTTTTCCTCCGCCGTCTTCTTGTCTTTGGCGACGTCGGGATGATATTTGCGCGCGAGGGTGCGGAACGCCTTCTTGATTTCCTCGCCGGTCGCCTTGGAGGTAACCCCCAGGATCCGGTAATAGTCCTTGAATTCAACGGCCATGGTGGGCGGGCTTGGGATGCGTCAGGTCATTAACCACCACTTTTGCCGGTCGAAGAATCTTCTCGCCCCGCCGGTAGCCGCGCTGGAAAACCTCGAGGATGGCGTGATCAGCTTGAACCGGGTCGTGGCGCTGCGAAACCGCTTCGTGCCGGCGCGGATCAAACGGCTGGCCGACGATTTCCTCGGTCTCGATGCCGTGCTGGCGGAGCAACCCGCGCAGTTGCTGTAGCGTCATCTCCACGCCCTGATGAAACTGCTTGGAGCCGGAGGACACGCCCGAGGCCAGAGCCCGTTCGAGGTTGTCGATGACGGGCAGCAACTCCTGGATGAACAATTCCTTTTGCGCGGCTGCCCGGGCCTCGCCTTCCTGGCGGCTGCGTCGTTTGAAATTCTCGAAGTCGGCGGCCAGACGCAGGTTAAAATCCTTTTGTTTGGCGAGTTCGTCAGGCATCGGGGCCGGTTCAATGGCGGCGGCTTCGACCGCGCTGGCCTTTGCCTCAGCCGAGAACGGATTTTGGATTTCGTGTTTCATATCAATAACCCTCAGCGATGCCCGGATCCCGTCAGCGCCTCGAAACCGGAGATCACATCGAACAACTCCTCATCAATGGAAGTCTGCCGCAAGCGATGGAAGCTTCGAGTGAGGTTTTCCAGCAATTCGTCGATATTTTTATCGGCGCGTTCCATTGCCGCCAGGCGGCTCGCGTTCTCGCTCGCAAGGGATTCGGCGCAAGCTCGGAAGAGCGAGATGAAAAGGTATTCACGAATGAGCGCGCGCAGGGTCCCGGTGCCACCGCCCATGACCTCGGGCAAGGTCTTCGTCGGCCAGGCGACTTTGACCAGACCCTGTTGCCATTGCGCATCGAGCGGCAACAAGCGCTGGCTGACCGGCTCATAAAGCGCCCCGGTTTGCGGGCGGTTATGAAAGACGTAAACCCGCGCATAATCGCCTTTGGCCCGATGCTCTTCACTTTCGATTTGGATCTGCCCGACGAGCGGAGTAATTGCCTTGACGGAATTCGGCACGGTGAAAAGTCCCATCAGCGGCATACCGGCATCCTTCAGGCGCGCATGAACGCGCTCGCCAACCGCCCAGATCTCGGGTTTGCCGGGCAAAGCGGCGAGGGTCTTGATCGCAAAATCGGCAATCACGTCATTGAACTGGCCCACCAGGCCCTGGTCGGAACCGAACACCACGGCGCCAATGGTACCCGTATCAGCTTGTCCTTTCTGTTCCACCATCGGGGCTGTCGGTTCGCTCTCCCGAAAGCACGCTCCCAACCCCAATTCCACGGTCCGATAATAGTCGGCCAACGCGCGCACCGATTTCTCGTATTGTCCGATGCTTGAAGCCGCCAGCGCTTTCATCGTGCGGACGACGGATTGAAGATCCCCGGCGCTGGCGATCTTTCGGGTCAGGCTCACTGTCGTGTCGCTCATGGAGTGGGATTAAATGTTGGGTTGCCGATCCGGAGGAGCGTCCCGGAGGGACTTCTGACAATAGCCCGGCATTTCAACGCCGGGTAACGGTCCAGAGGAATCAAAGTCCCGGAGGGGCGGCTGAAACTGCCCCTCGGACCAGATGGACATCTGGTCGGTCGTCCCTGCGGGACTTGATGCAATGACGGTGGATGGAACCCGGCATTGAAATGCCGGGCTATTTTCGCAAACCCCTGCGGGGTAAAAAGTCTGTTCCCATGCCTGAAAATATCAGTTGCGGGGCTTAACCTTGGATCGCTCATGATGTCTCCTTGGTTGCGGCCTCATGGTTGGGTTTAGCTTCCGTTTTTGACTCCGGTTTGGATTCCAGTTTAGGCTTTGGCTCAATCTTCGCTTCCGGTTTGACTTCCGGCTGAGGTTGAAAACGGATGAGCGCTTTGCGGGCGATTTCGATCACTGTTTTACGATCCTCATCATTCAATTTTGCGGCGGTTTCGAATCGCGCGCTCACCTCGGCCGGGATGCCCGTTGCTGCCTCTTGTACCGCGTGTTCAGCGCTCGCCATCTGATCCAGCGGCACCAGGTCGAACAGGTTTGCGGTCAACGCCAGCAGGACGGTGATTTGCGCGGGCACGGACACCGGAGCGAATTCCGGCTGCTTGAGGCAGGCGCGGATTCGACGTCCATGCTCGATGATCTTGCGGGTGTCTTCATCCAGGCGGGCGCCAAATCGGGCAAACGTCTCGAGTTCCTCAAACTGGGCGTAGGCGAGCTTGAGATCGCCCGCCACTGCGCGATACGCCGCCCGTTGCGCCTTGCCCCCGACGCGCGAAACGGATTTGCCGACATCGACCGCCGGCAGCACGCCCAGCTCGAACAACGACGGCGAGAGGTAGATTTGTCCGTCCGTGATGGAGATCAGGTTGGTTGGAATGTAGGCGGAAATGTTCTGCGCTTCTGTCTCGATGACAGGCAGGGCAGTGAGCGAACCCCCTCCACGCTCCTGGCACAAATGGGTGGCGCGTTCGAGCAGCCGCGAATGAATATAGAAAATATCGCCGGGGAAGGCTTCGCGTCCGGGTGGCCGGCGAAGCAGCAGGGAAAGCTCGCGATAAGCCTGGGCGTGCTGCGTCAGGTTGTCATAAACGATCAGCACATCGCGACCTGCTTCCATAAAATGCTCCGCGATGCTGGTCGCGGCATAGGGTGTGATATAGGCCAGACCGGGTGCGTCATTTCCTTCGGCGACCACGACCACGCAGTAGTCCATCGCTCCATTTTCGCGGAGGTTGGCCACAACCTTGGCGACAGCAGAAGCGCGCTGGCCAATGGCGCAATAGACACAGATCACGTTTTTCCCGCGCTGGTTCAATATGGTGTCGATCGCGATGGCCGTCTTGCCCGTCTGGCGGTCGCCCAGGATTAATTCGCGCTGGCCGCGCCCGATGGGAATGAGCGCATCGATGACCATGAGGCCGGTCTGGAGCGGCACGGTGACGGGCGCGCGATCCATGATGGCTGCGGCGGGGCGTTCAATCGGCAGGCGCTCGCTGGCGGTCACCGGTCCGTTGCCATCGAGCGGCCGACCGAGCGGGTCAATGACCCGTCCCAGCAATCCATCGCCGACCGCCACGTCCATGACCCGCCCGGTGCGTTCCACTTCGTCGCCGGCGTGCAGATCCTGATATTCGCCAAGCAGCACGACGCCGATTTCATCCTCGTCCACGTTGAAGGCGATGCCGAAAACATCGCCGGGAAACTTTACCAACTCCTCGAAACCCACGTTGGGGAGGCCGGAGACTCTCGCGATGCCGGTGGCAACGCTGATGATCGTGCCCACTTCTCGCGGCGTCAGTTGCGGCGTGAAAGTTCCCAGCACCTGGCCAATTCCAGCGAACGTGCGGTCGAAGACACTCTGCAAGCTATCAGGCGCAGCGCTCATTGGTTCTTGGTTTCGGGCTTGGGCTCTGTTTTGGCTTCAGCCTTGGGCTCGGTCTTGGGTTCATCTTCCGGCTTTGCCTTGGCTTCAACCTTGGCTGCGGCCTGGGGCTCGGCTTCCGGTTTGGGCTTGGCCTTCGCTTGGATTTCGGCCTTTAGCTCGGCTTTGACTTCCGGTTTCGGCTCGACCTTGGGTTCAGCTTCCGGTTTGGACTTGGCTTTGGCCTCGGGTTCGACATCAGGCGTAGGCTTGTCCTTTGGTTTGCTTTCAGGCTTAGGCTCGGCTTGGACTTCCGGTTTGGGTTCGACCTTGGCTTCAGGCTTGGGTTCAGCTTTGGTTTCACCGTTCCGAATCTCCCGTTCGGCCTGCCCCCAGTCTTGATCTGATGAATCACTCTTGCGGCCTCGCTGCTCGTACAGTTCATAGGCGCGCTTGGCGATTTGCGGCGTCAAATCGGACGATGTCTTGGCTTTGGCTTGCAATTTATCCTGCGCTTTCAAAAGTTCGGCGACGCCTCTTTCCAATGACGCGAGGTAATCCGCGATGCTCCAGGCCACTTTTTGTCCATTCGTGGTGAGTTCAATCCCGCTGACCAGGTCCGGCGCAGTTTCGAACTTTACATGGATATCAGCCGCGAAGGTTTCGTTGAGCGCATTTTGGATCGCCGCGCGTTGCTCCATCGGGAGGTCAAATGCGCTGCGCACGAGCGCGGGCTCCGAGGCGGTCTTAATTGCCTCGGCAAGCCCGGCTTTCGCCTGGCCGTTCATCGTGCGCAAACGGCGATTGAACACCTCGCCCAGCCGTTCTTCCAGAGTTGTCGCGGCGAGATCGGCCAGCGCCTTGCGCGTGATGGCAAACACCTCCTGCTGCGTTCGCCGGCTGATGGCCAGATTCAGGCTATTGGCCTCGTTTTTCAGTGTTTCCTGTCGCTTCGCGCCCAAGGCATCGGCCGCTTTCCGCGCTTCGTCTAGGAGCCGGTGACGTTCGGCTTTCGCCTCGTCCGTGGCCTTGGCGAGGAGCGCAGCCCGCTGCTGGTCGAACTCCTCGTTCTTATGCTGGAACTCGTCGCGTTCCTTTTGGGCTTCGGCCTTTTTTGTATCGGCGTCCGCAAGTTCCGCGGCGATCCGTTTCTCCCGCAGGTCGATGGCGTTAAGAATGGGTTTGTAAAGAAACCGCTTCATCAACCACACAAGAATGAGAAAGTTGAGCGCCTGCGCACCGATGGTAAACCAATCGATCAACATAGGTTTACTTTCCGGCCGCTTGCGCCGCCCCGGCGATGACGTGGTTCCAGAACGGGTTGGCGAAAATCAAAATCATCGAAACCACGAAGCAGTAAATCGCAATCGATTCGATCATCGCCAGACCCACAAACAAGGTCCGGGTGATTGTTGCGGAGGCATCGGGCTGCTGCGCCAGCGAGCTCAATGCGGTGGCAACGGCACGCCCTTCGCCGAGCGCCGGCCCGATGCTTCCCATGGCGATGGTCAGGCCGGCGGTGACGATTGAGGCAACTGCAATGATTGTCATGCTATCCATAATCGGTCCTTTGGTGGTTTCGTTTTGGTTTCAAGTTGTTGGCGCCGGCTCCGGTTTGGGTTTGTGAGTGCGCGCAGCGGCTGCGATATAGACTGCGGCCAGGATGCTGAAGATGTAGGCCTGCACCATGCCGGTGAGCAAACCGAGCACCGTCATTACAATGGGAAAGAGGAACGGCGTGATGGTCAGCAAAATGCCGATGATCATCACCCCGCTCATCATATTGCCGAACAACCGGACGGCCAGCGCCAGCGTGCGCGACAATTCGCTGATGATATTAAACGGCAGCATGATGACCGTCGGCTCCGCGTACGACTTCAGGTAACTCCACAGTCCCTGTTCCTCGATGCCGAACAAGGGCACGGCCACAAACACGGACAAGGCGAGCGCCGCCGTGGTCGAGAGCGAGCCGGTCGGCGGCTCGAAACCGGGAATGACGGTGCAAAGCGCGGCCAGCGCGACAAACAGGAAGAGCGTGCCCAGAAAACCGACGTATTTCTCCGGGTGCTTCAGGCCGACGTCCTCGATTTGCTTCTCGATGCCAGTGACGACAATTTCCAAGAGGTTCTGCCAACGGGACCGGTTCATCCCCGTGGAAAGTTTTCGCGTGATGAGTTTGGAACCGACGGCCAGAACCAACATCAGTCCCCAGGTGAATACAATCGTGCCGTTCAGTTTAAAAAAACCGTGTTGCCAGAAAATCATCTGGTCGGGGCTAAGGCGCATGAATGACCTTCTTGGTTGCGGAGCCGGGATGCTCGACCCGCGTGTGGGTCAGTCGCATCAGAATGAATCGCGCGATGATAAATCCGATCAGGCACGCGACCATCCGTTCCCAATGCCCGCGCCCGATAAAATAAAATCCGACCAGGGCGATGCCCATCCGCAGCAATCGGCTGCCAATGAACCAAACCGCCGGCTGTTTGGAGGAAACGCCCTTCTCTACCGTCCACCAAAGGCCACCAAAGAAAATTGTGCCGAGGGCCGCGCCAGCGGCTCCCGCCAAAAATAGAGTAAATAATTCAATCATCGTCATTCTCCTGTTCATCCCGCATGGCCCTGTCTTCCTTGGCGACCCAATGCCATGCATTCAAACAACCGATGGCCAACCCGACCACCAGGAGCGCCAGCGTCCAGGGATGTTTGCCGGGATGGTGTTTATCCAGCCAGATGCCAATTGCGGCGCCAAGCAGCGTGGGAACGACCACCGACCAGCCGACCAGCCCCATCATGCCCAGGCCGAACCAGACGCCCGGTGCGGGGTTGCGTCGCGCCTTGAGCTTGCGCGCCGCCTTCGCGCCGACCTGCCCGGCCAGGGTCGGTTCGTTACTCGGAGCTTTTTGCGGCTCGTCATTCATGATGCAGGGTCGCGAAGCGACGCAGAAAGCCGGTCTCCAGTTTTGCCACCACCTGGCGCACGCTTTGTTCGTGTTCGTCCAGGGTCAGAAACTCCTTGTTCACCGCTTCGCGCAATTGGCCGAGGTCGGTTCCGCCAATCGCCCGGCGTACGGAAACGAGCACGTCCGTACCGGTCTTGACCAGCACCCCTTCATCCATGGCCACCAAGATTTCCGCCCCGGTTTCTGTCTGGTAGATCAAAATACCCGGCACGAGCGCCGCGACACAATCGAGCCGGTGCGGGAGGAGCCCAAAGGAGCCCTCGCGCGTCTCCGCGACGATCCGCGACACGCCAGCTTTTTCGGCGAAAATCTGGAACGGCAGGAGAACCTTAAGATTCATGGACGTCAGCGGCATGTTCGACCTTCGGTTGAGGTTTCGCTTCGGGCTTCAGCTGCGGCTCGGGAGTGGCTTTGGCCTTTGGATCGGCGGCGACCTCCGGGTCAGCCTTCGCTTCGGGTTTTGACCCAGGCTGGGCTGGAGCGGCGGGCTGGACCGGTTTCGCCTTCCCCGTCACTTCACCAATCGTCCCGATCATGTAGAGCGCGCTCTCCGGGTAGTCCTTGAATTCGTCGTGCAAGATCCGTTCGCAGCCGTCCAACGCGTCCTTGAGGGTGACCAGCTTTCCGGTAAGGCCGGTAAATTGCCCGGTCGTGAAAAAGGGCTGGGTCAGAAACCGTTCCAATTGGCGGGCACGGACGACCACGTTGCGGTCTTCCGGCGAGAGTTGCTCCAGTCCGAGCATCGCGATGATGTCCTTGAGTTCGGCGTATTGCGCGAGCGTCCGCCGGATTTCCTGCGCCAGCAGATAATGCCGTTCGCCGACGATGCCCGGCGTGGCCATCTTGGAACTGGATTGCAGCGGGTCGATGGCCGGGAAAAGACCTTCGCCAGCCCGTTTGCGCGAGAGCACGATGGAGGCGGACAGATGCGAGAACGTATGCACCGCTGCGGGATCGGTAAAATCGTCCGCCGGCACATACACCGCCTGGATGGAGGTGATGGCGCCGGTATCGGTGTTGGCGATGCGTTCCTCCAAACCCGACAGCTCGGTTCCCATGGTCGGCTGATAACCCAGGCGCGACGGCATCTGCCCCATCAGGCCGGACACCTCCATGCCGGCCTGGATGAATCGGAAAATATTGTCAATGAGCAGCAGCACATCGCGGTGCTCGTCGTCGCGGAAATACTCGGCCATGGTCAGCGCAGCATGGCCCACGCGAAACCGGCTGCCCGGCAGCTCGTTCATCTGGCCGAAGATCATCACCATGTTTGGCAAAACACCGGCCGCCTTCATGTCGCTGTAAAGCTCCTCGCCTTCGCGACAACGTTCGCCGATACCGCAAAAAATGCTGACCCCCGCATGGTGCCCGATCATGTTGTGGATCATCTCGGTGAGCAACACCGTCTTGCCGACGCCCGCCCCGCCGAAAAGTCCCGCCTTGCCGCCCCGCTCCAGCGGAACCAGCACGTCAATGACCTTGATGCCCGTCTCGAAGATTTCCGACTTGGTGGAACGTCGCGCCAACGGCGGCGGAGCGCGATGCACCGAACGCCACTGGACATCCGCCGGCGCCGGTTGGCGGTCGATGGCATTGCCAAACACGTCGAACATGCGCGAGAGGATCCCTTTGCCCACCGGCGCCTTCAGCGGCCCGCCCGTGTCCGTGACCGTCATGCCGCGGGCCAGGCCTTGCGTGGGCGTCAGCGCAATGCCGCGCACATGACGCGCATCCCGCTGAGCCAGCACTTCGATGAGGACCTGTTTTTCCGCTCCCGCTTGCAGCACCGAATAAATGGGCGGCAAATGCCCGTCAAACCGCACATCCACGACACTGCCGCGCACGGAGATGACCGCACCGAGATTCGACGAACTGGTTTTGTTTTCCATGCTTGCCTTGGCTTATCTTTGCACCCGAACTCCGAAGCGGCGCTTGGCCAATTGATGGTAGGGACAGGAGCTGCGCCTTCCCCGGCCGCGTTCAGCGGTCGGAAAATGGCGCAAACGGGTTGCCGTGTGCTGTCCAATTCCGCACTTGAACGGTGCGGGGACGGCGCAGCGCGCCGTCCCTACCAACTTTGGAATTCGGGCTGAACTATAACCCGCCTAGGAAAGTGTACCCTCTGGACGGGGAAAATCGAATGGGGTGAACACCCCACAGGAGCTGTTTGTGGACTTCTGCCAGATAACTGCTAATTCGCCACGGTGCTTGAAGGCGGTCGCTGTGGCGGAACATGAATCCGCCATCGCAAATCACCGGTCATCAAATAGACCAGCATGGCTGCCAGCATCAAAATCACGCAGAGCCAGATGCGCCAGTCGCGATGGGCGTATTTCCAATAAGGAGGATGGCGATGATGAACATTGTCGCCATTTGGATTTTCAAACCGGTGGTGATCGTGCTTCAGCACATTCATTTGAGCTCAACTTACATCCAAGACTGGCGCGATTCCATGGGGTGAAACCCTGCTGTGCCCTGGCCTATTATCTTTCGGGCTTGGACTCACTCGCGCCCGCTCGCTCGGCCCTCGCGAGCCTTCGCCTCTGGCGGAATTTCTTTCGCCGCTTCCCAGCGGCTCAAGTCAGCCCTTTTATCTTGCAGCCCACTTCCAGTTCCGGATTTCCGGCATGTCTTCGCCGTTCTTGTCGATGTATTGCTTGTGCTCGATCAGCTTTTCCTTGAGCTGCTGCTTCAGGTAAATGCCCTTGTCGCCGGTCTGCGGCAGACGGTCAATGGTGTCCATCACGAGGTGAAAGCGATCCAGTTCGTTCAGCACGGTCATGTCAAAGGGCGTGGTGATGGTGCCCTCCTCCTTGTAGCCGCGGACATGCAGGTTTTTATGATTGGTGCGACGGTAGGTCAGCCGGTGGATTAACCACGGGTAAGCGTGGAAGGCAAAAATGACCGGCTTGTCCCGGGTGAAAAGATCGTCGAAATCCGTGTCGCTTAAACCGTGCGGGTGCTCGGTTTGCGGCTGCAGCCGCATCAGGTCCACGGCATTAACCACCCGGATTTTCAGGCTGGGCAGATGCTCGCGCAGAATGGAAACGGCGGCGAGCGTCTCCAGCGTGGGCACGTCGCCACAGCAAGCCATGACCACGTCAGGTGCAAGACCCTGGTCGTTGCTGGCCCACTGCCAGATGCCGATACCCTCGGTGCAATGCTTGACGGCCGCATCCATCGTCAGCCACTGCGGTGCCGGGTGTTTGCCGGCGATCACGACGTTGACGTAATGGCGGCTGCGCAGGCAATGGTCCATCACCGACAGCAGACAGTTCGCATCCGGCGGAAGATAGACCCGCACGACGCTGGCTTTCTTATTCACGACGTGATCAAGAAAACCGGGATCCTGGTGCGTGAAGCCGTTGTGATCCTGCCGCCAGACATGCGAGGCGAGCAGGTAGTTCAACGAGGCGATTTTCCGCCGCCACGGCAGGCACGACGTCACCTTCAGCCACTTGGCATGCTGGTTGAACATTGAATCAACGATATGGATGAACGCCTCATAGCAGTTGAAGAGACCATGCCGGCCGGTGAGCAGATAGCCTTCAAGCCAGCCTTCGCATTGATGTTCGCTGAGCATTTCCATCACGCGCCCGGCTGGCGCGAGGAATTCATCGTTCGTCACGGTCGCGGCATCCCACTGGCGCTGGGTCACCTGAAAGAGGGCTTCCAAACCGTTGGAGAGTGTTTCGTCGGGGCCGAAAACCCGAAAATTCCGCTGCTCACTGTTCAGCTTGGCCACGTCGCGCAGAAAGGGCCCGAGCACATGCGTGTCGCCGATGCCGCATATCCCCGGCGTGGGCACGGCTGCCGCGTAGTCGCGAAAATCTGGCATCCGCAAGTCGCGGAGCAGAATGCCGCCGTTGGCGTGGGGATTCGCGCCCATGCGCCGTTCACCCTTGGGCGCTAATTCAGCCAGTTCAGGTTTCAGGCGGCCCTGGTCGTCGAAGAGTTCCTCAGGCCGATAGCTTCGCAGCCAGTCTTCCAACAGCTTGAGATGTTCAGGATGCGTAGCCGGGTCGGAGAGTGGCACCTGGTGCGAGCGGAAGGTGCCCTCTACCTGCAAACCATCAACCATCTTTGGCCCGGTCCAGCCTTTGGGTGAATGGAGGACGATCATGGGCCAACGCGGACGCGTCAAGTTGCCGTGCTCGCGAGCTTCATGCTGAATTCGTTTGATCTCTTCCACCGCAATGTCGAGCGCCGCGGCCATGGCCTCATGCATCAGCGCCGGCTCGTGGCCTTCGACAAAGAACGGTGTCCAGCCGTAGCCGCGGAGCAGTTGCTCCAATTCCTCGCGGGTGATGCGGGCCAGCAGGGTTGGGTTGGAAATCTTGTAGCCGTTGAGATGCAAAATCGGCAACACCGCGCCGTCGGTGGCCGGATCCAGAAACTTGTTGGAATGCCACGCCGTGGCCAGCGGTCCGGTTTCCGCCTCGCCATCGCCAACGACGCACGCAACGACGAGACCGGGATTGTCGAACACCGCCCCGAATGAGTGGCTGAGGGAATAGCCCAATTCTCCGCCTTCGTGAATGGAGCCGGGCGTCTCGGGCGAGGCATGGCTGGGAATGCCTCCGGGAAATGAAAATTGGATGAAGAGCTTCCGCAACCCGGCCTCATCCTGGCTGATGTTCGGATAAATCTCGCTGTAGGTGCCCTCGAGATACGTGTTGCCCACCACGGCCGGGCCGCCGTGCCCGGGGCCGGAAACATAAATCATGTCGAGGTCATATTTTTTGATGACCCGGTTCAGGTGCACGTAAATGAAGTTTTGGCCTGGAGTTGTGCCCCAGTGTCCCAACAGCATGTGCTTGACATCCGCGAGCGTCAGCGGGCGTTTCAGCAACGGATTGTCGTAGAGATAAATCTGCCCGACCGACAAATAGTTGGCGGCACGCCAATAGGCGTCCATCTGGCGAAGCAGTTCCGGTGTGAGTGTGTTGGTTTTCATGGTTGAATCCTATTTGTTCATCGCGCTGGGTCCAAGAATTCGGCTTACTGACCTTGCGATCATCAGTTCTTCGTCCGTGCGGATGACGCGAACCGTCACCGGGCTGGCGTCCGTGGAAATCACCCCGGCAATCTGCGTGTTGCGCGACTTGCTCAATTCAATGCCGAGGAAGTTCAGCCCGGCACAGATCCGTGCGCGGACCAGTGGAGCATTTTCGCCGATGCCGCCGGCAAAAACGAGGGTGTCCAATCCACCAAGTGCCGCGGCAAAGGAGCCGATCCACTTTTTCGCCTGATAACAAAACAGCTTGACCGCTTCCGCTGCCCGGATATCGGTGGCTTCGCTCGCGCACAAATCCCGCATGTCCGAGCTGGTTTCCGAAACCCCCAGCAACCCGGACTCGTGGTTGACCATTTCGTAAAACTGTTTGGTGGTGATCTGTTCGGTCCGCGCCAGATATGGTGCCAGGCCGGGATCCAAATCGCCGGAACGCGTGCTCATCACCAGGCCCGCCGTCGGCGTAAAGCCCATGCTGGTATCAATGCTTCTGCCGTCGCGAACGGCGGCCAGGCTGGCGCCGTTCCCAAGGTGCGCGAGGATGATGCGGCCCTTGGATGCCGCCGGATCGCCGAGACGCGCGAGTTCCTCCATCAGATAGGCATAGGACAATCCGTGAAAACCGTAACGTTGGACCCCCTTGGCATCGAAGCGCCGCGGAATCGGCAGCAGCTTGGCCACGCGCGGCATGGTCTGGTGAAACGCCGTGTCGAAACAAGCCACCTGCTGCAGTTTCGGATGACGCCGGCGAAAGGCCTCAATCAGTTCGATCTCGCGCGGCAGATGATCCGGGTCGTACGGCCTGATCCGATGCAGTTCATCCAGCAATTGCTGGGTGACCAGTTCAGGCTCGGTGTGTTTCATCCCATGGACCACGCGGTGTCCTACCGCTTGGACCGATTCAAAACCATTCTGCCCTTCGAGCCAATCAATCAGGCAATTTGCGGCCGATTTGTGATCGGCAGCGGTCAGGCTGCGGTCGTGCTTTTTCCCGGTCGAGTCGTTGAACGACAGATTCGTCCCGCTCAGGCCGATACGGTCAACCTTTCCATAAAGCCCGCGTTTCAGCGGTTCGCCAACCTGATACAGCGCGAACTTGATGCTCGACGAGCCGCCGTTGATGGTAAGAATAGTTGGGTCAGACGGTTTCACAGATGACTCCTTCGTTATTCTCCAATCCCAACGAAGCCAGTTTCGCGCACGTGGACCGGTAGTCTGTGTGTCGAATGCTTCGCATCCCCAGCCCTTCTGCAATCTGTACAAACAGCGGGGTGTTTTCGATATACACCACCTGCCGGGCCGGCGTTTGGGTGATGTCCAGGGCAAGTCGAAAGATGTCGGCGTCCGGCTTGCGGAGGCGGACGAAGCAGGAGGAAATAAAAGCATCCACAAACCTGTTCAGCTTGAATTCTTTAATGCGATGCGCGTTTAATTCCCGCGCTTCGTTGCTGACCACGGCGATCTTTAATCCGTGCTTTGCCTTGAGCTGGCGAACCAGATCGATCATCGGCGGATAAGGTTTGGACTGCGCAAACATGAAGCGCCGGAACTGAGCCCGGGTGAACGGGCGTTTTTGATGAAAAACCACCCGGCCCAAGTATTCCCCCAGCGTGAGCTTGCCCTCCTCATAGGTATCGAAGTTCAGGCGATGCCGCTCCTCCATTTCAGACCAATTCAATTTGAAGGCCTTCGCCGCCCGTCTGCGGGCATGATGATCCCATCCATCGGTGAGCAGGACACCCCCGATATCCAAAAACAAGCAGGTAAATTGAATCGCTTTCATCATCGTCTTTTCTTCCACCGCTCAGGTCATTTCTGCCACAGGATTCGTGCATTTTCCAGCGGGATCGCGACGTTGTCAAAATGCGGCATCATTCGCGCCGTATAATATGCCGGCGGTCGGGCTGCCGACACTGTCGCGCTGTAAACGTAACAGCCGGACTCGTCGGCAAGCGGGTGAAGGAGTGTCATCTCCTGTCGAACCGGATCGCCATTATTGATTCCGTCGGCATAAAGCTCCAACCGCATCGCCTCCGGGGCGATGCCATTGAGACAAACCTGCACCTCAAACACATGCTGTCCGCCGCGAGTCTCCACCTTCACTGTGCCGAAGTGAAGCGTGGCCCATTTCTGTTCCAGACTATTCCGCCAATCCACCATTTGCTTGCCGATGATTCCTTTGTTGGCAACACGCGATTGGCGGGCGATCGCCGCCGGGAGATAATGTTGTTCAGTGTATTCGCGCCGGTGCGGTCGGCGGCGAAGTGCGGGGTCAACCGGGACATGCTTTCCCGCATCCGACTGACCCAGGCGACGGGAATGTCTTTCTCGTTGCGGGTATAGAATTCAGGGATCACCTCGCGTTCCAGCCGCTCGTAGAGCGTCTCGGCTTCGGCCGCGTCCCAGGCGGGATCGCTGCCATGTTCCTGTCCGTCGCCCAGTGCCCAGCCCAAATCCGGCATGTAAGCCTTAGCCCACCAGCCATCCAGCTCCGAAAGGTTCACGCCGCCATTAACCAGCACCTTCATGCCGCTCGTTCCACATGCCTCAGGTGGCGGTCTTGGCGGCCTGGCGTTCCTGATCCTGCTCCGCTCCGGCGATGCCTTCATCGACCAGTCTTTCGTTATCGCTTCGCCCTTCGTCATCCTCATCTTCGCTGGCCGCCACGGGTGCTTTTTGTCCGGTCGAGCCGGGCACCGGGTCCCAGCGTTCCGATTCCGGGGCGGATTCGATTATGGCCTCTTTCGAGGCTGTGTCCGGCTTGCCGGTCAGTTCGGATTTGGCTTGCTCCCAATCGGACTCAGACACTTCCTGCCTGGCACGCCCGTTTATAGCGGCCAGCTCGTCCGCGCGCTCCTGGACCATCTTGCGCGTCACCGTGCCGATGCCGGCGGAATTCTCGGTCAGGGTACCATCCTTGAGTGGATTTGTTTTCATAGGCTGATCATTGCCGCCCGTGCGGAAGTGTTTGTGCGTTATGCGATGTCTTCATTTCGCGCGTGCCGCGATCCTCGCGCGTATCGCGGGACTTGGAGAAAATGTTGTCCCGCTTGGGGAGTTTTGGACCTGGGGTGGCTTCCTCGGAATTCGGCCGCAGTCCATGAAGCGCTTTTAGGAAAACAGGGGTTCTATTCATAATAATTTTGGTTGGTTCTTTCGTGGTGGTCAGTTGAACAATTCATTCAGGTCCGATTGTGAAAACCATGAACCCGGGTGAGGTTACGTTCCGCGAGCAATTGCGCCTCCGCCGTCAGCCAATGCTGGACATCGCGCCCGGGCAGCGAACCCTCGTTCAAATAGCTGAAGTAGGCCTTTCTGGCCACCTCGTCCGGTGAGAGCGCAAAATCAGCGTCGTTTTGGTTTAAATCCGCGGCCGGGGCCGGCCGCACGGCACTGATTGGCTTTTGGTTTTGGTCCTGGGTGAATTTATTGTGTTTCATGATGGAAAATATTTGTGGGGTGCGGAAAAAGGCAATCCGCTACGCCGCTTTCCTTTCGTCTACAATTTCAGCATCAATGATCGGGCTTTTGTCTTTCTCGTTGTCTGTCGGAGCGCCATTCGTTTCAGGCTTTGTTCCAGGTTGGCCGCCGGCTGGGCCCTGGTCCGTGTGGGCCTTCTCTGAAGCCGTTTTGTAAAGTTCGGTCGAAACGGCCTGCCAGGTTTCGTTGAGCTTATCACTGGCCGTCTTGATGGCCTGCGCGTTGCTCCCTTTAATCGCCTCCCTGACCCCGCCGAGCGCAGATTCGATTTTGCCGCGGTTGGTTTCGGAAATTTTGTCCCGGTTGTCCTTCAACATTTTTTCCGTACGATAGACTGCATTGTCGGCCTCGTTGCGCGTTTCCAGCTCTTCCTTGCGTTTCCGATCTTCTTCGGCATGGAGTTCGCCATCCTTGCGCATCTTCTCAATCTCGTCCTTGGAAAGGCCGCCGCTGGCAGTGATGGTGATTTTCTGTTCCTTGCCGGTGCCGAGGTCCTTGGCGCTGACGTGCAGGATGCCATTGGCATCGATGTCAAAACTGACTTCGATTTGCGGCACGCCACGCGGCGCCGGCGGGATCTCATCGAGATTGAACTTGCCGATGGTCCTGCTGTCGCGGGAGAACTGGCGTTCACCCTGCAAAATATGAATTTCCACGCCGGGTTGATTGTCTGCAGCGGTGGAGAAGGTTTGCGACTTGCGACTGGGGATCGTGGTATTGCGTTCGATCAACTTGGTGAATATCCCGCCGAGGGTCTCAATCCCGAGCGACAGCGGTGTCACGTCCAGCAACACGACGTCCTTCACCTCGCCTTTGAGTATGCCGGCCTGGATGGCGGCGCCCACCGCCACCACTTCATCAGGATTGACGCCCTGATGGGGCGGCTTATTGACCAGCGTGTGTGCCGTTTCAACCACCCGCGGCATCCGCGTCATGCCGCCGACCAGCACCAATTCATCGATTTTTGCGGCGGCGATGTCGGCGTCCTTCAAGCAAGCCTTCACCGGTGCGATCGTGCGTTCGAACAACGCATCACTGAGCTGCTCCATTTTGGCGCGCGTCAGTTTCAGGCTGAGATGCTTGGGACCGCTGGCGTCGGCGGTGATGAACGGCAGGTTGATGTCATATTCCTGGGCGCTGGAGAGGGCGATCTTCGCCTTTTCCGCCTCTTCTTTGATGCGCTGCAGGGCATCCGGCTGCTTGCGCAGGTCCATCCCCTGGTTCCGCTTGAACTCATCCAGCATCCAATCCATGAGGCAGTTGTCCCAGTCGTCGCCGCCAAGGTGAGTGTCGCCATTGGTGGCTTTGACTTGGAAGACGCCGTCGCCGATCTCCAGAACGGAGATGTCGAAGGTGCCGCCACCGAGGTCATACACCGCGATCTTCTCATCTTTCTTCTTGTCCAGACCATAGGCCAGCGAAGCGGCCGTGGGTTCATTGATGATGCGAAGCACTTCGAGACCCGCAATGCGGCCGGCGTCCTTGGTGGCCTGGCGCTGCGAATCATTGAAATAGGCCGGGGTCGTGATGACGGCCTGCGTGATTTTCTCGCCCAGCCGCGCTTCGGCATCGGCCTTGAGCTTGGCGAGTATCATGGCCGAGATTTCCGGGGGGCTGAATTGCTTGGGCTTGCCGTCCACCTCCACTTCCACGGCGGCGTCGCCGTTGGCGGCCCGGACCACTTTATAGGGGACGCGTTTGATTTCTTCCCGCACTTCGTCAAATTTTCGCCCCATGAACCGCTTGATTGAATAAATTGTATTGCGGGAGTTCGTAACGGCCTGCCGCTTGGCGGCCTCGCCCACGAGGCGGTCGCCGGTTTTGGTGAAGGCCACCACGGAAGGCGTGGTGCGTTTGCCTTCGGAGTTCTCCAGCACTGCGGGCTCGCCGCCTTCGATAACTGCCATGCAGGAGTTCGTAGTCCCCAAATCGATACCGAGCACTTTTGCCATAAAATCGCTGCTTCTCTGTTTTGAGCCTGTTCTTGCGTTCAGTTATTCAGGAGTTACAGGCTCGGCGATGAAATTGGTTCTTCGCCAGCCTTGTTCAATCGTTTAATCCCCAGTGGGAGTAACCATCGTTACGGCGGTCGTGGTCTTTCTTGGGCGCTTGTATGGCAGCGCCGGCTCGTTCCGTGATCAGCTTGATGGAAAGACTCGCGGACGCGCTTTGATTCAGATAGATGGAATAGCCCCGCGTGGCAGAACCATCAGGAGACGCATTGAGAGTAATGGCTGCTTGCCTTGGCGCTCCGGTCGTCCTGGGCGGTTGTATGCGGGCTGAACGTTCGTTTTTAGAAGAGAATTTGGTTTTCATGTTAGGATTATGCGCCCGAGCACGGCGCTCGAGCCATGGGGTGTTCACCCCATCAGAGTATTCACGGTGGATGAATCACCGTTCTGCCGGCAACTTCTCGGCTGGTAATTTCCCCGCCTGTTTTCAGCGAGCTGGGGATTCATCACCGGATAACCATTTCAAAGTTGGATTTTATGATGCCAGGCGGGGATATAGCTGGGCACCGATCAAGACCAGGATGGTCGTGGCCAGAAGGATAACCGCATAATCAAAACCCAGGCCGAAGGTGCTCGTGCTGCCGGCCAGCATGCTGGTGCGCAAGGCATCAACGACGTAGGTCAACGGATTTAAATGAGAAACAGTCTTGAGCCAACCGGGCATGATGTCGGTGGGGTAAATCGCGTTACTCGCAAAGAATAGCGGCATGGTGAGCACCTGGCCGACGCCCATGAAACGTTCGCGTGTCTTCACAATGCACGCGATGATGAGCGAAAACGTCGAGAACAGCGTTGCGGCCAGGACCACAATGATCAATACGTTGAGGAGCGCGAGCGGACTCCAATTCAGCTTTACCCCAAGCAGCAACGAGAGGGCGTAAACGATGGCCGCCTGCGAGAGCGTGCGGAAACCGGCGGAGAAGCCCTTGCCGAGCACGAGGGCCGCGCGCGGTGTCGGGCTGGCGAGGAATTTTTGCACAATGCCGAGATCACGCTCCCAGATGACGTTGATGCCGTAAAAAATCGCCACGAAAAGAACGCTTTGCGCCAGGATTCCGGGAGCAATGAAGTCCAGATAAGGAATGTTCCCCGTGTGCATCATCCCGTTGCGGGAAAATACCTGACCGAAGATGAGCAGCCAGAGGGCGGGCTGGAGGGCACGGGTGACGAGTTCCGTGAAATCGTGGCGCAGCTTGCGCAATTCAAATTCGGTGATGACGAATGTCTTCTCAATAAAACCAGTTAAAGGATGAATGGATGAGGAAGTCATAAGTCAGCCAAGACGCTGGGCCGTGGCGCGTTCGGCAGAGACGGCGCGGAAGTTGTTGCCGGAATCAAGCGCGTTGCCGGCATAGTGAACAAAAACGTCATTCAGCGTGTGCCCGCTACCCAGCGAAGACTCGAGTTCTTCGCAGGTGCCCAGCGCCGCCACCTTGCCCAGATGCATGATCGCGATGCGATCACAATGGCTCTCCGCTTCCTCCAGATAATGGGTGGTGAAGAACAGGGTCGTGCCGTAGTTGGTCCGCAGATCAACGAGATGCTTCCAAACCGCGTCGCGGGCAATCGGGTCCAGCCCGACGGTCGGCTCATCGAGAAAGAGAACCTGTGGGCGATGCAATGTGGACTGTGCGATTTCCAGGCGGCGCACCATGCCGCCGGAGTATTCGCCCACCAGCCGTTTCGCGTCGGCCGTGAGGTTCATGAATTCCAATGCCTCCGCAATGCGCGCCGGTTGTTCGCGGTGCGGCAGGTCGTAGAGTTTGGCGAAGATCAGCAGATTCTCGTAACCGGTGAGCGAACCGTCCACGGAAACCGCCTGCGGCACATAACCGATGGCGCGGCGCACGTCGACCGCCTGCGTGGTGATGGAATAACCGGCCACGCGCGCCTCGCCCGACGTGGGCGGCAGCAGCGTGGTGAGCATCTTGATGGTGGTGGTCTTGCCCGCCCCGTTGGAACCGAGCAGGCCGAAGACCTCGCCGGCGTTGACCGAAAGTGTCAGCGCATCCACCGCCGTGAACGTGCCGAAGCGGCGGGTTAGCTTTTTAATTTCGAGAACAACTTCGGCCATAATTCCAAAGTGTCTCTTTCACCCGCCGTGAACAATGGGGTGAACACCCCACAGAATATCCGCGTCATCAAAAATCCGTCATCGCACTGCGCTGACCGCCTCTCATTGCGTCGATGCCGGCAACTTTAATTTTCCGCCAAGCGAAGTTTTTGGCGAAGGCAAACGGAGCGTCCGGCCCGCCACCATGAATTCGCCTTCGCCCTGATGGTGAATAGTCCGGGGTCGTTTCCGTGACGCGTCAACCCACGCTTGGACGACTTCCAGGATAAAGAAATTGTATTGGGCGGCGAGTTTCGCATCCCTGACCTTGCATTCCAGGCTGGCATAACATTCGGCGATGAGCGGAGCTTTGACGCTCGCGGCAGCCACGGGTGTGAGGCCAAAAGTTTTGAACTTGTCCACGAGTCGGCCCGAAGTATTACCGCATGCCACCACCGTTTTCGCCAAGTCCACCGTGGGGATGTTAAGGACGCATTCCCGGCCGGTCTTGAGACTGGCAAACGAGTAGTTCCGGTTGCTGACCACGCAGCCCACGAGCGGCGGCGTAAACTCCATCATCAGATGCCACGACATGGGCATGACGTTCGTCCGGCCGGCGCGAATCGTGGTTAGCAGCACGACCGGTCCGGATTCAAGCAATCGATAGACTTCGGAGAGGGGAAAAGGGTTTTTTTTCACAGGCCTTTGAGTTTCAGATTGCAGCCGGATGGCAGCTATGTCTGCCGATTTGGTTTGGAAATTCGCCGCGCCCAAAATCCGGATATGGTATGTCGGAAGACCACGCCCAGAAAGACGATGATTATTCCCGTGAGAATCAGGTAAAGCGGCACCGGCCCCAGCCAGGTTTTGAGCAGTTTCCACTTCTTGCCGAAGAAATATCCGATCAGAATGTAAGCGGTGGAATATGCCGCCGACCCCGTGACGTTGTAAAACAGAAAAGTGCGCCATTGTATTTTCGCCATACCGGCCAGCAAATTGACCAAAACGGGCGGAAACAAAAAGACGAACCGTGCGATAAAAACCGTTTTGGCGCCATGACGTTTGAAAAATTGTTCGGGCCACTTCATTCGTTGGGGTGTGAGATGGAGCCAGCGGATTTTTCCCAGCCCGCCATGGCCCAACCGCCGTCCCAGCCCAAAGGCGCAAGCGCCGCCCAGAAAACAAGCCGCCATTCCGGCCACCGCGGGTTCCCACAGCGAATCCGCGGTTTTCCCCAAAACAAATCCGGCCCCCAGGAGAATTGTCTCCCCCGGGAGGGGAACGCCCAGGTTGTTCAAGAATACGACGATGAAGACGAGCACATATCCGTAATGCGGAATATGGGGCAGTAAAGAATGCAGCCAGTGAAGCATATGAACCGCTCCGCTTTATGGCGTGCCCCTCCGCGTCAGGGACGGCTCCACGAAATACAGCGAATGAAACGAACAGCGCATCACGTGAGAAAGCTCAACTCAACTTCACCACCATTTTGCCAAAATTTTTCCCTTCGAAGAGGCCGATGAATGCGCCCGCGGCCTGGTCGAGGCCTTCCACCACCGTCTCCTTGTTCTTAATTTTGCCGGCTCGCAAATAGCCGCCCACTTCCTTTTCAAACTCGGCCTGACGATCCATCCAGTCGCGAACAATCATCCCTTTCATCGTCAACCGTTTGGTGGTCATGTTGAATAAGTTGGAGGGACCGGGCCGTGGTTTTTGATTATTGTAACCGGAGATGCCACCGCACGCGATGATCCGGCCATGCACCCGCAACGCCGAGAGCGCCGCTTCCAGCGTTTCGCCTCCCACGTTGTCAAAATAAACATCAACGCCATCCGGCGCCTCCAGGTTCAGTTGCTCAAGCACCGGGTCGGTCTTGTAATCGAAGGCGATATCGAATCCACATTCCTCCCGTAGAAACTTAACTTTCTCCATCGAACCGGCGGATCCGATGACTTTGCAACCGCGCAATTTCGCCAGTTGCCCGGCCACATTGCCGACCGCACCGGCGGCTCCCGATATGAAAATGACATCCCCGGCCTTGACCTCCACCAGATTCAACCCGGCCCAAGCCGTCATGCCCGTCATGCCAAGGGCGCCGAGATAAACCGAGAGCGGTTGAATGTCGCGGCTGACTGGATGCAATTCCTTGGGTGAAGCGATGAACCAATCGCGCCAGCCAAAGTGGGAAACGACGGCATCGCCCGGCTTGAATTCCCTGGCGTGCGATTCGATGACCTCGCCGACGGCGCCCCCTTCAAGCGCTTTGCCGATTTCGAAAGGCGTCACATACGATTTCCCGGCATTCATGCGGCCGCGCATGTAGGGATCCACCGACATGAAGAGATTGCGGACGAGCACCTGTTCGTCTTGCAGCGGCTTCAGTTTGACCTGCGCCAGCGAAAAGTTGGCTGCGGTTGGAACCCCCTTGGGGCGGGAAGCCAGACGAATCTCGCGGCTCTCGATGACGGGAGTTTTCACAAATCCTTTTTTGCCGCTGCTCTAATTGCCTGGATGCTTTGATCCAGCCCTGCATCAGCGATGCCCTCGTCTACCAGCCTTTCATTGTCGCTCCGACCTTCTGCATCTTCATCGTCATTGGGTGCCGCCGCTGCTTTGTGCCCGGCGGAACCGGGCACTGGATCCCAACGTTCGGATTCTGGCGTGGATTCAAGCAGGGTCTCCTTTGGGTCCAGACCCGTTTCACCCGTCAATTCCCGTTTGGCCTGCGCAAAATGAGACCTGGTCGCGTCACTTGACACATGACCGTCAATGATCGCCAGTTCCGCCGCCCGCGCCCGCACCCTCTGGCTTGTCACCGTCCCGATCCCGGCGGAATTTTCCATCACAACCCCGCCCTTCAACAGATTTGTTTTCATGGTCTGATCTTCAATTATTGTCCGTGCGGAAAGGTTTGGGGGTTATGCGTTGTTTTCATTTCGCGCGTGCCGCGATCCTCGCGCGTATCGCGGGATTTGGAGAAAGTGTTTTCGCGCTTTGAGGGCTTTGCACTTGCGATTGCGTCCTCGGAATTCGACCGCAGTCCATGAAGTGCTTTGGGGAAAACAGGGTTTTTGTTCATAATAATTTTGGTGCGCCTTTTCATTTTGTCGCCTGGGAATGGGCTTCCACAAACCACAGCCACTTGTCCATGCCGCGGGAAATTTCGGTGAACAGATCCGCCGTACCGGCATCATCCAAACTGTCCGCTTCCTTGATTGTGTTGCGGGCATCATGGCCGAAAGTGGACAGCGCCCTGGCAACCGCCGCGACATGGGCCATGCCGTCGGCCATCGTGAGCGGATATTCCTCGAGCAATGAGCGCGACGCGGCCGCGCGCACCGTGCCCTCGGCGATGCCGCCCAATTGCACGATGCGTTCGGCAATCATGTCCACGTAGGACTCCACGGCTTCGTCCACCTGGTCAAAAAGTTCGTGCAGCGAGATGAAGCTCGGGCCTTTCACGTTCCAATGTGCCTGTTTAATTTGCATTTGCAGATCCACGGCGGATGCCAGCCGCAGGTTCATCAGCGCGTTCAGTTCCGACCGGCGTTTTTCCGGGATGTCGTTTTCTGTTTCATACATCCTGGATGCATCCGGGAGAGCAACAAGATTGGCGAGTTTGGCAGTGTTTGTATTCATAATTTGGTTCTTTCGAGGTGGGCCAATTGACAAATCCATTCAGGTACGATTGTGAAAACCGTGAACCCGGGTGAGGTTGCGTTCCGCGAGCAACTGCGCCTCCGCCGTCAGCCAGTGTTGGACATCGTGCCCGGGCAGCGAACCCTCGTTCAAATAACTGAAATAGGCCCTCCTGGCCACCTCGTCCGAAAAGACCGCAAAATCAACTGCACCTTGGTTTAAGTCTGCAGTTGCAACAGGACGCGGGGTGCCGGCCTCTTTTTGTTTCTGGTCCTGAGGGAATTTATTGTGCTTCATAAAGGAGAATAGGTCCTGCAACAGTGAGCCCACCATGGGGTATTCACCCCATCTGCGGTGTCGGCAAATCCCGGGTTCTTACGCTTTTTGACTTTCAATCGCTTTTTCAATAGGGCACCTGATTCTTGGTTATTTTCTTGCTGGCCCCGGATGACGCCGCCGTTATGTTTTCCCTGGCGAAATCAAAGGTTTGCGGACACTGCGTTGTGCTTGGATCGGGTAGTTAGATGCTCAGGATAGCAAGGGTGGGATACAACGCAGAATCCAATGGATTTAAATGTTTAGACGCTTATTGGTTGTCACAAGGAAGGGTGGCTGAGTGGTTGAAGGCACCTGACTCGAAATCACTGAAACCACATTGGACATTATTGGAACCGATTGGACCGCAATGGCCTATCCTGACTGTTTAATTTTTTGGAAAGACTCATTTGGACTGTTTTGGCCTCAATTTCGAGCACGCGGGGTACAATAAGGGGTACAATGGTCTTTTGATGCTTTCAGGTCTATTACAGCAACCGCCTGGTCTTTGCCACAAGACGCTCGGATTAGAAATTTAATTGTAAGCTTGCGGTGAAGGTCCGGGAGCGCGGTAACTCTGGATAGAGGTTTAGCGGATTGAGGCGGTAATCGGTATTGGCCAGGTTTAACACTCCCAAACGAATTTCCGCGTAACGCCGTGGAAATCGATATCCGACAAATATATTGTGCTGCCAGAAATCATCGCCGGGCAAAGCCGGGTTGTAGCCGGAACTGCTCTGCTGATACCAGACCGACTCCCATTGCGCGAACACGCCGCTGGGATGATTGAAGTTGGCGGCCAGTAATACCTGATTCAGCGTGGCGCGGTTATCCTGTTCCAATTGGGCCAAACCGGCGGCGGTGTTGGGAATATCAGGAAATTGGCCGACGAGGTGGGCCTCGCTCAAGCGATAATGGGCGCTCACCGCGAACCAGTTGCCAAGTAATTGTCCCACATAAGCCGACAGGTCTTCTTCGTGGAAATTGAGGGTTTGCCGGGTACTGCTGGCTGAGTCGGGTATTGGCAGGAACAGTGAATTGGTCAACACCCCCACCATACGGTCACCACTGGAAGTGAGCCATTCGGCTTCAGCGCCAAACCACGTGCCACTAGGGAATGACTGGTCAAATCCGACACCAGCGGTCTCAAATTTCGTGCCTGGCACCAATCCCGCCACGCTTTCGGGTATCAGGCTGCGAAAGGCCTGATTAAGTCCGGCGACCTGCGTTGGCTCAAGTCGGACGCTATTATCGAAGAACAACCCTCCCAACGAACGCGTATAACTGGCGCGGAACACCCCGCGATCCCAAGGTGTCCAAAGCAGCCCGGCTTTGGGCGACACCTGCACCCGAGTCGTTTCCTGGCCGGATATTGGTGGTAAATCCGTGTTCGCGGGAAAGGTTATTTGGTCGTAACTCGCACCGCCGATCAATTGCAACCAGTCGAAGACTTGCCATGAGTCATAACCGTAAACATCACCGCGCTCGAGGGAAGTCCCAGTGTTTTGGTTGGTGATAACGCCGGTAAAGTCCCGGTTGAGATTGGCATGTGTGTCCACGTTACCCGATTGCCATCGACCGCCCACCACCAACGTTTGTTTGGGTGTTTCCCAGATCTGCTGCAATTCAGCGGAATAAAGCGTGAAGTCGCGGTTGAAATTCAGACCAAAGGGCGGCCCCAGCGGAGGTGATTGCACTCCAGTGGTGACGCCTCCGCTCTGGATCAAGAATATCACGTTGGGCTGGGGGTTTGTGTAAGAAAGGGTATCGGCCAATCGAGCCAGGAGGAACAACGTATGGCTACCGGGTGACCACTCATGATGCCACCCGGCATATAGCGTTGGCTCTTCCCGTTCGATGACGTGGAAGCCAACGACCGCCTGCGCCGGGTCATAATGCCGCGCCACGTCTCCCGCATTGGAGTTGAAGTCGCCGACTTGGAAGTAAAATTCATCGTCCGGAGTAACCCGTTGTTTGATGGTGAGGACGTATTGCTGAACTTCGGCCCCGTTGTTTGGTTGCTGTCCGTTCAAGCTTTCATAGTCGGTGTCCAAGGCATAACTAAATCCATCCAAGGTGCCGAAAACCGAGGTTTCCTGATGCCAGTCACCCCTGCTGCCATATTCCGTGAGCGTGCTGACTCCCAACGGACGTGGATCGAACAACTGCAAGTGCTCCTGTTGGGAGAGTTGTTGCGAAAGATTGCCTGCGCCTGGCGGGGCCAGCAAATTGGCGACTAGTAGTTCGCTTTGCCTGGCAGTTTCCAGTCTCAGATCGAACCGTTTCGCATCTTCCTGTGATTGATAACTGTTTGCGAGGAAAAGGTGACCGGAAAAATTGGCGTAATCCTCCGCCACGGCCCGCGCGGCCGTATGACGGCTTACTTCCGCAAGGCCGTCATCGTTGTAAATGGCAGCCAGATTTGCGCTGCGCACGGACTGGTCCTCGTCGAGCAACAAACGCGAGCGGAAGATGGCCCGCTGGTCGTTCAGGTCGGCTGAGCGTTCGAGGTCGCGGATGGCTTCGTTAATCCGGTTCTCCTGCCACGATTGCAAAGCGGAATAGAGCCAACCGGTAGGGTCTTTTGGATCCAGGCGCTTGGCCAGGCCGAATTCCTTGTCGGCCGCCTTGGCGTCACCCAGTTCACTGGATGCTTTGCCGAGGTAATCACGAAATAGCGCACGCGACGGTTCCAAAGCCGCCGCCGCCTGGAATGCGGTGCGCGCGCCGATAAAGTCGCGTTGACGCATAAGGCATAAGCCGCGCCCCAACCAGGCCAGACTGAACGCGGCATCCAGTTCGCGGGCGCGATCGAAGGCAGCGCCGGCGGCGGCAACGTCCCCCTGTTCCAGCAAAACGAACCCACGTAACGCATGCGCCGGCGCCGATCGGGGCGAAAGGCGAAGCGCAATATCCAATTCAGCAAGCGCGGCGCGGCGATTGCCAAAGGAAAATTCCAGTTCCGCCAAGCGTGCCCGCGCAAAGCCAAATTCGGGGGCTAGCGCCACCGCCTGGCGCGCCGCGGCAAGCGCGGCCGGCAAATCTGCCACAGCCTGGAGCGTGTACGTGCGCGCCAGAAACCCGCTGCTGTTTTGTGGAATCGAGTTGGTTGAAACCTTTTCACCCTTGACGGTAGCAATCAATTCACGCAACGCATCGTCCGACTGATCCGATGGCAACGATGCCAGCATGGCTTCAGCCTCGGCGACACCGCCGACGGACAGTTCGATTGCTGCATGGAGACGTTGCACGCCGGCGTCCGGCCCCGGCGAATTGGTTGGCCAGGCTTCCAGTGCTGCGAGCAAATCGCCAGATCGATAACGGGTCAACACTTCATGAAGTGCGCGCTGCTGCTCCGGGTTGAGGTTGAGATCATCCGGATTCAGCACTGCGGGATAGTAGAGTGCCCATTGGATGGCGCTGGACACATTGACGAGGGCGGTCTTTTGCGGCGGATGCCCTGGCTCCAGACGCAATTCCTCTCCCCGCTGAAGCGTAATCTGGCCATCACTCGTCTGCAGTGTGACCAAACCATCAATGAGCGCGAGCCGGAGCGCGGGCGAGGCCTCGGCGGATTCCAGCAGGAATTCCGTGCCGCGAATGGCACCGGCGGCGAGTGGCGTGTCGAATTCGATATCGGCAGGTTTTTCACGGTTGAAAAAGAATAGCGAGCCCTGCGGCAGACCGAACCGTCGCTTTTCGGCATGGCGTGGAGGAAGAATTTCCAAGGTGGTCCGCTCGTTCAGCCGGATCACGCTGCGATCGGAAAGTTGCACGGCCGCCCGGCTTTCCGGAAGTGTGCGCAGGCGGTCGCCGGGCGCAAGGGTGACTCCAACCGTGGCGCGCTGCCAATTCGTATTGGAGCCAGAAGCATATTCGGCGCGGCCGGCCACCTCGATCACCAGGCTCGGAGCGCCAGCCCCGACGGCGTCAATTGCAGGCTGTGCCCCTGCCGAGAATATCGCGAGCAGGTAGCAAAACAAAAAAGTTGATAAAAATGCCTTCAGCTTAGACGCCTTTAGCAACGGGCTTGCCAGAAACTGATTTCCTACGCCTGGATTTCGGAAATCGCTGAAAATGGGCGAAATCGGAAAGGCGTGGCACATCATTGACGGCGAAAATGCTAGTTTCACTCGGATCAAATCTGATTGCAGTTCCCCGCGCGGACTTGGTGTTCCGGCTGCGGAACAAATAGACGGTTCGTCTTCCAATTCGCCATGGGCTCACTGGACCCAAACGCGGTAGAATCTCTTCTCCGCCGCGGTGAGACCAATCACCTTCAACTGGCCGTTGCCAGGGAATGAATTGGTCCAGACCTGCCAGGGACCGGTAAGGTTGGCTGCTTCCTCGACGGTATAACTCTGGCCTGAAATAGTTGGAAAGCTAAGGTTCATCCCCGTCGAACTAAGCGCCAGATGGCAGGACGGCAGAATCACCACCCGCAGCGGCATCGTGGCGGAAGCGATGCCCAGATCATTGGTTACCGTCAGCACGTAACTGCCCGAATTGGTCGGTGTGACATTTGCCAGCACCAGCGCGGAACTGTTGACGCCAGGAATTGACCTCCCGTCCTTGGCCCAGAAGAACTGGAGCGGAGGGCAACCGGCAACTGAGGGCGAGAACACCACCGTGGATCCGCTGGCGACGACCAAAGATTGGGGAACGCCACTCAATTTTGGGGGCGCCGGAGGTGACGTCGAGTTGAGCGAATAATTCAGCCAAGCAATGCCACGAGCGGCATTCACCCCATCGACGACCACAACGTATTTCCGCGTTTTCACCAATGGAAACTGGATTCGAGATGGACCATGCAAGGCAACGCTGTCGTTGTCGCAAGCGATGGAGATCAAATCCTGATAGCCCGTGAGTGTGCCGTTGTACGTATAAGCTTCCATCACCGTGTCGTAGGTGCTGCCAATGGTGTCGAGCGTAATGGTGCCATTGGTCGGGGCTTGGTAGAGCAGCCAATACGAGGCCCCGCCCGTAACCCCGCAGTGCGGAGGTTCGTTCGGGTCAGAGGTGGCATACGTGGTGTCAAATATCTGGCTGCCATTATAGCCGCTGACGACGCCGATCAGCGAGGCTCCCGCAGAAGCCACGGCCAATCTGTGAATTGGCGCCAGCAAACTGTTACCGTCCGAGCCGATTAAGGGGGAGCTTTCCGAATCCAGCAATTTGTCGCGGGCCAGAGTGTTGGTTTGGCCGTCTGAATTGATCTGGATTTCCGTTGGTGTGGTGAAAAACCGCACGGGACCAATGGAAACCCGGAGTGAATAACTGCCGACGTTGGTCGCTTGCAGGCTGGGAATGAAGAGATTCGTGCCTGTCGCTTCGATCTCGTTTTCGTCCAGCCGCCATTGGAGATGCACATTCGGCGACGTCTGCATGTTTACCGTAAGGGTGATTGGATCCCCCTGCTTGGCTGCCTGATCGTTCGGCACGCTGACCACGATCGGCGGCGGAGAGGTGGCGTTGATGAAACTCCAGTTCAGGATAATATCGCCGATTGCACCTGCGTAGCCATCCACGGCGATTTCATAATGCTGCCCAGCCAACGCACCGAATTGAATCAGGCTGGCGGGAGCGATGCCCAGAAAATCGTCATTCCGCGCGGCTTCGTGGAGTTTATCGACCATGGTGTCATTGGTTGAGCCGAAGTAGTAACTCGAAAGCAACGTGTCAAAAGAACTGCCATCGGTTCGGAAGGTGGCGATGCCGTCCGCCGGGGCCACCCACGAAATCCAGACTGAATGGCCGCCGGGTTTGCCGCCGGTTTGCGGTTCCCCGACTTCGACCGTGGCGTTGGTATTACTCCCGGTGAGCACGCCCGTCGCACTCGTCGTGGTCTGCCGGTTGGTGAAAATGTCCTGAAACGCCAGTTGAGCCTGGGATGGCTTGAGCATTCCAAGCCAGACCAGGGCAAACAGCAGTATCCGCGAGCAAATCGCGCGGCGACTCCGGCGGGCTGGCCCACCCGGTTCATTTTTCCAGGTGAAAATGTTCATGTGCCGGCGATTCTCTTCATGTATGACGTTTCGCGACCAATTTAGTTCCTTAAGCAACCGGATTGCCAATGCAAGACAACCAGCAACTCGGGCTTTTTTGCAGCAACAAAAGGGGTTTTGAGAACCTCAAACACAAAAGTTTTCGGATCATGACTGATTTGGTGTTCCGCCATCGGAACAGTTTATTGTTTTGCACCCCGGAGTTCCGGCCACTTCTCCAACCGACGCAGCAAGGCCTGCGGGGACAGCCCCAATTGGGTCGCTGCACGCCGGATACCACCGTTGGTTTTTTGCAGGGCCTCGCCAATCAACCGGTACTCCTGGGTTTCAATGGGTGTGAGTCCATCACGCCCGGGTGGCAACGCACTTGCCACCGGGACGCTGGAAGCCGGACCAGCCACCGCCCCGTTCCGATTGAGCCAGTTCAAGTCCAAGGCCAGCCAGCGGCTCTTATCCGCTGTCTTGAGCAGGGAACGCTCAAGCACATTGCGCAGCTCGCGCACGTTCCCTGGAAAATCATGCGCCGTGAGCGCGGACAGGTCCTCGGGCTTCAGGAGCGGCTTGGTCCGGCCATACTTGCCGGCCAGTTGATTCAATAAAAACTCGGCCAGGCCCGGGATATCAATCCGGCGTTGACGCAAAGGAGGCAGTTCGAGCGCAAACACGTCCAGCCGGTACAGCAGGTCTTCCCGGAAGCGCCCGGCTTTCACCTCATCGGCCAGCGACTTGTTGGTCGCCGCAACAAACCGCCCGGAAAAGGTTAGATTGTCGGTGCTGCCCAAGGTTCTAAATTCGCGGGATTCGAAAAGGCGCAGCAGTTTGGCTTGCAACGCCAGCGGCACCTCGGCAATTTCATCGAGAAACAACGTGCCGCTCGAAGCGGCGGCCACCAATCCCGGCCGGCGTTTGTCCGCGCCAGTGAATGCGCCGCGTTCGGCGCCGAAGAGTTCGGATTCAAACATCTCTGCGGGGACGGCCGCGCAGTTCACCGCGATGAAAGGCGCCGACTTGCCGGGGTAGGTCAGTTGGTGGAGTGTGCGCGCGGCCAAATCCTTCCCCGTTCCGGTTTCGCCCGTCAGCAACACGGTGCTGGAGGGATGCCGCGCCGCCTGACGAAGCTGTTTCATCACCTCCGCCATGGCTCGCGATTCTCCGTAATATTCGGCCTCACCCAATGCTGGAGTCTGGGTTCTAAGACGCAACAGCGCACGGCGTAAACACGCGACCAGCGCGTCCACACCCACCGGCTTGGTGAGATATTCAAAAAGCCCGTTGCGCGTCAGCGCCACCGCTTCCCCCAAATCAGGCACACCCGTGATCATCACAATCGGAGCATCGGGATCGCGCTGGGCCAGCTGGCCAAAAAGATCGTAGCCCTTGCCATCGGGCAGATGATTATCGAGCAGAATCAGATCGAAACTTCGACCGGCAATACTTTCACGCGCGGCGGAAAGCGTGCCAGCCAGCGCCGGCTCTCCGCCTTCGTCGCGAACCACCTGCGCCGCCATTGCGGCAAAAGCCGGATCGTCCTCGACCACGAGACACGTGAACGGGATACGCTTGGGTTTTACATCTTCCATCGCAGACATGGTCAGCAATAATTCTACCCGCTTTCAGAATGTTTCCAAGGCCATAACTGGTGAAGTGCCGGCTATTTCTTGCTAAGGCTTTGGCTAACGACGGTTAGTAATTCATCCAAGGAAAATGGTTTGCTCAACCGGATGACATTGGCATGCGTGAGCGTGTCGATGATCCCTTCATCGCTGGCAAGAACGATGGGCAAGTTTGACGGTTGCTTTCGCAGCGCGGCGATGGTGTCTGGCCCGTCCAGCACCGGCATGTCCCGGTCGATAATCAACAGTCGGACTTCTGCCTGGTGCTGTGCATACAAACGTAGCACCTCCTGGCCGTCCCCTGCCGTCAGCACCTTGTATCCGCAGGAAGTCAATGCATCCCCAACAAGCTCGCGGATGGCCTGTTCGTCGTCTGCAACCAGAACAAGTTCGCCCTGGCCTCCGGGGATTTCAACCGGTTGCTTGATCACCTCTGCGCGCGCCGCTTCGATCACTGCGGGGAGGAAAATTTCAAACGCCGTCCCTTGCCCGGGTTCGCTTTCGGCACGCAGGAATCCGTCGTGACTTTTCACAATGCGTACCACAGTTGAAAGGCCGATGCCGGTGCCGCGTCCTTCGCCTTTGGTGGTGAAGAATGGTTCAAAGATTTTCGCCAGCACCTCCGGCGGCATGCCGGTGCCGGTGTCGGAGACCAGCAAGGACACGTAGTTCCCGGGCTTGCCGCCGGGAATTGCTGCGGCCTCGGCGTCCGTAAGTTCGACGTTGTCGGCGACCAGGGAAAGCCTGCCGCCATCCGGCATGGCGTCACGGGCATTGACGGTGAGATTAAGCAAAACCTGGTGCAGTTGGGTCGGGTTGCCCCGCACCGGCCAGAGGTCGTCCGGCAGGAACGCCTTCACGACGATGTTTTTTGGAAATGTCTCACGGACCATTTTTTCCAATTCCCTCACCAAGGCGCCCAGTTCAAGACGCTCAAATTCGCCGCCGCGTCCTCGGGCGAAGAGCAAGACTTGCCGCACCATGTCCGCGCCGCGATGCGTGCTGGTTTCCATCCAGCCGAGCAGATGATTGGATTCCTCATCCTTGGTTTTGCGCCGGAGCAGTTGTACTCCCATGAGGATCGGCGCCAGCGCGTTGTTCAGGTCGTGCGCCATGCCGCCGGCGAGCGTTCCGATGGTGTTCATGCGCTGCGTGCGCAACAATTGCGATTCCAGCTGTTTCTGATCGGTAATATCGCTATTGATCAGCAACAACGCCTTGGGTTGCCCGGCGTCATCACGAATCAACGTCCAGCGGCTGGCCACGATGACCACCTGGCCCGTTCGTGTCTGGTGGCGAAGTTCGCCATTCCATTCGCCCTGGGTCAGCGCAGCCTGGCGCGCGGCGGCAGCGCCGGCGGCATCAGCTGAAAAGAGTTCTGCGGCCGCACCGTTTCGCTGCAGGTCAACGAGCTTCCAGCCGTAAAGCCGCTCGGCGCTGGGATTCGCATGCAGGATCCGGCCGTCAATGTGCTGTACCAGGATGGCGTCGTGGGCCTTGTCGATGAGCGCAGCCTGCTCGCGTATGATTGCTTCAGCCTCGCGCTTGGCCGCTTCGAATCGCCGGCGGGCACGATACCATTCGAGCGAATTGAACAGAATCGAACCGCCAAGAGCCATGGGAATCTGCACGTCAGTAACCATCAGCCACGGAAACCAGATTCCTCGCGAAAATCCGTTGAGCGACAGCATCAAAGTGACACCAGCTCCCGCCAGCGCAACCAGCGTCGCAGGAACCGGCCGCAGCCAAATCAATCCGCCGCCAAAGAGCAGCGCGCACAGCAACAACAGCCCGTTTTCCGCGGAAGGGGCGAGCCGCCTTAGCCAGTCGCCGCGCACCAGGTTGAGCATTTCGGTTGCATGCACCTCAACACCGGGCATGAACAGTTCCTTGTTCCGCCATGAGTGATAAGGGCTGCGGAATTCGTCCTGCCGCCCGCGGAACAATTCAGCCATGGGTCGCGCGCCAACGAACACAATCCGGCCCCGGAAGAAGCTGTCGGGAACGCCTTCCGGATCCAGGGCTTCGCTATAGCTGACATGGGCGATGGTGAGCGGTGGACCGTAATAACGAACCCACCGACCGTTGGCCGTTTGCATTGCTGCACTGGTTTGAGTGATGGGTAACTGAAGCCAGCGTGCGGCAGCCCACGTCAGTGTCGGCTGTTGTTCCGCCGTGAAGCCCGCCAGATAGCGGCGCACGACCAGATCATCGTCAATCTCCTGCGACGCGATCCCCCATCGCGCCGCCGCTGAGGCAAAGGGCCCAAACGGTGGAAGCAATGTGGTGGTACGCGTCCAGGGTTGGTCTGCCGTGGTACTGTGGCTGGCACTGTTGTTGAACTCCGCAGCGAGAATAACATTCCCTTGATCGTGAATCGCCTCTGCAAACGCAGTGTCAGACGCGGGGTCTGGTCCGGCCGCCCCAAATACGATGTCAAACATCACAGCCCGGGCGCCGGCGGCTTTCAAGCGTCGCAGCAATTGGGCGTGTAGTTGCCGCGGCCAGGGTTGTGTGGGGTCCTGCCGTTCGTGAAGATAAGACGGCAGATCCAGGTAAATGATGACCACCGGCGAGTTGGTGGGTGGATCTTGTTGCCAGGAATTAAATATATGCAGGCAATCGTAACTGTTCTGCGCCAGTTCATCACTGAGCGGATTGCTCGCATTTCGCAACCCGATGCCGAGGACGGCCACGAGAATGAACAGGATCAGTGCGGCCACCGCCCGTGATCGATTGGCTTTCAGAATGCCCATCTCAACCAGCATTATATTCAATTCTTTCACCGGAAGCGAGGGGGCAATGAATATATATTCAACCGGGGCTTGGTTCCAAAGACATCAACGGCAAGACAACGATGCAATGGCAGGCCTTGAACAATCTGTAATCCGACACCGGCCTGCTGAATTTTAACATTAAGTTAAGGTTTGTCTGATAAAGACGGTTAAGCCGGTATCACCTTAAGGCCCCACCCGGATTCGAAAGAAAGCCGCAGGAGCTCCGATGGTATCCACTGTCAGATTGGTCGCGATGGCGCCTGGCACAAAACTCTGAAGTGATTGCCACGAACTGAGGTTCACGCTTCTCTCCACACTGTTGGTGACACCGACGGTCAGGTTGGTCAGGCTGAGGACCACGGTATTGGTGATGCACTCAATGCGGGTCAGGAACGGCACCACCGGCGTGAATTGAAAATTCGCTGCGAACACTGGCAAAAGCCCGGTCTGGGTTACTCCCGGATAAGTCAGGACCGCGGGTGGATTGCCGTGGGCGCTTACAAGATATTGCGACGTACCGCTGGTGGGATTGATCGCCGTCGGCAGGGGGCTGTTGGCGTAGAGGATGCCGGGCGCCATCGTCCACTTGCTGGCAAAGGCCGCCGGATCGGGGCTGAGGCTGAGGGCAAACCCCGCCATGAGATAAGTTGTGCCGCCGGCCAATCGGACCGGTGCGGACAGCGCGACATATCGGAAGTTGGCATTCAGATCACCCACTATTCCCGCCGGGATCGTATTGCTGGCCATCAGGACTTGATCCGAAACTCGGTAGATTCCCACGTCGTGCGATTGGCTCAATCCCGTTCCGGTTCCTGTTGCCAAACTTGTCGCGTCGAAGAATCCCAGTGCAGTGACGTCGATGTCCGTGGCCGGTGTGAACCGCCAGCCGAAAGTGTTGTTGCGATCAAAGGAATCGGTTCCCAAGACGGTCAGCGATGCCCCCGCAGCAGCATTGGCACGCAGGCTGAAGCAGCAAAGGCCAAGGAGGAGGAGCAGCCAAAAACGGAACTGCGCATGCGCGGTGCTCAACCGCATTTTCAAGAGCGTTATTCGTTTCATAAAAGATATCCTTCGTCTGGTTCAAGGTGGACTGATTCGCGAATCGTGCTGTCGGCGTGCCGATGAAAACCAGCACGGGAAGTTGATCCCGGCGGAGAAATCAACTTCCCGTTTCATTTTCGTTTCCCTTTCAACTGTGGTTGATGCCTCGCTGAGCGGTGGCCGGCGGCTTCAGATCTGAAACGGAGTCGTCGGTATGATAATGCTGCCGCCGGAACTGCTGATGATTCCGATGTTCACGGGATCGATGCCGACGTAGCCCATGACGGTGCCGCCGTACCGGCTGCCGCCGCCGTTCTGCACTTCACCAAGGTACGCGCCGGACGGGAGGAAGGCGTAAAGGTGTGCGGTCACGTCAGAACTGCTCGCCTTGATCAGCATCTCGCCGGAGGGGGCATCGTAGAAACATTTACTGACCTTGATCGTGTCCGCCTTGGGGGTGCTCCCGCCGCCGGAACCGCTGCCGCCGGAAGCGGACGCGAGGCCCGGCATCAGACCAATTGTAAGGGCGACGAGGATTGCCAGACAGACTGATGGGAGTGACCGGTTGTTTGATTTGTTGTGTTTCATAGCTTTGATCTTTCTTGGTTGTTGTTTCTGAACTTCGACGATCCGATATCGATCGGACCGAAGTTCATTTGCCTCCTTTAGCAGCGGTGATGCCAACGGCTTTTATGCAGCAAATACGGCACGCAATCGGCCAATTATCGTGTAAACCAAGAAGGAGAAAAAATTACAAGCTGTTCCGCGATCCGTTTGCGGAACACTTGGCGGAACGGTTGTTCCTGTGCAGGAACAATCTTCGGGCGATGTCCGTTAAAACCCACGCTCAAGCGCCTGGCACATCCACTGCTAAACGCAGTTTGGTTCAACATGAACGCCATTACACAGAACGGTAGCGGTTCCGCAGTCCTGGACTTTGAACGCCTCGTAACGCTTCATTATGAAGCGCTTTATCGCTTTGCTTTTGCGCTCACCCGCTCGGAAGCGGATGCCTCGGACCTGACCCAGCAGACGTTCCAGACCTGGGCGACCAAGGGACATCAATTGCGGGATGGATCAAAGGTTAAAAGCTGGTTGTTCACGACATTGCACCGCATGTTTCTGCAAGGACGCCAGAGGGAGGCCCGATTTCCTCATTACGAACTGGAGCAGGCCGAATCCGAGCTGCCTTGTGTCTTGCCACCGCAGGTCAATCAACTGGACTCCACGAATGTGATCGAAGCGCTCGCCTGTCTGGACAAGGCCTTTCAAGCGCCGGTCGCAATGTTCTATCTGGAGGATTATCCCTACAAGGAAATCGCCCGGATTCTGGAGGTGCCAATGGGCACGGTAAAATCGAGAATTGCCCGGGGCATTGCCCAACTTCACAAACTCCTGACGAGTCCTGCTGTCGCCGGGGCAGACTAGCCAAAGGCTGCCTGAGCTTATCTTAGGTCCCGGCACGCCATGCTGCGACAAGAACAACGGATTTTGGCGACACACGATTTACGCGCCAAAACCCGTTTACGTTGTGCCACTAGGCACAACGAAAGTGACTCGGAAGCTAGGGAGTGAATTTGGTGATGATGAGCTCCCCCACGAAGGTAATGGTCGAGATGTGGTCTGTGGCCGACAACATGACCAACTGATCCGGGTTGATGAGCAGCACATCGCCCGAAAGCAAGACCGTGCCGTGTGTGTTGGTCAATGTGAGCTGACCTTCCGGATTCGAAAAGCCGCTCGGAACCACCGGAGGCGTGAGCGTCCAGGTGCCGGAATCGGTTATAATTGCTCCTGCTGGCGGCTGAATGGTTGCCGTGAAGGTTCCGTCAGCATTGAACGTCGGCGTGAACAAGGTATCCACCACCAGGGTCTGCCATGGACCATGCAGCACATTGGCGATGGCCTGTGTCCCGCTGACGGCGCTTCCACCCCCGGAATTCAACCGATAGCAGATGCTGCTGCCGGTATTCGGCACCGTAACTTCGTCGTGTAAATTGGCCATGTTCAACACTGGTGCCACCGTCACATCGGTCCAGTTGGACGTGGTTAGATCTGAGGTTTGTTGCAGAGCAAAGTTCAAGGAAGGCACCAGCCAGGAGACGATGACACTGCCCGCTGAAACCTTCAAACCAAGCGTCGGCGAGAGCGTGAAAGGCGACAGGTGCAGCGTATAAATATGTCCGCCGAATTCGGTTGCCACCAGTTTGGTGCCGTCCGCTGATATCGCGACCGAGGTCCAATGGGTGAACAGTGCATTGGTCTGGTTCCAGGTGGCTCCGGCATCGGTGGAAAGATACAGATGCCCCAGAAAACTCGAACCTCCGCTGGCAGCGATCAGCGTGTTGCCATCGGCCGAAGACGCCACGGTCACCCAATTCGTAACGGGCGCGGTGGTTTGTGCCCAATTCAGTCCCGAGTTCGTCGAGATGAACGCCGGACCGTTGCCCAAACCGCCGGCGCCACTAACAGCAACGAGTTTGGTTCCGTCGGCCGACGAAGCTACTGAGCCGAATGGGTGGAGCGAAGGACTATGCTGGTTCCAAGTATTGCCCGCGTCGGCTGAAGTGAAGAGGGCGTCCGCGATCTCATCGGATGCCACCAGTTTGTCGCCGGCCGCCGATGACGCAATCGCCAACCAGGCATCGAGCGATGCGGTTCCGGACGTCCATGTCGCGCCCCCGTCTCGCGAAATAAAAATGCCGACCGGCGAGCCGCGTCGGGTGGCGCTGGTACCCGTCACTTGAGTTCCATCGGCCGAGCAGGTAACACAGGTCCAATTCGCGTTCGGCGACGCGGTCACGCTCCAGGTCGCACCGGAGTTGGTCGAGTGATAGATTTGCGTATTTCCAGCGACGTACAGGATGTTGCCATCGGCCGAACAGGCTATGGAGTCACCCTGTATTCCGCCGTTGGCCGGGCTGCTCAACGTCCAGGTGGCTCCGGCATTGGTCGAGGTGTAGACCGCTTGTCCACCCTGAATCAAGGCCGCCAGCTTGTTGCCATCCGCTGACGAGGCAACCGACACCCAATTCGCGATCGGCGCGGCTGTTGTCGTCCAGCTTTGGGCCGAGGCCGGGTCAGCTGTGATGACCAAGCATCCCCAAGCGAGCGCTCTTGCCAGAATACGTTTGATGTGATGCCCGTGCCATAGCCCGGGCAGAGAGCATAACGAGGTTTTCATAACGTCTCATTGAGTTGATTTTCTTGTTTGTTGTTCTTCGGGCTGGGTCTTGACAACACTGTTCAAGGCAAAACCCGAACCCGATAAAACCGATTGGTCGTCGTTATGGTGTCGGATTTGGACGCCGAGCTGCCGGTAGCGGTAACGTCGCCGACGAGGTCGGTCCAGTTGGTCGAGCCCAAAGCTGGAATATACTGGACGCGATAGATGGCGTTGCTGACCGCGGTCCAGGTAATCACGATGTTGGTCGTGCCCAAGCGTGCGAGAGGAAGGATCACTGGTGCCGGGGCTACAATCGTCAGCGTACCGGGGTTGAAAGTGATCGTGTAATTCACACTGGTCAGGCCGCTGGGAGTGATCAAATGAGCGCCAATCGTCTCGCCGGGAGCGCGGATGAAAGCCAGCGTGCCACCCAAGACCGTTGAAGTATCACCGTTGACGAAGCCCGCATAGCTCGCCGTAAAGGCTGGATCAGCCGTGCCAAATGTCTTGGTCTTGGCATCAGCGGTGACGGACAGGGACGCCTTGATGATGGACAGGCTGCTGGTATTGAATGTAATCACGTAGTTCCCACTGGTCAGACCACTCGGGGTGATGAGGTAACTTCCTGCATTCTCGCCAAGGGCACGGGTAACGGAGAGTACACCGCCCAGCACCGTCGGGATCTCACCATTGACAAACCCTGCGTAAGTCACAGTGAACGCCGGATCAATCGAACCATAGATCTTGGTCTTGGCGTCGGCGGTGACTGATAGTGCCGCCTTGGTGATGGTCAAAGTGCTGCCTATGAAACTGACAGTGTAATTGCCATTGGGCACCAGCGTTCCCTGCGTGATGGCATAAGGTCCGCCGGTCACGGTTTCGCCCGCCGTCCGCGTCAATGCGCCGGTCAGTACCGTGGCCGTCGTGTCCGTGAACTGCAGGCCGGTCGCCGTGAAGGTCAGGGCCGGATCCGCCGTGCCATAGACTTTAGTCTTGGCGGCAGCGGTGACGGATAGCGCCGCCTTGGTGATGGTCAATGTACTGCCCGTGAAGCTGACGGTGTAATTGCCGTTGGGCGCCAGCGTTCCCTGCGTGATGGCATACGGACCGCCGGCCACGGTTTCGCCCGCCGTCCGCGTCAGCGCGCCGGTCAGTATCGTGGCCGTCGTGTCCGTGAACTGCAGACCAGCCGCCGCGAAGGTCAGAGCCGGATCCGCCGCGCCGTAGGTTTTGGTTGTGGGGTTGGCCGTGATGGATAAAACCGCCTTCGTGACGGTCAGCCCGCCAGTGTTGAAGGCGATCGCGTAATTACCGCTGGTCTGACCGCTCGGGGTGATTAAATAACTGCCAACGTTTTCGCCAGGAACACGGGCAAAGGCCAGCGTCCCGCCCAGTACCGCCAAGGTCTCGCCATTGACGAAGCCGGCATACGTCACCGTGAACGCCGGATCAACCGCGCCATAGACCTTGATCTTGGCGTCGGCAGTGACCGACAGTGCCACCTTGGTGATCGTCAGTGTGCTGCTCGTGAAACTGATGGTGTAATTACCGTTGGGCGCCAGTGTTCCCTGCGTGATGGCATAGGGACCGCCCGCCACGGTTTCACCTGCGGTCCGCGTCAGCGCACCCGTCAGCACGGCGGCCGTTGTGTCCGTGAACTGCAGGCCGGTCGCCGTGAAGGTCAGGGCTGGATCAGTTGCGCCATAAACCTTCGTCTTGGCAGCAGCGGCCACTGACAGAACCGCCTTGGTGATCGTCAACGTGTTACTCGTGAAACTGACGGTGTAATTGCCGTTGGGCGTCAGTGTGCCTTGAGTGATGGCATAGGGGCCACTCGCCACGGTTTCACCCGCCGCTCGCGTTAGCGTGCCGGTCAGCACCGTGGCCGTCGTGTCTGAGAACTGCAGGCCGGTGGTCGTAAAGGTCAAAGCCGGATCAGTAGCGCCGTAGACCTTGGTCTTGCCGTCAGCGGTTACGGACAGGGACGCTTTGGTGATGGTCAATGTGCTGCCCGTGAAGCTGACGGAGTAATTGCCGTTGGGCGCCAGCGTTCCCTGCGTGATGGCATAAGGTCCGCCTGCCACGGTTTCACCCGCCGTTCGCGTTAGCGCACCGGTCAGCACGGTGGCCGTCGTGTCCGTGAATTGCAGGCCGGTGGCCGTGAAGGTCAAAGCCGGATCAGCCGCGCCATAGACCTTGGTCTTGACGGCGGCGGTCACCGACAGAACCGCCTTGGTGACGCTGAGCGAGCCGGTGTTGAAGGTGATTGCATAGTTCCCACTGGTCAGCCCACTCGGGGTGATCAAATAGCTGCCAACGTTTTCGCCGGGAGCCCGGGCGAAAGCCAGTGTACCACCCAGCGCGGTTGCAGTCTCGCCATTGACAAAACCGGAGTCGGTCGCTGTGAATGCCGGATCAACCGCACCGTAAGTTTTGGTTTTGGCATCGGCAGTGATGGACAGGGGTGTCTTGGTGATCGTGAGCGTATTGCCCGTGAAGCTGATGGTGTAATTGCCGTTCGGTGTCAGTGTACCCTGCGTGATGGTATAAGGGCCACCCGCCACAGTTTCCCCGCCCACCCGCGTCAACACGCCCGTCAGCACGGTGGCTGAGGTGTCAGTGAACTTCAGTCCGGCCACCGCAAAGGTCAGGGCCGGGTCAAGTGCGCCGTAGGTTTTGGTTGTGGGGTTGGCCGTGACGGATAGAACTGCCTTGGTGACAGTGAGAGTGCCGGGGTTGAAGGTGAGAGTGTAGTTTCCACTGGTCTGGCCGCTGGGAGTGATCAAATAGCTGCCAACATTCTCGCCAGGAGCACGGGCGAAGGCCAGCGTCCCGCCCAGCACCGCCGAAGTTTCGCCATTGACGAAGCCGGCGTACGTTACTGTGAAAGCCGGATCAGCCACGCCATAGACCTTGGTCTTGGCATCCGCAGTGACGGACAGGGCCGCTTTGGTAATGGTCAGCGTGTTGCCTGTAAAGATGATGGTATAATTGCCGTTGGGCGCCAGCGTTCCCAGCGTAATAGCATAAGGATTGCCGGCAACTGTTTCACCCGCCGCTCTCGTCAGCGAGCCCGTCAAAACGGTACCTACCGTATCGCTAAACTGCAGGCCACTGACAACAAAGGTCAGGGCCGGGTCCACCGCGCCGTAGGTTTTGGTTATGAGGCTGGCAGTGACGGACAGAACCGCTTTGGCGATACTGAGCGTGCCAGTGTTGAAAGTGATGGTGTAGTTCCCGCTGGTCAGCCCGCTGGGCGTGATCAAATAACTGCCGACGTTTTCGCCGGGCGCACGGGCAAACGCGAGAGCGCCTCCCAGCACTGTCGGAGTCTCAGCGTTGACGAAGCCGCCGTAGGTCACTGTGAACGCCGGATCCGCTGCGCCATACGTTTTGGCCTTCGCATCGGCGGTGACCGACAGCGCTGCCTTGTTGATGGTGAGCGAACCGGTGTTGAACGTAAGTGTATAATTGGCGCTGGTCAGCCCGCTGGGAGTAATCAAGTAACTGCCAACGTTCTCACCAGGAACCCGGGTGAAAGCCAGGGTGCCACCCAACACCGCGGCTGTTTCCCCGTTGACGAAGCCGGTGCCCGTCACCGTGAACGTCGGATCCACCGCACCGTAGGTCTTAGTCTTGGCATCGGCGGCGACCGACAGAGCCGCCTTGTTCACGGTCAAGGTGCCGGTCGCATAGGTGATTGCATAGTTGGCTGGATTGAAAGTTCCACCGGTTGCTGCGCTCGGCGTGATGAGGTACGCACCTGCGGCAGCCGTCGCCACCGTCCCCGCCGGCGAACCGCCGGCGATCAGCGTAACCGACCCGATGGTTTCACTGTTCAGCAAACCAGCGGAGGAAAAATCCGTTGTTCCGTTGAGCGTCAAAGTCAAGCCGTAGGTCTTGCTCTTGGCGCTGGCTGTGACCGTCAAGGCCGCCGGCGTAATTGCCAGTGAGCCGGTGTTGAAACTGATCGTGTAATTGCTGCTGGTCAGGCCACTCGGAGTGATCAAATAACTGCCAACATTCTCGCCGGGAGCGCGCGTGAAAGCCAGTGTTCCGCCCAGCACCGCGACCGTCTCACCGTTGACGAAGCCGGTGTCGGTTGCCGTGAATGCCGGATCAACCGCGCCATAGGTCTTGGTCTTGGCGTCAGCCGTGACGGAAAGAGCCGCTTTGTTCACGGTCAAGGTGCCGGTCGCATAGGTGATGGCATAGTTGGCTGCATTAAATGTCCCGCCTGTTGCCGCACTAGCTGTGATGGTGTAGGAACCCACCGCTGCCACAGCTGCCGTACCTGCCGGTGTACCGCTGGAGGTCAACGTCACCGACCCGATCGTTTCACTGTTCAACAAACCAGAGGAGATAAAATCCGTCGCGCCATTGAGCGTCAGAGCCGTGCCATAGGTCTTGCTCTTGGCGTTGGCCGTGACGGTCAGGGCGGCGGGCGTGATGGCCAGGGTACTGCCCGTGAAACTGATGGCATAATTGCCGTTGGCCGTTAGCGTCCCTCTTGTTATGGCATAAGGACTTCCGGTCACGGTTTCACCCACGGTCCGCGTGAGTGCGCCCGCCAGAACAGTGACCGTGGTATCGCTGAACTGCAAACCGCTCGTCGTGAAGGTCAACGCCGGATCGGTCGCACCATAGGTTTTGGTTTTGGGCTGGGCCGCAATCGTCAGCGTGGCCGGCGTGATTGTCAGCGCACTGCCGGTGAAGCTGACGATGTAATTGCTGTTGGCCACCAGCGTCCCTTGCGTGATGGCATAGGGACCACCCGCCACGGTTTCCCCGGCGGTCCGTGTCAGTGCGCCGGTCAGCACGGCACCCGCTGTGTCCGTGAATTGCAGACCGGTCGCCGTGAAGCTTGGAGTCGGATCAGCCGCTCCGTAGGTTTTGGTCTGTGGTTGGGCCGCAATCGCCAGGGGCGCTGGATTGACGGTAAGGTTGAAGGTGTTTGTGGCGATCAAACTTGGAACGCCACCGTCGTTGGCGACCACGGTGACGGCGAAAACACCAGCCTGCGAAGGGGTGCCGGAGAACGTTCGCGTGGAACCAGTGAAGGTTATGCCTGGCGGCATTTCGGATGCCGTATAAGTCAGCGGGTTATTGTCCGGGTCCGAGAAGGTGTTGGCCGGAAACTGGAAGTTGAACGTCGAGCCATAGGTGACGGCCGCTGGAGCCACGATGGGATTCGCCACCACCGGTTTCAGGTTGGTGACTTTGACGCTCGCGGAAGTCGCGTCGAGTACCAGCTGCATGCCGATATCGTTGGAGGGATAATTGAAAGTTGTGAATGCGCCCACGCGGCTGGCAGCGGTCAGGAAGGTGAAAGTCGCCCCGTTGGTCGGGAAGAAACCATTGGTCAGGGTGATGTTGAGCGTGCCGCCGAGCGTGGCCACGCCGCCCACCCCGCCGGCCGTGACCGTAACCAGGTCAAACGTTGTTCCCGGCGTATAACCACCTACATCGATGTTTAACGTTCCGGAAGCTGTTTGCTGGTAATTTCCCGAGATGTCCAGTTCACCCAGCGGCAGTCCCGGGCTGATGGTGGCCGAATTGATGACGTTTTGAGTATTGGGAACGGTGATGAGATTGATGCCCACCAGACTGCCGCCCAGGAGTTGGATTGGCTGCGCTTGTGCCGAAAGACTGCCGCCATCAAGCAGGGTCAGGCCGGCGGTTTGCTGGTTGATGCCGTAGCGCAAGGTGTTAGTTTGAACTTCCACGGTGCCGGTGTTGATGAACTGGAAATCGATGGAAGTGGCTCCGAGTGGCGCCGTGGCGCCCGTTTTCTGGAAGGTGCCAGCGTTGACAAAGAGGGGAGTGGTGCCGGCACCAGAAGCGGCATTGCCGTCAAACGTGTTGTTAAACGTGGCACCGAAAAGATTGCTGAACACTGCGCCGTTGGCCCCGGTAAAAACGCCGGCGCTCCAGATGGCCAGCCCTGGGTTGACCAGTTTTCCCCCGTTGAGCGTCGTATTGCCGTTGATGGTCAGTCCGCCCGCGGCGGTGACCAGCGCGCTGGTGATGGTGCCGCCACCCAGGGTTAACGGCCCCGTAACGGTCACCGGACTAATCCCGCCCAGTGTGCCTCCAGTCAGATTCACCGCCGCTACGGTTCCGGAGCTATTGAAGTTCACAACGCTGTTGGCGCCGCTAATATTCAGCGTCGCGCCGGTGAGATTACAGGTTGAAGCAAACGTGGCTGTCCCGGCGGTAACGCTCAAAGTTGAGCCCACGTCGAAGGTGCCACCCGCGTTGAGCGTGGTGGTGGTGCCGCTCATGCTCAGGACGCCCGCTCCTGTAACGAATGACCCGCTAGACAAAACATGGGCGCCTCCGCCGAAATTCAGCGTGGCCCCAGGGGCGTTGCTCATCGTGCCCGTGTGGGTGCCACCGAGGTTCAGATTCAACGTCGCCGTCAGCACACCCAGCGTCCCGCTATTGCTAAAAGGCGCGTTGACGATCGTGCCCGCCGTCCCGGCGGACTGGCGGAACACTCCCGAATTGTTGATGGGCGTCGTCGCACTCCCCATCACGCGACCGTCAGCGGTGATGTCGAACGTTCCACCGGCTTGATTGTTCAATGTCACGCCAGCAGACATGGTCAAGTTTCCACCGCCCCAAGTTCCGGTGCCGCCGTTGTTCAGCGTCCGGCCAAATATCACCCCGCCACTTCCAATCGCCAATATTCCGCCGTTTCCGATGGTCGTTGTGCCCGCGCCGCTCATCGTGCCGTTGGCCCAATTCAATGTGCCATTCACAGTCAAATTGCCGGCGCCGGTAACGATGCTTTGGGCCACCAGGAAATCGAGATGCCCATTGGCATTGATCACACTGGCGCCGCCAATAGTCAGCGTTGCGCGATCGATGGCCAGGGTTTGCGTGCCGCTGGCACCGCCCACGGCAACGCTGCCGGCCGTGGCCGTGGTGCCAGCCGGCACCGTGACGGTGTACGTGCCGATATTCGTGATGATGGCGTTGTCAACGGCAGTAGGCACCTGGGCCGGACTCCAGTTGCCGGCGGCGTTCCAATTGCCGGTGCCGCCGATCCAGACCAGGTCAGCGGCGTTTGCACACGTCACGACCAGCAAAATTGCGAAGAGGAGAAGATAGGTTTTCATCGGCCTGGCTAGCGCGGCAGGTTGGCGGGTTGGAACTGCGTGCCGGGCGACGACGGAATTGCGAATAATGGTTTTCATGATCAAACTCGTTTTGGGTTTACCGCGTTTGATCTGCCTTTAGCACCGGGCTTGCCATGTTCATTTTTTGGAAGGCCCGGTTGGTGAAATCTGCCTAAACGCCTGAATTCAGAGAGAAATTCCAACAACATTAAGCCGGAGGGAAAAATTCAACCGTGGCCATATCATTCCGAGAGCGGAACGGATGTTCCGGGGTCGGAACGAACGAGGTGTTAACAAACAGATCGGTCTGCCAGTAACTTTTGATCTATTTCTAACTCGAGCTTATAAAACATGAAATCGAACAAGATGATGCCCTTTTTAACTTTCAATTGTTTCATCCGACGGGGAACCTGATTTTGGTTATTTTCTTGCCGGACCAGATAATGCCATTATCATTTCTTCAGATGAAATCGATGGGTTTGCGGATACTGCGTTGTACTTGAATCGAGTTGTTGGATGCTCGGGGGTGCAAAAGTGGGATACAACGCAAAATCCACCGCATGGAATGATTCGCAAGTCATTGGACAACAAGTGGAAGGGTGGCTGAGTGGTTGAAGGCACCTGACTCGAAATCAGGCTTAGGAGCAATCCTAACGTGGGTTCGAATCCCACCCCTTCCGCCACCTTCGAATCCTCGGCTTTTCGGGGATTTCGGTTAGAAAAAGAGGGGAAACCGTTCAACTGTCAGTGAAAGTGTCGGTAGAGCATCCGGAGTTATCCTAGTTTTATCTGATTATACCTAAATTGTTTGGGAAAAAGGCCAATCATCCCAGGAGAAAGGTTATGTTGGGTAGCTATCCTACCCCTTCCAAACATCATGAATAGTTTAGTGTTCATGGATTTGCCATTTGTGTCGCGTCTTTCGCGGCTGCAACGGAAGGTCGGGTTGGTGAATCCGATTTGATTGGCTGGTCCCGCAGGTCAGATACCAATCGTCTGAATTCCACGTTGTCGGCAAGCTGGCGGGTGGCCAACTGGCGCAAACGGTCCACCGTCTTTGAAGGAAGCTGAAGCGACGTGGGCACGGTATTGAAAAAGCGGCGGTCGGATTCATCGGGCAGTTGATTGAAGTGCAATTCGACAACATAGGTGGTGATTGGGAGCGGCTGGGAATCGCCCGAGCCGGTGCGCTCACGAGAAAGACGCGCCATGACTTCGCGGAACAATTCAATGGTTTCGAGGGAATAATGGCTCACAGTTACCTGGCCAACGGAGCCGAGCAGCGCTCTCAAGCCAAGCGGGTGTTCTTTGGAGTCCCAGCCGTAGTCAAAGTCCCTATCCGCATCAACGACTATAAGGGCAACGCGGCGGGGGATTCTCAAAGGCGCACTGGGAAATTGAACGGACTGTTCGCGGGCTATGACCCGATCAATGGCACCCCGCAATCCGAGATAGTCGGAAAATCCGCCATCGACCAAATGGATGAAGTGCCGATGCCCGTCCACGTAAGAGCGCGCCTGCGAAGCGATGTAGCTCATGCGGGTCGAGGCCGCCGGGTCGTCCAGTATGGACTGTATCCATTCCGGCTCGGCCTCCGCCTGCTCTGCCGAATAGTTTTTCAGATTCACAGGGGTTAGATACATGGGGAGCGCCGAGGAGGCAGCCACTGCACGGGAAATCGGGAATTGCGACAGGTCCGACCATATCAGGTCAAATTCATCCTGGGTGAATTCGAATCGCGCGCCGGAAGCGATGTCCGTCGCGTTGATGCAGAGAAATGGACGGCCGCGTCGGGCCATTAAATCGCCATACGTCGCATCCTTGAAGAGCAGGTGATCATAATACTCCGCCGCCAAATCGCTCCGGCTAAATGACGGTGAGGCCAGCCTGACCAGATTCCATGGAGCCAGAACCCGGAGGAGCAAATCGGTCTGTACATGCTTTTTGAGAAACTGCGGTTCAAAGTCCGAGAAAATGCGGTCGCCCCAAAGAGCATAGTAAGTTGCGGTGAAGCTGCCGCCGGAAACCGAGGAAATAAGGCCGACATCGTCCAGGAGCCGGTGCTGGTTTTCGGGAAGGCCGACTTCCGTTTTCTTAAGTTCTTCGAGCACGCTGTAGGAAAGAGCGGCGGCTCGCGTTCCGCCGCCGGAGAACGCGAGCATAAGCAACAAATCATCAGAATTTGTCTGCGGTGCAGCATTCTGAAAACGGTAGCCTGAGCAAGCGCCGGCCGTCGGCAATGGTGCATTAACAGGATGATTGGCGCACCCGCCGACAAGCAGTGCGACTGCCAGAAACAATGGTGGTGAGTATTTCAATATCATAGAACCTCCGTAGCATTCATTACGCGTTGACTGGATCCATGCGGACCGCCGGAGTCCATCGGCGCAATGCGAGTGGCAGGGCGATGCCGGAGAACGCTTCGGGTTTGGGCCATGTGCTCGCACGCAGGATGTTGGCGGTGGTTTATATTTCGAAGATCATTTTGCTGTCTTTGCCTGCGCGAGCTGCGGCTGCCGGTCCAGCGTCTCCCATCCGCCGCCGAGCGATTTGTAAAGCGCGATCAGATTTGCCGAAATGGCGCGGTCGCTTTGAACCAGCGCGTCCTGTGCCTGATAGAGCGAGCGTTCAGCGTCCAGCACGTTGATGAAGTTCGACAGGCCGTTGGCATAAAGCTGGTTTGCCAGGTGCAGAGAATCTTCGCTCGATTTCACTGCGTCTTCGAGTGAACGGCGGCGCACTTGTTCCTTGGCATACAGCACCAGGTTGTTTTCAACTTCCTCGAAAGCCATCAGCACGGTTTGTTCGTAGGCCGCCAACGCCTGCTCCTGCCGGGCATTCTGGACCTTGATGTTGGCGCGGATACGGCCAGCGTCGAAAATCCGCCATTGCACGGTCGGGCCCAAGGACCAGAACCGGCTGCCACTGGTGAACCAATCGCTGGAACTGATGCTTTCAGAACCTACCGAGCCGGTGAGATAAAATTTCGGGAACAGATCGGATTTCGCGACGCCGATGTTCGCTGTTGCGCCGGCGAGTTGACGTTCGGCACGGCTGACGTCGGGCCGGCGCAAGAGCAGTTCGGAAGGCAAGCCGACCGGCACTTGCGGCGGCTGCGCGGGGATCGGCGCGGTTTCGGCCAGTTCCGTCTGCAATGTTCCGGGTTGCTGCCCCAGCAAAACTTCGATGCGATGGGTCGTCGTCTGAATTGCGCTTTCCAGCGTCGGCACTTCCGCGCACGTGGTCGCCAGCACTGTTTTCGCTTGTTGCACATCCAAGTCGGTGGCGAGTCCGTTGGTGAAGCGGTTCTGCGTGATGGCCAGGGAATTTTCCTGCGCTTCGATATTCTGGTTGGCGATGGCCAGCCGTTTTTGGTAGCCGCGCAGGTCAACGTAATTGCGCGCCACTTCGCCGAGAAGTGTGACCAGGACTTCGCGCCGGCCAAATTCAGCGGTAGATAACTGCGCTTTGGCCGCCTCTACCGCGCGACGTTTGCCGCCGAATACGTCAATTTCCCATGCCGCGTCGAAGCCGGCTTGATAGACGTTGCCATCAAACGGCACGCCGGCCGGGATCGGCAATGAGCCGAGCACGGGCTGGTGTTCCGATTCACGCCAGCGGTTGAAAGAGCCGCCACCGTTGACTGTCGGCCACAGGTCGGCGAAGGCGCCGCTGTATTGGGCACGCGCCTCGCGCACCCGCGATTGGGCGATGCGCAAGTCGAGGTTCGAGCAGGCGGCGCGTTCGATCAACGAATCCAGCTCCGCATCGTGAAAAGTTTTCCACCACGCCACCGTCACCGCGGCCGAATTGGTTTCGCCGCCAGCCAGGGGTTCATTCCAGTGGGCTGGCGCTTTGGTTTCCGGCTTGTGATAATCTGGCCCGACGCTGGGCATGTTGGCGCAACCGCCGGCAAGGAACGCCAGCAGCACCACGGCTGATAAATGATTGGATTTCATAATTTATGTCTGGATTGGTTTTGAATTTTCAGGGTCTGATGCTTTGCAGTAAATCCGCCGACAGCGCTGTCTCCGCAACTCCGTCAATTGGCGGACACACGGTGACGCGCACGATATTGGCGGCGTTGATGGCGCCAATTCCGCCGGCTTTCAAATGAAACGGAATGGCGGGCAGGTCCAGCATATGGTTCCAAAGCTGGCGCTTTTCCTGAATTGTCGCCGGAACGATCGTTTCCAGCTTCAGGGGAATCATCCAATCGCCGAGCGTATGGATTTCCGCCAGCATGACATTTTTGTTCTCTGCCGCGGCCAATGCTTCCAAGTCGGCGAGATGGATTAACGCGTCGTCGTTGACTTCAATCGCATCCATCCAACCGCTCGGCAGCGGCAGCGACGGTGGCGAGGCCGTGTGCGCTAAAATCATGTCAATCGTTCGGGTAGGAATGGCGCTGAGGCTGTGTTCCGAAGCCAGTGTCAGCAACGGTGGATGGAAGAGCCGGGGCGAGACCAACTGTCGCAGCGTCGTTTCGGCAATTTGTTGGTCGTTTTGATGGAAGCGCGTGCGCGATCCGTCTTCAGTGCAAATATCCAGGGTCAAGTCAGGATTGGTGGTGGTCATAATTTTGTTCTATTTGTTGGTGATTTGTTTCTAAAGCTCCTGTTTCAGTTCCAGCTGGGCCTTCAGCCAGTCATTCAACGTCATTCTCGTCATGCCGCCCCGCGCGCGGTAAATCGCCTGGGCGCGTTGGCGAATTTTCTCAAAGTTTCGCGGCAACCACGGAGTATGAATGGCGGTTGCGCTCATCGGTCGTGGATTCATTTTCAGCATGGACGTGGTTCTTTTCATAATCAGTTCAATGCATCATTACTTCTCGTTTGCCGTCGCCTTTTTTGAGAAGCAGCACGAGTGGGACGGACAAAAAGCAAACCAGCGCCAGCCAGCGGTATTCGTCAGCGAAGGCAAACATGTTGGAGTGCAGCAACACTGATTTGTAAATCACTCCCAAGGTGCCGGGTTCGGCTTGCGCCGCGCCCATCGCGGGTGTCAGTGCGGCTTGTCCTGCCTGCACCGCGTTCTGATAAGGCTGATCGTAGGGAGTCAGATGACTTGTCAGGTATGCCTGGTGCGCCAGCGCACCGCGCGAGACCATGGCAATCGCCACGGCAATGCCGATGCTGCCCGCCAGGTTGCGCACCAAGGCGTAAAGCCCGGTGGCGTTGCCCATTTGCTCGTTGCGAATGGTGGCCAGGGCCACGGTCATCAACGGAACCATCGTCAGGGCCATGCCAATGCCTTGAACAAAGTTGGGCCAGAAAAAATCGTGGCTGGAAATATCCAGATTGAATTCACCCATCATCAAGGAGGCAATCGCCAGGAGGATCATGCCTGGGCCAATCAGGAAACGGTTGTCCACCTTCCCGACCAAAAGGCCTACCAGCGGCGTGAAGACCAATACGCCCAGGCCGCGCGGAGCTTGCGCCAGGCCGCTGATGTAGGCGGTGTAGCCCATGAGGCTTCCCGCCATGAGCGGCTGCAGGTTCATGATGCCATACAAGAGGAGAAAGACGATGGCGACGAGAATGTTGCAGACCAAAAAGTTCCGGTCGGCAAAGACCTGCAAGTCGGCGAGCGGTTCGCGGGTGCTAAATTCCCTCACGACAAATGCGACAAACGCGACGACGGAAATCACCGAGAGCGTGCAAATAAAATTGGAGTTGAACCAGTCTTCGTCCTGTCCTTTGTTCAAAACGGTCTGCATCGTGCCCAGCCAGATCCCCAGAACGACGAAGCCAAAGGCGTCAATGCGTCCGGGTTTGAGATCGCGGATGTATTTCGGGTCAAAGACAAATTGTTTGATCATCCACAGGGCGACCAGACCGCAAGGGATGTTGATGTAAAAGATCCAGCGCCAGGAATAATTGTCGGTGAGCCAGCCGCCCACCACCGGTCCCACCACGGGCGCCACGACCACGCCCACCACGTATGCCGCCATGGCCACGCCGCGCTTGGCGGGCGGAAAACTCTCCATCAAAATCGCCTGCGAAATGGGCTGCAACGCGCCACCGCCCGCGCCTTGCACAATGGAAGCGAAGATCAGAAACGACAGATTCGGCGCGGCCCCACAGGCGAAAGAAGCCACGGTGAAAATGCCGACGCAGGCCATGAGAAACCGTTTCCGCCCGAACAGGGCGGAAAACCACGCGGCGGCGGGCAGGATGACGGCATTCGAGATGAGGTAGCCCGTCTGAATCCACGTCGCCTGGGAGATCGTGGCCGAGAGGTTGCCCGCGATGTTTTGCAGCGCGACGCTGACGACCGTGGTGTCGAGCACTTCGATGAAGGTCGGCAGAATCACCGCGATCGCGATGAGCCACGGATTGATTTTAGGCTGGTTTGTATCGCCATTCATAAGTTGCGGGCAATAAATTGTTTCTCGGCGGGATGGTTGCGATTACTTCACGCGCACTTTGGGAACCACGGACATGCCGGGGCCGAGTGCGAGGTCGTTTCCGGGCAGATCGTCCAGAATGATTTTTACCGGCACGCGCTGCACCACCTTGATATAGTTGCCGGTGGCGTTCTCCGGCGGGAACAGACTGAAGCGGGCGCCGGCGCCGTTTTGAATGCTCTCCACATGGCCCTTGAATGTGCGACCCGGATAGGCATCCACCCCAACCTCGACCGGCTGGCCGATGCGCATGTGAGTCAGTTGGATTTCCTTGAAGTTGGCGATGACCCAATAGTGGCGCGGCACAATCGCCATGAGCGACTGGCCGGGCTGAATATACGCGCCTTGTTCCACGACGCGGCGCGTGACCCGGCCTTCTTCGGGCGCGGTGACTTGTGTGTAGGAAAGATTCAACTCGGCCTGCCGGAGCTTGGCTTCGGCCTGTTGCACCGCGGCGCTCGCGGTTTCAACGCCCGCCGTGCTCAAAGCCACTTCCGCTTCGGCGGCTTTGGCCTGGCTGCGCGCCGCTTCCAAATTGGCGCCGGCCGCGCGCGCCTGGGATTGCGCCAGGTCAACCGCGCTCTTGGAAACCGCCCGGCTTTCGACCGATTCGTAACGCTTGAGATCGTCCGCCGCGCGTTGATTCTCCGCGTCGGTGGCAACTACGGTTGCCTGCGCCTGCGCGACTTTGGCTTCGCTGGCGTTCACCTGCGCCTTCGCCTGCTCCACCCGGCTGTGTGCCGCCGCCAGGTCGGCGCGAGCTTGCGCCAGGCTGGCTTCGTAATCACGCGGGTCAATTTTCAGGATCACATCGCCCGGTTTGACCGCTTGGTTGTCTTTCACCAGTAATTCCGCGACGCGTCCCGGCACCTGCGATGCCATCGGTATGACATTGCCTTCGATGAACGCGTTATCGGTGGATTCATACGGCAGGACGAACCAGAAATAATAAACACCGGCCACCAGCGCCACGATCAGAACGGCACTTGCGGTGAGCATTCGATGAAAGCGTTTCTTTGCGGCGCCCTTGTTGGGTGGCGAGCCCGTTGGAATCTCTCCATCGCCGTTGGCATTAGGGCGCCGCAAAGCGGTGGGTGTTTCAACCTCCGTCAGGCTTTCACGCCCGCCAAAATCGGTTGAGGTGGTTTCCGGATGCGAATCGTTTTTGTTGCGAGTAGCGTTCATATCATTTTCCTTGGTTGCTTCAATGGGGTGTTGTGGTTTCGTTTTCTAAATTTGTGAAATGCCGGAAGGCGCAGCTTGGCGAGCACAGCAAAACCTTCGCTTCGTGGGGGACCGCCGCTCCCTCCGCCTTTTGTGGCAGGCGACAAAACCATTGGCCGTCCACAATCTGCTTTTTACATACCAGGCACGCCGAGGACATTTCGATGTTCGAGGTCGTGGCGGAATTCTGTTGAAGATTATTCACGGGATTACCTCTCAAGCACGCGCGGCTGCAGGTTATGCGACCCGGTCTGTGAAATCGCCACGCCGGAAACACATTTGGAAATGTGGTTAATTCGAACCGGATAGGATGCGGATTTGAACCCGGCCACGGGGACGAACAGTCGGGTTTTGTCGCCCGGTTTGGAGTGGAGGTTTGTTTTCATGTAAGTGTGAGCGTAGGGCCGATGTTGGTCAGCGAGGCGGTGGTTCAGGCTGCTTCGTGGGATCGTTTCCCGGCGTAAGGGACTGCAATTTGGCGAGGATGGCCTTGGGACTGGTCATGCCGACAATTTTTGCCCGGACAGTGCCGTCGAAGAAAAAAATCAGCATCGGAATGGATTGAACTCCGTAGATGGCTCCCAAGTCGGGATTGTCATCCACGTCCACTTTGAAAATTTTTGCATTGCCGTTGCAGGCTCCAGCAACTTCGTCCAAAACCGGCTCGACCAGCCGGCACGGTTTGCTCCAGCCGGTCAGAAAACCGACCAGGACTGGTTGGGCGCAGCGCAACACTTCCGTTTCAAATTGCGCCTCATTGATTTCTTTGACTTGCTTTGTATTCATTTCAATATTTCGTTGTCGTGATGGGGCTATATCATGCGCTGTGCCAAGCCTGCGTTTGTGTCACAAGTTGTTCTGTATCAAGTATTAGAATATTTTCCGACCGTTTGCCGCTTGGGTTGAAATATCAAACGTTTGTTTTTTCAACCCGATTTGAAGTTGAAAATTCATCCCCGCTGGCATATTAAATTTCGTTGTGGAGACGGACACTGACCAGCGCTACGACACCAGATTCGATTCCGATGTTGCGGCGAATTTGTTGCTCGACATTGCCCAGGAACGATCCTTTGAAAGGGTGATGGAAAAAGTGCATGGCGCGGCCATGGCCCACCCGGAATTTGCGCGGGTGGAAACCTGGTTGATTGGAAAAGGCGACATTTGCCCGCGTTGCCCGCAAAGACCACGATGCCCTGACCAGACGCGCTGTTTGCATTTGGTTGCCGGCTGCGAAAACCCCGTTCGCGATGGCGCCGGCACGCCTGCGCTCTTTTTCAATACCGAGGAACGAATGCCGTTGGGCGTCGGCTTTATCGGCCGTATTGCCGCGACTGGACAACTGGCCGAGTTGCGGAATTTGGAAAACGCTCGCGGCGAATTTTCCGCCTTGGGATCATTGCCGATGGATGAAATCCGGCAATGCGTGGGAACGGCCATTTCATTTCGGGGAGAAATTTTGGGAGTGTATGCCATTATTGCCCGTGTCAATGCCACGAAAGACAGACTCGGCTGGCAGCAGATTTTCTCCAATCACTTCGGCGCCGCCATCGCGAACGTGCGAGCCTTCGAAGAAATCCAAAAACTCAAGGCGGAATTGGAGCAACAGAACGCGTATCTCAAGGAAGAAGTCATTGAAGCCAAAGCGTTCGGCGATCTGATCGGCCAGAGCGCGGCGCTGCGGCAAATCTCCAGCCAGATTGATCTGGTCGCTCCCACCGACGCTTCCGTTCTTATCCTCGGCGAAACCGGCACAGGCAAAGAATTGGTCGCGCACGAAATTCATCGCCGCAGCCGGCGCAAAGACAAACCGCTCATCCGGGTCAATTGCGCTTCCATCCCAAAGGATTTGTATGAGAGCGAATTTTTCGGCCACGCGCGCGGTGCATTCACCGGAGCGGTGAAAGACCGCGCCGGTCGTTTCGAAGCGGCGGAGGGAGGAACGATTTTTTTGGATGAAATCGGCGAAGTGCCGCTGGAGTTGCAAAGCAAGCTGCTGCGCGTGTTGCAGGAAAAAAGCTACGAACGGGTCGGCGAAGACCGCACGCGGCACGCCGAAATCCGCATCATCGCGGCGACGAACCGCGATTTGAAAAGCGAAGCCGCCGCCGGCCGTTTTCGCGAAGACCTCTATTATCGCCTCAATGTTTTTCCCATTCAGGTTGCGCCGTTGCGCGAACGCCGGGAAGACATTCCGTTGCTCGCGCAGCATTTCATCAATTTGTCCGCGAAGGAAATGGGCTGCGCCAAGCCGCGCCTGACGCGCGCCGGCATTATTCGACTCCAGAACTACGACTGGCCCGGCAATATCCGCGAGTTGCGCAATGTGATCGATCGCGCCGTCATCATTTCCAGAGGTCGGGCGCTCGAATTCGATTTGCCGGCCGCGGAAGCTGCGCCGGTTCCCGCGCGCCGGGCGGCACGAGCAGCGAACGACACCGAACCGGGATTTCTCACGGAGGCTGAACTGCAGCAGCGCGAACGCGAGAATCTTTTGATTGTCCTTGAAAAGGCCGATTGGAAAATCAAGGGCGCCGACGGCGCAGCTGAATTATTGGGAGTCAACTCAGCAACTCTGTTGAGTCGGATGAGGAAGATGGGGCTGAAACGACCGGACTAGCTTTTCGCTGGCCTGACGCGCGAATCCAAACTTCCTTGTTCACGGCGCGCCGGTTGAGCCGGCTTTACGAGTCCGGCGTGATGCTCGCAATAGCGCCAGAGCAGAAACAGCCGGAGCACGACAATAACGATGGCAAGCAGCAAACCGGACGACGTCATGAAAATGTGAAAGCTGTGCAGTTGAGGTCTGCAAAAAGCACCGGGTGGAATTGAAATGCAGAATTAAAATCACCCCCAGGAACTGTCAGTGAAAGTGTCAGTAAAAAGTTAAACCAATATTAACCTCAATGGACAAATATTAGTTGAATTCTTGGGGAACCGGCGTAATTTTGTTTTGAAAATTGGCCATTTTGGGCACGAATCCCACCCCTTCCGCCATTGCAATGTCGCCGTCCCGCCGCGACATCGCGGCGAAGGCGTTTTAATCGGCAAACGTACATCACTGTCTGACTGGTTGCGGTGGAATATTTGTATAACTTCCGTCTTCATGCACCCGATTGCCGACAGAGTCAATGATTGTTGCGGTGACGAACACGAGCATATGCCGGTTAAAAGGGTTTGATTTGCTGCCATCAAGTTCTGCAAGCGTGGCGTCTGTTTGAACTTGATTGTCCTTCAGTCCAAAAACCAGCGTCTGATCGTCAAAAAGATTTACTGAATTCGTTGTTGATTGCACACGAAATTGAGGCAAAACCGTTGGCGCGTCAATTTCCTGCCCGGCTGAATTATAAGCTGGCGCCGTGTTTGTAGATTGCGCGTAACCCAAAAATTCAACCACCGAAGCGATGACGGGCAATTCGATGGTATAACCGTCAGGCAGCACGCGCGGTATCGTGTCGAGAACCGGTCCCGTTTCAACATTTTCAGTTTGAGGAACAATGCTGGAAGTGCCGTTCGTTTCTTGAAGGCAAAAATTGGTCACGACAGAAATAATCTGTGTTGCCCGCATTTGAACTTGGCGTCCGCTGATTGTCGTCACTTCCGGTTCGGCGAGAGTTTCAACATCATTGCGTGATCGTAATTGCTTTAACGCAATTGAGAAGTTTTCGCTGGTAAGAATACCGGCACTGGTCGAGTCATACCAACCGGCAGATACGTCTTTCGGCATCGTCAGAAATCTGGCTTTGATGTGGATTTGCGGCATGGACGAATTGGTGTTCATTGCGACAACTGCGGCCGGCAGCGCGCGATTTGTTTTAGTCGCTTCGTCTAGCTGCCGCCGCAAAACGCCGGTCTCGCCGCGCAATCGCAAAAGTTCATCCTGATTGTTTTGTCGCTGCTCATTTTCCCGTTGTGCCGCCGCCAATTGACTTTTTGCGTCGTCACGTTCCTGACTCATTTGCGCAATTTGCCGGTTCAGCGATGTTTGTTGTTCTTGTAACGCGGCGATTTGCTTTTGCAAATGAAACGAGTAGATGCCGCCGCCAATCGCGGCAGCGGCAAATCCAGCAATAAAGATTTTTTGAATCATGGTTGTTCCAGCGGTTACGTTTAGTCCAGAAGTTGCGGCTAAAATCTTTGTAGCCAGTCCTACCGGGGCAGCTTGCATGGCATTCGCGGAAATCAAAATTCCCAGACTGCCCGCGCCAATCGTGATTTTGTTCTTCGCGAAAACCTCGCGCAGTTTTTCCACCGCACGGCTCACACGTTTTTGTGCGGCATCGTCGCTCACGCCGAGAATGGTGGCGATTTCGGCTGCGGATTTCTTATGAAAATAGCGCAGGACCACGGCATCGCGGTCAGCGTCAATCAATTCGCCCAGCGCGGCATCCAAGTGCGGTTCGATCTGCTCCCACCAGACATCCGGTGAAATGGAAATCTGCTCGCTCATGGCAAAGGCCTCCTGTTCGCGCGCCCGACGGCGTTCGATGGTGCGCACGGTCTGGGCGGCGATGTTTTGCGCGGTGCGATGCAGCCACCCCGCCACGGTCGCGCGCTCCGCCAGTTCGGAAGCTTGCCTGGCCAGCGCGATGAATGCGTTTTGGGTCACGTCTTCGGCAAGATGCGGATCACGAACCATTCGAATGGCGGCTGAATAGACAAGATCCACATGGCGGTGGACCAGTTCGTTGAACGCGGCCTCAAGCCTGCGTTCGACGTAGGCTTTCAGCAATAGGCTGTCGGTCTGATCGGTCACTCATTGCATGTTAGCCGCCGGGTCAGAAATCGGACAGGGAAAGGTGCTTTTTCTCGAACCAGATTTATGCACCGCCCAAGCCGCAGCCTATGTCGTCGTGGAGTGCATTCAGTTCGATGGCGCGCATTTCCGCCGCGACAACTGAAGAGAGAGCGGCGCCCTCGGTTGAGATCAGCCACCAGTCTGATCTTCTGCCAATCATTCTCTGGACAGTGACCCCAATGGATTCCCTCGTTTATCGTCGATGAGCAAATGCCTGCTCCTGACCAAGCCGTCATCGAATTGTCGTTCGACGGCGAAGATGCGGTCCGAACCTTCATCCTAAAAAAACGACGGTCAATGGAAACTCGACGACATGCGGGCCGCATGCGCCAACGCGTTGCGCCGGCAGGGCTGGATTCAATTCGTCGGGACTGTCGGCGGTCCGGACAAATTTTGGATCCAAGCGTTGGCCGCAATGGGATCGAATGCCTGCCAATATTTTGAAACGATCCCCACGGCGGCTGCTTTGGTGTCGCCGTCAGGAAAGTGGCTTACCCAGTTGGCTGCCGCAGGCGGGTCCTGGGTGACCCAGCTTTGGGCGATATTGAGCGCCGATTCCTTCACCATTTCATCGGACTTGACCGCCGATACCAGCCAGGCTGCCGCCTGGGCCGGATCGCTGAGCGCATACGATTGGGCGGCGGAAACAACCAACTGTTCCCGCAACGTCGGATCGTTCACGCTGGTTATCCAATCCAAGGCAGCGTTGGGATCGTTGGCAACCCAGTTGCAGGCCGCCGACTGCATGAGGCTTGTCTGGTCGTTGCCGGGAGTCATTTGCTGCGCCAGTTTGACGGCGGCAGCAGGATCCTTCGCAGACATTTGTGAAACTGCTTCCTGCAGAAAATTTTGCTTCCACGCGGTGTCCGGCAATTGGTCGAGAAAATTTTGCAGGCCGGCGTTGTTGGCCACCCAACCCTGGGCAACGGTCCCGGTTTGATCCTGCGTGGCATCCGGACGCGCGGCAATCCAACGGGAGGCCTGGACGGGATCCGTGTTCATCCAACGACGGATTCCTTCCAGGCCGAATGGCGTTTCCAGTTCGTCCGCTGACAGTGACCGGGTTATTTCCGCCGCATTTTCATCCGTAAGCAAGGCCTGCAATTCCTGCATTGATTGTGTTTCCTCCTCCTCGGCGCCGCTTTTTTGGGCTTCCAGCCACCGGTGCAATTGCAAATGGATTAAAGCCATGCTCTTCTCAAATGGATCTGGGGGCGGCTGCGATGGCACGGCTTGAATTAAAACAGGCGATGAATCGGGAGATTGCGTGAGCGGGGTGGCGGGCGGGGAAACAAATTCCGCCGGGGCCGATGCCTGGCTTGCGGAATGCCTTTGCCAGAAAGGAATTCCAAAGAGGGCAATAATCCCAATCGGAACCAATTTCGCCAAGGTTTTCATTTTGGTGCGAACGGTATTTACCAGGAACCCGACCAGAGGAGCCGGACCCTGAGGTCCGGCTCCTCGATTGGGATCAATTGCGTTTCGGAAGCGCCGGGCTTTTGTCAACTCGCGCCTCCATGACCAGCGTTTAGTTCGAAGTAATGATCTGCAGCTGGATTCCGGTATTGAAGGAGGTGCTGCCCCAGATGTAATTTTCGGAGGGACGCTGGCCGGCCTGATTCAAATCATACCCGTCATACGTTACCATGCACCAATCGCCGCCGGCGTTGCATTCGTTCTGGAGCCAGGGCCCGACTTTCTTGCCGCCCTCTCCGGTGCCAACGGCTTCATAATGAAAGCAATCAAAGCGCGCACCCTGATGGACACCATCCGGGACCCAACGGTAACCGAGATCAGTATTCCGGTTGAAATCGCTCATGTTGATGTAAGTGGTCGTGCTGTTCTGTCCGGTCAGCATCTGGTTCAGGGTAATCGGATAGGCAGGATTGCATTGGGCGGCGCAACGCACCTTGAATTGAATATGCGTGGAAAAACCATTGTCAGGATTACCCCAATAAGAGTTGATGCTATAGTCGGTGCTGCCAGGGATGAGCATGTTCGCGCCGGTAATCGTTTTGCCTTTGGCAGGAGTCAGATTGAATTCGAAATAATCGGCTTGCTCATTGGGGAGTTCCGTCGAATAACCAATCTGATAATTCGAGGAGGTACGGTGACCCGCGCTGTTCCAGTTTCCGCTGGCGATGCAGGTCAGGTTATAGGTATGACCCGCCGCCTGCGCACCGGCTGCAGCAACGCAGAGCAAGGCGACCACGCTCAATAGTTCTTGTTTCATTTTCATTGATTGTTCCTATGTGTTTGATTTTGACTTTGTCTTCACGCGAGATTCGCGCAGCCCTGCACGGGCACCATAAGCGACTACCAGACGGTATAAGGGGAAAACATGAAGAAGATAAGGTAGCGCAAAAAATAATACCATCGGGAGTTCTACCGATGGTAAATCCGGCAGCGATAGTTGCCGTGGCACGCCTGAGCCAGCACTATGTCAAACGTCGCGGGCGATGATCTGAACCCCATAACGCGCCATATTCACTTGAACAAAGTGCAAATCAAAATGTTGAAACTCGTTTCCTTCGTCCCCCTGACCATCGCCTTGGTGGCCTTGCCGCGCGCCCATGCCGGATCCAGCGCCAACGCCACGAACTTCGATGCCACCGCGCTCTCCGGAGACTCCGTTGTGGCCAGAGGCAACGGTTTTGAGATCAGGCGGAGCGAAATGGATCAAGTGCTGGCCACGGCCAAGGCGAATAATCCACAAGCTGAACTCCCGCCGGACGCTGAAATCCACGTCGTCAATCAGTTGATCGAGATGCAACTCGTGCTGCAAAAAGCCACCGGCGTGGAAAAGGCGGCGGGCAGGAAGAAAGCTGACGAAAGATTCGCCAACATTTTGAAAACCTTGAGCGCGGCGGAGTTTGAACGCCGATTGAAAGCCACCCGCATGACGGCGGACGATTTACGCCTGATGCTTTGCCAGGAGGAGACGGCCCAGACGTCGCTGACACGTCAACTGGGAATCCAAGTGACGGACGCCGATGCGAAAAAATGGTTCGACGACCATCCGGGAGCTTATGACCAGCCGCAAGCGGTGCGCGTCCGCGAGCTTTTGCTTTTAACGACGTCCGACTTCACCACTTCGGCCGCACCGCCATTGCCGGCGGCCACGATCCAGGCCAAGCACAAGCAGATTTTCGATTTGTATAAACGGGTCCGTGCCGGCGAAGATTTTGCCACACTCGCCAGGCAATACAACGAAGACCCCATCTCGAAGGAAACCGGCGGCGAGCTTTGGTTCAGAAGAGACCAGATGGAATTTGGCGATCTGGCGTATTCCCTGAAGACGAATCAGATCAGCGACGTGGTCACCAATGGCGAAGGCTACCGCTTTTTCCAACTGCTCGAAATCATTCCGGCCAAAAGAGCCGAGTTCGCCGCGCTTGCCGACCGGCTCAAAAACATGCTGACCGGGAGGCAAAAACGAATGCTGGCCCCGGCTTACATCGAACAATTGAGGCAGGAAGCCGCCGTTGAAATTCTTGATGCCGGACTGAAGTCGAAAATTGCCGCCGCTGAAGCGGAAGCGGCAGAGGCAATCAAATCCCAGGCTGCCTTCGAGGCCAGGCAAGCCGCCGAAGCCACCAATGCGCCGCCCGCGCCGCCGGCGAAACCGCAATAAGCGAGTCCGCCAAGCTGCTTTGCCCCGCGCGGTTTGAGCGCTCCCATTAGAAACCCATCAGCTTTGCCGTCGATGTTTTGCAACCGCCTGCGACCGCGAATGAACATGGAGCTTTCCATAGATGTGTTCGAGGTGCGTCGAGACGGTACGATAGCTGATCTGTAACCTATCCGCTATCTCCTTGTACAGATAACCTTGGGAAAGCAATTCCAACACCTCCATTTCACGGGCGGTCAATCCTTCAGCCGTGCCAGCGGGGGTTCGGGTCAGGCGAAACTCCTCGATAATTTTTCGGGCTATCTGGCTGGTTACGGGCGCTCCGCCGGCGCAAACTTCTCGCAGCGCCGCCAACAATTCCTTGGGTGGGGTCTGTTTCAGCAGGTAACCATTGGCCCCCGCCATCAAGGCGTTGAAGATGGCCTCGCTATCCTTATACACGGTCAGCATGATGAATTGCGTCCGGGGAAGCGATGCTTTCAGCTTCCAAACCGCCTCCACCCCATTCATGCCCGGCAGATTGATATCCATGAGAACCACATTGGGATTAAAACCCGGCGCTTTTTCAAGGGCATCTTCCGCCGTCGCGTGCTGGCTGACACAGCTGAAATCCGTCGTTCGGTTGATCAACTGCACCAATCCCTCGCGCGTGTGCTCATCGTCTTCAACAATTGAAACGTTAATTGGCATTTTATAATTCTTGTTTTTAGGGATCCACTTTAACACCCATTCTCAATATTTTCTCGTCCGGGAATGACAAATTCAACCCGAGTGCCCTTCCCGGGATCACTTCCGATAAAGCAGCGTCCTCCAATGGCTGTCGCCCGTTTCTTAAGGTTTTCCAGACCGTTGCCGTTTGAACGATCCAAACCGCCAAATAATAAATCAGGCCGATCAGAATTTATCTGAAAGCCCCGGCCATTGTCCTGAATTCGCAACGTGGCGGCGCCGGAATCCAATTTCAGTTCGAAAACAACCTCGGTCGCCTTGGAATGTTTGACGATATTGTTCAAGGTTTCCTTCACCGCCAGAAAGAGATTGTGGCGCACTTCTGAAGTCAGATGCCAGGATGGAAGCGATGCCGGCAGGCTGATGCGGAGGCGAATTTTTGCCACGTGGAGATATTCGTCAGCGAAATCGCAAAGATAGCCGATCAAGCTGTCCAAGGTGTCATTTTTGGGATTCACGGCCCAGACGATTTCATCCATTGCCCGCATCAGTTCACAGGTGACACCCGTAATCTGAGCGACACGATCAGGCAGTTGACTCTTTGGATCGCCGAGCAGCAATTCATTCAGCAAGTTGATTCGGGTCAGGCCGCTCCCGATGTGGTCGTGGATATCCCGGGCAATGCGCGCCCGATCCTGTTCGATGCCACGCTGGTATTCCAGGCGCACTAATTCGCGGCGCAATTCACGATGACTGACATAACGGGCAACGCCAGCCACGCCGGCGGCTAAAAACAACCCCAGCAGGATTCTGAACCACCAAGTTTCCCAAAAATATGGCCAGACCTGAAGACTAATTGAGGCACCGGTTTCATTCCACAATCCATCATTATTGCAGGCCACCACATGAAAGCGATACATCCCCGGTTTCAAGTAATTGTATTGCACCCAGCGCCGCGTTCCAGCGTTGATCCAGTCGGAATCAAATCCCTCCAGCTTGTAGCGAAATTGTATCTTGTCCGCATCAGTCAGCGAAAGGGCGGTGTAATGAAATTCGAAATTTTGCTGCCCTGGCGCTATTTTGAACGCAACGGTGTTTGTATCGAGTCCTTCCAGTCGCCCCAGGGTGTTTCCGGCCACCAAGAATTCTTCAATTGCCACGGGCGGCGGACGGACATTTGCAGGCACCGCCCCCGGCTGAACCCCGACCACTCCTTTAGCCGTGGCGAACCAAAGCTTGCCGTCGTGTCCTCGCCAGGCTGAAGGTTGATACATACCGGAGCATTGCAGAGTCGGCAGGCCATCAGATCGGCCGTAAACGGAGCAGGAGACGGTGGGCGTTTTGCCGGTAGCAAAAGCATTCAATGATGCTTTGCTGACGCGGCAGATTCCATGGTGAGTGCCGATCCATAAGTGCCCGCACTGGTCATCGAGGACCTGGCAAATCATGTCGTCGGGCAATCCGTCCTTGTAAGTGAAACGGGTAAAGCGGCCGTTCGCAAAGTGCAGCAGACCGGCAGCAGAGGTGCCAATCCACAAGGTGCCGTCATCATCAGCCAGCAAAGACCAAACTGTTTGGTGGGTAGCAAATTCCGGAAGCGGAAAGCCTTGGAGGTCACCATCTTTGAAACTGTAAATGTTTCCATCGTCTGAACCGATCCAAATAATCCCAAGCTTGTCTTCGGCCAGCGCTCTGACCGGTTTCGAAATGGAACCGCTTTTGGAATCCCATGTCCTTAACGAGCCGCCCGTCCAACAGGCCACCCCAAGATATTTGCCCATCTTCCCCATCCACGTGCGGCCTTGCCGGTCAATCAGTATGCTTTTGACCCCATGCACAGCCGTTGGCGCAGGCATCAATTGTCCGTCCTGGAAAATGAAAAGATCCTCCATGCCCGCGCTGATCCAGAGCCGGTCACGGGAATCCGGATAGACTGAAAAAACAAAGTTGCTCGCACTTTGGGTGGGAATGTGGAAATTTGTGAGCACCCCGTTTTGCCAGCGATTCAGTCCCCCGCCGTAAGTTCCAATCCAGAGTGCCCCGGCACTGTCTTCACACACGGATACCGCTGGTCTGACCGGCATGCCGTCGGGCATCCCGATCGTTTCGAAGTATTTTTTGCGCAACCGGACAATCCCTCCATGTCCCAGCCCAATCCAAAAATTGCCTTCTTGATCTTCGAGGCAGCAGGTGGTGTGGTCTCCCGGCAACCCGTCGGCGATGGTGATCTGTTGCAACGCACCGTTCGGGCTGGTATGAAGAATTCCCATGCCCTGGGAAATCTGCCAAAGGCCGCCTTCGCGGTCCTGATATAATACCGGCCACAACTGTTGCTCTTGCATCAGGTCAGGTTCGGCCTTCAATTCAGAGACCCAGCGCCGGTTCAAGTATTTGCGGAGTCGTCCATTGGCCGCGACTATGGCTCCACCGTCTTGCGTGAAAAACAGGGAGGCAACTTCAAGGTCAGGTTCTCCCTCCGGGTTCATGTCTTGAAAATGCTTCCCGTCCCACACCGCCATTTCCTTTTCGGTTCCCACCCAAACGCGTTTTGACAAGTCAGAGGCGAGCCAATGGATCTCCTGACCACGCAACCCATTATCCGTGGGCAGCAATTCGAACTGATTGTTCACTATCCGCCATAATTTGCCGTCGAGGGTGGAGCACCAGAGCATCCCGGCGCAGTCCTCGCAATAGAACGCGCCGGGTGGATTGCCCGGTGGCTCAAGCACCTGCCAGGCATTTGACACCCCGGCGGCTTGGGAACGGCGGATCAGCAAGCCGGACCGAAAAGCAAAAATGATCTCACGGGAATCGCTGGCAACCAGCCAGGCTTCGGAACTGTCGCCTCCATTGCCGCTCCATTCCCTCGTGAAGACACCCTGACGCATTGAAATCAGTGAGCCGTCATGGGTGTTGATCCAAAGTGTTCCTTGCTTATCCACAAAAAGTTTGTAAACACGCGCGCGGCCGAGCTGCGGAGTGTTCCCCGGATTAAAAGTCACGAATCGCGAACCATCGAAGCGCGCCAGGCCGTTATAAGTGCCGATCCAAAGGTATCCGTCCGGCGCCTGGACGACGGAGGTAACAAAATTATCTGGCAACCCCTTTTCACTGTCCCATGAATCAATCAGATACCCGCCGGCTTCGGCGCAAGATTGGAACAAAAGAAACGCGCAGACAAACAACCTCGTTGTTTGCCAGAACGCGCTCCCCTTGTGAACGACAATGCCGCAACCGTTTTCCAGAGCTTTGTGAATGTCCTTTTTCTACAACAATTATTTCTTGGTGAAAAGAATCTTCTTGCCGGGCGGATTTGAATTTGACAGGGCGATTTGACTGTGAGGAGTGCGGATTTAATGCCCGGCTAGAGGCCGCCGATTCGGCTGCGTCCAACCGCGTTCCCAGTTTTTGAGAGTGCCTGGGTTCAGGCCTGGTTTGCGACCAACTTTTGACGGGTAGGGCCTGTCTTCAGGCGGTATTTCATTAGTAATGCCGCCAAAGATTGGGTGCTGTTTTGGCAGGGGTGCGAAGCCACCCTTATGGCCGGGAACACCGGTTGGCAAAAGGGTTCAGAACAGACCCCTTTCGCCAATCTAATAATGGTAATTAGATTGCATCCGTGGGCGGCTGTTGCTTCCTTTGATGGAGTCGTAAGGGGTTGAATATTCTGCTCTACAAAGGTTATTGGCCTCGTGCGGCTTCATCCGCTGTACTAAAAGACGTAAATACGAAAAACAGGAACAAGCTTCCAGCCTGTTCCTGCGACGAGCGGTTTCTCCCCACAAGCTCCAACCTGGTCAAGGGACAACCCGGTAAAACTGTTGGTTGTTGGTCCACGAACTGTAATCGACGTAGATGTAAGGATCGCTCAGTAATGTGATGTTGGTCAGTGTCGTCCAGGGGGATGAGTTGAGGGCGCTCGTGGTCTGGATATTGTAGTTTGATCCGATTGGACCGTTAATGACGAGGCCGGCGATCAGCTTCAGGTTCACTGCCGGCGGACAAGTCAGGCAGGGCAGATTGAAGTTCGTGCGCTGAATGCTGGAGATCCGCAATTCGTCAATGTAACCGCCATCGCCGCCCGATTCGGCGCCCGAGGAACACATACAATAAACGCTGTTGGCAGATGACCAATGTGCGAAACCGCCAGTGTTCGAGTTGGTCCCGACCAACACACCATTGATGTACAAGCGCGCGCCCGCACTTCCCCAACTGAGAGCCACATGTGTCCACGTGTTCAACGGAACCACGCTGGATCCGGAATTAAAATGAATGGCCGCACTCGGGGTGTAAAACATGGTCGCCTCCAGTTGACCAGACGACTTGATTAAGATGCCCCCGACGTCGCCACTACACTCCCCTGGATAAGTGAACTGATGAATGCTAAATAAATAGTTTGTGAGATACACCCAGCACTCCAATGTCCCGTTGGCCTGGCATAGCAGTTCCCCACCTGGATATTTCAAATACGATGCCGAAATGGGGAATTGGGCCGATGGAGGATAAAGCGCCAAG